>Ga0075425_100008187_pt1 | contig 11077 bp, 16 predicted proteins | sample SoiMethybrSBSTD4_FD_75300 | JGI IMG/M metagenome (GOLD analysis project Ga0075425, IMG submission 75300) | Bulk soil microbial communities from a Populus tree surrounding site in Tennessee, USA - Soil MetaG P. TD hybrid SBSTD4 | ecosystem: Environmental > Terrestrial > Soil > Tree plantation...
GGTGCCCGTGCGCACGACCGAGACGAGAACGCGCTCCGCACGGAAGGGCTTTTGCAGTTGCCCTTGGAACGTGATCGCCGGAAGCGTCGACGTGAACGTGCCCGCCGGCGATCCCGCTTGCGCCGTCATCGGGAGCGGCACCATGCCCTCGTCGGGTTGAATGACGCCCGGGGCGAGTTGGTCGCGCCAGTTGGGTTTCGGCGGAATGTGCATCATGCGTCGGTGCCGCTGCAACCCTGCGGCCGCACCCATCATGTCTCCCATCACCTCGCCCACGATCGGGGCGCCTTCATCGGTGTAGCCAACGACTTCGAATCCCATGGTGTTTTGCTCCTACAAAAAAAGGGAAATGCTCGAACGCCTATCAGACCTGCGCGGCGATGCCGCTGACTTGCGGAACGGGGCCGGCGAGCACGTCTTCACCCGCGATCTTGCCCGTCGTTCCGATTTGGTAGCCAGCGAGCACGGCCCCCGCGCGCGCGACGTCTTTCAGAATCCCGCCCGCTCTTCCCTTCGAAAAGTAGTAGGCGATGAGCGTGATCGTGCCCGCGCGGCCGATGATCGGAAGCGTCGGAAGCTGAGCACCGAAGCTCTTCTCGATGAAGCCGAACGCAGCGCCGCCGAGCGCGAGCGACGTAAGGCGCGACGTGGAAAGCGCGCCGTCTCCCCCGCCGTGTCGTCGGTGGTGCTTCTTTTTGTGCGTCGGCGCCGAACGTGTCCGGATCACGATGGGCGCGGCCGTCCGAGGCGCCGTGTATCGAACAATTTGCGTACGGGTCTTCGCCATCGGCGCACTCCTTTTTTTCTTGCGGCCCCAGGTGTGCGGGTTGTTCCGCTTCGTCCATTTGGCCATGGAAACAAGCGTCACTCCATCGCGGGGACGGACGCAAGAACGTAGCAGGAGCCCCCGTCGATTTTGGCGACGGGGGGTCCATAGGGACCCACCTGCGAACGAATTCGCTTGTGGGGGAGTCGTTGGCCGGCGAGACTGCCTTCCCGGGCGCTCCGACTGGTCTGATCCACCCGTCGAAGCCACGTCCGATGCCGCAAGCACCGAACAAACGCAATCGAACCACACCGCACGCGCGGCGACAACCTTCGCGCGGTCTTTTTTTGTCCGATGGTGAACGTACAAGCCATGTGTTGGCGCACCGTCGCGACGTGGAGACGCGCACTTGAGGGCGGGAAGTTGCGAGCGAGCGGCGGAAGTCGCGGCGGGCGCGCTGCTTCGCATCGGTGCGACGAACCTCCAAGCGAAGCTCGGCGCGCAAGTCGCGGCGTACGGTGAACACTGCTGGGTGACGGACGCGCGGATGCGCGAGCTCGTGAGGCGTTGGGACGGACGCGCCTACCACCGAGAAAGCATCGGGCGCGCGCGCCGGCAAATGGCGCGGCGCGGGTGGATCGGAAGCAAGCGGGTCATGCCGCTTCAAAAACCCGACGGCGCGAAATTCCCGTCGACGCACGGAACGACGAGCAAATGGATCGCGTGGCAAGTGCTCGGCGTCAAAAACCCGATGACGCGAGGCGAGCGTCGCGAGCGCACGAAAGAAGCGCAAAAAATAGAGCGCTTCGAGTCGCCGCGTCGCCGCGCTGCGTTCGAACCTGCCTTGATGGCTCTCGTCGCCGGCGTCGGACAGGCGCCGTCGCCGGCGACGAGAGCCCGCACGCGAACGACTCCACTCGCGCGCGCGCGCGCGGAGCAATCGCACGTCGTCGAGCTCGCGGCCGACGCGCGTCGTCGCCTCGAAGAGTGGGCGAAGGACAACGGCGTCGATCCACCCTAGCGCCGCGACGTTCCTCCGAGCGCTCGCCCCCGCCCCCTAGGCCGACGTGTCGCCGCGCGCGCGAAATTTCGTCTCCTGCGCGCGCGGCCAGGCAGTTTCGCGCCTCACCTGAGCTCGCGCACAGGTGCGGGCAACCTGTGAGGCCACGCCCACCTGTAGGTATTGTTGGATCGGATCCAACGGGCACGCGACTTCCTTCGAAGTCGCCCTCCTTCGGAGGAAATAAGAAACTGCTCCCTGGCGGTCGCGTGCGGACTCGCTTCGCTCGAAGCGCGGCCGCTGGCCGCGCGTTCCGTGGGTCGAGCTCACGTCCGGCCCGATAGGCCCGAATGGTTGCACGAAGCGCCTCGACGGGCCGAAAAAGAGGCCTACAAATGAGAAGAGCACGATGCGGGCCGTTCTCGTCGCAATCGCCCTTGGCTTGGCCGTCGGAGCGTGCTCCGATCGACACTGCGGAGAGGACGACGACGAGATGGCCGAAACCAAGATGCCCCCCTGGCACATGTGGGGCGACTCGAAGACCGTGAAGCTCATCGCGCCCGCCATCGGGCAAGGCGTGTCAACGACGTCGCAAATCACGCGCATTTCGTACAAGCGACCCGAGACCTGGAGCTTTCTCGTGTACGCCAAAATCATCGACTACCTGGGCGCGGGCGTTGCGAACCTGACCGTCGATTTCAACTTGACGATCGGCATCGGTCGAAGCGTCGCGAAGCTCCCGAAGTGGGCGCACATGCAATTCGGCCCGACCGCTGGCCTTCCGATCGGATCGGTCAAATTCGCGACGGCCGTCCCGTCGCCGCTGCTCGATGACACGCTTGTCGCGACGCCGCCCGTCGTTTTTCTCGACTCGTTTCCCGCGCAGGACATTCAAGTCGATGTCGATCTCGCCTACCAGAGCGCGACGGCCGCGAACGCCGTGACCGTCGAGGTGACGGCGCTCTTTGCGCCGAAAGGCGCTCACGTTCGGCCCGAGTGGTTCAAGATCAAAGACGGGGGTGCGGCCCAATTCCCGGGCGGCGAAGATTCCGGGCACTGACCGATGGGTATCGAGCACGGCGAAAAGCCCGAGGGGGGCATGGTCGGCGGCTCGGTCGTCGTGATGCCGAGCGACGTCGCTGCGCTGCAAGCGCAAGTGAAAGCGGATCTCGAAGCGGTGCGCGCGTCGCTCGTGCGCTGCGCGGAGGGCGGTACGTTCTCGCCCGACAAAACGCCCGTCGAATGGAACGCGTGGGAATCTATGAAGGCTCGCGCGGGTGCGTTCATCGCTGAGACGCCGTCGTTTCTGTCGAGTGCAAATCAGTACGAGCGCGGCGAGACGGTGCAAAAGGAGCTCGCTGGTTGGCACGACAAGGCGAAAGCGCTCGGGTGCGACGCGGGGCCAGCGCCAGCCCTTGCGCCGCCGAGCTCGCTCCCGTCGCTCTTCGCCGGCCTGTCAACGACGGCGCTCTTGGTGCTCGCCGTGCTACTCGTGATGAAAAGCAAGTGACGCGCGCGCGCTCGACGTCCGAATAGTGTAGAATCCGGACGTGGACTACGAACACCCGCCTACGCGAGACACATTCAGTTGCACGAAAGAGAACGATGGAGGCTGGACCATCGTCCTCTCAATCAAAAAAACGTCGCTCGCCCGCCTGACGACGAACCATCGCGAAAAATTGCAAGAGCTGGCGGCGATCCTGCTCTCGATGCGCGACGAGTTCGACACCGAGAGCGCTGGCATAGCTGGCATCCGGCCCGACTGAGGTACGGACGTGGCGAGCTGGAAAGTTTGGCAGGAGGTCCCCGCGGCGATCGGTGCGGGCTTCTCCGAAGTGATTCGACGGCTCGATGAGCATGCCTGGGCTCATCGACAAGTTCGGCCGGTCGAGGTCGCGCCGCCTTTCGTCGCCGTGGTGCTCTTCGCCGAAATCCCGGCGGGCGATGTTGCCGGCGTTACAGGTGGCGCGCGGCGCGTGACGCTAGGAGCATCGGGCTACGTGCGCGAGTCGCAACAGACGTTCGAGATCCATCCGAATTGGCCGATGCGAGACGGGCAAGTGCTCGTTTTCGCGGACTGGCAACAAATCGAAGTCACAGGAATTTTCGTCGGCGCCGACGCGCTGGCGTTCCCTTCACCTCAGATCGGCGAGTTCAAGTTTTGCGAGCTGGGCAAGATTGTGCGCGTCCTCTGTCGACGTCGCGAAGAGGCGAAGTGAAGAAATTCAAGCGCGGTCGCGACGGTTTGATGACGCACGAAGAAGCAGTGTCGCTCGCCTCGGACGTTGCTGCGTACATTCGCGTTTCGACGCGAGCGCAGAACTACGCCACCCAACGCGATGCGATCGAACGCGCGGCGAAGGTGCGCGGCGAGACGGTCGAACGCTGGTTCGAAGAGAAACGCACGGCAAAAAAACTCGACCGGCCCGTTCTCAAAGATGTACGCGAGCTCTCGCGTCGCGGATGCTTGCGCAAGTTGTACGTGTTTCGACTCGACCGTCTCGCGCGGAGCGGCATCCGCGACATGTTGATGGTGCTCGAAGAGCTCGAAACCCACGGCACCAAAGTCATCTCGGTTTCGGACGGCATCGACCTCGAAGGGCCGGCGCGCGATGTCATCGTCTCGGTACTCGCCTGGGCTGCACAGTGGGAGCACCGCGCCCATGGTGAGCGAGTGAGCGCGGCGCGAGCTCGCGTCGAAGCGTCTGGAGGTCAGTGGGGGCGACCGCGGAGCGTCTCGCTTGCAGATGCACGGCGCGCAATCGAACGACGCAAGAACGGCGAGTCAATCCGGGACATCGCTCGAGCGATGAAAATTCCGCGCTCGACCGTCGCCGAAGTTCTGTCCGACAAAACGAGCTACGCCCGGATGCTCAAAAAGCACTCCGCCTGACCCCGTCACTTGGGGGCGGCCGAGTTCGAAACTACTCGGACGACGGCACCGCTCGCACGGGCACGAGCAATAGGAATCACCGCGGCAGGTTCGCTCGTCGGCTCGACAATGGGTGTCTGGCGTCGAAACTACTCGGACAGCGGCTCGAACGTCAGGCAGTCGCAGAGCTTGCATTCATCGGACGCGCAAGGCTCTTCGAGAGTGTCGGCGTGCTTCGAGCGCATGTGGCCACAGATGCACAGCCTTTCCTCGAACGGCGTTGCCGGGTCGACGAAGTCGTGCACCTTGCGACCGCTCGGAACCCAGTCCATCAGGTGAATCAGGTGCTCTTCGGCCTCGCCGCAGACAGCGCAACGGTCAAGCTTGCTCATGAAAAAACTCTAGCACGCGATGTCCGGGAAGGCTACTATTCGGACACTGGGGAGGTGCTCCGAATGGAGGAAATCGATTGGCTGGAGAAGTACCGCGCTTTCAACAACGAATTGGCGAGGCGACTCGCGATGGGAAGGGACATGACCCAAAAAACTGCACGCCTCGCCATCGCTGCAACATTGAGCGATGAGCAGGTGGGGAAACTGTTCGCGCATCGACTGCACGAGCTCGCGCGCGTCATCGGCAATGAGAAGGACCTCGACGTTCACACGCGAGCGCACCTGATGTACGAGCTCGCCGAGCTCGCGGATCAAATCGAAGAGCGGTTGTCAAAATGAAGCACCTGCCGACCGCTTTCGATACGCTCTTGCCCACCCATCCGAGAGAGACCCCCATGAAAAAAAGTTTCTTCGTTTCGACGTCGGTCTATGCGCTCGCGCATCAACTGAGCAGCATGCAAGCGGCTCTCGTCGAGGTCAGTCGACAGCTCGATGCACCCGGGAAGGATTCGCTCCCTGTCGTGCGCACGATCACGCGCCTCCGAAACCTCGAAGCGGAGCTCATGCTTCACGTCGACGGCGGCGCGACGTACATCGGGCAAGCGCGCTCGCGCGCCTTTCACGAGGCGCTCAAGAGCGGCCTTCCGTGGATTTCCATCGACGACGACATCGATGTGACGACGGCGTGCGCCGCGGCGATGCTGGACGCAATCGACGATCCGATCGCACCGCGCATCGTCGTGACTCCGTACTACACCCGCGACAACGACGCGCCCATGCTCACGATGACATTGCCCCTCGTGAGAAGCGAGACGGTGCGCAACGGCGCGCGCCTACTGCAATTGCCTCCAGGCTCGGGCGGTGGGTTCGGGTTCGTCGGCATCAACCGGCCGGCGATGGTCGCGATCGCTGAGTACGCCGAGACCATTCGCGCGTCGCGTGTGTCGGAGTCGGATCTCAGTTGGTTCGACCATGGGGAGCGGAAGCTTGCAATTTTTTACGAGAGCCTCGAAGACGGTCTTTGGTACGGCGAGGATACGAGCTTTTTTCGGTACCGCATTCCGCCGGGGGTGACCGTCGAGGCGCTTCTCGTCGGCGTGGTCGTTCACGCTGGCGTGCCGCTTGACCTCGGCAAGCTCTAGCCTCCGGTCCTCTAGCGTTTAGGGTGCGAGGATTTGTGCGGCGGCGTATACGTCACTTCGACGTCGTCGGCCTTCGGTGGCTCGGCCGCTGGCGTCGTGCGATGAAGAACGCGGATTTGTGCTTTGAGCTCTTCGTTCTTTTGCTCGAGGTCCTGGATCTGGACTTGCTGCTCGGCGATTTTCATCTTGGCCGCGCCGAGCTCGGGCGCGAGCGCGACGATCTGCGGAGCGCTGTACGACTTCTTTTTGCCAGGGTTCGTGTCGTTGTCGATGGACGTGAAGATGACGCCGCGCCCGAGGTTGACGGACTGGCTCTCGATAAGCGAGCGGTGCGCAGCGCAGCACGCGCCCTCTTCGCCCCACGCCCACGCGTAGGTCCACGCCGCCTCGTTCTCGCAACCTTCCACGCTGCAAACGATCATCGAACTCATGGGTCCTCTACTTTCCCGGGAAAACGTGCCACTCGTACGTGCCTTGGTCCGTAACGACGGTCGCGCCCGCCGCTTGCGACACGCTCGTAATCTTGAACCCACCACCACCGGCGTTCGTGCCGTTGACGCGGTCGGTGCCCTTGGCAATGGCAATTCCCGTCGCACCGTTGAACGTTTTCATCGTCGCGACGATCCGCGAGCTCGCGGAAATGTCCGCCGTGATGAAGGGCGAGACGCCGTTGACCAAGTCGACGGTCCCCGACTGCACGACCTGTTCGACTTCCCACGTGCCACTCGAGAACCACATTTCAGCGTAGCCGAAGGGCCCCACGTAGCTCGGGCCGGACGACGCGACGACGCCGAAGTCGAGCGTGATGTTGAAGGCGGATTGGTTTTTGAGCGAGAGGCGCGTGCCGTTCGTCGGGCGCCGAATTTGGAGCACGATGCCGCCCGACGGCCCGCACACGACGTGCGTCGTGCCGAGGTCGCACCCGATGATGGCCGTCGCGCCGCCGGCCGCGCCGGTGCCCGCAAACGGGTTGAATTGCAGATCCGCTTCGGAGGGGATGCTTCGAAACGCGACGCCCGAGGGGCACGAATAGATCGCGCCCTGGCCGGTGATGACGGGTTGTCCGAAGCCGCCCGATCCCGACGTTCCACCCGCGGGCGGACCGTCGAAAATGCAGTCGAGTGCGTTGTTGACGGTGGTGCCCGTCCAGGTGATCGACAGCGCATTGAAGAGCGAGACGCCTTGCCCGTCGACTTCCTGAAAATACGCGTCGTGCCCCACCACGGTCAGGTTTCCAAAGCCACCCGAGACGTTGAAGAGGTCGCACACGGCAAGGTCCGTGATGACGAGATTTTGGCCGAACCCGTTGAACCCTTCCCAGAAGACGTCCGAGAGGCGAACGTAGTTCGTCGACGTCGCGCCCGTGAGAATGCAGGGAGAGAGGAGCTCGAGATTCCAGAAATTCGTGCCTCCCGCGCCCGTCGATCCGATTGCCGCGTAGTCGACCTTGAGTGCCGTCGACAGCGTTGCGTTCGCCATGCCACCGACTTTGAGACCGGTGCCCGCCCACGCGGCCGAGAGGCAATTGGCCGCCGCGGGCGATAGAAACGTGACGCGAGGTCCGCTTCCAATGACGAAGATCGAAGGCGCGAGGGTGAACGAGGTTACGTAGACACCTGGCAAAACCCAAACCTCGTAGGGCTTGGCCGTCGACGCGTCCGAAATCGAATTGATGGCCGCTTGCACCGTGAGAAACGGAAGCGCGATCGAACCGTCGGCCGTCGCGTCGTTGCCCGCCTTCGAAACGATTTTCACTTGCGCAAGCGACGTGACGATCGAACCGACCGCCGACGGTGGCACCACTTGCCCGTAAGCGAGCTGTCCGCGATCGGATAGCGGAACGGTGATTTGAGAACCAACGGGCAAGTCGTTGAAGGCGAGCAGGTTCTGCGTCACGCGACCCCCTTCGGATGGTAAAATGGCTTGTACGCGCCGGTGTTGAACGTCGTCCACGGCTTCCAGTTGGTGCCGTGCGACGAGATGGCGAACGCCGCAAGCGCGTTGCTCTGCGGGTCGAGCATCGCGCCCGCGGTGTACTCCGGGTGCGCTGGCGTATGAATCTGCCAAAGCCCGAAGCTCGTCCCGTTGTCGCCGATGGCAAGTGGGTTTCCTCCCGACTCGGCCATAGCGATGGCCGCGGCGAGCTCGGGGTCAGGAAACCCGATGCTTCGCGCGAGCGACACGAGCTGTCCCAACACGAGAGGACTTCGCGCGCGGTAGAAAAGAAGGAGCAGAACGAAGAGCGCCGTCGAATCGGCGGCCATGGCCTACACCGCGACGCCCGACGCGGCACCCCAGGTCATGGGGCCCACGATGCCGTCCGCCGTGAGCCCATGCGACGTTTGAAAGGCGCGCGTGGCCGTGGCCGTTGCTGGCCCGAATTTGCCGTCTGGCGTCGTTCCGACGATACGCTGCCACCTCGACACCGCGCCGCCCGTCGTCGCGTCTGTCGAGCCCACGCGCAGCGTAGGGTTACCCGTCGCGACGGGGCGCGTCGTCGTCGCGACGTTCGTCGGTGCGGGCGAGCTCGCCGCGGGCGGCGCTCCGGGGCGAGGCCTGTAGGCAACGACGCCTTTCTTCGCGCCCATGGGTTCGGCCACGTACGTGATCCATCGCCCCTGCGTCTGCTCGGTTTTGCGCGACTTCGGGCCGGTCTTCCAAAGCACCGGGAGCAGTTGCCACGCGCGATTTTGCACGGCCATCGGCGGGGGCTCGTCGGGTTGCCACCCGCCAGGGAACGCGGGAAGGCCGGGCGGCATGGCTTGCGGCCACGGGGGCGGCACCGCTTTCGACTCCGCTTGCTTTTGCGCGGCTCTCGTCAGGTCGTCCGCTTTTCGTTGCGCGGCCGCGGCCGCGGCGTGCTTGGCCGGGTCACTCGACCCCTTCGCCGCGGTTTGTTTCACCGTCGCGTCGATCTGCGCATGCGCCGCCTGCGCGGCGAGCGGCGCCGACGCCGAAGCGCCGCCGCTGTCGCGGTACGCGAGGAGCAAAAGCATGAGGACAATGAATGCGCTCATTTCTTGGCGCCTCCCTTCGCGCTCGGCGCACCGTTCGTGGTGACGACGGCTTTTTGCATCGCTCGTTCCGCCTCCGCTTGCATCTTGCCCTGGAGCATGGCTTGCAAAAGCGAATCGAGCGTGAGAGGTCCTTCGCCATCGGCCGCGCCCGCCGCGGCGTCGGCGACTTTTTCTAGCATCAACTTTTGCACCGCTCGGTCCATCGCCACGATCGTGCGCTCTTGCGACTCGGTCTTTTTCACGACGGAGGCGAAGAGCTCGCCGAGCTTGTCGAACGCCATCGCCGTGAACTCGCGCGAATCCTTGTAGGCTTCGGCGATGAGCCGCGCGAACGTCATGAGGCGCGCGTTTTCCGGGTCCTGGTCGATCGCTGCGTTGCGCGGCTCGGGAGGGTCGTCGACGTCGTCGGGTCGAATCGCGCGAAGGAGGTTTTGCTTTTCGTCGAACGCCTCGACGGCTTCGGGCTGGAGCGACGCGACCGTGGTCGCCGCTTCGATCCACCGAACGCCGTGCGCGATTTCGTACTTGTGGATCTGCCCGTCACCCGCAACGATGCGCAGCGACTTCGGTCGCGGTTGCATCAAGAGCCAGGCTCGGAGCTCGCGCGGTTGCATGGTCAGTAAAACGCCGCGATCCCGGGCACCGTCGACCGAATTTGCGGAGGGATTGGGATCGGCGGCATGCCCTCCGTCGGGAGAACCGACGCAACTTTATCGATGACGCTCGCGGCGACCGGGCCAATCCCAGGAACGAACTGCACCGCTTTGCTGACGATGGGGGCGATCATCTTGAACCCTTTGGCCAGCGATGAAAAAAAACCCCCGACGACTTGCTGGGCGGCGTGCGCGTGCTCGTCGCCGTAGACTTCGCGCACCTCCTCGAGCGGCATGCCGTCGATGAGATCCGAAATCGCGCCGAGCCTCGCGAGGTGCTCTTCGTCGGCAAAGCCTCCGCAGATCCCGAGCTCGCACACGCCGTCGATCGCGCCCGTGAGCGCGCTCGCGGCCGTCGGTGCGGTGTGAAGCGCCGTCATGGCGTAGTCGGTCGGGCTCGGCGTGTCGTCGAGGTGCTCGCGCCAATTCCAGGGCAGATCGGCGCGCGCTTGCATGGCTCCGCGCACGGGGCGAAGAGCGATCTGCGGCCGAACGATGTACGCGCCGCCCACGACCGAGTGAGCTGGCGCGTACATCAAGGGAAGCACGCCCCCGATGATGCCGACGTGCGAGCCCATGCCGGCGCGTCGCGACGGGTCGTCGATCTTGCCGTCGCTCCGCTGGACGACGGCGTGCCATCGGTTCGGCCCGCTTCGCTTGGCGACGGCGCGCGCGCCCGCGTCTTCGCCGGTGTGACGCAGGCTCGCCGCGTGCCACGGGGCGAGGTCATCGCAATCGCCCCACTTGCGTTGCAGCACCGTCGCCGCGTGATCGAAGTGCTCCGCGCCGGCCGGTTCAGGCCTCCATCGAATTCCGTGATGGAGGCCTTTTTCGAACGTCGGCACTTCCTTGCGAGCGAGAAGCGACTCGTCGAGCCGCGTCGTCGCTTCCAGCGCTGCGTCGAGCACGGGTGCGTCGACGTGCGCCTCTGGCACCGCCACGTTGATGCGCATCGGGTGCGCCTCTCAGTGGATGATGCGGCCGAGTACGAGGATCGTCGCGAAGATGCTCGACGTGGTCACGGTCATCACGTTGGAGAGCGTGATCACGAAGCGAATCAAAACGCCAGGCTCGGCCGCTTTCGCCGTGAGACGCGTGCCGAAGGAGTTGGCCTGCCCAACGAGCTCGATGTCCCATCCCGCGATCTCGGCGCCCTGGAGGTCGGTGCCGACGAAGAACTGCGTCAAGAGACGCCCCGTCGCGTCGGTGCCCGTGCGCACGACCGAGACGAGAAC
>Ga0075425_100008188_pt1 | contig 11077 bp, 11 predicted proteins | sample SoiMethybrSBSTD4_FD_75300 | JGI IMG/M metagenome (GOLD analysis project Ga0075425, IMG submission 75300) | Bulk soil microbial communities from a Populus tree surrounding site in Tennessee, USA - Soil MetaG P. TD hybrid SBSTD4 | ecosystem: Environmental > Terrestrial > Soil > Tree plantation...
GGAGCGGATGACCCACAACTGGCCGCGGGCCGAGGTCTACGTCTACCTCGGCGAGGGAGAGAAGATCCTCGCCGATCTCGAGCGCTCGGTCGCCGAGCTGCCGAAAGAGTACGATCCTCCGGCCCGGCTCGCCTGGGTGCACGAGCAGCTCGGCCACCACGACAAGGCGATGGAGTTCGCGCAGAAGGCGCTGGCCCTCGCCTACGGGCCGCGCAAGGGCACCATCCTCAAGCTCATCGCCGACATCTACATGGGCAAGGGAGACCTCGAGGGCGAGCGCAAGGCGCGCGAGGCGGTGCTCGACTACTACGAGTCGCTCACCGGCGGCCACTACGACGAGCAGCGCATCGCCGACGCCGAGAAGGCCCTCGCCGACGTCGGCAAGACGCCCACGCCCTCCCCCGCCCCGCCAAAGCCCGCCCCGATCAAGAACGAGAAGAACCCGGGCAAGAAGACGAATTGAACCGCAGAGACGCAGAGAGCGCAGAGGCTCAGAAGAGACTTTCTGGGTTTCAGAACCAACACGATTCTGGCCTCTGATTGTTCTGGGTTCAGACCCCCCCAAAAATCTGGTCTCTGCGTCCTCTGCGTCTCTGCGGTTAATTGTTCTTCTGTTTCTGAGAGCCTTCCTGGAGCAGGTAGGTCCTGATCAGGTCGTCGAGGTCGCCGTCGAGCACCGACGATACATTGCCTATTTTCATGTCCGTGCGGTGGTCGGTGACTTGCTGGTACGGGGCGAGCACGTAGGAGCGGATCTGCGAGCCCCACTCGATCTTCTTGCGCTCCACGCTGGCGGCCGCCCTGGCCTCCGCCTCCGCCTTGCGCACGTCGTAGATGCGCGAGCGCAGGACGCGCATCGCCTGTGACTTGTTCTTGTGCTGCGAGCGCTCGCTCTGGCACTGCACCACGAGGCCCGTCGGCATGTGGGTCAGGCGCACCGCGCTCTCGGTCTTGTTGACGTGCTGGCCCCCGGCGCCGCCGGCTCGGTAGTAGTCGATGCGCAGGTCGCCCTCGTCGATGTCGATGTCGATGTCCTCCTCGATGTCGGGCGTGATGGTGACCGCAGCGAACGAGGTCTGCCGGCGCGCGTTCTGATCGAAGGGTGAGATGCGCACCAGCCGGTGTACACCGGTCTCGGCCTTGAGCAGGCCATAGGCGTAGGGCCCCTCGACGAGGAGGGTCGCGCTCTTGATGCCGGCCTCCTCGGCCGGCTGTTCGTCGAGCAGATCCACCTTCCAGCCCTGGCGCTGCGCGTAGCGCGTGATCATGCGAACCAGCATGAGCGCCCAGTCGGCGGCGTCCACTCCGCCGGCACCGGAGTTGATCTCGACCACCGCGTTGTTGGCGTCGTTCTCGCCCGACAGCATGCGGCGGAACTCGAGGTCGGCGATCGCCTTCTCGATCTCCTCGCCCTGCTGGGCCGCCTCGCGCGCCGAGTCGCCGTCTTCCGCCTCGGTCGCCAGCTCGATGAGCGCGATGGCGTCGCCGAGCTTGCGCTCCAGCACCTCGATGGTGTCGATGACCGAGCGGGCGAGCTTGGTCTCCTTGAGGATCGCCTGCGCCTCGGCCGGCTTCTCCCAGAATGCGGGCTGCGCCGCGAGCGACTCGAGCTCGGCTACCCGGCGCTTCTTGCCGGCGACGTCAAAGATGCCCCCGGAGCTCGGCGAGCGTGGCGCCGAGGCCGTCGAGCTGGGAGCGGATGCCCTTGAAGTCGCGTTCGTCTATAGCCATGACGCCATCTCGAAGCTACGAGCGCGGCGCCTGTGAGGCGCTGCGGCGGATCGGCACCAGCGGGCTGGCCGCCGACGCGGCAGCGACCGGCACCGGATAGTTTCCGGTGAAGCAGGCCGAGCAGAAGCCGCTGTCGGCGTTGTCCGACCCGGTCGTGCCGGGCGGTGCGCCGGCCGCCGCCAGCATCCCGACGTGCGACAGGTACTCGAGCGAGTCGCAGCCGATGTACTCGCGGATCTCGTCGGTCGAGTGGGAGCTGGCGATCAGCTCCTCGCGGGTCGGAGTGTCGATGCCGTAGAAGCAGGGGTGGGTGGTCGGCGGCGCGCTGATCCGGAGGTGAACCTCGCGAGCTCCGGCGTTGCGGAGCATGGTGACGATCTTTCTCGACGTGGTGCCGCGCACCAGCGAGTCGTCGATGACCACCAGGCGCTTGCCGTCGACCACCGAGCGCACCGGGCTGAGCTTGAGCCTGACCCCGAAGTGCCGGATCGAGTCCTGCGGCTCGATGAACGTGCGCCCGACGTAGTGCGAGCGCAAGAGGCCCATCTCCATCGGGATGCCCGACTGCTTGGAGTAACCCATCGCGGCCGGAACCCCGGAGTCCGGTACCGCGACCACCACGTCCGCCTCGGCCGGGTGCTCGATGGCGAGCTGGGCGCCCATCCGCTCGCGGGCGCGGTACACGCTCTTGCCGTTCAGCAGGCTGTCCGGCCGCGCGAAGTACACGTGCTCGAACACGCAGAAGCGCGGCGGCGCCGGCTGGAACGGGTGGTAGGAGCGCACCGCGACGCCGTCGGCCACCACCACCTCGCCCGGCTCGATCTCGCGGATGAAGTCCGCCTCGATGAGATCGAAGCAGGACGTCTCGGAGGCGAAGACGTACGAGTCGCGCAGCCGCCCCATGACCAGCGGGCGGAAGCCGTGCGGATCGCGCACCGCGATCAGCTTGCCCTCGGCGAGCAGGAGGAGCGAGTAGGCGCCGGTCACCTGGCGCAGCGCCGCCGACAACCGGTCGAGCAGCTCCGGCTCGCGCTGCTGCGCGATGAGGTGGACGATGACCTCGGAGTCGCTCGAGGTCTGGAAGATCGATCCCGAGCGCTCGAGGCGGCTCCTGATCTCGGCGGCGTTGACCAGGTTGCCGTTGTGCGCGATGGCGAGACCGCCGTGCACGTACTCGAACAGGAACGGCTGCGCGTTCCTCAGCTCGGAGCTGCCGGCGGTCGAGTAGCGGACGTGACCGATCGCCGCGCGGCCCGGCAGCACCGCCAGGGTGTCCTTGCCGAAGCGCTCGGAGACCAGTCCCATGGCGACGTGCCGGTGGAGCTTGCTCCCCTCCGCGGTGACGATACCGGCCGATTCCTGTCCGCGATGCTGCAGCGCATGAAGGCCCAGGTAGGCGATGTTCGACGCCTCGTCGTGGCCGTAGATGCCGAATATGCCGCACATTCCGCGCGGGATTTGTACCACGCCGGCCCGACATCGCCACGCTCGGCGAGGTGGCGGTGACGCGGGCGGCTCCCGAACTTGTCCAGCCTGCCGTCATTGCCCGACAATCTCGTTGTGAGCCGTCTCCTCTGGCGCGACGCGCAGGGCGTCGAGGGCTCCCTCGAGCTGGACGGCCGCGAGATCCTCATCGGTCGCGCGATCGAATGCGCAATCCGGACCGAGGACGCGATGGTGTCGCGCCACCACGCGCGCGTCTATTACCTGAACGGCCAGTACTACGTCGAGGACATGGGCAGCTCCAACGGCGTCTTCTTCCAGGAGCAGCGGGTCCCGCGCCATGGGTTGCGCCACGGAGACGCGGTCAGGTGCGGCAGCCTGTGGCTGCGCTTCGTCGATGCGGCGCCGAAGGGACAGGCAGGCGGACGAACCAGCATCGAGCGGCGCCGCGCGGGGCTGCAGACCGGCGCGCCGCCCGAGGGCTTCAACCCGAGCGCGCTGCCCGGCGTGAACGTGCCGAACCCGATCACGAGCGACCGCACGCCGGGACCGGTACACGGCCCCGGCGGCGCGAGCGAGTCGGACGAGGTGCCGCGCATGCGGCGCCGCATCGAGCAGCTGCAGGCCGAGCTGCGGCTCTACCGCGGCGGCGGCGAGGGCGCGCAGCGCTTCGAGCAGCTCGAGGAGGAGATCGCGCGCGTATCGGAGGAGCGCGACCGCCTGAAGGCGCGCGCACACGAGCTCGAGGCGACGCTCCGGGCCGAGGGCGGCGACGCCAAGGTGCAGCGCGCAGGCGCCATCGCGCAGACCGCGGCGGAGATCGTGAGCGGCCTGAACGACGTCCTGTCCAACCTGCGCATCAACGTGATGGCGGCCGAGGGAGAGTTCGATCAGTACGCGAGCGTCATCCCGCGCGCCTCGTTCGAGCTGATCCGCGAGGCGCTGCGATCCTCCGCGGTCGACATGGAGACCGCGCGCGAGCTCCTGCGCAAGCTGCGCGCCCTCGCGATGTAACGCCTGGCGGGTTCGAACCGCGAAGACGCGAAGGCCGCGAAGTCAGAGCTCGAAGGAGCTGCGCTCCTTCTCGCCGCTCGCGACAAGAAACAGATCGCTTTACAGGAGTACTCGAGGCGAAGGGCGACGGGAAAACGAAGCTTTCCCGGAGCGCTCTTCTTCTTCGCGCGCTTCGCGCCTTCGCGGTTAACCCGGCGTCAGCCGAAGATCATCTTGTCGAGCACGAGCCAGAGGAGGCCGTGCGCGGCGGTCAGGATGATCGCGACCTTCACCATCGTGAAGAAGCCCTCGATCTTGAGCGGGCGGATGAGCTTCTCGGTCGCCCACAGGAAGACGCCGTTCAGGACGAAGGGGACGACCAGCCAGGCGACCCCGAGCGTCGCGACGTTCAGGATCGGCTTGAACAGCCAGTAGAGCCCGGTGTTGAGCAGCGCGAAGACCAGGCCGACCAGCGGCAGGGCGATCTTCGGGTGGATGCGAACCTTCGGGTTCTTCCAGGCGACGAATGCGAAGACCGCGAGGAAGACGGCGAAGCGGACGCCCAGCTTGATGAGGAGCTGCTCGGTCATGTCACCTCAGCATGACACAGGCCGGCCGGGGCGCGCACAAGGTCGCAAAAAAATTGAGCGAATTCGAATGTTTCCAGATGTAATGGCAAATGTAATTATCCCATTACATTCATCTGGACAGTGCGGGGATCGTTCATTACATTTGTAATCATGAGCGGACACTCGGCTCTGTACCGGCTGAGGGAGGGGATCCAGATCCATGCCCGCTCGATCCTCATCGGCGCGGCACTGGGCGCTGCGGGAGCGGCTCTGGCGGTACCCGGTCCGACAGGCGAGCTCAGCGGAATCGCTTCGATCCTGGCGGTTGCCGGCCTGGCGATCCTTGCCGGACACAGCTGGGGATATCTGGTGTCTGGCGCGGCGTCCACGATGATGCTCGCATATGTATGGCCAATTGTCGCGACCGGCAAACATTCGGGCTGGGGCGCGGCGGCGGCCGTCGCGTCCTTCACCCTGGCGATGCCCGGAACAGTCGCCTTCGCGCGCTCGTTGCCGCGCGGGATCCACCAGCTCATCGGCCGGCGCATGGCCAGCCTGCCGGGCGCGTCGCTCGGCGCCAGCGTGGCCGCGCTGGCGGTGCTGGTCGCGCTGCCGGTCCTCAACGCGCGCCCCGCGATCAGCTCGTCGTCGTCCACCCTGGTCGCGGCGACCCGGCCCACCGCGCCGCCGCCGATCGCGTCACCCGAGCGCGACCCGCAGTCCGTCACGCCAGGCGCGCACGAGTCGCTCCAGCTCGACCTCGATCGCCTTGCTGCGCGCGAGGACCGCGCCGTCACCTTCGAGGGTGATGCGAAGGCGATCGCCCCCGACCCGTCCGATCGGGGTGAAGAGAGCGCCTCGGCCACGCGCAAGGCGCTCCACGTGGTCGGCTCGCTCCTGTGGATAGGATATGACGAAGCGCGCCGGCGCCTCGCCGAACAGCAGATCGTCGACGCGGTCTCGGGCGCCGCGTGGCAGCCTGACGTCGAGGCCCAGAGCCCCGCCCTGCCCTGAGACCGCGCACTCGGCGAGGCAGGCGGCGAGTCCGCCGTCGGACACGTCCTGCGCCGACGAGACGAGGCCGGCCTCGACCAGCGCGCGCACCGCGTCGAACACCGGGCGGGCGCGAAGGGCGTCGAGCGGCGCCGGGGTCCCCGCCACCAGCCCGTGCACGCGGGCCAGGTACTCGGAGCCGGCCAGCGAACCGCCGATCCCGGCCCCGGCCGGCGACAGGATGGCGACCAGGTCGCCGGCCCGCCGGAAGCCGGCGGCGGCAGTGCGCGCGACGTCGGCGATGAGGCCGACCATCGCGATCATCGGGGTCGGCTTGATCGCCTGGCCGTCGGTCTCGTTGTAGAGCGAGACGTTGCCCGACACCACCGGGGTCTCGAGCGCGCGGCAGGCCTCGGCCAGGCCGCGCACCGACTCCGCGAACTGCCACATGATCTCCGGCTTCTCCGGGTTGCCGAAGTTGAGGCAGTCGGTGACCGCGAGGGGCGTGGCGCCGACCGCGACCAGGTTGGCGTACGCCTCCGCCACGCACAGCCGCGAACCCTCGTAGGGTGCCAGGTAGACCATGCGCTGCAGGCAGCCGGCGGTGACGGCGACCCCCTTGGCGCGATCGGTGCCCGGAATCAAGACGCGCACGACTCCGGCCCCGGCGGCGCCCGGCCGCACCACCGTCCCGTGCCTGACGTTGTGGTCGTACTGCCGCCAGACCCACTCCTTGCTGGCCAGGCTCGGGCTCGACAGCACCTGCTCGAGCAGGGCCGGCACCTCCTTCTCGGGCGGATCGGCGAGCGAGCGGCTCTCGAAGCTCTCGGTCTCGGCCAGGTAGCGCGGGCGCTTCTTCGGCCGGTCGTACTTCAGGCCCTCGGCGAGCAGGTCGGCCGGCAGGTCGGCGTGGAGCTCGCCGTTCATCTTCATCACCACGCGTCCGCTGTCGGTCACCCGGCCGATGACGGCGGCGTCGAGGTCCCACTTGTCGAAGATGCCGAGCGCCTCGGCCTCGCGGCCGCGGTGGACGACCAGCAGCATGCGCTCCTGCGACTCCGAGAGGCAGATCTCGTACGGGGTCATCCCGGTCTCGCGCTGCGGGACCTTCTCGAGATCGATCTCGATGCCGGCGCCGGCGCGCGCCGCCATCTCGACCGAAGACGAGGTCAGCCCCGCCGCGCCCATGTCCTGGATGCCGACCAGCGAGCCTCCGTCCATCAGCTCGAGGCAGGCCTCGAGCAGGAGCTTCTCCATGAAGGGGTCGCCGACCTGGACGGCCGGGCGCTTCGACTCCGAGTGCTCGTCGAACTCGGCGGAGGCCATGGTGGCGCCGTGGATGCCGTCGCGGCCGGTCTTGGCCCCGACGTACAGCACCGGATTGCCGACCCCGCTGGCGGTTCCCTTGAAGATGCGGTCGGCGCGCGCCAGCCCGAGACAGAAGGCGTTGACCAGGATGTTTCCGTCGTAGCCGGGGTCGAACGCGACGTCGCCCGCCACGTTGGGCACCCCGAACGAGTTGCCGTAGCCGCCGATGCCGGCCACCACGCCGCCGAGCAGGTACGGCGTCTTCGGGTGATCCGGGCGGCCGAAGCGCAGGCAATCGGCGAGCGCGATCGGCCGCGCCCCCATGGTGAAGACGTCGCGGCAGATGCCGCCGACCCCGGTCGCCGCGCCCTGGTAGGGCTCGATGAAGCTCGGGTGGTTGTGGCTCTCCATCTTGAAGACGACCGCCTGGCCGTCGCCGATGTCGACCACGCCGGCGTTCTCGCCCGGGCCCTGGATGACGCGCGGCCCCTCGGTCGGCAGGTTCTTGAGGTGCACGCGCGACGACTTGTAGGAGCAGTGCTCGCTCCACATGACCGAGACGATGCCGAGCTCGGTCCAGCTCGGCTCGCGCCCCAGCCGGTCGCACAGGCGCTTCCATTCGTCCGGCTTGAGCCCGTGCTCGGCCGCCACCTTCTGGTTCACGATCACGGCGCGCCTCCGACCCGCGCCGGACTGCCGACCTTCCAGGCCAGCGCGCACTCGAACAGCATCCGGCCCTCCTCGCCGCCGGCGCCGAGGATGTCCTCGCAGGCGCGCTCGGGGTGCGGCATCAGACCGACCACGTTGCCCTCGGCGTTGCACACCCCGGCGATGTTGTGCACCGAGCCGTTCGGGTTGGCGGCAGCGGTCACCGCGCCGTCGGCGTCGCAGTAGCGGAAGATCACCCTGCCCTCCTTCTCGAGCCGCTCGACGTCCGGGTGGACGTACCGGCCCTCGGCGTGGGCGATCGACATGCGGATGTGGCGGCCGGCCGGGATGGCGTGGGTGAACGGCGTCGGGCGCCCCTCCACCACCAGGTGGACGTCGCGGCACTCGAAGTGGAGGCTCACGTTGCGGGTCAAGACGCCCTCGAGAAGGCCCGCCTCGCAGAGGATCTGGAAGCCGTTGCAGATTCCGAGCACCGGCCCGCCGGCGCGCGCGAACTCGGCGACCGCTTGCATGATGGGCGAGTGCGCGGCGATCGCCCCGACCCGCAGGTAGTCTCCGTAGGTGAAGCCGCCCGGCACGATGACGGCGTCGACGTCGCCGAGCCGGTGCTCCTTGTGCCAGAGGATCCGCCCGCGCGCGCCGCGCGGCCGCATCACCTGATCGACCACGCGCACGGCGTCGTCATCGCAGTTGGAGCCCGGGAAGCGGACGACGCCGAACGTCGTCATGCGTCGAGCTCGATGCGGAAGTTCTCGATGACGGTGTTGGCCACCAGCCTCCTGCACATCTCCTCGACCCGCTGGCGCGCGCGGCCGGCGTCTTTTTCCTCGAGCTCGATCTCGACGTACTTGCCGATCCTCACGTCCGTGACCTCGCGGTAGCCGAGCCGCCCGAGGGTGCCGACCACCGCCTGGCCCTGCGGATCGAGCACGCCCTCCTTGAGGGTCACGTAGACCCGCGCCTTCACGCCTGCCCCCCCAGGCTCCTCGCCACCCGCGCCGCCGGATCGCGCGAGGTGTCCGGCTCGAAGCGCCGCCCGGTGACCAGCTCGAAGATCTCCATGTAGCGGGCGGCGGCTTCCACCCTGACCTCGTCCGGGATCGGCGGCGGCTCGCCGTCGCCGCGGTAGCCGCGCTCCTCGGCGAGCCAGCGGCGGACGAACTCCTTGTCGAGGCTGCGCGGCTCCTGCCCGGCGCCGAGGCGCTTCTCGTAGTCGTCGGCGTACCAGTAGCGCGACGAGTCCGGCGTGTGGATCTCGTCGATGACGAGCAGCGCACCGTCGGCGGCCAGGCCCATCTCGTACTTGGTGTCGACCAGGATGAGACCGCGCTCGGCCGCCCGCTTCTGGCCGAAGGCGAACAGGCGCTCGGCGATCGCCGCGGCGGCGTCGAACTGGTCGGCGGTGACCGCGCCCATCGCCAGGATCTCCTCGCGCGAGGCGGACAGGTCGTGGTCGCCCCTGTCCGCCTTGGTGGAGGGGGTGAGCAGCGGCTTCACCAGCGGCTGGTTCTTGACCATGCCCTCCGGCAGCGCGTGGCCGCAGAAGACCCGCGCCCCCTGCTCGTAGGCGCGCCAGATCGAGGTCGAGGTCACCCCGGTCAGGTAGGCGCGCATGATGAGCTCGACCTTGAGCGGTGTGCACTCGCGCGCGACGGTGACGACCGGGTCCGGGATCGACAGCACGTGGTTGGGCGCCAGTGCCGCCGTCTCGTCGAACCAGTACTGCGCCATCTGGTTCACCACCTGCCCCTTGAACGGGATGGTGGTGAGCACCCGATCGAAGGCGCTCAGGCGGTCGGTGGCGACCAGCACCCGGCGGCCGTCGCCGGTGACGTAGTTGTCGCGCACCTTGCCCTCGTACTTGTCGCCGAGGACGTCGAGATCCGTGCGCCCGAGGGTGGCGCCGAGCTGGGCGCGCGCCAGCGCGCGGTGATCGCTCTTCATGATGGGGTCTCTCCGAAGACGCGCCGGTAGATGGCGCCGATGTGGCGAAGGTGATGCTCGAGATCGAAGGCGGCGTCGAGCTCGAGCGGGGTGAGCCGCCCGGCGATATCCGGATCGGCCGCGAGAAGGCCGCGGAACTCGCCGCCGCCCGACAGCGAGGCCATCGCCGCCTTCTGGACCAGCTCGTAGGCTCGCTGGCGCGGAAGGCCCGACCTGACCAGCGACAGCATGACCGCCTCCGAGAAGACGAGGCCACCCGAGCGGGCCAGGTTCTCGGCCATGCGATCCGGGCGGATGACCAGGTTGCGGACCAGACCCGCCGCGCGCGCCAGCATGAAATCGAGCAGAATTGTCGCGTCAGGCAGCACGACCCGCTCGACCGAGGAGTGCGAGATGTCGCGCTCGTGCCAGAGGGCGACTGACTCCATCGACGCCACCGCGTAGCCGCGCAGGAGGCGGGCCAGGCCGCACAGGTTCTCCGACAGGATCGGGTTCTTCTTGTGCGGCATCGCGCTCGAGCCCTTCTGCCCGGCGGCGAAGCCCTCCTCCGCCTCCCCCACCTCGGTCCTCTGCCAGTGTCTGACCCCTAGCGCGATCTCCTCGATCGCGGTGCCGGCCAGGGCCAGCGCGGTCATCACCTCGGCGTGGCGGTCGCGCGCCACCACCTGGCTGGCCGCCGGCTCCGGCGTGAGCCCGAGCGCGGCCAGCGCCGCCGCCTCGATGGCGGGCGACAGGTTGGCGTAAGTCCCGACCGCCCCCGCGATCTTGCCGACGCGGATGGCGGCTCGGGCACGTGCGATCCGCTCGGCGGCGCGACTGACCTCGGCGTACCAGCGGGCGAAGACCAGCCCGGCGGTGATCGGCTCGGCGTGGATGCCGTGCGAGCGGCCGATGCAGGGCGTCGCCCGGTGCTCGAGGGCCCGCTCGCGCAGCGCGGCGCCGAGCTCGCCCATCTCGCGCAGGATCCTGTCGAGTGCGCGGCTGGTCTGCAGCGCCAGCGCGGTGTCGAGCACGTCGGACGAGGTCATCCCGAGGTGCAGCCACCTCGCGGGCTCGCCGGCCAGCTCCTCGACGTGGGTCAGGAAGGCGATGACGTCGTGCCGGGTGCGCTGCTCGATCTCGAGGATGCGCGCCGGATCGAGCTTGCCGGCGGCGGCGGCGCGCACCTGGTCGGCGGTGCCGGCCGGCACCAGGCGCTCCGCCTCCATCGCCCGGCAGGCCGCCAGCTCCACCTCCAGCCACAGCTCGTAGCGCGACCGGTCCGACCACAGCGCGGCGAACTCGGGTCGGCTGTAGCGCTGGATCATTGTCCCGCGAGGACTCTACTTTCCGGGTCCGACCTCGGCAACCGGATCGGCGCAGCAGCGGAATCCGACGTCGGCGAGCCGCGAAGCCGGCGTCACCTCGCGCTTCTCCGAGCAGAGCCC
>Ga0075425_100008189_pt1 | contig 11076 bp, 11 predicted proteins | sample SoiMethybrSBSTD4_FD_75300 | JGI IMG/M metagenome (GOLD analysis project Ga0075425, IMG submission 75300) | Bulk soil microbial communities from a Populus tree surrounding site in Tennessee, USA - Soil MetaG P. TD hybrid SBSTD4 | ecosystem: Environmental > Terrestrial > Soil > Tree plantation...
TTTCAATCCTATCATCTGTTCCCGACCTTGACCGCGGCCGAGAACGTCCGCTTGACGCTCGACGTGCGCGGTGACCGCTCGCCGCGTGCGCGGGTCAAGGCCGAAGAGGCCCTGGCGACCGTTGGTCTCGCGCACAAAGCGAACGCGTTTCCGCGCGAGCTCAGCGGCGGCCAGCAGCAACGGGTCGCGATCGCGCGCGCGATCGTCGGCGACCCTGCCGTCGTTCTCGCCGACGAGCCGACGGCGGCGCTCGACAGCGAGAACGGCGCGGTCGTCATGACGTTGCTGGCGAAGATGGCAGAAAACCCGACGTGCGCGCTGTTCGTCGTCACGCATGATCCGCGCATCATACCGTTCTGCGACCGGATCCTGCACATTGAGGACGGCCGCGTCGTCGCCGATGAGCGGCGCGACAGGCGGAACGGGTCCATCCTCACCCTGAAATATGCCGGCGGAGGGGAAGCATGACCTTCACGCGAAGCTGGAAGATCGCGCTGCCGGCGGTCGTCCTCGTTGCGGCAGCTGCGGCGATTGTGCCGCAATTCGTGCAATGGTTCCGTGCCGAGGGGCTGAGTGCGGCCCGTCCTCCGTTTCGCGCCCCGGTCCTTGCCGCGGCGCAGCCTGTCGCTCAGTCTGCGGCTCGGCCTGCAGTTCAGCCTGCGTGGGACGCGGTCGCGCTCGGACGGGTCGAGCCGCTGTCGCGCGAGATCCGGATCGCGGCGCCGGCGCCCGCGCGCATCGCCGAGGTGCTGGTCGGAGCCAACGACAAGGTCTTCGCCGGCGAGCTCCTGATTCGTCTCGATGACGAGGAGGCGGCGGCGCGCGTTGCCGCCGCCGAGGCGCGGGTCGCGCTCGCCAAGCGGGCGCGCAACGACCAGGCGACGCCGGCTGGCTCGGCGGAGCGGCGCAAGGCCGAGGACGCCGCCTACGATGCCGAGCGGGCGACGGCCGAGGCGCGCGTCGCGCTCGACCGGGTCGCGGCGGAGCGGCGCGCCGGCAGCGCCGCCCCGGCCGATCTCGATGCGGCGCGGACCGCGCTCACCCGCGCGCGGGATCGCCAGCGCGAGCAGCGCGACGCGCTCGCCAAGCTGCGCGCCGCCTCCGACACGGCCTTGCCGTCGCGCCTGGAGGGCGAGCTCAACGTGGCGCGCGCCGAGTGGACGCTCGCGCTCGCCGTGCTGGAGAAGACGCGCATCCGCGCGCCGTTCGATGCCGCCGTGCTGCAGGTCGACGCGCGTCAAGGCGAGCTCGCGGTGCCGGCGATCGAGCCGTCGCTGATGGTGCTCGGCGACACCACGGCGCTGCGCGTGCGCGCCGAGGTCGACGAGCAGTATCTCGGCCGCATGCGGGTCGGCCAGCCCGTGGTGGTGCGCGCCGCGGCGTTCCATGGCCGCGAATTTGCCGGCAAGGTCGCGGCGATCGCCCGCATCGTCGGCCCGAGCCGGATCAACGCGCGCGGGCCGCGCAAGTTCAGCGACGTCGATGTGCTGGAGGTCGCCGTCGACCTGGCGGAGCCGGGCCCGCTGGTGGTCGGCGAGCAGGTCGACGTCTACTTCACGCCGCCGCGCGGCGCGGCGGAGACGCAGTAGGCACCTGCTGTCATTGAGCGACCCGCCTTCGCTCGCGACGCGAGCTTCGGACGGGTTACAGTCCGCCGAAGCGCAGAGCGCGTAGGCGGAAGCGAAGCAATCTCCCTTCACTCGCGCATACGTTTCGTGGCGGAGATTGCTTCGTCGGCCACGCAAGTCGGGCTTGCCCGACTTGCGCATCAATTGTCGCCGATCTCGGGTAAACCCGAGATCGGTGGCCTCATCGCAATGACGAGGGTGGTCAGAACAGCGGCGCCACCTCGCCGACCCGCAGCGGGCCGAGAAACACCACGCCGTCGGCGAAGCGCAGCGGCAGCATGACGGCCTTGCGCCCCTCGAGCTCGGCCGGCTGGCCGAGCATCGCGGCGCCGGCGGCCGCGAGCGCGGCGCCGCCGCGCGGCCCGAGCAGGCGGTCGAGGTTGATGCCCGGCGCATAACGGTCGAGCGCGCGCTGCGACGCCTGCCCGACCGCCTTGTCGACGCCGAGCAGGGTCACCAGCTGGTCGATGCCGGCGACGGTGAGCTGCAGCTCGCCGTCGAGCGTGCCGCGCGCCGTGATCCGCACGGTGCCGGACCCGGTGCCGAGGATGTCGCCCTGCTGGATGCGGGCCTTGGTGATGTCGAGCCGGCCGTTGGCGGCCGCGAGCTCGCGCAGCAGCTGCGGCAGCGGCCGCGGCGCGAGATCGCCGAGGCCGCGCAGCGTGCCGGCGATATCGGCATCGATCGGCGCATTGGCGATGCGCGGCACCGTGAGCAGCAGCGCCTGCTTGAGATCGAGCGAGATGTCGGTCGCCGGCGGATCCTGCGGCAGGCGCGGCGCCGGCCGCACGTGCAGCTCCGCGTGCTCGGCGCGCGCCAGCGGCCCGGCGCCGGGCTGCGCCAGCGACGGCTTGTCGAGCACCAGCGAGACGCGCTCGGGCCGCGGCAGCCCGCGCGCGCTCGCCTGCGCGAGCGACCAGTCGAGCGAATATTTTGCGCCGAGCCCCTCGTCGTCGACCGCGAGCGGACCGCTGAACTCGGCGATCATCAGGGTCGGCTGATAGACCTGCACGGCGGCGTGCATGTCCTTCGCCTGCAGCGACATGCGCGCCTTGCTCAGGTTCGCTGCGGGAGCGGCGCACTGCAGCTCGAGGCGGAATGGAAACCCGCCGATGCTCTGGCTGGCACAGCTCACCTCGCGCCCCGCCGCGGCCTCGTGCGCGCGCCACGCCGCGAACGCGCCCTCGGCGCGCGCGGCCGCGTAGTACCAGAATCCCGCCCAGCCGGCGGCGAGCAGCACCACCACGGCGAGCGGCAGCACGATGCGCCAGCGGCGCGGCGGCCGCGCCGCGACGGTGTCGAAAGTGCGAGCGGTCATTGCGATCCGTCCTTGCGGTTGCGCCGGGCGAGTCCGTCTGTTACGCGGACATGCCGGGCGCCAAAGTCATTCAATTCGCAGTCATGCCGACCGATCCGTTCGAGCACGCCGACGAGGACCTCTGGGTCTTCGCCTACGGCTCGCTGATGTGGCGCCCGGGATTCGCCCATCTCGAGCGCGCGCCGGCGCGGCTGATCGGGCTGCATCGTGCGCTGTGCGTCTACTCGTTCGTCCATCGCGGCACGCCGGAACGGCCCGGCCTCGTGCTCGGCCTCGATCGCGGCGGCGCCTGCCGCGGCATCGCCTATCGGGTGGCGCGCACGGCGCGCGCCGAGACGATCGGCTATCTGCGCGCGCGCGAGCAGGTCACCAACGTGTATCTGGAGGCCTGGCGCGACGTGCTGGTCGCCGGCGAGCCGGAGCGGCGCGTGCGCGCGCTCGTCTACGTTGTCGATCGCGGCCATGCGCAATATGCCGGCCGGCTCGATCTCGAACAGCAGCTTCGTCACGTGCGGCAGGGTCATGGGAACTCGGGGGCCAATCGCGATTACGTCCTCGCCACGGTGAGCGAGATCGAGGCGCAGGGTTTTCGCGACGCCGGCCTGCACCTGCTCGCCGAGCGGCTCAAGGGGACGCATGAAAGCCACCATCGGCAACCGCCGGCACTCAAGCCCTGAATTGCGGCGCGCGCGCGGCGGGGAAGGGGGCCCGTACCCCGGCTTGGGCGCAGCGAAAGCCGGGGGAGCCGGTCTCGCTTGACGCGGCCGCGACATGTTTCAGCGGTCGCGCTGTCGCGCGGTTTCGGCCTCCGCGAGCAGCCGCGCCGTCGCGGTCTCGATGTCGTGCTGCAGCCGCGCGAAGAACGCGTCCATCGGCAGCCCCGGCGCGATCGGATCGAGCACCTGCACGGCGATCGTCCCCGGATAGCGCATGAATTTCCGCCGCGGCCAGAACAGCCCCGAATTGAGCGCGATCGGCACGCACGGGGCGGCGCCCTGCGCGTAGAGGTGCGCGATGCCGATCTTGTACCTCGGCTCGGCGCCGGCGGGCCGGCGCGTGCCTTCGGGAAACACCACGATCTGGCGGCCGTCGTCGAGCGCTTCCCGCGCGCGCGCCGACATCGCGACGAGCGCGGCCTTGCCGCCGCCGCGGTCGACCGGGATCATGCCGGCGTGCCGGGCGAACCAGCCGTAGAACGGGATCCACAAAAGCTCGCGCTTGAGGATGAAGGTCGGATCGCGGAAGAGGATCAGCAGCGCGAACGTCTCCCAGGTCGACTGATGCTTGGCGGCGACCAGCACGGCGCCGGACGGGATCTTCTCGAGCCCGCGCCAGTCGACCCCGATGCGGCAGATGATGCGCAGCAGCGCGAGGTTGGTGTGCGCCCAGATCTGCGCGAGCCGCAGGATGGCCCGGCGCGGCATCAACAGGGTGGGAATCGCCACGATGAAATAGCCGAGCAGCACGAGATAGAACGACACGTTGAACAGGATCGAGCGAACCACGGTCACGGGCGGCGCGCTCTCATCCGACCACGCAGCAGCCGCGCGCGACCTGCGCGGGCTCGCGCGAGGGGAGCAGGTGCATGCGGGCGACCGCGTAGACGTATTTGAGATACTCCGAGATCAGCAGCCGCGCCGTGCCGGCATCGGTCCACCACGGATTGGCGCGCTCGCGCTCGGTCCACACCGGAAACGCGATCAGCGTCACGTCGGGCAGCTCGTGGGCGAGCTCGGCGAGCGCGCGCGGCATGTGGTAGGCCGAGGTGACGACGAGCAGCGAGCGGAAGCCGCGCGCCCGCGTCCATCGCCGCGTCTCGACCGCGTTGCCGATGGTGTTCATGGCGGAGCGGTCGAGGTCGATGCAGCAGGCGAACAGCTTGCGATATTGCGGCGTCAGCCGCGCCAGCTCGGCCGTGTGGGTGGTCGGGTTGACGCCGGTGATCAGCAGGCGGTGGCCGCGCTCGGCGGCGAGCAGCTCGATCGCGTCATTGATGCGGGCGGCGCCGCCGGTGAGCACCACGATGCCCTCGGCCTTGCGGTCGGGCGCGGCCTCCTCGCCCGGCACCCGATCCATGAACCAGACGAAGCCCAGCCCGAGCGCCAGCGTGCCGAGCGCGATGCCGAGCACGATCAGGGTGCGCAGCGCCGCGGCGGCGCGGGCCACCACCCCGCGCCGCGCCGGCGCCGCCGGCTCCTCCGCATGTGCTTCACCACCAGGCATCGGCTGTCCGACAAGATCCCAGGCCGGCATTCTACGGTAAAATTCGGCGCCTGCGTGGCGCCTTGCCGCCCCCTCGGGAGCCCTATTCGATGCTCGCCAGCGTCTGGCTGACCACTTGCCGCGACGTCAGCGCCGTGACCGCCGCGACCAGGATGATCTGGCCGACCACCGCCGCATAGCCGGTGACGCCGATCGACATCGTGCTGAACAGCGCCGAGGCCTGCTCCTCGGCAGCCGTGCCGATGAAGACGTCCCGCACCACGCCGGCGAACGCCAGCACCACCATGGCGGCGACGCCGCCCACCGCCCCGCCTGTCAGACCGAGGCGGAGGAAATGCCGCTGGAATTCCGAGGCGATGAGGCCGTCGCGCGCGCCGATGAAATGCAGCACCTCGACGATCGGCCGGTTCATCGCCATGGCGCCGCGCGTCGCGAACATCACCGAGAGCACGGTGGCGATCAGCATCAGCGCCAGGATGCCGACCCCGCCGGCGATCGCCGTCGACGCCATGGTGCGCATGCGGTCGATCCAGCCGCGGTGGTCGTCGACCGTGACGGCGGCGATCTTCGCCGCGAGCGCCGCGCGTAGCGCCGCGAGGTCGGGTCGCCGGCCCGGATCGACGCGCAGCACGATGATGCGCGGCACCGGCAGCGCGTCGAGCGCGAGCGAGCTGCCGAGCCACGGCTCGAGCAGGCGCGCCGACTCCTCCGCCGTGTAGGGCCGCACCTCGGCGATGCCGCGCGTGTCGCGGGCGATCTCGGCCGCCTGCCTCACGTCGGCCTCGATGTCGCGCCCGCTCGCCGGACGGACCTGGATCGTCATCTCGCGCGCGACGTCGGATTGCCACTCGGCCGCCGAGGCGAGCACCAGCATTACGGCGCCGGTGGTGAGCGAGGTGAGGAACGTCATGATCGCGACCACCACGACCAGCGCGCGGCCGGCGATCGAGCTGCGCGGCACGATGGGCGTCGCGGCGCCCGGGCCCTCGCCGCGCGGCGCTCGCTCCGGCGAGATCATGCCGTCGTCGAGCGGCTCGTCGGGCCTGTCGGTCATGTGGTCAGTCGTAGACATGCACCCGCCCTTCGTGCAACACGAGGCGCCGCGCGTCATATTGATCCATCAGCGCGATGTCGTGGGTGGCGATCACGACCGACGTTCCCGACTTGTTGAGCTCGATGAACAGCCGCAGCAGCCGCTGCGCCAGCGACGGGTCGACGTTGCCGGTCGGCTCGTCCGCCAGCAGGAGCTGTGGCCGGGCGATCACGGCGCGCGCGATCGCGGCGCGCTGCTTTTCGCCGCCGGAGAGCACCGGCGGCAGCGCCGACAGCCGCTCGCCCAGGCCGACCCAGTACAGGAGTTCGATCACCTCCTGCCGGTAGCTCGTCTCGGCGCGGCCGAGGATGCGCAGCGGCAGCGCCACGTTCTCGTAGGTGCTCATGTGATCGAGCAGGCGGAAGTCCTGAAACACGATGCCGATGCGCCGGCGCAGGATGGCGCGCGAGTCCTTCGACAGGGTGGCGACATCGTGGCCGAACATGGAGATCAGGCCGCGGCTCGGCCGCAGCGAGAGAAACAGCAGCCGCAGCAGCGACGATTTGCCGGCGCCCGACGGGCCGGTGAGGAATTGGAACGAATGCGGCTCGATCGCGAAGCTGAGATCGCGCAGGACCTCGGGCCCCGGGCCGTAGCGCAGTCCCACGTTTTCGAAGCGGACCAAACTGGCCTCCGGACCGGCGGTCTCGAGCCGGTCGTCAGGGTCGGGCGCCCAGTTCCCACGGGTAGGCGGCTGCAACATGGTGCCGTGATTCGCCCCTTTTTACAGGACCGCGAGAGGAATCCCTCACCGGCCATACGGTATGAATGTCGCGCCGGGGCGCCCGGTTCGGCCGGCGCCCGGGCCGCTCGGCAGGGCCGGCCCGGACCGCCCCCACTGACGCCCAGGTATGGTTTCCGATCCGTTAACGGATCGGCTGCTAGCGTCGCCGCGCCAGAGGTATTCGATCGATTCGCCGATGCGCATCGTCTGTCCGAACTGCCAGACATCCTATGAGGTCTCGGCCGCCTCGCTCGGCGCCGAGGGCCGTCAGGTGCGCTGCGTGCGCTGCAAGGACGTCTGGCACGCGACCCCGCAGCCGGATGAGGCCGAGCCGGCCGCCGAGGCGGTCGGGGCGAGCGCCGCTGCGGCCGCGGCGGCCTCCGCCCAATACCTGCGCGGCGCCGGGGCCCCCGCCGCCGCGGCGCCCCCGCCGGCGGACGACCCCTGGGCCCAGGCGGCGGAGGCGGCGATTGAAGAGTCCGCCGTCGACCCCAACCTGGCGGCCCGCGCCGCCGACCGCTCGGCCGTGCGGTTCGACGATCCGCCCACCGTTGCGGCCGAGCCGCCGGCCGGCGACTGGGACGCCGCCTTCACGGCGCCCGACGCCCCGCCGCTCGCGCCGCCGGCGCGCGATCCGGTCGAGAACATCGAGAGCTTTGCGGCCCGCCGCGCCCGCCGCGAGGCGCGCCGCAACCAGCCCAAGAGCCTGGTGCCGCGTCCCGGCACGCTCATCGTGATCCTGCTCGCCGTGCTCGGCGCGCTGGTCGGCTGGCGCTCCGACGTGGTGCGGGTGATGCCGGGCACCGCCTCGCTGTTCGCCGCGATCGGGCTGCCCGTCAACCTGCGCGGCCTCGCGCTGACCGACATCACCACCACCAAGGAGGCGCACGAGGGCGCCACCATCCTGGTGGTGCAGGGGACCATCACCAACATCTCCAAGCAGCAGCGCGACGTGCCGCGCATCCGTCTCGCCGTGCGGAACGGCAAGGGCGCCGTGGTCTACACCTGGACCTCGCTGCCGGAGCGCAACGTGCTGGCGCCGGGCGATTCCCAGCCGTTCCAGACGCGGCTTGCCTCGCCGCCGCCCGACGGGCAGGTCGTCGAGGTGCGCTTCTTCACCCGGCGCGACATCTCGCGCGGCGGGCGCTGACCCGAGATGGCGCGCGTCCTGGTCGCCGAGGACGAGGAGGCGCTGCGCGCCTTCATCGCCCGCGCGCTCGGCCAGGACGGCCACGAGGTGGTCGCCACCGCCGATGGCGGCGAGGCGCTCGACGCGCTCACCCGCGAGCAGGGCCGGTTCGATCTCCTGCTCACCGACATCCGCATGCCGGTGATGGACGGCATCGCGCTCGCGCTCGCCGCCGCGCGCGACTGGCCCGAGGTCACCATCCTGCTGATGACCGGCTACGCCGACCAGCGCGAGCGCGCGCACGGGCTCGACGCGCTGATCCACGACGTGATCGCCAAGCCGTTCTCGCTGAGCGACATCCGCACGGCGGTGGCGGAGGCGCTGGCGGTGAAGGGGCGGTGAGGCGGCGGTCAGGTTCATAGCTTGACGGTCACCAGCGCAGCGTCATCGCGACACGTCGCAATCCTGTTCGTCACGTTTCCGCATCCTCGAATTTCCAAGCGCCATATCCGACGCTGCGGCACGCGCTGCTCCGGCCTGTTCGACGCCGCGCCGGGCCGGTGGGGGCCGGCGTCGCCGGGCGGTCGTGGTGGAGACAGCGGCGAGCTGAGGGGGCTTGCGGTCGAAACTTCTGCGGCTTCGCCTCAGTCCTTGTCGCCGCGAACGCCGCCATACGGCAGGGCATGCGCCGAGGATGCCCGCTTCGCCCCACCCTCGAAGATTTCCGTCGAGTTGTCCGGGCGCAGCACCTTGATGCGCTTTCCCGGCGGAAGCATCGGCTGGATGTCCTCGGGTAGGCGCGAATTGACGGCGATCTCGGGAATGTTCGATTCGATGACGACCATTTCGCCGGCAGCCGCGGGCGGCAAGAGTACGAGACCGGGCCCGGAGAGCGACACCAGACAAGCTCCAAGCCTGAGCGCAACTCTGCACGGAAGTGTAAGGACGGACATGTGGTCAGCTCCGGTCGGGCCCATCTTCGATCAGCTGTGAGCCCCTCTGCTGTAGTGACCTCCCACCACACCGGCCATGGCGCCGATGAACACCGTCGTGAACGGAAAAACCAGACCGAACAATCCTAACCCGACGATGCTGAGCGCGACAAGGAGCAGTGCGGTCCCGGCCTCGATCACCAGGTGGTGTCGAGCGGTCATCTCCCGGCGCCCCATCCAGAAGCCGCCGAGGGCAGCGAGCAGCGCGAGCAACAGCTCGAGCCAGAGCGCCAGAACGCCAATCTTTCGGCCGTCGAAAATCTGCGCGAGAATTTGCGCGTGCACGAACAGTCCCGGATATCGCTGGCCATCGATGACCGAGAATGGCACGAGGTGCTGATCGCGATCGCTGAAATTGCCGCCGATCAGCACGAACCGGTTGTCGAGGAGGCGCTTGATCAAGTCCCTATCGAACACGCGCGCCGGTCCCGCCAGCTGCTCCGCCTTGAAGCTGGGGAAGGTTTCGGTGACGGCCTGAACGTTCTCCGTCCGGCCGAACAATCCGATGACAGGCCGCGCGAGCGCATCCCACAGGCGTCGCAATAGGCCCTTGCCGTCGGCATGCTCCGATTGCCACGAGATGTAAGCGCTTGGCACCGTCCGAGGTTGCCCGTCGGCGCCCGCCAGCATCTCGGCGAAACTCTTCGGATACTCGCCGTCCGCCGGCGCGATCGAACGCACCACATGGTCGGAAATGATGAACGGGTTGCGATGTTGGTCGAAGTAGAGGTGACCGATCTTCGCCGAATGCCCGGGTGCCCGGTCGACGCGCTCGAAGAACGAATGCTGGTATGTCCGCGTCGCCTCGCTCATCGGCGAGCGGTGGTCGAGCCCGCCGAGCACGACCGGGTGAGCCGCGTTGCGGATGGCGGCGACCAGGTCGTCGTCCTTGGCCGCCTCGGTTTCGCGATCGAACACGAAATCGAGGCCGATCGCCTTCACGTCCGCCTGGTCGACCGCGCGCACCAGGTCCGCGAGGAATCCGCGATCGATCGGCGCCACGTACGGATAGGGCGCGAGCGTCTCCTCGGTCACGTAGATCAGCGCGATGTCCGTGCGCTGCTGCGCCGGCGTGCGCGGGACGTAGGTCATCAGCAGGTCGGCCGACCAGTGTGCCGGTCCTTCCGGAATATGGATGAGCAGGAAGGTGAGCACGAAACCGGTCGCTCCGGCCGCCACCCAGGCGGTTGCGACGAGGCGCCGTTGGCCGATCCGGGCCACGAGGGATTTCCAGCGCGGCTTGATGAAACGCGTCATCTTCATTGCAGCTTGGCGGGCCCTGGTCGCCGCCCGTCAGGGCTCGGTGAAGAACGAGAGTACGCCGACCTCGGCGGATCCCGGGGGCAGGCGCCCGAGCGCGTCGATGAACTCGCGCGACCATTGCGTATCGTCGCGCCGGATCAACTGCTCCTCCAGCGCGACGAGGCGCTCCTTGCTGCTGATCGCCACCGAGACCTCGCTGCCGAACGGCGGCTTGATGTAGATGTCGCCGATCAGCTTGCCGTCCCCGGCGCGCCGGAGCAGCACCATCGGGTCGTCGCCCTTGATCGGATAGACCATCTGGACCTTCCCGTCGCCCGAGATGTTGGCGACGATGAGATAGCGACCGTCGATGCCGGTCGCCGCCAGCCGCGCGGTCTCGTTCCTGCGATAGACCCGCTTGTCGGGCGCGAGCGTGAGGCGCGCGGTGCCGGCGCGCGCCAGCACCGCGAGCTGGCGCACGGCAACGAGCCGGTCGACCACGCCGCCGATCTGCTTGCGCTCGACGCGCCGTGCGATGATGTCGCCGAGACCGCTCACCACGTCGCCGTTCGACGCATCCCACACCGCATCGAGGCCCTCGGTCTTGCCGTTCGCCGCCGACAGGTAGAACGGCGTCCCGATCGGGCCGACTGATTCCGGCGGCGGCACCAGGCCGTTGATGACCCCCACCCGGATGATGCCAGGCGGGGTAGTCGGCGGCACAGGA
>Ga0075425_100008191_pt1 | contig 11075 bp, 6 predicted proteins | sample SoiMethybrSBSTD4_FD_75300 | JGI IMG/M metagenome (GOLD analysis project Ga0075425, IMG submission 75300) | Bulk soil microbial communities from a Populus tree surrounding site in Tennessee, USA - Soil MetaG P. TD hybrid SBSTD4 | ecosystem: Environmental > Terrestrial > Soil > Tree plantation...
CGTTCCGCCTTCGAGGCCGCGATGATCTTCGCGTGCAGGTGCTGCGGCACTTCCTCGTAGTGATCGAACTCCATGTGGTACGAGCCGCGGCCGCCGGTGGCCGACGTCAGATGCTGCTCGTAGGTCAGCATCTCGGACATCGGCACCTTGGCGCGGATGATCGTCATCGCGCCGCGCGTGTCCATGCCGCCGATGCGGCCGCGCCGCGAGTTCAGATCGCCCATCAGGTCGCCGGCGTAGTCGTTCGGCGCGTAGACCTCGACGTTCATCACCGGTTCGAGCAGCGTCGGGCGCGCGCGTGACATGCCGTCCTTGAAGGCCAGCGACGCCGCCATCTTGAACGAGAGTTCGTTGGAGTCGACGGCGTGGAACGAGCCGTCGAACACGGTGGCGCGGAAGTCGACCATCGGGTAGCCGGCGAGGAAGCCGCGCATCCGCGAATCCTGGATCCCCTTTTCGATCGCCGGCACGTACTGGCGCGGGATGGAGCCGCCGAAGATGTCGTTGGCGAACTCGAAGTCGCTGCCGCGCGGCAGCGGCTCGAACTTGACCTTGCAGTCGCCGAACTGGCCGTGGCCGCCGGTCTGCTTCTTGTGCCGGCCGTGCGCTTCGACCGAGGCGGTGATCGTCTCGCGGTAGGGGATGCGCGGCAGCTTGAGCGTGACCTCGACGCCGAAGCGGCGCTTCAGCTTGGCCACCGTCACCTCGATGTGCGACTGCCCCTGGCCGGCGAGCAGCAGCTCCTTGGTCTGCATGTCGCGCGTGTAGTTGATCGTCGGATCCTCTTCCTGCAGCCGGTGCAGCGCGGTGCTGATCTTCTCTTCGTCGCCGCGGCTCTTCGGCTCGATCGCGTAGGAGATGACCGGCTCGGGGAACTTGATCGGCGGGACCTTGCCGGCGCTCTTGTCGCCCATCACGTCGCCGGTCTGCGTCTCTTTCAGCTTGGCGACGGCGCCGATGTCGCCGGCCTTGACCTCCGGGACGTTGGTCTGCGTCTTGCCCTGCAGGACCAGCAGGTGGCCGAGCCGCTCGGGCACGTCACGGGTGGTGTTGTGGACCGAGGTGTCGGCCTTCAGGGTCCCGGAGATGACGCGGAACAGCGTGATCCGTCCGGCGAAGGGATCCGCGACCGTCTTCCAGATGAAAGCCGCCGCGGCGCCGGCGTCCTGCATCGCGATGTCGACTTCCTCGCCGTCGGGAGTCCGGGCGTGGAGCGGCCGCTCGGCGGGCGACGGCACGTAGGTCACGATGGCGTCGAGCAGCGTCTGCATGCCGATGTTCGCCGTCGCCGACGTCAGCACCAGCGGGAACACCCGTCCGGCGGCGACCGCGCGCTTGAGGCCGGCCACCAGCTCGTCCTGCGTCAACGTGCCGGCGTCGAAGAACTTCTCCATCAGCGCATCGTCGGCTTCGGCCACCATCTCGATGAGCGCCTCGCGCGCCGCCTTCGCGACCTCGGTCATGTTTCCGGGGATCGCGCCTTCCACCGGCTTGCCGCTGCCGTCGTTCGCGAACATGGCGGCCTTCATGGCGACGAGGTCGATCACCCCGGCGAAGGCCTTCTCCTCGCCGATCGGCAGCTGGATCGGGATGACCGTGCGACCGAACACGCCGCGCAGCGACTCGAGCGACCGATCGAGGCTGGCGCGCTCGCGATCGACGCGGTTCAGGACGACGATCCGCGGCAGCGCGAGGTCGGCGGCGTCCGCCCAGACCTTCTCGGTCGAGACCTCGACGCCGGACACCGCGTCGACGACGACCAGGGCCGCGTCGGCGACCCTGAGCGCCGCGCGCGCGTCGCTGAGGAAGTTGGCCATCCCCGGCGTGTCGATGAAATTGATCTTGGTCTTGTTCCACTCGGCGTAGGCGACGCTGGCGGAGAGGGTGTGCTTGCGGGCAATTTCTTCTTCGTCGTAGTCGGTGACCGTCGTCCCCTCGTCGACCTTGCCGAGGCGGGTGACCGCCCCCGCGTCGAAGAGCAGGGCCGACACGAGCTGGGTCTTGCCGGAACCCGAGTGGCCGACCAGAGCGACGTTGCGCAGGCTGGCGGCGTCGTAAACCTTCATAGCGGGTACCCTCCGCGTGGCCGGTAGCCGGTCGCCAGTGGCCGGTGGCTGCCGGCAATCTCCCGCCGGCCGATCGCCAGCGGATTCGGCCATCGTATTGCGGCGGGCCGAAGGGATCAAGCGATAGGATCCGGAGGGCATGGACGACGACGAGACGATTGAGTATCCCGCGCGGCCGCGCCGGCGATGGCGTCTGCCGCTGGTGCTGGCCGCGTTCGCCGTCTTCTTCGGCGCCGGCACGACCGCGTCGTATTACGTCGACGCGCTCTGGTTCGGCTCACTCGGCTATGCCGTGGTGTTCTGGAAGGCGCTGAATATCCAGGCGATCGTGTTCGGGGCCTTTGCCGCCGCCACGTTCGCGGCGCTCTACGGCGCCTTCCTCGCGCTGAAGCCGCCCCGCTTCGGCGAGCCGGGATCCGGCGGCGTGATCTTCGTGAACGGCCGCCCGGTCGCCCTGCCGATCGGCCCGATCCTGCGCGCCGGCGCCCTGGTGCTTTCGCTGGTCGCGGGCCTGGCGGCGGGCGCCACCATGATGTCGGACTGGGACACGCTCGCGCTCTGGTGGTATGGAGGCGCCGCCGCGGCCGATGCGGTGGCGCAGGCGCGCGATCCGATCCTCGGCCGTCCCGTCGCCTTTTACCTGTTCACGCTTCCCGCATGGGAACTGATCGTTGGATGGCTGACGACGCTGGCGATCATCGCGGCGCTGATGGCCCTGTTCTTTCGGCTGTCGTCGGGCACTGTCGGGCCGCGGCTGTCGATGCGCGCATTGCCGCGCGCCAATCCGGCGGGCGCGCGCGGGCTCGCGATCACCTGGGCCGTCCTCCTGCTCACCTTCGCGGCGCAGGTGTACATCGGCCGGTTCGAGCGGCTGCTCGAAGATCACACGATCTTCGCCGGCGTGACCTACACCGACGCGCACGTGCGCTTGACGGCCGCGGCACTGACCGCCGCCGCCTTCGCGGCCGGTGCGCTGGTGGCGGCCGTGTCCGCGTTCCTGTCGCCCCGTCCCCGGTGGCTCGTCGCGTCGGTGCTGCCGGCCGCGGCGATCATCATCGGGTCGAACCTGATTGGCGGCTACGTCAACGGCTTCGTCGTCAAGCCGAACGAGCTCGTGCGCGAAACCCCCTACATCGCGCACAACATCGCGTCGACGCGGACCGCTTTCGGTCTCGACCGGATCACGCAGCGCCCGTTCCCGGCGGAAACGACCGTCGAGGCCGCCAATCCGGCCGCGAACCAGGACACGCTGCAGAACATCCGGCTGTGGGACTGGCGGCCGCTCCAGGACACGCTGCGCCAGATCCAGGAGATCCGCACCTATTACGACTTCTCCGACATCGACATCGATCGGTACAGCATCGGCGGCGTGACCCGCCAGGTGATGGTGGCGACGCGCGAGCTGAACGTCAACAAGCTCCCCGCCAGCAGCCGCAACTGGATCAACGAGCGGCTCATCTACACCCACGGCTACGGGCTGACGATGAACCCGGTGAACGGCTTCACGCCGGAAGGGCTGCCGGCGCTGATCCTGCGGGACATGCCGGTCCAGACCAGCGTCCCGGAGCTGCGGGTGACGCGGCCGGAGGTGTACTTCGGCGAGCTGACGACGACCGACGTCTACGTGCGCACGCGCCAGCAGGAGTTCAACTACCCGCAGGGACAGAGCAACAACCTGACCTCCTACGAGGGCACGGGGGGCATTCCCATCGGCAACTTCGCCCGCCGGCTGGTGATCGCGCTCGATCGCGGCGATCTGGGCAAGCTGCCGTTCAGCGACGACGTCACGGCGGCGAGCCGCCTGCTGATGCGCCGGTCCATTCGCGAGCGCGTGACCGCGCTCGCCCCGTTTCTCGTCTACGACGAAGATCCCTACATGGTCCTGCGCGACGACGGCCGGCTCGCGTGGATCGTGGACGCCTTCACAGTGTCGGATCGGTATCCGTACTCGCGCTCGTTCGCGTTCGAGAACCGCTCCGTCAACTACGTCCGCAACAGCGTCAAGGTGGTCGTCGACGCCTACGACGGCACCACCGACTTCTACGTGTTCGATCCCGCGGACCCCGTGCTGGCGGCGTACCGCCGGCTGTTTCCGTCGCTGTTTCGCGAGCAGGCCGGCATGCCGGCCGACCTGCGCCGGCACGTCCGGTATCCGGAGATGCTGCTGGCGCTGCAGGCCGAGGTCCTCGGCCTCTATCACATGACGGATCCGGAAGTGTTCTACAACCGCGAGGATCTGTGGACCGTGGCCAGTGAGGTCAGTTCGAGCGCACAGGGCGAACGGGCGGCGCAGCCGATGGAGCCGAACTTCGTGCTGATGAAGCTGCCGGGGGAGTCGCGCACCGAGTTCGTCGAGGTGCTGCCGTTCACGCCGGCCAACCGCAACAACCTGATCGGCTGGATCGCCGGGCGCAGCGACGGCGAGCACTACGGGGATCTGATCGCCTACGATTTTCCCAAGACCCGGCTGATCGACGGCCCGCTGCAGGTGGAGGCGCGCATCGACCAGAACGCGCAGCTCTCGGGGCAGTTGTCGCTGTGGAATCAGCAGGGATCGCGGGTCAGGCGTGGCGCGCTGCTGGTCATGCCGCTCGGTCGGGCGCTGCTCTATGCCGAGGCCATCTACCTGCAGGCCGAGCGCAGCCCCATGCCGGAGCTGCGCCTGGTCGTTCTGGCGATGCAGGATCGCCTGGTCTACGCGACGACCTTCGAGGCGGCGCTGGCGCAACTCTTCGGCGCCTCACCGGCGATCGCGGAACGAGCGGCGAGCCCTGCCCCCGCGCCGGCGGCGCCTCCCTCCGAGGCCGACCGCGACGCCCGCATCGCCGAAGCGGCGCGCGCGCTGGCCGACTACCAGCGCCTCACCGCGGAAGGCAAGCTGGGAGAGGCCGGACAGAAGCTCGAAGAGCTGAAGCGCCTGCTGGATGCACTCACTGCGAAGCGACGGTGACGTAGCCGGTGGCGGTGGCCGGTAGCCGGTTGCCAGTAGCCGGTGGCCGGTTGCCAGTTGCCAGTGCGGTCGTGCGTTGCTGGTTGCGGCGCCTCGCTGCGAGTCATGTGAGCGTCTGAATGAAGCGCGTCAGCATCCGGCGGACGCTCGAGATGTCATTCTCGAAGCGGATGTGGACGTCGGGCATGATGAACTTCACGTCGCGCGCGACCAGCAACTGCGACTCGAGCTCGTTGCAGGAACCCATCGAGAACCAGCAGAGACGCGAGAAATCGGCGTTGGAGCCCCGGCCTGCACCTTCCGCGATGTTCGAAGGAATCGAGATAACCGATTTCAGTATTTGATCGCGCAGCGGCCACGCCTCAGGCTTCCGAAAGAAATGGGGAAGCCCGTAGGTGTCGACTGCGAGTTGATGCGCCTTCTGCCACACGTGCAGCTGTCTGTAGTCCTGCATCGGCGATCTCCTTTTCAAAGGACCTACGCTGCTGCAAATTCAGTGCTGCGAGTGTTCTTCCGTTTTCTCTTCAGATTCTTGTGAGAGCTGTCGTCCAGGTGGGAAGCGGGAACCCCGTCCACGGGCGCACAAACAGCAGTCGCCGCCGGAAAACCCTGAGCGCAAACGAGAATGACGTGCGGGTAGCCGCGACCGGCAACGGGTAACCGGTAACCGGTAACTGGTAACCGGTAACTGGTAACCGGCAACCGGCAACCGGCAACCGGCAACCGGCAACCGGCAACCGGCAACCGGCAACCGGCGACTATTCGTATCGGAGCGCTTCGATCGGATCGAGGCGTGAGGCTTTGAAGGCGGGGAACAGGCCGAAGAAGATCCCGACGCTGGCCGAGAAGCCGATCCCCAGCGCGAACGACCACCAGGGGAGCGAGACCGGGAAGCCGGTGATGCCGTGCACGCCGAGGCCGATCGAGCTGCCGAAGATGATGCCCAGCAGGCCGCCGGCGGACGTCAGGAAGATCGCTTCGATCAGGAACTGCCAGAGGATCTCGCGGCGGCGCGCGCCGAGCGCCTTGCGGACGCCGATCTCGCGCGTGCGCTCGGTGACCGAGATCATCATGATCGCCATCACGCCGATCCCACCGACCATCAGCGCGATCGACGAGATGACCACCAGCGCCAGGAACGTCGCCTGGCTGATCTGGTCCCAGACCTTCAGCACCGCGTCCTGCGTGGCCAGGTCGAAGTCGTTCGGCTGATCCAGCTTCAGGCTGTGGCGGATGCGCATCAGCGCCTCCACTTCGGTCATCGCCGAGTCGCGCATGCCGTCGCGCGGGACGATGGCGATCATCGCGGTGCGGAACACGGCCGGATTGAAGCTGCCGGCGCTGATCTTGGCCGACCCCTTCAGCACCTTGCCGTAGAGCTTCTCGTGGGTGCCGTAGGGCATCACCACGAAGTCGTCCTGCCCGCCATTCAGGCCGCCGGGGCTCGGGCGCTGGCCGAGCACGCCGATGACGCTGAACTGCGCCGAGCCGATGCGGACCGTCTTGCCGATCGGGTCGACGTTGGGGAACAGCGCCTGCCACGGCGTGTAGCCGAGCACGACGACCTGGCGACGATGTTCGACTTCAGCGGGAATGAACAGGCGGCCCGCCTTCAGCGGCGCGAAGTTCACCTGCGCCCAGTTCTCGGTCGCGCCGAGGACCAGCAGCTGCCGCGTCTTCTGGTTGCCGTAGTAGACGCGCGAACGGTTGAACCCCATCGCGCCGAGCCAGACGTCGACCATCGCCACCGACGGACACTCGCGCTCGATCGCGCGCGCGTCTTCCATCGTCAGGTTCGGGCGCCGCGCCACGTCGAGGAAGCTCTTGCCGCCGCCGATGATGCTCAGCGCGCCCCACTTCTGGATCATGATCGTGTTCGGCCCGAGCTGCTTGATCGAGTCGCGCAGCGAGCTGTCGAACCCGCGGATCAGCGAGGTCATGCCGACGATCGACGTGATCCCGATGACGACGCCGAGCACGGTCAGCGCCGAGCGCATCTTGCTGGCGCGCAGCGTGTCGAACGACATCACGAAGATTTCCGAGAGCAGGCCGGTGCGGATCGTTGCCATCTATTCCCGCCTCAATCCTCAACGCGGCGCTACTCGCGCCGCAGGGCTTCGATCGGATCGAGCCTGGCCGCCCGCATCGCCGGATACAGGCCGAAGAACAGGCCGACCACGGCGGTCACGCTGATGCCCATCACCACCGACCACACCTGCACCGTCGAGGGCAGCGGCGACACCTTGCTGATGACCGTGGCCAGGATGAACCCGAAGAAGGTGCCGACCACGCCGCCGAAGGTGGACAGCGTCACCGACTCGGTCAGGATCTGCCAGACGATGTCGCGCCGGCGCGCGCCCAGCGCCTTGCGCAGGCCGATCTCGCGCGTCCGCTCGCTGACCACCATCAGCATGATGTTCATGATGACGATGCCGCCGACGACCAGCGACAGCGCGACCACGCCGATGAGCACGGCGAAGATGCCCTGGGTCGCGGTGTTGTAGATCGCGAGCAGCGTGTCGGAGGTGAACATGCCGAAGTTGTCGGGATCCTTCGGCCGCAGCCGGCGCTCGACGCGCAGCGCCACCGTCGCGTCGTCCATCGCCGCCTTGACCACTTCCGGCTCCCGCGGCTTGACCAGGAGCTGCAGCCCGCCCATGCGGTTGCCGAACATCTTCTGGAAGTTGCCGAGCGAGATGATCGCGAAGTTGTCCTGCGAGTTGCCGAAGGCCGAGCCCTTCTTCTTGTGCACGCCGACGACGCGGTAATGCACCTTGTTGATCGAGATGACCTTGTCGATGGGATCGGCCTGGCCGAACAGCTTGTCGGCGACGTCCCAGCCGATCACCGCGACCGGGCGGTTGGTCGAGATTTCGACCGGGCTGATCAGCCGCCCACGGTCGACGTCGTAGGTCGAAAAGTCGACGTACTCCGGCGACACGCCGGTCACCTGCGCGCCGTCCACCGCCTGGCTCTTGTAGGCCATCGTCGCCCCCGCGCTGGCCTGCGCGGCGATGGCGCCGACGTTGTCGCTGAAGCGGCGGATCGCCGAGGCCTCCATCAGCGTGATGCGCGGGTTGTTGCGCGTCCGCTCCTCGTCTTCCTGCGTGCGGATGACCGGGAAGCGCTGGATCGTGAAGTTGTCGGCGCCGACGTCGGAGACGATCGCGTTGGTGACGTAGGCGTTCATGCCCTGGACCAGCGACACCACGGCGATGATCGAGGTCACCGCCACGATGTTCCCGAGCACGGTCAGGAACGATCGCAGCTTGTACTCCCAGATCGCGCGGAGCGCGATGCCGACCGATTCGATGAACTGATTCATGGACTGCCGCCGCGTCTACGGGCGCGCCCTACGTCTTTGCCGCGGGCGTGCTCTTGGCCGCCTCGACCTTGACCGCGGTCCCGTCCTTCAGCTCGCGCACCGAGCTGAACGGCCCGACGATCACCTGGTCCCCTTCCTTCACGCCCGACAGCGCCTCGAAGTACTTCTCGCCGGCGATGCCGGTCTTCACCGGGGTGAACAGCGCCTTGTTGTCGCGCACGACGAAGACGCCCTCGAGCTCCTTGCGCTCCTGGCCCGGCTTCAGCTCCGCGGCCTGCACGCTGCCGCGCCCGCCGCGCTGCGGGCCCTTGCTCTCGTCGCGGACGATGTTCCCCTCGCGGTCGACGATCATCTCGCGGACCGTCGTCGCCTGGATCGGAATCGCGATCGCTTTCTGGCGCGTCGCGGTGGTGATCTCGGCGGTGCAGGTGAACCCCGGACGCACGTCGGGGATCTCGTTGTCCACCGTCACCTTCACCTTGAAGTTGGTGGCCTGCGACGACGAGGTGGAGCCCGCCGCCTGAATCGGGCTGTTGCCGATCTCGGTCACCTTGCCGCTGAACGACTTGCCGGGCATCGCGTCGATCGTGATCTTGGCGACCTGGCCGAGCGCCACGTTGGGGATGTCGGTCTCGTCGACTTCGACTTCGGCTTCGATGATCGACATGTCGGCGACCGTCAGGAGCACGGTGCCGGCGTTGTTCATCGTGCCGATCACCACCGTTTCACCCTCTTCGATGTTCCGGCGGGTGATGATCCCGGTGAGCGGCGACTCGATGCGGACCTTGCTCAGGTTCAGCTTCGCGTTCTCCACCGACGCCGCCTCCTGCTGCATCCGCATTCGCTGCGTCTCGATCTGCCGCTCCTGCGAGGCCAGTTCCGACTGGCGCATCCGTACGCTGTTCTCGGCGTTGTCGAGCGTCTCCTTCGGCGTCAGCCCCTGCTTGGCCAGCTGCTGCTGCCGCACCAGGGCTTCCTGCGCCTGCTTCAGCGACGTCTTGGTGCCGTCGATCGCGACCTGCAGCTGTTCCATCGTCGACCGAGCCGCCGCGAGCGAGGCCTGCGTCTGGTTGTAGGCGGTCGTCAGGTTGCGCGGATCGATCTGGAGGAGGAAGTCCCCCTTCTTGACCCGCTGGCCTTCCTCCACGCGCAGGTCGGTGACGCGGCCCGTCGTGTCGGCGCTGATGTTGACCAGCGTCCGCGGCTGGATCTTGCCCGAGGCCGAGACGATCGCCTGCAGGTCGCGTTTCTGCAGCCCTTCGACGTTGACGGCGAGGCCTTCCTGCCGCTTGAACTTGATGTTGGCGAAGACGACCGCCGCCAGGACGAGGACGATGCCCGCGCCGATCAGGATTTTCTTGTTACGACTCATGCGCCTCCCGCGCGGCTCTTGAACAGCGCGATGCACAGTGCGATCACAGCGTAGACGGACAGCAGCGAGATCGCGATCGGCTGCGTCCGCCGCCTGTACAGGACGCCGAGCCCGATGGCCAGGACGACGATGTACCAGACGAGAAAGATGTCGATGGTGCCCAGCAGGTGCGCCGCGAACGACTTCTCGGGCAGCATCGGCAGCAGCGCGCCGAGGTTGGCGACGCTGGTCATGGCGCTCCCGCGCAGGTAGTTGACCGTGCCGGAGAGCACGCTCGAGAGCGACGACACCGCGCTGGCGTGGATCACCACCGCCAGCACCTGCTTGAACGAGGCTTCACCGCCGAGCGCTGCGTTGAAGATGGCGAAGAAGATGCCGGCGACGATCACGGCGAAGATCGGCGTGATGATCAGCACGCTCGCGCCCGTGGTGTAGGGCAGGCGCGCGGCACCCTTCTGCATCCCTTCGTACATCTGGTCGGTGACGTTGAAGCCGAACGACTGCATCTGCTGCACCTGCTGATCGAGCTGCGCCTGGCGCCCCGCCTCGGTGGTCATCGGCAGCGCGGTGAAGAACGCCGCGATCACCGCGGTCAACGCGAGCATGCCGAACACCTTCGGCACGGGAACGAGGCTCGCGAAGGTCTCCTTCGGAGACACGATGATGCCGATGTAGCGCGCGAGAAGATTCTTGGGGGCAGGCGTCGCGCCCGCAGCAGCCGCAGTACTGGTCATAAGGTGGCCTCGAAAACTGCAGTTTTCGACCTTGGGTGAAGTGTCCGGGAACTGCTGATTGTAACGCCAATTACGAAGCCGGCGGGATAAAAGTTCCGCGATCGGAGCAGTCAACCCTCACGCCGAGTAGGAGTTAGGGACCAGTTGCGACGTCGCCGCATGCGGATGCGGCGGCACAAGTCCGATAAGCTGCAGGGATGCGACCGCTCATCATTATTGGTATTTCGGCCCTCTCACTCGTTTGGGCGCCAGCCTTCGCCGCGGCGCAGGACACCTTTCTCCCGCCCGCGCCCCCGGGACCGCCCGTCGGCGTCCGCGCCGCCGGCATGGGCGGCGCCTTTACGGCCGTCGCCGACGATGCGTCGGCGGTCTACTGGAACCCGGCGGGCCTCGCCTCCGGGGCCTTTTTCGGGCTGACCATCGACTACAACACGGCCGACCGGGGATCGGCCGGGACGATCGCCCTGGCCACGCCGCCGCTCGGCCTCTCCTACTATCGCACCGCGACAGGCGAGCTGCCCAACAGCCGAAATGGCCTCGTGGCGCACCACGCCGGGCTCACCGTCGTCCACTCGTTGACCCGCACGATTTCCGCGGGCACGACGTGGAAGCTGGTGCAGGGCGTGGC
>Ga0075425_100008193_pt1 | contig 11073 bp, 9 predicted proteins | sample SoiMethybrSBSTD4_FD_75300 | JGI IMG/M metagenome (GOLD analysis project Ga0075425, IMG submission 75300) | Bulk soil microbial communities from a Populus tree surrounding site in Tennessee, USA - Soil MetaG P. TD hybrid SBSTD4 | ecosystem: Environmental > Terrestrial > Soil > Tree plantation...
CCGGCAGCTTGCGCAGGCGTCGAATGATTTCGGCATTGCAGTCCTTCTGGCCATTGCATTCATTTACATGGTGCTCGCTTCACAATTCAACAGCTTCGTGCACCCGCTGACGATCATGACGTCTCTACCGCTCAGCTTGCCGGCTGGTTTGATGGCATTGCTTGCTTTTGGCATGACGATCAACGTTTACAGCGCTATCGGCATGCTGATGCTGTTCGGTATTGTCAAAAAGAATTCGATTCTTCAGGTCGATTACACAAATACCTTACGAGATCAGGGGATGGAACGCCACCAGGCGTTGGTCGCCGCAAGTCACGTTCGATTGCGGCCTATTTTGATGACTACAATTTCGATCGTCGCAGGTATGTTACCGATTGCTTTTGGGCGGGGCGCGGGAGCTGGCTCTCGCGCTTCGATGGCCGTCACGATTATCGGCGGCCAGATGTTGTGCTTGCTGCTGACGCTCCTCGTCACACCTGTCGTATATTCCTACTTCGATGATTTGCGCGAGTGGTCGCCGTCGAAACTATTCGCATGGGTTCGCCGTCGCGCAACCCAGCCGGGAACTGCAAGTTTTTAAAAAAATGGCGGACTGTTGACGCGGTCTATGACCGCGCGTATTTCGATGATTCAAAGAAATACGCGCGATCATAGAGCGCGCCTACAGTTCTCGCATGTCTTTATGTTTCTCAAGGAGCCAATGAATGAAGTTCACTAGAATCGCAATTTCCATTCTGCTTGTAACTACGCTGACGGTGCCTGCAATGGCATCCTCGGGCTGGGTGGAAGACTTCCTACGACGTTACGATCCATCAGCGGCCGTCGCGACCTCCACGACAAATACCGCGCGGGACTCGATGGGTCAGTTTCTTCGGACTGGAGAGATCCCGGTTACGTTGAGCGACGTCATCAATTTGATGATCGATAACAACCTCGACATCCGCTCGAACCGCCTTACTCCCCGTTCGTCGTATTGGCAGAGCCTCGTCTTTTACAAGGCATTACAACCGTCGCTGCGTTTCCAGGGAACGGTCAATCGCAACACACAATTAAGTAACAGTCAGCTGAATGGAACGATTCCTATTCAGACCGCGCTTCGTGGGGGCTACGCCGTGGGCTTCTCGCAGCTGCTTCCGACCGGGACAAGCCTGGCAGTTGACGCGTCTGTAAACCGTCTCTCGTCCACCAGCAACCTGAACACATTCAATCCTTCGTACGTTGGAGTAATAAGTTACTCGGTCGGCCAGCACCTGTTGCGCGATCGCGGACGCCTCCCCAACACACGGCAGATCATCACGGGGCATAACAACGAAAGGATCTCGGAAACGGCGTTCGAAATCCAGCTCACGAGTTTGCTCGTACAGGCACAAAAGTCATATTGGGACCTCGTTTTTGCGGGCCAGGATCTCAACGTGAAACAGCGGTCGCTGGATTTGGCGCAGCAGACCCTGGATGAAAACAAAATGAAGGTCGAAATCGGCACACTCGCTCCAATTGATGTCGTGCAAACTCAAGCGGACGTGGCTGCACGGCGCGAGCAGTTGGTCGTATCCACCTTCAACGTTACCTCCGCTGAAGATCAGATCAAGAAAATGACCTCCAAAGAAACGGATCCAACGATGTTTTTGGTTAAGCTTCGCGCCCAGGAGTCGCCTAAGCGGCCCGAATCGGTGCAGATGCCAACCCTGGAGGAAGCGGTTAGAATCGCGTTGGAAAATCGCCCGGAGATGCGCCAAGCCCAGTTGGATGTCGACAACAAAGACATCGATGTGAAGTACACCCATAATCAAAAGCTGCCCGTTGTCGACGTCACTGGCACCTTCAATCAGAATGGAACCGGTGGTACCCAGATTCTTCGTAGCGGACTGGCCGGAGTGGCTAATACAACGATTCCGGGCGGCGTTGGAAAGGCATTCGGTCAGCTTTTCAGCTGGGACTACACCGGCTTTTCCCTTGGTTTCAATGTAGTCATCCCTTTGAGCAATAAGGCCGCGGATGCCGATTACGAACGCGCATTGAACGAGCAGCGGCTTTCCAGGAGCAAGCTGGAGGTTACAGCGCAACAAATCGCACTTGACGTTCGGAATGCCCTTACTCAAGCCGAGATGAATCGTGCTCGCATCGAAACCGCCCAGGTCACTCGCGAGTTGGCCGAACAGAAACTGGAGGCGGAGCAAACGAAGTTCAACCTCGGCACGTCGACATTGCGTTTTGTACTGGAGGAGCAGCGTAACGTGGCGCAGGCACAAACAAACGAACTTCAGTCTGTGGTCAATTTCACGAAGTCACTTGTCGATCTGGATAAGTCAATGGGAATGACGCTAAGGAAGAACAACATCGAAGTCGAGAAGACGCTGAACCCGGCAGGAACATCAGCCAAATAAAAGTGACAAGGACTACTGACCATTGATGAAGCTTGTCAATGGTCAGTAGCCGATTGTCACTTGTCTACGTTCCTTCAAAACCCCTGTCTATTCGTTACGTGAAGCAACGTTTGCGTCAGCCTTGGGGACCATGATGGTCATAGTCACCGCGCGGTTCTTTTCCCGGCCGTCCTTCGTCTTGTTTTCGGCTACGGGTTTTTCAGAACCCAAGCTGATTTCGTGGATCTTGTAAACCGGAACACCTTTGTCGACTGCCAGATAGCGTCGAACGGCCTCGATGCGGCGCTCGCCAAGTCTCACGTTGTAATTCTTGTCTCCAATCGAATCCGTCCTACCCTCAAGCACAATGATCGCATTGGGATTCTGCGTAACACTAGCCGCGACCTCATCGAGAACACTAGTGTACTGCTTGTCCAGAGCGGCACTGTCAAATTTGAACTGGACGGTCTTCTCACCAGAAACATCGTAGGCATTCCGAACCTGGAATTTCTGATCCAGAGCAGTCGTATTGCTCACGGCACGATCGGCGGTGCTTTGCGCCTGCGTCGTGCGCGTGTTCACACCTTGAACATCCGTACTAACTTTCTGCACGTCGCCTCTGACAGAGGTGAGCCCTTCGGTAGTTTTGGTATCGAGGGCTGTAACTCTACCGTCGACGGCAGTCACTTTCTTATCCAACGTATCCCGGGTCTCTTTAATTTCGCCTTCAGTTGTATCGATCCGGGCTGAGAGCGCGTCCGAGGAGGCAGTCACTGTGTTACGGACGAACTTCTTAGTCGCACAGGCACTCGTCGCAACGAGCGCTGCGGACATCAAAAAAATGATCGACAGTCTTTGCATGTGGTTTCCCTTTCTCCGAAATCGCCGGATCGAAGAACCGGCACGCCTTCGGACTAAGCAAAACGTTTACCTTTCACAAAAATGCGCTAACTTGTGGAACTACAGCATACACCGCCTTTGCCCGAAGTGGTATCCAGAGGCCATTTAGTGGAAGATTTCCCGGCTTATGGCCGTTTTCGGCGTTCTGCGTCGATTTTCTTCAGGCGATCCAACTCTGTCGTAAGCTGCTTGTTCCGCTGATTCAGCTGTCGATTATCCGTCGCCATCTGGTCTATCTCCGTCCGAAGGTTCAGGATCATCATGGCAGCCGTCTTATAGGGACTATTGGGACATTCCTCAATCAGTTGCTTGAAAGCCGTTGTTGCTCTGGGCCAGTTAGTGTTAGGAAACGGCCTGAGCGCATAGCTCAGCCCAGCCTGGAAAAGTGCCACGTCACGTAGACCTCCCGTAGGATTGTCTCGGAGATATGTCTCATATCCACGGGCCGACTCCTCATAGTTGCCCTGTGCGAAGGCGCGATCGGCACCCTCCAGGGGTGCCACGGCTAATGACGGAGCCACGGCCGGCGGTTCGGCAGGCGGCGGAAGCGGTGCAGGAACGATGGAGGGTCCCGGGCCCGGTGCGGGCACGGAGGGAACCACCGTCACAGGGACTTTTTTATGACACCCGGCGGCAAGGACCACAAAGAATACGATTGTCGCTATGCGGGTTGCCCGCATTTGAGAACCTCCTCGTTGGCAGCAGCCTGCAGAACGAACGAGAAGACACTACCCCCATTAGGATTGTCCTCTACCCAGATCTCCCCTTGATGCGCTCGAACAATCGTGTCGCAAATGGCAAGGCCGAGCCCTACGCCCTGACCCGCGATCTTCTTTCCGTGCTTTACCTGGTGAAATTTGTGAAAGATTCTGTTCTTGTGGGCATCCGGAACGCCCGGTCCTGAATCGGAGACAGAAATCATCACTTCGCCTGGCTTACGTTGCCCCACGCGCATCACGATTTGGCTATTATTTGGCGAGAATTTCAGTGCATTGTCGAGTAGGTTTCCGATCACTTGGACGATGCGGTCACGATCACATTTAACAAAAATAGACGGCTCATTCTGCTCGAGCTGCACTCGGATTCCCTTCTCCTGCGCTTGGACTTCGAACTCATCCAACGCTCCCTTGATCATTGGAATCAGTTCATGCGTGGACATTTGATACTCCATGGTACCCGCTTCCATACGCGATACGTCCAGTAAATTACCCACCATCGCCGCGAGCCGCTCGGCGCTGTTGTAGCTCAGCTGGATCAGGCTCGTTTGCTGATCGTTGAGCGCTCCTGGAATTCCCTGAAGCAACAAATGCATGATCTGCCGAATGGATGCGAGCGGCGCCTTCAGATCGTGCGATACATGAGAGACGAAGTCCTTCTTCATCTGATCGAGCTCGCCCAACTTCTCCGTCATAATGTTGAAGTGGCGGGCAAGTTCCGTGAATTCATCGCTCCCATGAGTGGGCAGCCGGTGCCAAAACTGTCCTTTGGCTATGGCACGAGTACCCTGCGTCAATCGTCGGAGGGGATCATTAATGGCTCGCACGATCACCGCAGCTACGATCAGGCTCAGAAGCAACGACGTTGCCCCGGCGAATAACGAGACTTGCAGGCCTTTATAGCCGATCTGCGCGGCGCTTCGAACCTGCTCTTTGATAGCAAACTGCACGGCATCGAACACCACTTCGGCCTGGCTTTCGAGGTGAAGGATAGCGTTCGCCAGGTCTGGCGGTAATTCGTTGGAATCTAAACTACCGTTTTCCTGCTTGTGCCGGTTATAGGCATCCCAATAATCATCCAGAGCAGTCTTGAACTTTTCGGCTTCCGTTCGTTCGCGCTCGGAGCGAACCGCTTCCTGGAGCGTTGTAATGTCTCCCAAGAGCTCGTCTCGCGTGTCGGCAATCTGGTCCGCATAAACCTTGTCCAGCGCAATGTAGTATTTCTTCGTTAAATCCTGTGTCAGGAATACAGTGTTTTGCTCAATCCGAAGCGCAGTCGTCGCTGCTGCCAAGTTGAGTTCCGAGAGATCTTCGTTGACGGACTGCATCCGGTGAATGACTGTAATTTGGTACCAGAGGCTAACCAACCCAACCAACAAGAGGATCACAAAACCCAGGACGATTTTGCTCGAAACCTTCATGCTTCGATGCCGTAGCTCTTCAACTTGTTGTAGATCGTTTTAACGTCAACCCCGAGCTGCCGGGCGGCCTCGGCTTTGTTATTCCGGGCGCGCGTGAGCGTTTTCAGAATGAGCTCTCGCTCGGCATCGGCAACAGTCGTTTCTCCAACCGAGAAGACCAGTTTCTCAGGTCTGAGTGCCGGATCCCGGACATAGGGAGGCAAGTCTTTCTCCTCGACCCAATCACCCTTCGCAAGAACGACCGAGCGTTCAATGATGTTGCGCAGTTCGCGTACATTACCCGGCCATGAATAGGCTTTGAGCATCGCAATGGCTTCGTCGCTGGCACCCTCGATCTGTAGATGATGCTTTGTATTGAATTCCTGAACGAAGTGCTGAACAAGAAGCGGGATGTCTTCAGAACGCTCGCGTAGCGGGGGCAGGCCGATCGGAACGACATTCAACCGGTAATAAAGATCCTCGCGCAGTTTGCCTTCTTCAATCGCCTTCATGGGATCGCGATTCGTCGCGGCCAATACCCTGACGTCGAACCCGAATTCATGACTCCCGCCCAGTCTTCGGACGCGGCCGTCGGCAAGCACACGCAGCAATTTCGGCTGTAGCGCCATTGGCATTTCGGCAATTTCATCGATGAGGAGCGTTCCTCCATTCGCTTGCTCGAAAACTCCTTGCCGGGTTGCCACCGCACCCGTGAACGAGCCGCGCTCGTGCCCGAAAAGCTCGCTTTCGATCAATGACTCCGGGATTGCGGCCGCATTAATCGCCAAAAAGGGTTTGGCCTCACGGCGGCTCAAGCGGTGAATCGTTCGCGCGACCACTTCCTTACCCGTCCCACTTTCACCCGTGATCATCACCGGTACATCGCGCTGTGCGACACTCTCGATAAGCTGAAACACTTCGCGAATAGCCTTACTGGCCCCGACAAAGTCACCAACGGCTCCATCCTCTTCAACGCGCGCGGTCAGCCGCCTCGCTTTGCGGCGCATTTCAAGCTCGCGTTCAGCATCATCGAGCAGCGCTTTGAGTTTCGGAAGATCGGTTAACGGTTTCGTCAGGAAATCGCGGGCTCCTTGCTTCATCGCCTCGACAGCAATATCGACGCTACCTTGCGCAGTAATGAGCAATACCGGGCGATGCGGATCTCCCGTCTTGACCGTGCGCAACAGGTCCAAACCCGATGTCTCCGGCATGACCAGATCCGTTATAACGATATCCGGATCTTGCCGTTCCACCAGGGACATCGCTTCGGTCGCATTACTCGCTTGCAGGGATTCGTAGCCCCAACTCTGCAGAAGCACCGACAAAGAGGCGCGAATGCCCGCATCATCGTCCACAACTAATATTTTTCTTTTTCGGGCAGTCACGCGGATAAGTATAAGGTATTAGCCATTACCGAGTCTCGACTGTCGCAGCAACACCCGCCCGCCGATCGGAGCGATACTGCCAAAATGCCGGAAGAAGTGGAATACAGAGTAGGACGCCTACGAAACAGGTGAGGCCGCCCGATACGACTGAAGTTGTTATAGATGAAATTGATGCTACCCAACCCGCGCGAGCGTTGCCCAAGAGCGGCCCGCTCAGATAGCTGATCATCTCCACTCCGGCAAGCCGGCCCCTCAAGTCGCTGGGGATTGTCTCATTCCATATCGTGCTTCGAAACACCCCGCTCACCGAGTCCGCAGCTCCGGCTACGGCGAGGCACAAGACGGCGATGGGAAGGGAACGCGAAACCCCAACAAACACGATCGCAAGCGCCCATATTGCGGCTGCAATCACGACGGCAGCGCCGTGCCGATAGACTTTGGACGTCCAACCACTGAAGACCGTTGTAAACAAACTTCCAAACGACATGGCCGAATAGAGCCATCCGGCCGCCTTGGCTCCGCCCCAAACGACGGCCATCGCCGGGAAGAGCGCCATTGGCATGGCAAACGTCATGGCAACAATGTCGACCACATAAGTCCCGATCAGCTCAGGACGGCTCAACGCATACCTCAGCCCTTCAACGATACTCTGAACTCCGGGCCTGCTCGTGCGATCGCCCTGCGGCATCTTCCGGATAGCCGCGAGGGCAGCGAGCGAAACCAGAAAACTTAAAACGTCGATCATGTAAGTCACGGGATAACCAAGGTTGGCCATACATACGCCACCCAGTGCCGGGCCGCCAATAGCGCTAACGGAGAACCGCAAAAAGTTCAGCGCCGAAACGGCCGTCAAATCCTCGCGATTCACCAGGCGCGGGGTTATGGCGTCGAGCGCCGGACGATGAAACCCATTTGTGGCCGACATCGCGGCGCTCACGACGAAAATCAATGCGACGCTGGAATGGGGCAACATGCCATTGATTGCGAGGGCCATAGACCCTCCTGCCATGATGATCTCGGAGACGATCAACAATCGCCGCCGGTCCATCGCGTCCGCGTACGAGCCGCCTAGTAGCGCAAAAACGAGCAAGGGCACCAGCTGCGCCGCGCCCAACATGCCGACAGTAAAGCTGGAATGAGTCAGCTCGAAGACCTGATACGGCACCGCCACGTACGTAATCATGCTGCCGAACATTGAAACGAGCTGGCCGGTATAGAGAAGGCGGTAGTCCCGGTGTTTCCGGAGCGGCGAAAGGCTGAGAAACATGTAGCAAGATAGCACACTCGTATGTTTCGCTTAGTCTCATGGCGAAAGTCGTGACGAAACGCAAACGCGCTTCACGAAAAGCAAAGCCGAAAACAAAAGGGCTCGAAGCGATTGACTGCCGGTTGGACTCTTCTTCCGACGATATTCGTGACGTCGTGAGCCGCATCGAGAAAGATGGCGGCACTGTAGTCGGATCCTGGCGAGATCCCCTTGGCGGATCGCCCTTAGTAATCGGTATCGTGCCGATCGATTCGATAGAGCCCACTCCTTTCCAACGCGACCTCTCCGAAGCGCATCACAAAAAGCTGGCAGCAGTAATCGAAAAAACCGGCTTATTCCTGGATCCTGTGATCAGTGTACCTGCACCAGATCACGGGTTCTGGACGCCAAACGGGCGGCATCGATTAGAGGCCATGCGGCGCCTTGGCGCGAGAGCCATAACGACGCTTATTGCGCCCGATCGCCAACTCGCCTGGCAAATCCTCGCACTCAATACCGAGAAGGCCCATAACCTGAAGGAACGGTCATTGGAGGTGGCGCGAATTTATCGCGGACTGATCGACGAAAATGATACTCGTCACGAAACGGAATTTGCCTTTTATCTTGAAGAGGCAGCGTTAGTGACACTCGGTTTCTGCTACGAGAAGAAGCCTAAGTTTGCCGGTGGCGCTTATCATCCTATCCTCCGACGTGTCGAGGAGTTCGAGGCCGAGCCGCTTCGCAAGACAGTCAAGCAACACGAAACTCGCGCGCAGATGGCGCTCGAACTGGAGGAGAAAGTCTCGGACGTTGTGAATCGTCTGAAGGACCGAGGCCTGACGAGCCCTTACCTCCGGACTTTCGTCGTTGCCAGAATCAACCCTCTCCGCTGGATCAAAGGCGATCCTCCCAGCGCTGAAAGCATCCTCAAAACAATGACCGAGCGCGCACAAAAATTTAGCGTCGACAAGGTCAAGCCCCAGGATCTCGCCTCAATGGCCGGGGGGCCCCCCGACGAGGAATAGCGGAAAAGGTGGAACGACATTCAAATCTCGACAAGCGCGTAGGGCTGCTCGGGCGTTACGTTCTGCATGAGGTGAAGACAGCAATTGTAGACTGGCGTGCCCTTCATGGTCTTGCCTTCGAACGTGCCGTGATGGGCGTGCCCGTGAAACACCGCGTTCACATCGAAGTGATCGATGGTCTCCGCTAGTCTCGACGATCCGAGAAACGGAAAGATCTCTGGCGGTTCACCTATGAGCGTGGCGGCGATTGGCGAGTAGTGCAGCACAACCACCGTCTTCTCGGTCCTCAAACTATTTAGTGCCACTTCGAGTCTCAGTGACTCGTTTACCGCCTCCGTCACGAATTGTTTGATCGAATCCTCGCCAAACGGCGCGAGCATGTGCTTGTCAAACCCACCACCGAAACCCTTCGTACCGGCGAAACCCACACCGTTCAGTTGAAACGTTTCCGTCTCTTCGAGCACCACGACCTTCCCGGCCCTCAGCACCTTTTTCACGTCGTCGGCCTGTCCGCTTTGATGATCGTGATTGCCTAACACTGCCACTACCGGCACTCGGCACGCTCGCAGCTCGTTCAACAGGAGCTCGGCTTCTTCTCTCAAACCGAGATGGGTCAGATCTCCGCACAACGCGAGAACGTCGGCGTTTTGAGAAATTCTTTCGAACAGGCTCTGGAGGCCCTCGCCCTCGCTCGAATTTTGATGGACGTGAAGGTCGCCTACTGCGGCAACGCGGAGTCTAGGCGGGTTTTCGCTCATTCTCTCCTCCCACGACATCTGCAAACCCAAGCTCCGTAACGTCAATCGTGTAGTCCGCTACCGAGAACATCCGGCCGCGGCATACCTTCAGCTTGGGTGTAGGCAACTCGAATTGATGCTGCAATCTCGATAGCAATTCATGCAGCAGCCAGCTCGGGATCTTTTCTCTTTCGGAGGGATAAATGAACCGGAAGTTCAACAGATGAACCAGCAGCACTTCCCAGTACTGCTCCATAAGACACAGCAGTCGCTCCCAATTGATTTCCTGGTGCTTGAGCAGTATGAGATGTGCAATATCGGCGCCGTCATAGCGGCAACGATTCTGAATGAAAACCTTGGACCAAATCAGATCCGTTACGGACGGGATCTTCACTTCGTAATTAAAGAATCTTGCCGTTCGCGAATCCTTGAACCAGTCGTCCGTAACGGGAGCAACCATGTTCGAAGAGCCGAATATAATGTCGACGTAAATTTTGCCCTTAAAGACCTTCGCAATCCAACGCTCGTCATCGACCTGGGCCTTATATCCTAGCGAAGTAAAGTTATTTAGGATCTTTGGATAGTCCCCAGCCTTAACGAAAATATCGATGTCTTTAGTGGGCCGCTGGAGTTTGGTGTAGTGGTTTACGGCAAAGCCTCCAGCCACCATGAACGTGAATTTGGAGTCTTTCAGCGTTTTCAGAACTTCCGCGTAGAAGGCATGAGCCGGGGACACCGACTTATTCCTCATAATTTCAGTATAGAGAAGGTGACGAAATTTCCAGGAATTTATCGCAAAGCAGATTGTTGCCTCTGATATGTCTATTCGTTGCGAAGCTGCGATCTGCGATTGCCGTGTCGGTGCGCCGAATTTACGGACGTCTGGCCGACGCGAGCACGGCCGGCATAGGCAATTCGTGATTGTTTTCTTCTACGCGTCGACGGATTTCTGCGCGAATAGCTTCCAGTACGTCGTGCTTTTGAGCTCGCAGGAGTGCGGCATTCCGGACCGAGCCGTTATACATCACATCGAACAGGTCTTCAGCAGTACGTAGCCGCCAAATCTGAGGGACGTACTCGACGTGCACCTCCGTAAAGCCTGAACCGAGCAGAATCCGGTTCGATTCATCCGGATCGCTGAATCGAAAGAAGGGGGGACCGGGTGGAATCGGAACATCCGTGCTGCCGTACTTTCGAATCGCCGATATAACAATCCCGAACGCAACCGCGTTCTCAGGCTTGTCCCAAACCGTGAACGCAGTGCGGCCTCCCGCTTGTAGCACGCGGTAAGCCTCGCGCAG
>Ga0075425_100008194_pt1 | contig 11073 bp, 8 predicted proteins | sample SoiMethybrSBSTD4_FD_75300 | JGI IMG/M metagenome (GOLD analysis project Ga0075425, IMG submission 75300) | Bulk soil microbial communities from a Populus tree surrounding site in Tennessee, USA - Soil MetaG P. TD hybrid SBSTD4 | ecosystem: Environmental > Terrestrial > Soil > Tree plantation...
GCTCGCAACCGTTTACGGAATTGTGAAACAAAGCGGCGGATTTATTTGGGTGGAGTCAGAACCGGGCTGGGGCGCGCGATTTGAAATCTATCTCCCGCGCGTAACGGAGCGGTCGGAGCCGGTGTCCCTTGAGAACGAAGAAATTCCTACGAGCCAAGGGCTCAAAACCGTATTGGTCGCTGAAGACGAGGAAGCGGTTCGCGAGCTCACCTGCGAATTCCTTAAATCGGCTGGCTACGAGGTGTTGAGTGCCTGCAACGGGTCCGAAGCCTTGGCTTTGGCTGAGGCGTCTAAACGGCATATCCACGCGCTGGTAACGGATCTCGTCATGCCTAGGATGCGCGGCCCTGAGCTCGCCAGGAGGTTGAAAGCCTTGCAGCCGCAGCTCAGGGTCATCTACGTCAGCGGCTATCTCGATTATCAGCGAAGCGAAAATGAGTTCCTAGAGGACGCACTTTTCATCCAAAAGCCTTTTACCCGAAGTAGTTTGGTTGCGCGAATGGCTGAACTGCTGAGCGAAGACTCACAGGCGCCTTCTCCAATTCGACAGTGAACGCAAACCTCCAGCCTCAGCAATGCCCTCCAGTCTCTGCTGTGGACACTGAAAGTGCTCAAAAACGCATGCTTTTCACAACTTAAGAGCGTGAAACCGGCTTAGAATGTATCCCTTTAAAGAAGGCCGGCATGGTCCATAGGCTACGAACAAGGATAACGAGGCGCAACTTCGCTGGAATATGCGTCGGCGCAGCCGCCGCGGGCGCCGGCGCGCTCGATTCTATTTCGCGAGTTCAAAGTCAAGCACTCTCGACACCGACCGGAAGCGGTGACATTGACCAGAATCCTATTCGGCGCAGAGGCACCGGCTTGCGTGCGTTAGATATTGCTCGCGCCTGCCCTGGCTTGACGCTGTTTTCGCCGCTGGCAGGGGACGGTATGGTCTATCTCATCTCTCTGGACGGCAGGCTCGTCCACACTTGGAAGATGCCGTACCCTCCTGGTCTTTACGGCTACTTAACCGAGAAAGGTACTCTCTTCTACAACGGGAAAATACCCAACGACACGTTCCTGGGCCAAGCGCCGTTCAAAGGGGGCGTGGCCTTGGAAGCGGACTGGAATGGCAAGGTGCTGTGGGAGGTGCGCCACCCCAATCATCATCATGATGGCAGGCTACTCAAAAACGGGAATGTCCTTCTCTTGTGTGCAACTGAGCTCCCGGATGAGATCGCAAAAAAAGTAGGGGGTGGGCGACCGGGTACAGAGAAGAACGGGAAGATTTGGGCTGATTATCTGGTGGAGATCACCAAAGATGGCCGGACGGTCTGGGAATGGCGCAGCTGGGAGCATCTCGATCCCGGAAAAGACATAATCACGGAGATACAAGGTGATCGTTCGGAGTGGACTCACGGCAACGCGGTCATGGAGCTTCCTGACAGCGACCTGCTTGTGAGTTTCCGCGAGATTTCGACGATCATCAAGATCGAGCGGCGAACCGGACGTATTGTGTGGAAGCTGGGTGCGCCGCCGCTTTCAGGCCAGCACGCGCCCACGCCACTGCCAAATGGCAACATTCTGATCTTCGACAATGGCGCTCACCGATTGGACGAGAGCTTTCCTTTTTCCCGAGTCATAGAGGTAAATCCCCTCACAAACGAGATTCTATGGAAGTATCAAGAGGAGATCCCTTCGAATTTTTTCAGCCCGCGTATTTCCAATGCTCAACGCTTGCCGAATGGAAATACGTTGATCAACGAAGGGTGGTTCGGACGCTTTTTCGAGGTTACATCTACGGGTGATGTCGTTTGGGAGTACGTGAATCCGTATTTCGGTCCCGCGAGCAAAATTGCGAAAGCGCAGAATAACAATGTGTTTCGCATATACCGCTATACCGATAAAGAGATCGCAAGATCGCGAACGGCAATATGAAGAGAAACTTCTCCTAGTCGAGAATTGATGGCGTTCTCAGTGAAGGCCAACCTGGCCGGCCACGGATTCGATGAGTTTCGCGGAGTCGTAGCCGACGCCGTCCTTGAAGACAATGTCAACCTTTTCGATGTCTTTAATGTCAACGCAGGGGTCTCCTTGCAGCACGACGATGTCGGCCACTTTGCCGGGAGCCAGCGTGCCAATTTTGTCGAGCTCGCCAAGGAATTCGGCGCCGTTCGAAGTGGCGATGTGAATGGCCTCGAGCGGCGTGAAGCCTGCCTCGACGAGAAGTTCCACTTCGCGCTGGTCGCCAAATCCGGCGATCACGCCGCCGTATCCGGTGGGATCGAGTCCCGCGAGGAGTAAACCCCCGCGTTTGACGAATTCGCGTTCGAACTCGAGCTCCTTTTTAAAGAGCGCGGGCCAAACCGAAGTGGCAGCGCGATCGGAGATCGAGGAGCGACGCTCCAAGTATTCGATGCGAGCCTCAGGAAGCATGGCGTCGAGGACGCGTGCGTCGAGTGGAGCACGATTGGGCACGAAGGTCTCGAACACAGGTAGCGTCGAAGTGATAGCGACGTGATGAGCGACGAGATCGCGGATCATGTCTTGAACTGGACCGCTAGCGATGTCGAGAGCGAGAAGGGATTTCTCGGCGGCGGAGGGATCGTCGGGGCACTGACCAGGCTTTTTTCCGGGGAAAAATTCGGTGTCGACGAATAGGCCGTGTTCGAGATTGTCGATACCGAGAGCAGCGGCCTCACGGAAACCGATGGAGCAGAGGTGGCCGGTGACCTTGAGCCCATGACCATGAGCGGCTTTGACCGCCGCTGCGAGCTCGTCGGGCGTAATGTTCATGTAGGCCTTGAAAGAGGTTGCACCTTCCGCGATCCAGTATTCGACGGTGCGCCGGGTGTCCTCGGCGTCTGTGAGTTGGCGCATTTGTGGAGTGAACGAGCCTTTGCCTTCCAGATATGGTCCAGTGGGATGAATCCTGGGACCGGCCATTTTCCCCTGGTCGATGGCTAGCTTGAGTTCGAGATCCGTGTACGTTTCGACGCTGCCAGTCGTGCGAATGGAAGTGACACCGCCGGCGAGGTACAAGCGCGGGAAGCTTGACGCGTGTTCCGGATAAAGCGGAAGTGATCTTCCGGGCGACGGATAGTACATGTGATCGTGCATGCCGACGAGGCCGGGGATAACCGTGCGATAGGTTAGATCCAGTGTCTTTGTGCCATCGGGAACTTTTGTGGTTGCCGCGTCTCCCATCGCAGCGATTTTTCCATCTTCGATCAACAGTGTTTGATCTGCTCGCGCGGCGGCGCCGGTTCCGTCGATCACGCGGACGTGGGTGAGCGCGATTTTAGGCGCGTCTTCGCGCACGAACGGACGCACACGCGGCGAGAGCTTCGAGGCGGCTTGCGACCAAACAAGAGAGGGCAGCAGGATGAAACATAAAAGCGGGAACGAGAACTTAGGCATGGATTCTCCAAGAACATCACAGACAGCGCTAGCGTGAGGCAGTCTATTCACGCGGGAGCTTGAAAACAAGGACGCGAGGCAGTGTTAGAAAGTTATACAAACGACGGGACACTCTTTGCATCGCGTTGTGATAGATTTTTCGCCGTCCAGGTGACTGATGATTCGATCGTTTTTAAGTCTCTGCGGCGCCATGCTTGCCGCAGTTTTTCTTGTTACGCCGATTTCCGCACTTCCCCAGATGACTGCGCCCGCAACAACCGAGGGGGACTTTGTCGTACACGATTTCAAGTTTCACTCCGGCGAATCGTTGCCGGAAGTACGGCTTCACTACACGACTCTGGGAAAACCGGCCCATGACGCGCAAGGCCGCACCACGAATGCGGTGCTGATCTTGCATGGCACGGGCGGCAGCGGCCATCAATTTCTGGCGCCTTATTTTGCGGGCGAACTATTTGGTCCCGGACAGCTCTTGGACGCAACGCGCTACTTTATTGTTCTGCCGGACGGAGTCGGCCACGGGCAATCGTCGAAGCCGAGCGATGGCTTGCACGCGCATTTTCCGCAGTACGACTACGACGACATGGTTGCGCTCCACTACAAGCTGCTCAACGATGGTCTCGGCGTGAACCACCTGCGGCTCATTTTCGGAACGTCGATGGGTTGCATGCATTCGTTTGTGTGGGGCGAGACGTATCCGGATTTTGTGGATGCGCTGATGCCGATGGCGTGTCTGCCGGTGCAGATTGCTGGACGAAACCGGCTTTGGCGCAAGATGGTGATGGATGGCATTCGAAACGATCCTGAGTGGAAAGGCGGCGACTACTCAACGGAGCCTACACAGGGCCTTCGCATCGCGCTTGATCTTCTTATCATCGCCGGAAGTGCGCCGCTGCCGATGCAAAAGAGCATGCCAACGCGCGACAATGCTGACCAATACCTGGACAAATATTTTCACGATCGTACCAGCGGGCTAGATGCCAACGATTTCCTGTACCAGGTAAACGCATCGCGGAACTATGATCCTTCTCCGCAACTCGAAAAGATTACAGCGCCGGTGATGTGGATCAATTCGGGCGATGACTTTATCAATCCGCCGGAGCTCGGAATTGCCGAGCGCGAAGTGAAGCGATTGAAGAATGGGCGTTTCATTTTGATTCCGACGAGCGAGCTGACATTTGGTCATGGGACGCATACGCATGCGGCGCTGTGGAAAGAGCATCTGGTAGAACTGTTACGGGAGTCGGTGCGTTAGGAGCAAGAAAAAGGACTACTATTCTGCACCGGCCCAGCATCCGTTGCCGACGGCGCGCAAGTGATTCAGCAGAAGGGCGACGCGGGGCTGGATCGTACCTCGAAATTCTTTGGGAACCGGCTGGCCCACAACTCCAACATCTGGATGTTCGCCATCGAGCACTGCGGCGAGCACTAGGGCCGGCTGGTGGTTTATTATCGTGCGGACAATCTTAGTGCCACCGGACTCGCGGCGCTGATGTAGGAAAGATACTCAACTGCAAAGATTGCTTGTGGTTTTGTGCATCACCCGCCCGCCCGGCGCAAGTACAAGCACATGAATATCCCTTGCGACAACTGCAAAACGATTCGAGCGTTCTCCGGCGAGCCACCTAGGTGCGAGGTTTGCGGTTGGGAGCGCGACGCTTCTTCACGCCACAAAACAGATGCTCCGCCTCGAGAACCGGCGTCCCTGTGGCGCGGAGAAGAGGAAGTTGGACAGAAAGTTGGACTAGGGGGTCTGCTGAGGGTTGGCCTTTGGGGGTGCCTGATTGTTGGCGCGGGCTATCTGCTAGTTCAATACCTGGCGCCGGAGAAGCATCCGGATATTCTGACTCCGGGAAAATACCAGCTCGCGCTGAAGTACCACCTGACCGAAGACCAGGTCCTTATGGATGCAAAACCGAAAGGCTGTGATTTTAGTGATGCTCCGGTGGGCGATAAGCACTGTCACTACGAACAATCGCTCAATGTCGTGCGGGAATGTCTAACACCGAACTGCCCTGTAAAGCGTGTTTACGTTTCGTGGCGCAAGGTCGGGGACTGATATACCCGCTCGATTAAGGAAGACCCAGGTTCCAAAACGCGAACCTGGGGCACCCGGCCGGCGACTCCATTCTATTGGCCATGACACTTCTTGTATTTTTTGCCACTCCCACAATTACACGGATCGTTTCTACCGAGTTTCACAGCCGAAACGCGAGTTCTCTCCGATGGCGGGAACGAAACCTCGCCTTTCTTCTTTTTCCTCCACGCGATTAGCTCGAGAACAGGAGCGCGAGACACCTCTTCTGGAAGTATGACATGGTCATCCGTCTCAATATCGCACCCGTCCGGATCGTTTCTCCGATCTGCCATGCTGGGCGAACGTGGATCTCGTGCTTCACAATCCCGAGCTCCATTGCAATCGTCGGGGTGCCTTCCGCACCGAAATCGAGTTCTTGCTTGCGCTTTGTTAGAGTCTCTAGGTGATATTCAGGTAATCCGAAATGCGTTATGCTGCGTTTTCGGCACTTGCTGTTCCGAAGACGCGCCGCACTTGTTTCCTGCTTGCTTGACTATTTTCCGGTAGATTTGCGGCGATAGACACTGCTTTTTGTTTTTGATGAAGCGCCGAAGATGCCGGCCTAAGATCCCTGGCGCTTTAGAATTGAAGAGCCCTTCGCGGAAAGCGCTCAGGATAAAGTAGGGAGGAGCTTGCCGGAGGCCAGAGAGGGCGCGGAGGCGAGCGCCGATCTTGCGCGGGCGATTTGAAATCGAGACTCAGCTTGCCTTGGGCGATGTCACGGTCGCTGCTAGACGGCCCACAAGGTTAAAGACTACGGGCCGAAGCAGGTAAAGAAGAACCACAAAGAACATCACTTCCATCCCCTCGGCAAACGCCCACATGCCACCTGAAGCGTTGTGTAGATCCGTGACCTGCGCGATGGAACCTGTCGTGGCGGCCTCATAGCGGATCATCACTGTGCGCTTGAGAACCATGGCCTCATAGGCGAGCACCCATACGACAACGAAGGTGCAAAGTTCGTAGCCGACGCGCACAAACCCGTTCAGGCTGCGCACGAACCGGGCATACCGGTCTGTCTCCGCAGTCTCGCGATCTCTCAGCATGGCCAGGATGGCGAGCCCGAAAGGCCCCAATGCCGCCAGAACCAGCCAAGAGGAGGATCGCTTCTTCGCGCGGATCACCTGAAGGCACACCAGCAGCCACAACACGAGTACAGTCACGGCTGTTGCCCACATCATTGTTTTCTTCAGCAGATTCAGCCAGTGGAAATTGCGCACATAGTTTGGATGACCTGCCGCAATTTCGGGATTGATCAAGCTGAACAGCGCTCCGCCGAGCACCAAAACCACGGGAATCAGCAGAAGCAGTACAACTGCTACCACCCATTGTTTCTTTGTTATTTTCATTGGACGCACCACCGGGCAACTTCGGTTGTTTCACTCTAACACCCACTCTCAACTCCTGGTAATTGGGCTATAACGAGGGTGCTGAACAACGAACCAAGCGGAGCGGCGAGTGTTAAGCCAGATGATCATCCCGACGATTACTTTTGCCAATAGTTCCTCCGTGTGTGATGCATGATGTCGAAATTCCCAAAACGCGGCCAGCTGGAGAAACCCACGCGTATCTGAATGGCATCGAAGCAGTCAAGAATTCGAAGGAATCTGGCAGTCGGGCAAAGGTCGTTTTCTTAACGGTTTCATGCTGACTTTGAGTTCGTAAAGGCTTGCTTTGAGGCAGGTGCCTCCGGATACGTCGTGAAGCCACAAATGGACACCGACCTCTTGTTTGCCATTCGAGCGGCTCTTGCGGAGCACAGCTTCACCTCTCGAAATCTCACGTGCCGAAACTAGACTCTCGTCTTGCGATTGGGAGGGTTATCACCGCGCACCTTAGGTGCATCGTGTGGTCAGCTACCCATAAAACTGACCAAAAACCGCCATTACTTTTCGGATCGTACGAAATATAAACAACCAAGAAGGGTGAGGGAAACCGCGGCAACCCCCACGAACAGCGCACTCTCTCTCAAACCACCGGTGGACCAGACCTCGTAATTTGATAACGCACCAGTGATTGGCCGGGCGCGTTCTAGCAACATTACAAGCCACCCTGCCACCGCGCCTATGCCGAAATAGCTAATTTTTTTGACCAGCGCGATCGATCGTGTTGCTCGCTCGACTGCCATTTGCTTGCTCATAAGTTGCCCCTTCCACCAGATGTAGTCTGGGTTCGGTAACACAAGGGGTGCGACCAACTCCGACTGCAAGAATTCCGAAACAGCGACAATATCTGAACAAATCGCGCAACAACTTGCGTGCCTTTGGAGCTCGGCACCCAAAGTGCCGCAACGCAACGCCTCGATAATTTCCTGTTCCTTCTCACAATAAAATTGGTTCATAAAGTTTCAGTCCGTGGCTCTCTGGAACGCTGACGCAGCGCGGCTGCGAGTTCGTTGCGGGCCCGAAATAGCAATACGCGAACACTTGCTACCTTTAATCCAGTGAGGCCAGCAATCTCTTTGTGATCGAAGCCTTCCACGTGGGCCAGCCAAAGTAGTTGACGTTCGCGGGGTCTTAGTTGGCTGAAAGCCCTGCGAACATCTGTCTTCATCTCAGGATCTTCTTGGCTGGGTTGAGTTGTGCGGTCAACAATGTCTTGGACATCTTTGCGACGCCATCGATCATGCAAGAGATTGGTTGCGATCTTGTAGAGATAACTCTTACTCTTTGCCGCATCCATTTCCGGCAACGTCGCAGACAAGAAGCGACAGTAGCTCTCTTGAAGCAAATCCTCAGCGACATCAGGACGTCGGGATATGCGTAAAAGATAGCCCCACAGCGAACGGCTGGTCCGACTGTAGAAAACGCGAAAGGCATCCTGATTCACGCTTGGCCGACAATTCGAATCTGCAATCGAACCTGACACCTCTTCCGGGAGTTCGAGACTAGCGATGCGAGGCTGTCGCAAAATCCACGATCCTTTACGAACGGCGGGTACCGGCTTCGCTAAATAAACCGAACGACTTCGACAGGAAATAGGACAGGGCGGATGACAACCCGAAGCCGACGCCTAAGCTTAGTGTTATTGTGCCTGACACCAGGAATCCTTGTTCGCCGCCAGAAACTCTACCGCGTAAGAGCATGAGCCCAACTCCAAGCAAGACCAAGATAACACTGGCCTGGGCGGCACCCAGTATCCGCCCGTGCGGGGTCCGTTGCTCCATGGTGAGCGATTCCATCAATTGCTTCCCGGCATCGCTCTGAACATACGCAAGCAATTCCTGACCTGAACCGAACTTTTCGAGTAGTTTGGTCTGCAATCCTGCCTGCAACTTTGCGGTTTTGTAACGACGGATTGTACTGAATATGGTCCAGACAATGAACCCAAAGAACGCAAACATAATCGGGAATATAACAATTTCCTCGGCCATGGTCGGTTGGCTCCCTTCGATTTTTCAAACTGCGACGCAAGAATCTGAGCTGCTCTTTATTACTTATAACGTCTGACACGGAGAATGGTTAACAGTGGCGCCGATAGACGAGTCGACTCCGGCTGTGTGGACGATAAGTTTGAATGTATAAGTCGAAGGAGGAGCGGTTGGTGTACAAAAGCTGAACTCAGCGACCGTGCTGATTCAGAGACACCAAAGAAGGCTCTCCCATGCAACCTATGTATTCCATCGGACTGGATGTTCAGGAAGAAGAAGATCAGCTACTGCGAGAAGGACGGCAGTGGGCAGGTTCACCGGGAAGGTGAGGTCCTGGCCACGCGATGGGATTTGGACGGGGGATGAAGACTCTGGCGCAATTGTGGACCGCTGCGATGGAAGCGACGATCTTCACCGGCTGGATCTACGATCATCTTAAGCCACATGCTGCCGCGCTGAAAGTGGCGCATCCGCTGATGCTGAGGACAAACCGGCTGAAAAGCCGACGAAGGATCATGATCCTTCATCATTTGACTGCGGAAAATCGTCTCTGACAATTTTAACGCAATGGCTGCTCACTCGCACTTCCCAGACCGGACTTCTGGAATATCACTTCTGGTTAATCCGCATCCGCCGGGACGAGAAGCTTCCCACACCATTACCCTGATTCTGTGCAAAGCTAACTGGACGCTAGGTCAAGTTAGTGACATAGTGCCGCGCCGCAGGCAAGAGAGCCGGACGCGCGGGTAAGTATGTGCCGTCACCGTTATGCATAGTAAGCTCGTCGAAACGTTCGAGGATGCGACAAGTGCTTCAAATCAATTCAAATGCAGAAGGAGAAAAAGCATGCTGTGGAAACTTTGCTATCACACTTACAACAGGTTTCTGAGTATGGTCGTGCTCGGTCTGTTTCTCTGCGGCATGGCCACGGCACAGGATCATTCGGCTCACACTCAAGCGAAGCCAGCGACTCTGATGCAGGGCTATGGCGACCTGCATCACCCGGTATCAACCGACAACGCGCAAGCCCAGCAATTCTTTGATCAGGGATTGCGTCAAATCTACGCTTTCAACCACGACGAAGCGGCGCGCTCGTTTCAGCGTGCCGCAGATCTTGACCGCAAATTGGCGATGGCCTATTGGGGAGTGGCCGAAGCTGTAGGACCCAACTACAACGATCCCGCCAGCGACGACCGTTTCGCAGCGGCCCATACATCCATTCAGAAGGCCGTTGATCTCTCGAGTAGCGCTTCGCCCGCTGAACAGGCTTACATCAAGGCTCTGGCGCTGCGTTTTCCGGCCGATCCCAAGGCGGACCGTCGGCAGGCGGCCGAGGCCTATCACCGTGCCATGCGCGAAGTGGTCAAACAGTTTCCTGACGACCTCGACGCGGCTACGCTGTTTGCCGAATCCGGCATGAACCTGCATCCCTGGGGTTTGTGGATGGTGAATGGAACTCCGCGCGAGGGCACCGAAGAAATCGTCGCGACCCTCGAATCGGTGATCAAACGGGATCCCAACCATTTGGGCGCGATCCACTACTACATTCACTCGGTGGAAGCGTCGAAGTCTCCGGAGCGAGCTCTAGCCGGCGCCGACCGGCTGGCGGCCATAGCGCCAGCGGCAGGACACATCGTTCACATGCCGGCTCATGTCTACATACGCACGGGCGATTACGCGGCGGCGGTTAAAACCAACCAGGATGCGGCGGCGGTCGATCAGGCCTACATCAAGGCGAGCGGCGCGCAGGGCATCTACCCCCTGATGTACTACAGCCACAATCTGCACTTCATCGCCATGTGTTCAGCCATGAATGGCGACTACACTGAAGCCAACAAAACTGCCGACCTTCTGGCCGCCCACGTGGCGCCCCATGTCAAGGACATGCCGCCGCTGGAAGGCTTCATGACCATCCCCATCGCGGTGGATGTGCGCTTTCACAAATGGGACGAAATCCTCAAGATGCCGAGGCCCGATCCGGATATGAAGATCATGACCGTGTTCTGGCATTTCGCGCGCGGCATGGCCCTGGCGGCTAAAGGGAAGGTGAGTGAAGCCGAGGCGGAGTATCAGGTCGTGTCGGACGCGGAAAAGAATACGCCAGAGGACCTGGTCTTTGCCATGCCAGTAAATAACAAGGCAAAAGACGTCCTGAAGATCGCAAGAGACGTGTTGGGTGCGAAAATTGCTTTGGCGAAGAAAGACAAAGAGAGCGCCATCGCTC
>Ga0075425_100008195_pt1 | contig 11073 bp, 14 predicted proteins | sample SoiMethybrSBSTD4_FD_75300 | JGI IMG/M metagenome (GOLD analysis project Ga0075425, IMG submission 75300) | Bulk soil microbial communities from a Populus tree surrounding site in Tennessee, USA - Soil MetaG P. TD hybrid SBSTD4 | ecosystem: Environmental > Terrestrial > Soil > Tree plantation...
ATCCCGGACACGGCCAAGGAGAAGCCCCAAGAGGCCAAGGTGATCGCCGTCGGCAACGGCAAGGTCACCGACGACGGCAAGAAGATCCCGCTCGACGTGAAGGCTGGGGACAAGATCCTGTTCGGGAAGTACTCGGGCTCCGAGGTGAAGATCGACGACAAGGAATATCTGATCATGCGCGAGGAAGACGTCCTCGCCATTCTCGAATAAGGGGGAGTGAGCGATGCCAAAGCAGCTCAAGTTCGCCGAGGAGGCCCGGGCGGCGCTGCTCAGGGGCGTCAACATCACGGCGGAGGCCGTGAAGGCCACGCTCGGGCCGAAGGGTCGCAACGTCGTCATCGACAAGAAGTTCGGCAGCCCGACGATCACCAAGGACGGCGTCGCGGTGGCCAAGGAGATCGAGCTCAAGGATCCCTACGAGAACATGGGCGCCCAGATGCTGAAGGAGGTCGCCTCCAAGACCTCGGACATCGCCGGCGACGGCACGACCACCGCGACGGTGCTCGCGCAGGCGATCTATCGGGAAGGGCTCAGGAACGTCACGGCGGGCGCCAACCCGATGGGGCTCAAGCGCGGTATCGAGGCCGCCGTGGCCGCCGTGACCGAGGAGTTGAAGAAGGTCTCGAAGTCCACGAAGGACAAGAAGGAGATCGCTCAGGTCGCGACGATTGCCTCGAACAACGACAAGACGATCGGCAACCTGATCGCCGAGGCGATGGAGAAGGTCGGCAAGGATGGCGTCATCACGGTCGAGGAGTCGAAGTCGGCCGATACCGTTCTGGATCTGGTCGAGGGCATGCAGTTCGACCGCGGCTACCTCTCGCCGTACTTCGTCACGGATCCCGAGCGCATGGAGGTCGTGTTCGAGGACGCACTCGTCCTCATCTACGAGAAGAAGCTCAGCGTGATGAAGGACATGCTGCCGCTGCTCGAGCAGGTCGCTCGGGTGGGCAAGCCCTTCCTCATCATTGCCGAGGACGTCGAGGGGGAGGCGCTGGCGACCCTCGTCGTGAACAAGCTGCGCGGCACGCTGCACACGGCCGCGGTGAAGGCGCCGGGCTTCGGCGACCGACGGAAGGCCATGCTCGAAGACATCGCGATCCTGACCGGCGGCAAGGCGATCACCGAGGACCTCGGCATCAAGCTCGAGAACATCAAGCTCGAGGACCTCGGGAAGGCCAAGAAGGTGGTCGTGGACAAGGACAACACCACGCTCGTCGAGGGGGCGGGCAAGTCCAGCGCGATCCAGGCGCGCATCAAGCAGATCCGCGCCCAGATCGAGGACACGACCAGCGACTACGACCGCGAGAAGCTCCAGGAGCGGCTGGCCAAGCTGGCCGGCGGCGTCGCGGTGGTGAAGGTTGGCGCCGCGACGGAGACCGCGATGAAGGAGACGAAGGCCCGCGTCGAGGATGCGCTCAACGCGACCCGCGCGGCGGTCGAGGAAGGCATCGTGCCGGGCGGCGGCGTGGCCCTGCTGCGCGCCAGCAAGGCGCTCGACCGGCTGAAGCTCGAGGGCGACGAGAAGGTGGGCGCCATGATCGTCAAGCGGGCGCTCGAGGAGCCCATCCGCCAAATCGTCGAGAACGCGGGCGCCGAGGGAAGCGTCATCATCGAGAAGGTCAAGGCCGAGACGGTGGCCACCCGCGGCTTCGACGCCGAAACGATGGAGTTCGTGGATATGCTCCAGGCAGGGATCATCGATCCGACCAAGGTCGAGCGCATCGCCCTGCAGAATGCGGCGTCGATCGCCTCGCTGCTGCTCACCACCGAAGCGGTCATCACGGACATCCCGGAGGACAAGTCGGCCGCCGCGCCGGCGATGCCGCACGGCGACATGTATTAGGCCACCATGACGATGTGACGTACGATTCGCTCCTACCCCGTCGGGCAACACCTACAGCGCGCCGGGTCAACGCTGGCCCTTCCGAACACGGCCGGCCAGATCGTGGGGTTCTACACGGACTGGCTCTGGTTCCGCGAAGTACAGTTCACGTCGGTCTTCGTCACCGTGCTCCAGGCGCAAGTCCGCGTCGGGGTGGTGACGGGCGTCGTGTTTTTCCTCATCCTGTACGGCAACGTGATGGTTTGCCCGACGGCTGGCCCCGCGCGACGCCCTCGTGGCAATGGATGAGGAACCCTCCTCGTCGCTCGGCCGCAGGTAGCGTGTCGCCCGGCGCAAAACGCTCGCACGGGCAATCGGGGACGCCGCAGCGTCCTCCGTCCATGTGGGCTCGCTCGGGATGACCGCAGACGCAGTTCATCGCGCGCCGTTGGTGTCGGCGCGGGCCACGCCCCCGATCAGCCTCGCCGGCTCGTGCCCGGATGCATCGGGCGCGACGGTGCTCACATCCGCGGTCACGACGTCGTCGACTATCATTGCCGACCTCCCTGTGTGAAGGAGTGCGTGTCGATCTCCGGGATCTGGCCACACGAAGGGGCAGGCGTTCACGCCGAAACGCTCGGTCCTCTTGCGCCCTCCACGTAGTCGCGCTTGGCGCGCTCGAGTTCCTCGATGATCTCACGGCGCTCGGCGAGGAGGCGCCTCGCTTCCTGAGCGCGCGTGAGCAGGAGCGCGCCGAACCTGAGTTGGTGGCGCAACCGCCCCGTGCCGACGAGGTACCGATACGCGACCAGACCCCCGAGCGGGAGTGAGAGGAAGAAGGCGAGCGCCCAGCGGAGACCGGCCGCTCCCCCGACGAGCGCCGTCTCGAGCGCCCAGAAGAGCGGGAATGCGACGACGCTCGCGAGGAGCCGGATCGTCGCGTAGTCCGTCGGCCGGCGCGACATTCGCCCCGCGAGCCACCCGGGCAGATAGTAGGGGAGGAAGTTCACGGCCGCACCGTACGCAAAGAGCGGGAGGCTCACGATCGTCTGCCATGACCGTGCAACCCGCTGCCGCTCCGCACTCCGCTCGAGACGCGTCCGCACCGCCTCGTCACGGAGCCGGTAGGCGGCAAATCCAACGTGGTAACCGAGGATCCGTTGCCAGAGCCGCTCGATGCGCTCGGGGTCCTGTTTGCGGAAGTGCTCGACCGCGGCCGCAATCGACCCGGAGTGCTGGAACGGGTCGACCTGTCGCCCCGCGAGCCAGCGCTCCTCCCACAGCTCACGCTCGAGCTCGCCGCGATAGAGCGCCTCCACGGCGCGCCCGAACGCCGCCGTGTCGATGCGCTCGACGTGAACCACCTCGCGCTCCATCGCCCCCTGGATCGCCGCCGTGAGCGTATGCAGTGTCTTCGCCGGCTCCTCACGGTAGGCCGCGAGGTACGAAGAGACGTCGACGGGCTCGCCGAACGAGACGAGGACGCGCCCGCGGAACCTCTTGCGGGCTGCGAAACTGAGTCCCACCGGCACTAGCGTGAGGCGTCCCGGAGCGTGCGCCTCGTAGCCGAGCGCGATCCGCGCCGCGCCCGTCTTGATCCGCTGCAGGTGCGCCTCGGAGCGGGTAGCGCCTTCGGGGTAGATGGCGATGAGCCGCCCGCGGTCGAACGCCTCGTCGCACGCCGCGAACATCTCCACGTTGCGGTCCATCTTGTCCGGATCGTCAGCCTTCTGGTAAACCGGAATCACTCCCAGGGCGGCGAGGAGCCGCGCGATGAGCGGGTTGCGGAAGAGCACGCCGGTGGCGAGGTAGTGCACCTGCCGCGGGAGCACCGACCCCACGAGCAGCGAATCGATCAGGTTGTTCGGATGGTTGATGCAGAGCAGCACCGGATCCATGCGCCGGACCCGCTCGGGGTGCCGGACCTCGACACGCTCGAAGAAGAACCAGATCCAGAACCGCGCGATCACCCTCACGACGGCGTAGAAGGGGTCCACTTCGCTCGTCCTTCGACCCAGTGATCGGTCGCCTTCCCAAGCGCTCAGGGTGGCGGCGAATGCCCCTCGGCCGGTTCCTCGTCCAGACGCTCCGTCCCGACGCGACGATGCCATCGCCACACGCCGACGACCAGCATCGTCGCAAGCGCCAGGAGACCGGCGAGACCGAGCCAGCGCTCTGCCCGGTGTACATCGGCCACGATGGCTTTGATCTGATCTGTGAAGAAGTAAGCCAACCCGAACCCCAGCGGGACGCCAAGGACGGCGGCGCCCGCGTCCGCCGCGACGAACTTCCAGAACGGCACGCGCGCAGTACCCGCCGTCAGAAACGCAGCGGCGCGGAGTCCCATGACGTGCCTCGCCATGATGACCGTCTTCAGTGCATGCCGTCGATAGGCCGCTTTCAGCCACTGCTCCCGCGCGGGCGACAGTACCAGCCGGACCAGTCGCCAGTTGAGGACCTGCTCACCCGAATTCCGGCCGACCCAATAGAGCACCATATCGCCGGATAGCACCCCCAGCAGGCAAACGGGCAGTGCAAGCCACCACCGGACGATACCCTCGTGGCTCAACACGGCGGCCGCGATGATCGGCATTTCCTCTGGGATTGGCACTCCCAGGCTGCCGAGCAAGAGCACGGCGAAAATGCCGAGATACGTAAAGTTGTCGATGAACTCTTGGAGTGCCTCCACGGTGTCCTCGCTGGACGAATGATGCTACGCGTGCTCTGGCCCTTCATGCAATGTAGCCGACCCCCGACCGGGTATGGGGAAGGCGACAACATTGCCTCCCGGGACGACAGCCACTCGTCGATCGCTGCGCACGGGAGGGCATCGCATACACCCCATTCTTTCCTATCGGAGGGTTTACGCCCTTGCCGTCAGCGGTGCTCGACGCTATCGCCGCGCGACTCGGCGCATCGCCGCGGCAGGTCGCGCTTGCGTGGCTGCTGCAGCATTCGCCCACGATTCTGCTCATCCCAGGCACATCGTCGGTGGCGCACCTGCGCGAGAACATCGCCGCCGCCGAAATCGAGCTGCCGGCCGACGCGGTCGAAGAACTCGACAGGATCGCCGCCGGGTGATGGTGCCGACACGAGAGCCGAGTCGTGTCACCGCCGCGCCGCAGCCCACGTTGAGAAGATCCTCAAGGGTGCCAAACCCGCGTCATCGCGTAAAGTCGGCAGCGTTTCCCGCCTGACTCTGCCCTCTCTGCGGGGAAGGGCGAGGATATACAATCCTCCGGCGCTGACTGCTTCAGTGCGGTACGGCTAGGATGGAGACTTAGATCCTCTTGACAGCATCCATGATACTCAGTAACGTTAGGTATCATACCTAGCAATGCGAGGTAGTCGCAACTCGATTCAGAGGAAGGAGTGTCCATGACCGACAGACGTGACATCCTTGCGCTCGGGATTCTCGGCGGGATCGCGCTTCTCTCACGAGCGCCCGTCGCCCTCGCGGCTGAGGATTGTTCGACGGCCACTCGCGCGGAGACGATCGGGTCCGCTCTACTCGATAAGTATGTGGCGGCGGTCAACGCCCACGATACCAGCTCCTTCTCGGAGATCCACACCGAATCCTATATTCAGCACTCGGGCCGCAGCCCAAACGGTCTTGCCGCCCAGATCGAGAACTTTCGCGGGATCTTCGGCCGGATGCCGGACATCCAGACGCGGGTGGAGGACAGGATCATCGCCGGCGACAAGGTCGTCGCGCGCATGACCTTCTCCGCAACGCACACCCAACCCTTGCAGGGCATCGCCCCGACCGGGCGGCGCTTCACACTGAGGACCATCGATATCTGGCGCGTCGAACACGGGAAATTCGCCGAGCATTGGGACATCGTCGATTACCAAGGGCTGCAAAGGCAGCTCCGCGGCGAGTAGTATTGGCGGTCCCATGGAAGGGGAAATGCTCAAGGGGCATCTCGACATGATCGTGCTCGCTGCGCTGTCGGCGGGCCCCGCCCACGGCTACGCGATCATCGAGGAAATCAAGCGCAGGAGTGCCGGCGCCTTCGACCTCCCAGAGGGAACGATCTATCCGGTCTTGCATCGTCTCGAGCAAGCCGGCCTGCTTGCCGGTCGTTGGGTGACGGCCGATTCCGGGAGACGGCGGCGCGTCTATTCGCTAACCAAACGCGGCAAGCGCGAGCTCAGCAAGCGGCGTGCGGTCTGGGAGCAATTCTCCGATGCCATCGGCAGTTTGTTCAAGGGAAGCCGGCCATGGCAGAATCCGGCGTGATTTCGGCGTATGTAGAGCGCCTGGCGAGGGCGCTCGATTTCGATCCCTCGCTCTCGCGATCCGTGCGTCGAGAGGTTGAAGATCATTTATGGGCGACCGTCTCCGCAAATCCGACGGGGGATAGACTCGAGGCCGAGCGGCTCGCCGTCACGAATTTCGGCGATCCTCATGTCATCGCCGCCCAGTTCGCGGTCGTTTCACTGGCGAAGCGAGCCCGAAGAGTCGGCATCACCGCCATTCTGGTGATCGCCGCCGTGTTCATCGCCATGAAGGGTCGTCTTGCCTGGTATGCCGTGATGGAGGGGCCGGCTGGCCCGATGGGAGGGCTCGGCGAAATGGTAGTCTCGATCGACCGGTGGGCTTTCTGGCTTGCCGTCGTCGTGGGGATAGCGGGCTGGATGTACGTCGACACCCGCCGTATTCCAGCAGCCGTTACTCCGGAATATCGCACACAGCTTCGTCGATTCTTTGTCCTGTGCCTGGCGGCAACAGGCGCACTGATCGCATCGGTCATCAGCGATGGCGTTCTGACCTCCCTTCGGCTCATCGGAACAAGCTGGTCCCTCGATGTTGTGATTCCCCTGGCCTCGATGGCGATCGAAGTCGTATGTGCAGGTTGGCTGGTTGTGTCTATTCGTGGTATGACGCACCGAATGGCGTCCACCGACCAAACAGCGCGTATCGAATGAACGTTGACCCGACGCCAAGAGATCGAAGCGGTCGCGCCCTCATCGGGCCTGCAGCCCGTCACCATCAGCGTACGAAGCCGCGACGGGCCGTAAACAATCGCCTCTTCATCGAGTACCTGAAACTCGTTCACCGGTAGACGGATCGCTCGCAGGAGCGCTTTCACCGCCTCCCGCCATCCGCGTAACCCGGGCCTGCCCGTCGACCTCGCCAGCGTGTCCACCCCGCTTCTCCCGCTTGCACATTCTTCCGGGAAGGAAGACGCTTAGGCATCCGAGGCCGTAAACGCCCCCCCGGTCGAGCGACCAATCGCGGAGGTGTTGACATGCGTTCTCAGATCAACCTCGGCCGAGTCTTCGGCATCAGAATCGGCCTGCATTACAGCTGGTTCATTATTGCGCTCCTGATTGTTTTCTCGTTGTCTGCCCAGTTTCACACCAGTAATCCCGAGTGGGGCGATGGCGTCATTCTGGCGCTCGCGGTAGCGACGGCAATATTGTTTTTCATCTCCCTTCTGGTACACGAGTTGGCCCATTCAGTGGTGGCGAAGTCGAGGGGGCTTCCGGTTCGAGAGATCACGTTGTTTGCACTCGGCGGAGTTTCGCAGATCGAAAAGGAGCCCACGAGCGCGAAGATCGAATTCTGGATGGCGTTTGTGGGACCGTTGACCAGTGCCTGCATCGGTCTTCTTTGTCTGGCGTTGAGCACATTGTCCGAAGCGGCTTCCAGTCCGGCCACGGCCATGATGTCATGGCTCGGCTACATCAATCTGGCTCTAGCGGGCTTTAACATGATTCCGGGCTACCCTCTCGACGGCGGCCGCATCCTGCGGGCGCTCATCTGGTGGAAGACTGGCGACGTTGAACGCTCGACGCGCATGGCTTCGAGAGTCGGGCAGGCAGTCGCCCTCATCTTCATCGGATTTGGCATTCTGCAGTTCTTTGAAGGTGCCGGTATTGGCGGCCTGTGGATCGCGTTTATCGGCTGGTTTCTGCTGCAGGCCGCCCGCGAGAGCTATCTCCGGATTGGTCTCAAACGGGCGATCGAGGGAGTATCGGTCAGCGATGTGATGACCTCGGACTGCCCAACCGTCAGCGGAAATATGAATCTTCAACACTTCGTCGAAGAGGAGCTTTTACCGACCGGGCGGCGCTGCTTTGTAGTTCAGGAGAATGGCGCGGTCGTCGGTTTGGTGACGCCACACGAAGTCAAGCAAGTCGAGCGGGCTCGATGGCCGTCCACGACTCTGCACGACATCATGCGGCCGCTGGATCAGATGCGCACGGTCACACCAGAGACGCCACTGATAAGCGCACTGGAGATGATGAGCCGCCAAGATCTGAATCAGCTTCCAGTGGTTTCCAACGGCCGTCTCGCAGGCGTGCTGTCCCGAGCGCACCTGCTCAGTTTTCTGCAGACACGAACTGAACTGCCAGCATGAGGTGCCACGACGGACCGAGCTGATGAAGGTCCACGCCGGTGGATTTTCGCTCCACCTCGCCAGGTCACGCAGCGCGAGTTGGAGTGTGTTGGCCGGACGCCCTGTCGTCTCGCGACAAGGAACGGTGATATAGCCGATCCGCTAGACCGTCTGCCAGCCACGGGTTCTATCGCGGCCGTCCCATCAGGGCGCTGAGAGCTACTCGATGATGTGGTCAGCCCGCAGCAGGATCGACTGCGGAATGGTCAAGCCAAGCGCTTTCGCTGTCTTGAGGTTGATGACGAACTCGAACTTGGTCGGCTGCTCGACGGGCAAATCGGCGGGTTTGGCGCCTCTCAGGATCTTGTCCACGAAGGTGGCGGCCCGGCGTGCCAAGTCATTCAGGTCGGTGGAGTAGGCCATGAGACCACCGGCCTCCGCGCCATCCCTCAGTCCCCACATCGCGGGGAGTCGGGTCTTCGCGGCGAGCTGCGTGAGCCGGGCTCGGTGCTGGTAAAACATCGAATCGGCGGGAATGAAAATCGCGTCCGGGCGGGCTGTCGTTAACGAGGCGAAGGCGTGGTCAAACTCAACAGGATCTCGGATTCCCATGACCTGCTGTCGCAACCCCAACGCACGGGCCGCGATCTCGATCTCTTGCAATGCGCGCGCATAGGTGGGGGTGGCTCGATTCACGAAAATCGCGACCCGCGAGACTCGTGGAAAGGCGTCCTTGAGCAGCTGCAGTTGCTTCCCGTAGATCTCCGGCCCGGCGGTCAGGGTAAGCCCCGTGACGTTCCCACCCGGATGAGCAAGGCTGGGCACGAGCCCAGAGCCTACGGGATCGATGGCCAGGAACATGACGATGGGGATCGTCTGGGTCGCGTTCTTGGCGGCTATTACCGCCGCATTGGCTCCCGCAACGATGACATCAGCCTTGAGGCGCGTGAGGTCGGCCGCCAGATCGGGAAGTCGCTCCATGTTGCTATCCGCGAAGCGATAATCGACGACGACGTTCTGGCCTGCGACCCACCCCAGGTCACGCAGCCCCAGCTGGAATGTGTCGGCCACACCCTGAGCGCTCTCGCGAGATGGAACGGTGAGATAGCCGATTCGGTACACCTTCCCCGGCTGCTGTGCCTCGATGGCGATCGGCGCGGCGAGGACGACAATGATGAGAAGAACGACGAGCCAGAGCGCCCTGACTCTCATGGCGCCCTATGCTGTCACGTCGGAGAAACCCAAGTGTCTGGATTAATGGCGGAGGGCGGGAGATTCGAACTCCCATGGGGCTTGCGCCCCGGTGGATTTCAAGTCCCTTGCAGCCCAAGGACGATCGCGCACCATCGGACGCCATCGGTAGCAATCTCAGGCGCTTCCCGTACGTCCCTGCCTGCGGTCGTTCCGACCGTCGGTGTCTGATGGGACCTGATGGTTCGGGCACAATTCGGGCACAGGTCGATTCAGCTAGCGACTCGGTCGAGACCCGGCAATCAGGACTGAGGCGCCTCGGGGTCGCTGGAGCTCATCGGCATCCCCCTGCTCTCTGTCGACGTCTAAGGATAGCGAGGGCTATTACGGGGCCTGTCGATCTCGAGGCGCGTCGTTCGTCTATATAGCGAAGGTGTCACATCACAAGGAGAACACTATGGGAGTCAAGGGAGAAGCGTTCGCCAGGCAGTTCGAGGCCAAGGTGGAGGAAGCCACAGCCCTCCTGGAGAAGCTGAGTGATGCCGACTGGAAGAAAACGACGGCCGCCGAGAAGTGGACGGTCGGCGTGACGGCGCACCACATCGCCAGAAGCTACGAGGCGGTCACCAACATCATCAAGACGATCGCGGCCGGCCAGGCGCTGCCGCCCTTCACGACCGGGATGCTCGACGAGATGAATGCCCAGCATGCCAAGGAGTTCGCCGGCTGCACCAAGCCGGAGACGATCGCCCTCCATAAGAAGGGCGCGGCGGCGGCGGCCGCGGTCGTGCGTGGCCTCTCCGACACCGAGCTGGCGAAGAGCGGCACAGTGTTCACGGGGGTGCCGTCCATGAGCGCCGAGGAGCTGGTCAAGCGCGCTCTTCTCGGCCACATCGACGAGCATTTCGGCAGCATCAGGAAGACGATCGGCTGAGTCACTCGTTGCGAAAGGAGTCGTGGCAATGATCAAGGGACTGCGCGGGGCGAGCATCTGGAGCGAAGACGTGAAGAACCTGCTGCCCTTCTATCGTGACGTCCTAGGCCTTAAGGTGGGACTCGAGAGCCCGGGATTCGTCGTGCTCGGCGAGCCAGGAGCGCCGGCGCTCGCGCTGGGGACGCACAGTGAGGTGCACGGGCGCAATACCGATCCGGCGCGCCACATGGTAGCCCTTTGGACCGACGACGTCAGGACGGACTGGAAAAGACTGAAGGAGGCCGGGGTCGAGTTCGTCGAGGATCCGACGGACTACGGCAACGTGCGCATCGCGACCTTGAAGGATCCCGAAGGGAATCTGGTCCAACTTCTTCAGTCCTGACCGCATGATGCGGCCTTGCCCCCTGGAGAGGGCCGAGGCTCGGCTCAGGGCAGTCGCTCCAGCGGCGGTGGGGCATATGTCCCGTCGATCAACGGAGGTCGCGGCACGTAGCATCGCGAGTGAAGCGCGAACGGGCCCTGAGGCGCGGGTAGCCAGCTGGGTTCGTAGTTGGCTCCTGGCACCGCATGCTGAACATGAATGTCGAGGAGTCAGCGTTGCGCTGGAGCCGCGGCGTGCGATCGCCGATGGCATAGCGCTGTATCGGATTGTCGGCGAAGAACAACCGCTTGTCCGGGATGACCTCGTAGATCATAGCGACCAGAACGTGTCGACTGGAGGCGGTTTGGTCGCGATCGAGCCGAAGCCGATACCTGCGCCCGACTCCGCCCCC
>Ga0075425_100008196_pt1 | contig 11073 bp, 5 predicted proteins | sample SoiMethybrSBSTD4_FD_75300 | JGI IMG/M metagenome (GOLD analysis project Ga0075425, IMG submission 75300) | Bulk soil microbial communities from a Populus tree surrounding site in Tennessee, USA - Soil MetaG P. TD hybrid SBSTD4 | ecosystem: Environmental > Terrestrial > Soil > Tree plantation...
GCCCGATTCCGGGTCGGCCCTGGTCGCTTTCTCCAGCCAGGCCTCCGAGTCCAACGGCCCGCGCGGCATCCTGGACCTCGACCGCGCCAGCGGGGTGTGGCTCACCGCGAGCGGCCAGAACACGAACCAGTGGCTGAAGCTCCTCCTGCCTGGCGCGCAGACCTGGCTCGTCGACCAGGTCGCGCTGCAAGGGCGAGTGGACTGCAACTGCTCCGACCATTGGCCACGCGACTTCGAGATCCAGGTCTCGACCACGACCCAGGACGACGCGGCCTTCGTGCCCGTCTTCGGGGGCACCCTGCGCAACAACGGCACCCTCCAGTTCTTCTCCTTCCCGGCCGTGCCCGCGCGCTACGTCCGCCTCCTCCTGAAGAACAACTACGGCAACGCCACCCTGGGCATGCAGACCTTCTGGGTGATGTCGCCGAGCCTGGGCGGCGCCAGCGTCCGCTTCCTCGACCGGTCGACCGATCCCGACGGCGCGCCCGCCGCCTTCGCCTGGGACTTCGGGGACGGAACCGGCAGCGTCGAGCGCGATCCCCTGCACAACTTCTCCGGCCCCGGCACCTACCCCGTGACCCTCACCGTCACCGACGACGGCGGGGCGGCGGCGAGCCGGACGCAGACCTACCGCGTCTTCGGGGTCACCGCGCCGGACTTCACGTTCACGCCCGGAGCGCCGGGCGAGGGCCAGAGCGTCCAGTTCACCGACACCACGACGGACGCGCTCGGCCCCTCCGGTATCCGTGAGTGGGACTGGGGGGACGGCACCGCGAAGACCTTGAACACGGCCGCTCCCACCCACACCTTCGGCGACAACGGCGCCTACGCCGTGACCCTGCGCGCGGCGAACTCGCGCGGCATCTACTCCTCGGTGACGAAGGTCGTGACGGTGGCGAACGTGCCGCCCATCCCCAGCGCGGGCCCGGACCGGACCTTGCCCTGGGGCCAGGAGTGGAACACGAGCTCGGGCGCCACCGATCCGGGGACCGGTGACCAGGGCAGCCTCGTCTGTACCTGGAACTTCGGCGACGGCTCGCCCGTGGTGACGATCCCCGCCTGCACCAACAGCACGGTCCGGGTCCCGCATCCCTATCCCAACCCCGGCACCTACACCGCGGTCTTGACCATCACCGACAAGGACGGAGCCAGCGCCTCCGACTCCGCGGTCCTGACCGTGACGCGTCACAACACGACCCTCAGCCTGTGCCCGCCCCAGATCGGCACCCCGAACGACCAGCTCGAGGTCGAGGTGACGGCCAAGCTCTCCGACACCAGCGTGACCACCGCCTCCACCGCCAACCTGCCCGTCACCTTCACGGTGGGGGCGCAGACCTTCGTCCGGATGACCGACTTCAGCGGGGTGGCGCACCTGCTGCTCACGCTGGCCGCCGATTCCGTGACGAACGTGAGCGCGAGCCTCGCCCAGGACGCGCTGTACCAGGCGAGCACGGCCTCGGGGACGGTGCGCGTGGCCCGCACGGCGCCTTCGGCGGTGGACAGCCAGGGCACCGACTTCTGGCTCGCCTTCCCCGGGAACCTCGGCGCGGGCACGCTCAGCCTGTTCGTGACCGGCCAGCAGGCCACCAGCGCGACGGTGACGATCCCCTCCCTGGCCTTCTGCAGCTCGGTCACGGTGACGCCGGGGCAGGTGGCGACGGTGGTCGTGCCTCCGGGGGCGGCCCTCGACACGTCGGAGCTGGTGGAGGGCAAGGGCATCCACGTGACGGCCCTCAAGGACGTGACCGTGTACGGCCTCGACCGTGTGCCGTTCACGACCGACGCCTATCTCGGGCTGCCCACGGACATCCTGGGCACGGAGTACGTCGTGCTCGGCTACCAGAACTCCAACGTCGTCAACGGCACGCAGTTCGCGATCGTCGCGACCGCCGACACCAACGTCACCATCCGTCCCTCCGTCACCACGGGCAGCCATCCCGCGGGCACTCCCTACACGGTGGCCCTCGCCCGCGGCCAGTCCTACCTGCTGCGCAACACCGCGAACGCGCCCGCCGACCTCTCCGGGACCATCCTCACCTCCGACCAGCCCATCGCCGTCTTCGGTGGCCACCAGTGCGCGAACATCCCGCCCGGGGCCGTCTTCTGCGACTACGTGGTGGAGGAGATACCGCCCCCCACGACCTGGGGCAAGAGCTTCGTGTCCATGCCCCTGGCTACGCGGACCAAGGGCGACACCTTCCGCTTCCTGGCCGGAACGAACGGCACCACGGTCAGCGTCAACGGCACGCTGGTAGCGACCCTCAACCGCGGCCAGGTGCACGAGCGCGTCGTGACGGGGCCGGCCCAGATCGTGGCCAGCCAGCCCATCCTGGTGGCGCAGTACTCGAACGGCACCAGCTTCGACGGCGTGACCTCGGATCCGTTCATGATGCTGGTGCCGCCCTTCGAGCAGTTCCTGTCCGCCTACACCGTGAGCACCCCGGCCAGCGGGTTCGAGATCAACTTCATCAACGTGGTGGCCCCGAGCTCCGCCGCCGGCTTCATCACCCTGGACGGGACGGCCATCGCCGCCTCGAGCTTCGTGCCCGTGGGCGCGAGCGGCTTCTCTGGCGCACAGGTGGCCATCGCCAAGGGCTCGCACTCCCTGGCCGGCCCCGCCCCCTTCGGGGTCTTCGTGTACGGCTTCGCGCAGGACGACTCTTACGGATACCCGGGCGGGATGTCGCTCTCTCCGGTGGCGCGGGCGACCGCGGTCGCCCTGGCCCCGAAGACGGAGACGAGCCTCGTCTCGATCGAGAGGTGCGTGACCGCCACCGTCACCGACGAAGGCGGAAGCGGTCTCGAGGGCGTGCGCGTCGACTTCACGGTCACGGGTCCCAACGCGCGCACGGGCTCCGCCAACACCGGCCCCGCCGGCGCCGCCCCCTTCTGCTACACGGGCACGGCGGCCGGACTGGACACGATCGTGGCCCGCGTCGGGACGCTGTCCGACTCCGCCACCAAGACCTGGATCTCGAACCGCCCGCCGGTGGCGTCGGACCGTGCGCTGAGCACGGACGAGGACACGCCCCTCGACGTCGGCCTCACCGCGGCGGACCCCGACGGCGACCCGCTCACCTTCACCGTCCTGACCTCGCCCGCCCATGGCACGCTGGGCGGAACGGCGCCCGCCCTCACCTATACGCCGGAGGCGAACTATCACGGCCCGGACAGTTTCACCTTCCAGGCCAGCGACGGTCAGGCGACGTCGAACGTGGCCACGGTGAGCCTCACCGTGAACGCGGTCAACGACGCGCCCGTGGCCCAGGGCCAGGCGGTCTCGACCGATGAGGACACGCCGGTGCCGGTGACCCTCGCCGCCACCGACGTGGACGGCGACGTCTTGACCTACGTGATCGTGACCCCGCCTGCGCACGGCACGCTCGGCGGCACCGCCCCCGCGCTGACCTACACGCCGTCCCCCGACTACCACGGGACCGACGGCTTCGTCTTCCGGGCCCACGACGGCCAGGCGGACTCGAACCCGGCGACGGTGGACATCGTCGTGCGGCCGGTCAACGACGCGCCGGTGGCCGTGGATCGATCGATCGAGACGGACGAGGACACGCCCGTCGCGATCACGCTCAGCGCGACCGACGTGGACGGCGACGTCTTGACCTACGTGATCGTGACGGCGCCCGCGCACGGCACACTCACCGGCACCGCGCCCGCGCTGACCTACACGCCGGCGGGGAACTATCACGGCCCCGACACCCTTGCCTTCCGGGCCGGCGACGGCGTCCTCGACTCGAACCTGGCCACGGTCTCCATCACCGTCCGCAGCGTGAACGACCCGCCGGTCGCGGAAGGCCAGGCCGTCGCCACCGACGAGGACGTCCCCGTCCCCGTGACCCTCGCCGCCACCGACGTGGACGGCGACGCCTTGACCTACGCGATCGTCACTCCGCCCGCGCACGGCACGCTCGACGGCACGGCGCCCGCGCTGACCTACACGCCCGCCCCCGACTACCACGGGACCGACGCCTTCGTGTTCCGGGCCCACGACGGCCAGGTGGACTCGGGCCCGGCGACGGTGGACGTCGTCGTGCGGCCGGTCAACGACGCCCCCGTGGCCGTGGATCGGTCCCTCGAGACGGACGAGGACGCACCCGTCGCGATCGCGCTCAGCGCGACCGACGTGGACGGCGATGCCCTCACCTATGCCGTCGTGACCCCACCCGCGCATGGGACGCTGAGTGGGACCGCGCCTGCCTTGACGTACACGCCCGCGGGCAACTACCACGGCCCGGATTCGTTCGCCTTCCGGGCCCGCGATGCCTCCGTCGAATCGAACCTGGCCACCGTCTCGATCCAGGTGCGCAGCGTGAACGACGTTCCGGCCGCGCTACCCCAGGCCGTCGCCACCGACGAGGACGTCGCGGTGGCGTTGACGCTGGCCGCGACCGACGTGGACGGCGATGTGCTGAGCTACGCCATCGCCACGCCGCCCGGCCACGGGTCGCTCAGCGGCACGGCGCCGAACCTGGTCTACCGGCCCGCTCCCGACTACAGCGGGCCGGACGCGTTCACCTTCCAGGCCTTCGACGGACAGGCCAGCTCCAGCCCGGCCACGGTGACGGTGACCGTCCGTCCCGTCGACGATCGACCGGTCGCCAGCGACGGCTCCGTCGCCACCGACGAGGACACGGCGGTGGCGGTCGTCCTCGTGGCGCGGGACGTGGACGGGGATGTACTGTCCTATCGCATCGTCACCCCGCCGGCCCACGGGACGCTGAGCGGGACCGCGCCCGCCCTCACCTACCACCCGGCACCGAACTACAACGGCTCCGATCGGTTCACGTTCGTCGTGAACGACGGCCATGCGGATTCGAACGTGGCCGCGGTCTCCATCGCCGTACGTCCCGTCAACGACAACCCCGTCTGCGCGGGGGCGACGGTGACGCCGGGGACTCTCTGGCCCCCGAACCACAAGATGGTGCCCCTCGACGTCTCCGGGTTCACCGACGTCGACGGCGACCCCGTGACCGTCACCGCGACCTCGGTGTGGCAGGACGAGCCGATCGACGGGCAGGCCGACGGATCGACCGGCCCGGACGCGCAGTTGGTGCCCCTGCAGGTCCGGGCCGAACGTTCAGGACAGGGCGACGGGCGCGTGTACCACGTGACGGTGCAGGCCACGGACGGCCATGGCGGAAGCTGCACGGCCACCCTCCTGGTTTGTGTGCCGCACGACCACAGCGACTCTCACGACCACAGTCACTGCCAGGCCGACTGCGTGGACGGCGGGCCGCGGTACGACTCGACCGGGCACTGACGCCCTCCTTCAGCGCCAGTAACGCAGGATGCGGTCGTGGATCTCGGCCAGCGGCCGGTCGTAGGAATCCGTGAGCACGATGCTGGCGCCTTCGACTTCGAGGACGATGCCGGGGACGGTGGAGGCCGCGCTCCAGGCGACCGTCGTGCGGCCGGTGCGCACGGTGACCTTGCGGATCTCCTGCCACGTGAGGTGCCCGGTCATGGCGCCTTGCTGGACGGCGAGACCGAGGGGAGCGATCACGAGGGCGGCGGCCGTGTCGGCGGCGGCCTGGACCTTCGTCTCCCGGCGTTGCAGGTGGACGTCCTGGATGAGGAGGGCGACTCCCACGAGCGCGAGGGCGCCCGCCGCTATCCACCAGCCCGGCTCGTCCGTCCGGCGCAGCGGGATGGCGGCCCACGCCGCCGCCGTCACGAGGAGCCCGGTGCCGATGGCGCGGAGGTTGCGCGCGTGGGGCCGGTCGCGGCCTCCGCGGCCGGCGTAGCACCACACCTTCTCCGCGCCGAAGCTGCCCTCCTGCTCGACGCGGTAGGCCTCGAGCGCGGAAGGCAGCGTGGGGCGGCGCTCGGCGAGAAAGCCGCGCAGGAAGGCGTACACGCGCTCGGAAGACAGGGTGAGGCGGGCGGGTATGACGACCGCTCCGCGGGTGTGGACGACCTGGATGGGAAAGAAGTCCGGCCGCGGCCGGTCCGCCGGCACGAGAGGCCGCACTTCGAGCAGGGTCGAGTAGGAGATCGTCTGCCGGGGGTGCGCGATTTCCATCCCCGTCGGGGTGAACCGGGCCCGGAATCCGCGCTCTCCCACGAGCAGGAGCGAAGCGCCGATGGCCAGGGGTCCGATCGCGACGGGCACCAGCGCGGACGCGCCCGTGGCCATGCCGAGGGCGCCGAGGCCGGCGCCGATGGCGAGCGCCACCAGCGCACCCCGGGCCGGCGGGCGGCGTGTCGCGACCCGCGCCCCGATCACGCCCTCACCCGCGCAGCCACACGATGACGAAGTTGTGGAGGAAGTGGAGGAGCATGGGCAGGGCGAGCCGGCCGCTCGCCACCCGCGCGTAGCCCAGCGCCATTCCGACGAGCGCGAGCATCGGGATGCTCAAGGGCACGCCGATGTGGGCCAGGCCGAACATCACGGACGAGACGGCGACCGCGGCGTGGACGTTCATGACGCCACGCAGGGTGTCCAGGGCGAGGTAACGGAAGAACAGCTCCTCGATCACCGCCGGCTCGAGGCAATACGCGAAGAGCACGAGCGGCGTCACTCCGGTGACGGCCAGGATGGGATCGGTCGTGTCGGACAGCCCGATGTACCCGCGCAGGACCGTGTGGTAGGCGAGGTTCAGGGCGAGGACGAGGCCGAGGCCCGCCACCGCCGAGGTCCAGAGCCACCCGGCGGGCGCGTCGCTCAAGCGTCTCCACTCCCGAGGCCGGCCGATGGCCCACACCGCGATCCCGACCACGATCGCGTCGAAGATCTCGAAGCCCACCATCGACCGCAGGTGTGCGCGCGCGGCCTGGGGGGTGAGGCCCTGTTCGGGCATCGGTTCGGCGGTGGCGCCGTGGACGATGAGGACGACCAGCAGCACGCCGAAGAACGCGAGCACCCGCGTCACCGGAGTGATCGGGGATGGCGGCGCCGCCGCCCGCCCGCGTTCGGTCTGGCGCCGCCGCGGCGCTCGGCAGTGGGGACAGGACGGCTCCGTGCGAACCACGCGCTTGCCGCACCGCCAGCAGGCCGCCCACTCCGAAGGGTCGGTGGCGCCGGAGGCGGGTCCCGCCGTGGTCACGCCGCTTCGGCGGCGGTCGCCATCTCCTTCTGGTACGCGAAGGCGGCCTGGACGGCCTTGAACAGCGCGACCACGATGAAGATCTTCATGAACCAGCCGGCCCCCAGCGACGCGGGGTTGAGCATCCCGAAGACCGCGTTGCCGCCCAGGTAGAGCGTGAGCGCGGTGACGGTGATGGGGACCGGGTGCCTCTCCACCAGCAGGCCGCAGGCGACGAAGACGCCCCCGAGCAGCATGCCGCCGAAAGCGATGAGCCGCGTGGTGCGAACGGCCTGCGACTTGACCTGCGCGAGCTTCACGGGATCGACGACGAAGGTCGGTCCCAGCTTGCCCAGCTCCTTGTCGATCTCCTCCTGGACGTTCGAGGCGGCCGCGGTGAAGAAGTAGCCGTTCGCGAGGATGGAGATGACCCCGATGAACAGCATGATGCCGCGCGCGTTCTTCAGTTCCTTTCCGCGCGCGGCCTGGGCCAGGTTGCCCAGACGCGCCACGCTGGGCGAGGTGGGCGCGCCGAGGGCGACCGGTGCCCGCTCCGCTCGCGCGAGTGGGGAGGGGGGCGCGGTCAGCGGAACGGGTGCTGCCTCGGCCGTCGGGGCGGCGGCCGCGTCGACGGGCTGCTTGCAGCGGGGACACAAGCCGTCCGGGCGCCGCGTGTGACGCAGCTGGCACCCCGGGCACGCCATCCAGTCGGCCATGAAGCCCCCTTCCAGGCCTGCGGGACGAAGCGATGCGTCGGGCGCAGAGTAGCGACCGATTCACGAAGTGTCAATGACGGCCTCGTGGGCAGGTCGCGTGGGGAAGGGGCGGACGAGGGACGACGATCGCGCGCGGATGACGATCGCGCGGATGGGACGACGCGCGGTGAACCGCGCGCCGCCCCCTACGCCGCCACTAGCTGTGGCGGCTGCCCCAGACCGGCTTGAAGCCGGGGTCGAGCTCGTAGGCCTTCGCGAACTCCGCCGCCGCTTCCTTCTTGCCCGGCGAGTCGTGCCGCTTGGGCTCCGCGATCTTGTAGATCGTGTACCCGAGGTAGTAGTGCGCGGCCGCGCTGTTCGGATCCGCGGCCACCGCGCGCTCGAAGGCCGCCTGGGCCACGGTGAAGCGGTGCCGGGCGAAGGCCTTGAGGCCGGCCTGGATCTCGTCGCTGGCGGAGCCGCCGGAAGCGGCAGGGGCAGGGGCAGCGGTGGCCGCCGCGCTCTCGGTCTCGGGGGCGGTCGCGGCGGCAGGCTTCGCCGCCTTGCGCGCGCGCTTGTGAGCCGGCGCCGGCGCGGGTGCGTCCTGGGGAGCCGGAGCGAGGAATGCGCTGAGCAACATCGCGGAGATCAGCATGGGGTCTCCTTTTGAGAAAGGGGACGCCGGCCGCCCCGGCGTCACGAAGTTCCCCGATGTTAGCGCACCCACGCCCGCCCGTCCGGGCGCCGGTGCGCGCGGTCACACCGCAGCGCTAGCGCGATCCGGCCGCCCCCGTGACCGCGCCCGCGGGCACCAGGAGGTGCAGGCCTCCCGTCGGCGAGGCCACGAGCAGCCGCTCCGGCGCCGCGGGGTCGAGGCCGAGCGTCCACACACGATCGGAGGCGAGCCCGTCCGTCGGCATGCGCTCCCAGGTCTTGCCCGCGTCCACGCTGCGGAAGATCCCGCCGAAGGTGAAGTCGCTCGCGTAGATCGTCCGCCCGTCGGGATGGATGGCGAGGCCGGTGATGTCGGAGTAGGGGATGCCGCCCGTCACGCGGGACCAGGTCGCCCCCTGGTCCGTGGAGCGGTAGAGACCGCCGCTGGTGGTGGCGAGCAGGATCCGGTCGTCGGAGGGCATGAAGGCCACCGCGTGCGGCTGCACGTCCCCGATCCCGTAGTTCACCTGGGTCCAGGACTGTCCGCCGTCGCCGCTGCGGAAGACGCCGAGGGCGGTCATGGCCACCACGACGTCGATGTCGTTGGGCGAGACGGCCAGCGCCGACACCTCGTCCGTGATGCCGAGGGTGGGGCGCACCCACGTGCGGCCGCCGTCGCCGCTGCGCAGGACGCCCTTCGACGTCGCGGCGATCAGGTTGCGCGGGGGCAGGGCCAGGATGTCCTTCACGCGCGGATGTACCTCCACGCGGTCGACGATCGTGGACATGCGCGACCAGGCTCCCGTCTCCGGATCGGAGACGAACAGGCCGTCGTCCGTGCCGGCCAGGGCCTGGCGGCCGAGCAGGGTCAGCGACAGCACCTCGCGGCCCTCGAGCCCCGTGCCCAGGCGGCTCCACGGTCCGCGCGGTCCGGGCGCGGTGAAGACGCCCCCGTGGGTGCGGTCGCCCCAGATCCCGGCCAGCACGCGCCGGCCCAGCCGGTCGAAGACGACCTTCGAGACGAACCGTTCGGAGAAGCCGTCGTTCGACGCGAACCACGTCGCTCCGCTGTCCGCGCTGCGCACGACGCCCGCCCCCTCCGTCCCCAGCAGCACGACGCCGCCGGGCAGGGTGAGCACGTCGTTGATGATCAGGTTCTTCTGCGTGATGAGGCGCCAGGTCGCGGAGTTGTCCTCGCTGGACCAGAGGCCTTCCGTGGTACCCGCGAAGAGGCGGTTCTGGTCGTCCGGGCTCTGCGCGAACGACCGCGTGCGGCGGCTGCTGGAGGGGATGCCCTTGATCTTGGTCCAGCGCCCGGCCGCGTCCTCGGAGCGATAGATGCCCGTGCAGGCGGTGGCGTAAACGACCTGGGGCTTCCAGCGGTCCACGGTCAGGGTCATGACGTCGGAGTCGTCGATCATGCCCGTGTGCATGGGCAGCCAGTTCTGGCCGCCGTCGACGGTCTTCCAGCCGAGGTGCCAGGTCCCGACGTACATGGTGTTCGGATCCACGGGGTCGAACGCGACCGATTCGAAGTTGCGCAGGTCCGCGTGATCGGGCGGGGTGATGCGGGCCCAGGTCTGGCCGCCGTCGATCGACCGGAACACGCCCGTCAGCGTCCCCACGGCCAGGATCTGGGGGCTGGCGGGAGCGATCGCGAGCGCGCGCACGGACTCGCCCTCGATGCCCTTCAGGATCGTGAAGGTGTTGCCGCCGTCGGCGCTGCGGGCGACGCCGCCGCCGTTGCCGCGGACCTCCCAGTAGCCGACGAGGACCACGCCGCGTACGTCCACGGCGATCTCGTCGAGGCTCTGTCCCCGGCGCGGGAACCCGGGGCTGAGGCGCTTCCAATGGACGCCCGCGTCTTCCGACCGGTAGAGAACGCCGTCCGAAGTGCCGAGGTAGATGTGGCGGGGGTCGCGCGGGTCGGCCGCGAGGGCGCGCACGTCTCCGCCGGGAGGGCCGACCGGGATCCACGTCTGCGCGCTGGCGAAGACCGGGCCCAGCGCAACGAGGGCCATTGCAAAGATGACGTGTGCGATCTTCCGCGATGAAGGTTCCATGGACCGCTTGGGAGTGTAAGGGTTAAGTGCCATTTCGTACAAGGACTTCAGGCTCTCCGGTGAGCATCTGGTTGCGCTCCTGGGGCTAACTGCGCACCAGGTATGAGCAAGAGGCATGCCGCGGCCGCGCCGTGGCCTCTTGTGTCGAGTGCGGTCCTTCCGGGCTGTCCAGCGCAGGTTTGCAGGGGGCCAGGGGCGCTTCGGGTCGCGCGTAGCGAGCGAGGCGTGCGGAGCATGCGAGCGCCACCTTGCCGGCGTCACGTCCCTAGGTGCTCGAGCTCAATTTTGAACGACGCGCGAGCGGCCGGAGCACGCCGCAGCGAGCGGCGCGACCAAGCGCCCCAGGCCGTGCCTGCAACGGCGAAGTGGCCATGACAGACGCGGCCGAACAAAAAAGAAGGCCCGGCGTCGCCGCCGGGCCCCACGACCGTCGAGGTGTTGGTGTTTATCTGGGCTGTGAGTCCTTAATCATCGTCCTCGGGCACCGTGGCGCCCTCGGGTACGAAGATCACGTCCACGCGCCGGTTGCGTGCGCGCGCGGCGGCGTCCTTGCCGGTGTCGAGCGGCTTGGTAGCGCCCGCGGAGCGAGTCGTGATGCGGCTCTCTTCGATGCCACGCTCC
>Ga0075425_100008197_pt1 | contig 11072 bp, 11 predicted proteins | sample SoiMethybrSBSTD4_FD_75300 | JGI IMG/M metagenome (GOLD analysis project Ga0075425, IMG submission 75300) | Bulk soil microbial communities from a Populus tree surrounding site in Tennessee, USA - Soil MetaG P. TD hybrid SBSTD4 | ecosystem: Environmental > Terrestrial > Soil > Tree plantation...
GACCGCCCGTCGGGTCGTTATTGGAGTTGAACGCCAACGGCTTTCTCCAGCGCGCGCAGCGCGCGAACTTCTTCGGGGGCGACCAGCGTGAGCGCGCTGCCCGTTGATTCGGACCGGCCCGTACGACCGACGCGATGCACGTACGCTTCGGGCGTATCCGGAACCTCGTAGTTGACCACGTGCGCGATGCCTTCGATGTCGAGACCGCGCGCGGCGACATCGGTGGCGACGAGCACCGGATACGTTCCGGTTCTGAATCCTTCTACCGCCGCCATCCGCTGCTGCTGCGTGCGATCGGCGTGGAGCGAGGCGGTGCGGATGCCGAGACCGCTCAAGCGGCCGGCCAGACGCTCGGCGCCGATCTTCGTCCGGCAGAACACGAGCACCGGTCCGGTGGCTTCTTCGCGCAGCCATCGCGCCAGCCACTGGGTCTTCTCGCCCGACGCCACCGTTTGCGTGGCGTGCGAGATCGTTTGCGCGGGACCGCCGCGGCGTCCCACCTGCACGTAATGCGGGGTGTTGAGAAACTCCTGCGTCAGCTTCAACACTTCGGCGGGCATCGTGGCCGAGAACAGCAGCGTCTGGCGCGCCGGCAACGCCGCGAGAATGCGCTGCACGTCGGGCCAGAAGCCCATGTCGAGCATGCGGTCGGCTTCATCGAGGACGAGCACTTCGAGGGCGCCGAAGTCGACGGAGTCGTGCCGCATGTGATCCATCAGCCGCCCGGGTGTGGCCACCACGATGTCGACGCCGGCGCGCAGCGCGCGCTCTTGCGGATCCATCGGCACGCCGCCAAACACCGCGACGCTCGACACGGTCGTGTGGTAGGTGAGGCCCTGCACCTGATCTTCGATCTGCACCACCAGCTCGCGCGTTGGCGCGATCACGAGCGCCCGCGTTCGCTGCGGCTGCGGCGGGGCTTCTCGGAGAAATCGCTGGAGAATCGGCAGAAGAAAGGCGGCAGTCTTGCCGGTGCCGGTTTCCGCGCAGGCGATGACATCGTGCCCTTCCATCGCCAGCGGAATCACACCACTCTGCACGGGACGTGTGTCGCTCCATCCGAGATCGCGAACGCCGCTGATCAGGCGATCGTCGAGCGCGAGCCTGTCGAACGGAATGGGAGCGGGATCGAACGCCGATGGTTCGTACGCCAGCTCGGTTGGCTCGGGTTTGCTGACCGGACGCGGGCGTTCGCCACGTCGCGGCGGCCGGCGACGGCCGCGGCGCTTCTGCGGTGATGTTGGAACGTGACTGCTCAAGAGTTCTGGCTTATCTGGCCCGGAAGGTGATGATGCCTCGCACCGGATCGTACGGGGAGACGCCGACGGTGACGCGATCGCCAGGCACAACCTTGATTCGGAAGCGGCGCATCCGGCCACTCAACTGCGCGAGCACTTCATGGCCCGCATCGCACTGGACCCGGTACAGCCCGCCGGAGTGAACCGCGACTACCGTGCCCTGCATATCGATCAGATCGTCTTTGCTCAATACCTCGTCCTCTATCCCTTCCGCTGCTGGGCCGCCGATGGCGCCCCCGCGACCTAGCAATCAGTGTGCCACATTGCAGAGCCTCAAGCAAACGATGGGGTTTCCCCTGAAATTATTCGGGAAACCCATTCTTGGTTCGATGTTCGATGTTCGAGGTTCGAGGTTCGACGTTCGAACCCTGGAACATTGGAACCGTCGAACCTCGAACCTCGAACCTCGAACCTCGAACAGAGAACCTACAGCGCGCGCACCGCTTCCTCGACGAGCGCCGCGAGCCCCGCGTAGTCGTCGCCGCGCAGCCGCAGCGGTGCGCCAAACGCCACACGCACGCGGCCGGGGCGCACGAACGAACTGCCGACTGGCATCAGCCGTTCCACGCCCTCGATGCGGACCGGAACGATCGGCACGCCGAGCCGCGCGCCGATCATGCCGATGCCGCCGCGAAATGACTTGATCTCACCCGTCGTCGAGCGCTCGCCCTCGGGAAAGATCAGGATCGACCAGCCGTCCCCCGTGAGCTCGCCGATGTACTGCAACGTTTGACGCGCGCCGGCTTCGCGTTGCGGGAGCGGGAAGGTGTTGAAGTAGAACGCCGCGAGATAGTAGTTCAACGAGCTGGTGAACCACTGGTGCCACTTGTGGCTGGCGGGGAAGAAGTGCGCCTTGAAGAACTCCTTGGCCATCGCCGGTGCGACCTTTGCTCGCCAGCGTCCGGGCATGGCGGACAAGATCACCGGTACGTCCATGTGGCTTTGATGATTGGCCGCGAAGATCACCGGACCGTCGAGCGCGCGCAGGTGCGAGCGACCCTCGACCCGCGCATAAGCAAACGCGCGCGTGAGCGGAACGATCCACGTTGCCTGCGACAGACGCCGGATCACTCGCACTGGCCATGAGCGATTCCACGACGGGAACTCCACGGGCTCGTCGACGCTGTCGGCGGTCGCCGGCTGCTCGACGAGCTGCTTGAGATCGTCGAGGCTGCGCGCTTCAGAGAATCGACCCTCGTCGATGCGGGTCTGAAAGCGATCCTCGAGCGCCACCATCAGCTCGACGCGTTCGAGTGAGCTGAGCCCGAGCTCGTCGAGCGTGGTCGCCCCCGTGACGTCGCGCCCGTGCGCGAAGCGCGCCAGCAGACCCTCGAGCGAATCGCCCGCGCGAGCGTGAACAGGCTGGCTGCCCGCCATCACCCAGTCGCGGATCGCAGTACGTTTGAGCTTGCGTGTGCCTTCCGTTCGCGGCAGCTCGGTGCCCGGCCACACAGACGATGTTCTGATGCGCTGATGGTCCTGCAGCCGTGCATTCGCCTCGCGGACGATCGCGTCGGCCTTGGCTCCCGGTTCGAGTACGAACACGGCGTGCACGCGCTCCTGCGCACCGTCGACGACCCCGACGACAGCTGATTCGCGCACGCCGGGCTGCTGATTGAGCGCGCCCTCGACGTCCTCGGGGAAGACGTTGAGACCGTCCGGCGTGACGATCATTTCCTTCTTGCGGCCTTTGATGAACAGCCGCCCCTGCTCATCGCGCTCCCCGATGTCGCCGGTGTGGAGCCATCCCTCCGCATCGAAGACCGACTCGATTGGAACCTGCGAACCCGCATTTGGGAGTTGGGAGTTGGGGTTTGGGAGTTGTCCAGTGTAGTAGCCGCTGGTCACGTTCTCGCCGCGCACGAGAATCTCTCCGTCTTCGGCGATGCGGATCTCGACGCCTTCAATCGGAGTGCCGACTGATCCCTTGCTGGTCTTGAACGGATGGTTGAGCGTGACGATCGGCGCGGTTTCCGTGAGACCGTATCCCTGCACGACCACGAAGCCGAGGCGCCGCCAGAATTCCTCGACATCCGCCGGCAGCGGCGCCGCGCCGACGACGAACGCCCAGAACTTCAGACCGAACGCGCGATGCACGCGCCGATACCGCCACCACCGCCCGTAGATCGAGATGCCTTGCGGCGGTGGCTCGGTGGTTTCCGGAAACGCGTGCGTGACGTGCTCGCGCAGCACGTCGAGGATCTTCGGCACGCACACGAGCACCGACACACGGCGCGTGTTGATCAAGCGCAGCACGTCGTGGGGGTTGAAGCTGCGCGTGAAGATGACGGTGCCGCGCACCATGGGTGGAATGTTGCTGGCCATCGACTGGCCGAACATGTGGCTGAGCGGCAGGAGGTTGAGGAAGCGCAGCGGATGGAACGGCCTCGCGTACTTCCGATACTTCAGCACCTCGCGCTCCACCGGCACGATGTTGGCCAGCACGTTCCGGTGACGGATGACGACGCCCTTGGGTTCGGCGGTGGCGCCGGAGGTGAAGATGATCTGAATGATGTCGTCGCGTGAGATCGGCCCGTCCGGCATCGGCCCGTCGGCCCGCCAATCGAGGTCCGCCAGCAGCCACACGAATGCCCCGCCGAGATTCGCGTTCGGATCGAGACCGCGCACATCGTCGCCGACGAGGACCACGCGCGCATCGACGAGCCCGCGCACTTTGACGACGAAGTCGGGCGAGGATCGATAGTCGATCGGCACGACGATGATGCCGGCGAGGAGGCATCCCCAGTAGCAGGCCACCCATTCCGGGCGGTTCTCGCCCCAAAACACGGCCTTGTCGCCTTTCTTCAGTCCGATCGCTCCCAGCCGGGCCGCGAATCCTCGTGCCGCGCGGGCGACGGCCTCGTAGGTGTGGCCCTGCCGGCGATAGCCATCGTCGTAGACGAGGAACTCGCCACGGATCTCGGCGACATCGCGAAAGAAGTCGATGAGCGTCTCGCGCCGCACTACTGCATTATGATCCCGAGGAATCAGGATTCAGGAATCAGGAATCAGGAAGAGTGAGCACTCCGCCCACGTTAGCTGTCGGCGCGTTCTTCGATAGCGTCCTGCAGGCGGCGCTGCGCCAGTTCTTCGAGCGCGCGACGCTCGACACGGAGGTCACGCCCTCGGTGTCTTCGGATGGGCGGCTTGCGATCGAGCCGTCGGCGAATCCGGCGGCGCTGATCATCCGGTGGTTCGGTACGCGCTACACGCTTCGCGTACCGGGGCGCTGGGCGTTCACTGCGCATGAAGTGCGGCTGGCGCAATCGATCGGTGCAGTGCTCGCGGCGCGGTTTTCGGCGATTCTGAATCCGCGCGTCATCGCCGAGCGCAACGACCTGTTTCGCGGCGCCATCGAGGATCGCTACGTCGGCGCGTTTCTCGACCCGCGCCCGTATGCGATCGAGGGGCGCGAGACACGGGCCGATCGAATCGCGTCGGTGATCGAGCAGCTGCGCGTGGCCGCGCTCTCGAGCTACGAGAACCGGCCGATCTCGACCGGGGTGTTGCTGCTTGGCACGGCGGGCGACCCCTGTCGTCCTGGGGCGCCTGTGCCGCCATCGGCGCCGTCGTACGACGAATCACTGAACGCGATCAAAAGCCTCTACCGACTCGCCGACGGCGTGCGGACGGTGTTCCTCGCCAACGCCGAGGGCACGCTGCTCGACATCATCGACATCGAGCGCTGGGGTCTGCAAGCCACGCGTAACGTGACGCTGCAGGTGCCGTGCGCGAAGGCCTATCAGCCGCACGCGCGCGCGACACTTCAGCAGGGCCATATCTGCGCCGTGCTCAGCCCGTCGCGCGAGATCAAATTGTTCGCGGAAGGGGCCGAGCTGTTCACGTTCCGAGGCGCGTCGTGGCACCTGCTCGATCTGCAGGCCAAGTACAAGCTGTGGGCCGAAGCCGTCGGGGACGAGACGCTGGCCATGCGGATCTTTCAGACCGCGTTGGATCTGGCCGATAACCGCGACGGCGCGCTGTTCGCACTGGTTCGCGACACCGAAGCCGTGTCGCAGCTCGTGGCGCCGGCTGACAGGCTCGATCTGCCGGTGACCAATCGTGTCGGTCAGCCGTCACGGCGCGATCTGCTCGATCTGCTCGAGGGCCGGTCGCTCACCGATCTCGATCCGAATGTGTTGGCTGCGCTGGCATCGCTCGACGGCGCCATCGTCATCGATCGGCAGGGGCGCCTGCTCGCGGCGGGGGCGATTCTCCGGCATCCCCCGTCGCCGGATCGCGAGACCGATGGCCTCGTCGAAGGGGCGCGCACCACGGCGGCGCTCGCGGCCAGTCGCTTCGGTCCGGTGCTGAAGGTGAGCGAAGACGGCATCATCACGTTCTTCGATCGCGAGCGCGTTTGGGACATATGAGAAGGAATCAGGAATCAGGAATCGGGAATCAGGAATCAGGAGGGAATCAGTGGAGCGATCAGGACTTTGTCCCTGATTCCTGCTGATTCCTGATTCCTGATTCCTGATTCCTGATCTCTGTTCGACAGTATGATTAGCAACTCTGCCATGCGGATCTTTCTAACGGGCGCAACGGGTTACATCGGTTCCGCGGTCATGGAAGCGGCGCTTCGCGGCGGACACCAGGTGACCGCGCTGGTGCGGAATCCAGAAAAGGCAGAGCACGTGTCGATGCGCGGTGCCACACCGATCATCGGCGATCTGTTGAAGCCCGAGTCGTACGCGGCTGCCGCCGAGCACGGCGACGCGATCGTGCACGCGGCGTTGGAGTCGAAGCGCGCTCAGGCTGTCGATCGGCAGGCCATTGAAACCCTCACCGACGCCGCGGCGCGGCGCGTCGACGCCGGGCTCGCGGCGGCGTTCGTTTACACCTCGGGCGTCTGGGTGCTTGGCGACACGCAAGGCGAGGCGGCGGAAGACACGCCGGTGAACCCGACGCCGCTGGTGGCGTGGCGTCCCGCGCACGAGGCGCTGGTTGCGGCGCGATCGTGCGGCGGTGCGATCCGCACGGCAATCGTGCGGCCAGGCGTGGTGTACGGTGGCGCGCGCGGCATCATCGGCGATCTGCTGAAAGACGCGAGGAACGGATTGGTTCGTGTGGTGGGTGACGGCCGCAATCACTGGTCGTGCGTGTACGACCGCGATCTGGCCGACCTCTACGTTCGTGTGGCGGTGAATCCCGGGGCGTCCGGCATCTATCATGTCAACGACGAAGCCGACGAATCGGTCAGCGACATCGTCGATGCCATCTCCGGACATGTGCGGATGCGACCCGACATTCGCCACGTCCCGCTCGAGGAGGCGCGCGCCAAGATGGGCCCCTACGCCGACGCGCTGGTCCTCAATCAGATCGTCCGCAGCCCGCGCGCCCACGCGCTCGGCTGGGCGCCGACGCTGCACTCGGTCGCGGGCAACGTTGCCCGCCTCCTCGAAGAATTCAGATCGGCCTGCGAAGCGGCGGCCTGAAGGACGTAGTCCTTGGTTCTTCGTACGTCAACGGACGGACCAAGAACCAAGCACCAAGAACGAAGGACTGACTAACGTCTTCCACTCACGGCCCATGCGCGCGCCGTCAGCGCAATCGAGCCATCAGCGGCAACGGGCAACGCCCGGCGGATTCGATCACGTAATCGGGCGCGCCGTTCTTCGTTCAGACTCATCGCATAGCCGGGCGCGGGTCCCTGCGCGCCGAGAAACGGCGACCAGTAATCGTCGAAGTCAACGAAGCGTGTCGGAATGTCGATCGCGCGCGATTCGACGTCGTCGAGCCCGCTCGTGCGGAACACCGCTTCGAGCCGATCCGGATGGCAAATGGGAAAGCGGTTGCCTTCATCCAACGCCGCTGCGTATGGATCGAGCGCGACCGCCGCGTCCCAGAAACAGCGCATCAACTGCATCCCGCGCGCGTAATCCCACACATAGGCAGCAACCCGCCCGCCCGCGCGTGCGACGCGCGCCATTTCCGACACTGCCGACTCGGGCACCGGTACGAAGTTGAGCGCCAACCCCGACACGACCGCATCGAACCGCTCCGAGTGGAAGGGCATCTGCTGCGCGAGACCGAGGACCATCCTGGCATTGGTGCCAGTCAGCCGCCGTCGTGCCTGCGTCAGGTAGGGCACCGACGCATCGATTCCGTTGAGAAGCGCGGGCGACGCGTGGCGCGCGATCGTCTCGCTCAGCGCGCCCGTGCCGCAGCCGACGTCCAGCCACGAGTGGGCCGACGGCACAGCGAGCCATTCGAGAAACTGGATGGCGACGGGCCGGCTCCATCGCCCGACGTAGCCCTCGTACGCGTCTGCCTCGCCCCAGGTGTCACTCGGTCCGCTCACGGCGTCGTCCTGGAGTGGTTCGCGGCCACGCGCCCGGTGGAAGATAGCGGAATCGGATCAGATACACGTTCTCGCCGCGACCGTGCTTGGCGATCGACAGCAGATCCTTCACGTCGGCGAAGCCCGACTCGCGCGCCAGATCGTCGGTGATGTCCTCGAGTTCGATCGCCTCGATCGACTCGACCTCGACATGACCCTCGTCCATAGGATAGCGCCCGCCGACTTTGACCTTGGGCCGCATCCAGATCCGGATGCTGCACCGGATGCGTCCGCGGCGAATGCCTTCGCGAAGACGTTTGGTGAATACCATGAGAGTTCCCGAGTTCCGAAGTTCTGAGTTCCAAGTTCGGAATCACGGTTCCGAGTTCCCGGTTCCAGGTTGCCAGTTCAGGGGCGTTCCTGTTCGCGCTGTGGAACTCGGAACTCAGGAACCGCAGTGGCGAGTTCCAAGTTCCAGAGTTCCCAGTTCCGGAGTTCGGGAAACTGTCAACTCGCCGTCCTAGGGCGTGTGCGCCCTACGGTACCCACCAGAGTAGGTTGCTCACAGCCTTCCAGAAGCGGATGCCGTAACTGCCGCAGAGAAGGCCGCCGATCACACCACATACCGCGATTCCGCCGAAAAAAACAACCGGGTCCTGGCTCTTCACAACCAACCGCAACCCGAGCAGTGCGCCGAAAACAGCGCCGAACGCGAAGCGAATCGCGGGACCGACGAAGCGCATGCGGCCGAGTGTACTCCGCCCTGGGAGCCAATTCCCTCGGTCCTCGGTGTTCACCTCTGTGCGATCGAATGATGCACGCTGCCACGAGTTGCGCGAGGGCGGCGGCGCCCGCCCGATCGCGCCAGCTCGCCGGCGACGCTCTGCCACCATCGTTCGAATTGGTCGATCAGCTCCTTGGCGCCCAGCCCTTCGACCACTTGCGTCTGTGCGAGGCGATCGCCGAGACGCTGGCCTTGAGGATCGCGCACGATGGTCAGGAACTCGAGCACCACCGCAGCGATGTTGACGCCGGGCACGATGAGCACGACGTTCCGGCGCAGCGACGCGCTCAGCGTTGCCCGCCGTCCGGTCTCGAGGTCGATGACCACCAGACCAAACAGCAGCTTGCCGATGCTCTGCCCGCGCAGGTCGCGGACGACGAGATAGATCGCGCCGATGGCGAGAAACGACATCGAGTCGAACCGCTGGTAGAGCATCACACTCGACACGAGCAGCAAGCCGTCGAGCACGGCCGCGGAGATGCGCTTGCGAATGTCGGCCTTGGCGTACGGAGAGACGAGGCCCGACGCGATCAGCTTGGAGAGCGGGTAGTACACAAGCGCGAACGCGGCGGCAGGCAGCACGATCCAGCCGATGAATGCGTTGACGCTGAAAGGGACAACCACTGTTCTTTCACGCGGATGTTGGTGATCGGCGCCGAGGCCGCTGCTTTGCCGATACCGATCGTACGATCAGCGCACGTGGGCCGCGCGTGGGGAAGGGAGTTCGGGCGCGGGCGATGGCGCGCTCGAGCAGCGCGACGACTTCCGGCCGCTTCAACATGTCAGCCGACTCCAGCCGGATGAAGCGGGTCTGGTTTCCTGAACCGAGCAGAATCCTCTTCGGATCGGGGAGCGTCGCGCCGTGAATGAAACAGAGCCCGACGCCGTTTGCGCCACACGCCATCGAGACCACCGCATCCGACGGCCGCTCGGTTGGACCGTAGCCGAGCACGAAGAAGTTGTAGTTGTCGTAGGCGAGCTCGGCGCCGGTTGGAAAGTGCTTGCTCAGCGCAGCACGGACGGCGCGAATCAGCTTCTGGTGCGCGGGATCGAATTTCGCGATGAATCCCTTGACCTGCTGTTCCGCGCTGGTCGTCGTGCCGCTGCGGCTCGTCGTTTTCACGGTGCTCGCAGGAGGATAACGCAGCGAGCCTCAAAGCGATCGGGTCATGTACACCCAGGTTGCGAAGAAGTCGTTCAGATTCCGTCCCGTCGATCCTTCCATCGCTCGCTGAAAGTCCGACGTCGTGACCGCCCGCCCTTGATAGCGTCGCGTGTAGTCGCGAATCCCTTTCCAGAACAGCCCCTCGCCCAACATCTCGCGCAGGCGGTGCAGGACGTAGGCGCCCTTCTGGTAGACGATGGTCCGATCGTCGGCAGTGGGCCGATCCCATGACGGGAAGACGAGTGGTCGATCGCCGCTGGTCTTGCGCACCTGCTCGTAGCGCATGCGCGCTGCCTCGATGTCGCGCTCATAGGCGGCGCGGCCGAAGCGGTGCTCGTCGTACGCGGCCGCCATGAAGGTGGCGAAGCCTTCGTTCAGCCAGAAGTGCCGCCAGTCTCGACACGTCACGAGGTTGCCCCACCACTGGTGCGCCACTTCGTGCGCGCTCAGGTTGATCGATTCGGGGTTGTCGCGCAGGTTCCGGCCGTAGGCGTCGGACAGGAGCGCGAACCCGGCCAACTCCTGTCCGGCGGTATTGGCCACGAGTACCTGCGTATAGCTGGGATGCGGATACGGAAGACCGGCGCGCCCTCCGAAGAAGCGCACCATGTCCGGCGTGTCGGCGAACACGCGTTCGAGCTCGCGTGTCGACGCGAATGAGGCGCCAAGGTACCGGTACCCGACGCGTCGATTTCGCGTGGTCACCTCATCGAACTTGCCGGCCGCGAAGCCGAACGTGTAGCTGGGCATCGGACGATCCTGATGCCACACGTGGACGATCATTCCGTCGGCGCGGGGTCGCGTCGCCACCAGACGGCCGCTTCCGGCGGCGCGCAGATCCGGCGGCAGCGCCACACTCAGATCGAGAGTCGCGCGCTCGTCGGGCGCGTCGATGCACACGAGCCACTGGCTGGTCGAGAAGATCGTGTACACCTGCGATCGCTCCGGAACGAACTGCAAGCCGAAGCGAGGCGTGCCCCGATAATCGATGTCGATCGAGCGCATCTGGCCGGCGACGGGTGAGGGCAGTCGAACGCGAACGCGTCGCGGCAGCTGCTCGAATTGCAGCCTCGTCGATCCCTCGCGCACGGCGTCAATCGTCAGCTCGCCGCGATCGAGCTCGATGCTGTCGAGCCGGGCAACCAGACGCAAGCGGATGCTGGCATGGCCAGCAACCGTCATCGCCGGAATATTCGGCTCCACCGTCGCGGTGTAATGCAGCACGTCGAAGCCGCGATCGCTAGCCGAGTCCGCCGCCACGGGTAATGCGACCGCGAACAGCGCGATGCACGCCAGCATCAGCGGGCAGCGCACGTGGGCATCGTTGCACGTTGCCTTCATGCCGGCCGCACAATCCGCATCATCTGGTTGCCGCCACGCCGAAATTCGTAGGCGACCTGTTCGACAGTCACTCGGAATCCAAGGTGCGTGAACACCTGAGCGATCGGATCGACGAAGCGCGACGGGGCACCGCCCAACGAGATCAGCGGAAAGATCCGCACCTCGGCCGCGATCCGGCACATCTCGCGCACGGCCAGGAAA
>Ga0075425_100008198_pt1 | contig 11071 bp, 4 predicted proteins | sample SoiMethybrSBSTD4_FD_75300 | JGI IMG/M metagenome (GOLD analysis project Ga0075425, IMG submission 75300) | Bulk soil microbial communities from a Populus tree surrounding site in Tennessee, USA - Soil MetaG P. TD hybrid SBSTD4 | ecosystem: Environmental > Terrestrial > Soil > Tree plantation...
CTGTACGTCGCAGCGCCGCGGGTGATTCCAAGGAACTATTGCGACCAATGAACTCCTTCCGATCGCACGTCGCGCTGGACATCGGATCGCTGGTCGCCACGAATGCAATGCGTTCAGCAAACTCGTTATTAAACGGATTCCTCGCGAATATCGTAGCGGCCTCGCTGTCGATCTCCGTGATGATATAAGGCGCTGATGAGGCGCGCGAAACGCCGAGCACGAGCTCGTTGTAATTTGTGATCGTCAAGCGTCGTTTTCGCGCGGTGCGATTGCGCAAACGCAGCAAAGAGATCTTCACCGGCGCATCGAGCGGTGCAAAAACAAGCAACTCCTGCGCGATTCCGTGACTGGTGTGCTCAAAAACGCTGTAGCCCTGCCCATGTCTCATGATGTACGGCTCTCGCTCGCGAATCGGCAACGGCGTTGCAGACCAAACGGAGCCGGAGTCTTCGTCGCGAAGATAGACCACCTCGCTTGGCGGATCACTGACTGCATCGTTGGACCACGGCGTCAGACGGTTCTCGCGACTATTAAGCGACCATGTGCAACCACTGCCGGTCTCAGTAATCAAAAAGCCGAACTCAACTTCATTGCCGATGACGTTGGACCAGGGCGCAGGCGTCCACTGTTCCGCGCCGAGCAAGGTGACGTATTCGCGTCCCCCTTGATGAAATCCACCAAGGCCGTTGAAGAAAGAGAGATCCGGCGGTGCAATGATGGTTTCCGGATATGTCTGTGACGGAAGCCGTGGCACCAACGCCGGCGGTAATGGTTCTCCCACTCGTCGTCTTTCAATCTGCGCTTCAAACGTTCCGCGCTCCGCGACGATGACGACTCGCGCCACGGCGTGCAACAGAATCCGATCGGCTTCGGGGATTTGATCGGCGCGACGCAGATAAACTCCACCGGGTTTGTCCTGGAGCGCCTGCAAACCGCTCGTCCGAACGGTGCTTTCGAGATCCTGATGCAAGGCTTGAAGATAACTTGTAGGCGTATCGTTAAGTATCACGAGATCGGTCTTCAGGCCTTTGAAGTGGAGATACTCATGGCCGCGTAAGAGCTTCTTCACTGTGGGCATGTCGGCGTCGTTGTTGATCCTGACCACCACAATCGGCAGATCGCCGCTAATGCCATAAGCCCAAAGACTCGATTGCGCTTTCGTGTTCAGGGCGAGTACGTGAGGCGTCGGGCGCAATGAAGGATCCAAATACAGGATTCGAGCGGCAAGACGTTGAAACATGTGTGCCTCTTCCGCATCGATTTTGAGGTGACTCATCTCGACCTGGGCTTTGGTCCAGGCCAGACGCAGCTCGCGCTCAAAGATATGTGGATCGTGATACTTATCCGCGAGTGCCAACGCCTCCTCGCGCGATCGCGCTACTGCCGTGCTGAACGAGCAACTGACGGTCTGGTTAGGTGGGATTCGTATACGCCGGCGCAAACTGAACACCGGATCGAGCACCGCGCCCGTTGTATTCGAGAGCGGACGATCTTCCATGACCGCAATCGGATTACTGGGCGTCCGGCCACGCCCGAGAAATCTTCCGCGGTCAGTTTCATACTGCGCCGTGCCGACAACTTCGCTCTCTGCAACCACGACGTGAACTCCCCAGATCGGTCGATCCTCCGGAGAGCGCGGACGACGATGGGCCAGAATCGCATTCTCGCCGGCGAAGAATTCAGTCTCGATAAACAGGTTACTGAATGACTGATGCGCAGCGTCCGCCTCCTGAGTGGCGAGCACAACTTCCGCATAACTGGTTAATTCGATCTCGCGCATGCGCGATGAGTTGTTGGTGAGAGAAATACGACGCACTTCCGCGTTGTCTTCAGCCGAGACGACGACTTCCATGCGTGTTGAGATGCCGGAATCGACACGACGAAAATCCGCTTTGTCTTCTGAAAAAGCAACGTGGTATGACGCCGGCTTACGCCGAACCGGCTGATGCCCGGCTGACCACACTACGCCGCTGCGTACGTCGCGCAGATAAACAAACATGCCCCAGTTGTCGCGGGTCACGTCTTCACGCCAGCGCGTAACAGCGCTACCTTCGCAACGCGAATAACCCGAACCGGCGGTCGTAATCATCACGTTGTAGCTTCCATTTGAAAGCAACTGCGTGCGCGGCGTGTCGAGATCTGCGCTCTCGTAAACACGCGTGATCATGCCGGGCAGTGTTTGGACCACTCGTCCGGTCAATACTTCTTCGGCACGTGGATGCGCAGCGGGCACGCCGACCGGGATTCGCTCTTGCAAGAGCAGTTCTGTGGCTTGCACTGCCGGATCGGAGTGAAAGCGTTTTTCCACAATGTCGTCTTGCAGGACGTTAGTAAGCGAGACGAGGCTCATTCCCTGATGGTGGGTCATGAAGGCCTTGACCAGGACGTACTTCTGGCCTTCAGGCAAACGCTCGCGGGTGTAGTCGATTGATTCGTAGAAGCCATATGGACCAAGCGCACCTTCTTTTTGCAAGCGACGCAGGTTGTCCATGGCGTCGTTTGGATCCAACTCGGCCGCAAGCATCGTGGCGTACGGAGCGACCACAACATCCTCGATCAAGCCACGCTTCAAACCCAAACCCGGAACGCCGAAGGGTCCATACTGGTAGTTGAGCTGAAGGTCGCGCACGTTGTAAGCCGCTTCGGACATGCCCCAGGGCACACCACGTTCTTCGCCGTATTCTCTTTGGCGTTCAAGGATCGTTTGATAAGTTTCGGATAAGAGTGTGGCTGGATAATTGCGCATCACGAGCAGCGGCATGAGGTACTCGAACATCGTGCCGGTCCATGAGATGAGCGCGCGGCCATGATCGACTTTCGTGAGCGTCCGGCCCATGCGGAACCAATGTTCCTGCGGCACGTCGCCCTTCGCGATGCCGACGAAACTTGCCAGACGCGCCTCAGAAGCGAGCAGATCGTAGTAAGAATCATCTGCACGGGAAGCGGTGACGTTGTATCCAATCGGGAACAACTTGCGTTCAACATTGAAGAGGAACGAAAAATCCATCTCCTCGATAAACTGATCACCGTTTCGGGCAAGGCGACTCAGGCGCGACAACATGTCGCTCGACGCGCGTGCCGATTGTTCGAGCGCCGTTGTCAGCCGCGAGGCAATTTGAGCCAGGGCCTCGGATGCATACTGCTGCATCGCGGCCAGTTGCACCAACGCTTTGTCACAGAGTTGCGGTACTTCGGCGAGCGTTGGCACCTCTTGCAGCAGCTTGAGCAGCGCGGCCCAGTCTTTATCTGAATCAGTGATTTCGGATTCGAGCAGGGACAGCAGGCGGGCCCAGGTGCTAAGTGCTTCTGCATCTCTGCGGCGGCAGTCGGCCTGATGTTGGAGCGCTCCGACCCACCAACGCAGCTCTTTGAAGCTGACTTCGCCATGCTCGTGCGCCAGCGCGTTCACGATATCATCGATTTCCGAAGCGCGACGCGCCAGGGAATCGATCAGTACGATCCACGACGACAGCTTGTCGCCTGGATCAGTCTGGAGTAATTGACGACAAGCAGCGATCTCGTCTTGCAACTGCCTCACTGTCACGACTTCAGTGCGCCGTCGAATGCTGCCGAGGGCTGCTGCTTCAGTCGCAATTGCATCGACAGTGTCAGTAAATCCTTCGATTGCTCGACGATCGAACAAACGGTTATCCGGAAACTCGACGAAGAACTGTTTGACGGCGATCAGATGACCTGCGAGGTTGCCGCTGTCGACTGTCGAGATGTATTGCGGCAAGAGCGGTTCGAGAGTTTTCGTGTCGTACCAGTTGAAGAAGTGACCATGAAGACGAGTGAGGTGTGCCATTGTCGAGAAGGTCAGTTCCTGACGTTCGACTAGTTCAAGCGCGCCGACGTAGCCGAGATCGCGCGCGGAACAAGTAACCAGCAGCAACAGGCCGATGTTTGTTGGAGAAGTGCGATGCGCAACGATCGGCGCAGGATCCTCCTGATAGTTATCCGGCGGCAACCAGTTGTCGTCCGGACCGACAAACGTTTCAAAGAAGCGCCATGTGCGGCGAGCGATCAAACGTGCCAACTTTGTATCTTCCGCATTCAGAAGCTTGCGTTTGGGCGCCCGTGGTTTGCTTACCAAATAAGCTACTAACGGCGAGAGAATCCAGATGACGAAAAGTGGACCCATGACGGGCAACGCCGTTGGTTTGAGAATCAAAGTAAAGGCTAGCGCCGCTACCGTCAGTACTAACGTCGGCAGCGTAAACCACGTCGACGATCGAACATCATTGCGCGTCGTTCTTTCTGCTTCTTCTGCTGACACCCACTCAAGCAGGTGTTTTCGCGAGATAAACTGCCGGTAGAGCGAGCGAATAATCGCGTCGCACATCAGCCACGCCTGGTGCGGCAGAAAAACAAGCGAAAGCGCGATCTGTGCGATGTTGGTGCGGAAGTCGCCCCAAATACTCCAGAAGTGGCTGGTCCATGGAACGCCGCGAGGATGAATTAGCAGTCCCGTAGTTGCTCGTAAGTAGACTGACGAGGCGATTACGAAGAAAACAAACAGACTCCAGAGCAGCGCTGAACCCGGCAAGAACGCACAGGTCGCAACCAGCCACACGAACAACGCGGGCGCAACCAGACTGCGACGGAGATTGTCGAGGATCTTCCACCGGGCAACCAGCGGCAGCACGTTGCGTACCTTGCGACGCTCGCCGTCAGGTACCTTCGGGAACAGCCAACGAATGATCTGCCAATCGCCACGCGCCCACCGATGTGCTCGTTTCGCGTAGGCCTGATAGGTTGCAGGATAGTCGTCGAGCACTTCGATGTCTGTGGTCAAGGCGGCGCGTGCAAACAACGACTCGAAGAGATCGTGACTCAGTAAACCGTTCGGCGGGACACGGTTATCGAGCGTGCGTTGAAACGCATCAACGTCGTAGAGACCTTTGCCGGTGAAGTTACCTTCGCCAAAAAAGTCCTGATAAACGTCTGAGACCGCGGTTGTGTAAGGATCGATTCCGGTATTGCCGGAAAAGACCTGAACAAACTTCGAACGCGAAGCGCTGGCAAGCGAGATGCTGACGCGCGGTTGCAGGATTCCGTAGCCATAGACTACACGATTCGTCGATTCGTCTATGCGTGGTCGATTGAGCGGATGAATCGCGGCACCGACGAGTTTGCGAGCTACGTCGCGAGGGAGTTGCGTGTCGGAATCGAGCGTGATTACGTAGCGGATCGATTTCAACAAGTTATCGTCCGCAGTACGCACGACGAAACTCGTATCCGTTGCGCCGCGCAGCAGTCGATTGAACTCTTCGAGTTTGCCTCGCTTTCGCTCCCAACCCATCCACTTTGATTCGCCCGGATTCCACTGGCGGCGTCGATGAAACAGGTGAAAGCGATTCTCACCGTGTCTGCGATTCAAGGCGTCGACACCGCTTTGTGCGATCGCAAGCAGGTTTGAATCCGTCGGTGTCTCTTCAGATTGGGCGTCTGGGAAATCGCCGAGCAGTGCGAAATAGAAATGCGGATCCTGGTTGGCGAGGTAATGGACTTCGAGCCGCTCAACGAGTCCATGTACTTGCGAGTCATTGAGAAAGATCGTCGGCACTACGACAAATGTCGCTGCGTCTTCCGGGATGCCTTTGGCCGTATCCATTCTGGGCAGCAAACGAGGCTCAAAGAAATGCGTGACATCCCAGTTGAGCAGCGTGAGCGCGAGATCACTTGCGGGGATTAGAGCCAGCAAGGCTGTGGCGAGAAGGAATCGCCAATCTGCTTCGTATGTATAGATGTAACGAAGCAGCGGCGTCAGGATCAGCAGCGTCAGAAGGGTCAGTGTCGCGAGATATGTCGCAGTGGCATGTCGCAGGAGAAAGCGGCGCAGTTGCTCGTTTGGTCGTGGTTGATAATTAAAACGCGTCTCCAGCAGACTCAAACCAGCATCGATGAGGTAGTAGCCGACGTGTTTTTCGGGACCATCCTGTTTAGCATTCGTTGCGAGTTCGACAGTCGCTTCGGCGATCTCGATCTCGCTTGCGCGTGTCCGTTTGCTGATTCGTTCGACGACATGTCGATAGCGGTCACGTGAGGCAAACTCCATCCGCGAATAGACGCCTGCCGGATCGTTTCCCAAAACCGGTTCGATCAGGCTGACTTTTTCAAAGAAGTCATTCCAGTCCAGCGTCGACAGGAGACGCATGCTGGTGATGATGTTTCCGACAGTGACTTGCGCAGCGGCTTGTCGTTGGTGTTCGGCATGAATGATCTGTTCGATACTCATGCCCTCGCGCGCGGGCTGCTTCTCGAGCCAGTCCATCACGGGCATCACTGACGGATGCTGTTCGCGCAGTCTCTGCACCAGTTGGACTACAAACGTTTGCGGTAATTCTTCTCGTTTGCCGAGTCGCTCGTTGAGAAACGACATCAGGTTTGAAGGCTGGAGCGAGGCAAGTTCCAGTAACTTGTCGGCGAGCTTGTCGGCTTCCTCGCGTTCGTCGCGTGCACCCGCGATCGCGGTTGAAAGACGACGAAGATTCTCTACCAGTGCGAGTCGCAGAGTGATGGCAACGGCCCAGAGTTCGCCAATCGAGAGCGGCGCGACTGTTTGGTAGGCACGAATAAACCTTTGCAGGGTGTTTGTATCGAGACGCGAATCCGTATGGGCGATGAGCGCCAGCGCGAGTAAGTAGATTCGGGGATAGCCAGCCAGTTCACCTTCGGCGAGTTTTGGCAGCTCGTGATAGTAACTTTTAGGCAGATCCTGCCGGATCTCGCGCAGTTGTTCTTCGACGATGTGATAGTTGTCGACGAGCCATTCGGCGGCAGGTGAAATAGCGCGGCCTTCGCGAAGCGCTTCGACGAGGACCTTGTAAGCGGTTTCGAGTTTGCGGCCGTTATCTTCGAGCCGCGGCAACAGTTGTGCGCGGCCTTTGCGAGTTACGGTCTTATGTTTGGCTGCGAGGGTTTGAGCGTACTGTTCGAGACGTTCGACACTAAAGAACTCTGCCTGAAACGGCTTTTCGTCGTCGTAGTCCGCGGGCTTGCGGACCAGGGAAACCAGTGATTCGAAGAACTCGGCCATGAAACGCACGTGCGCAGTGATTTAGAGTACCAATATGGGAAACCGGGGGAATTTCAGAATATCATTAAGTATCCCTGTAGTATACTTTCGCGCCATGCGCGTTTTGGGCATCGATCCCGGCAGCCAGACGATGGGTTGGGGAATTGTCGAAGGAGATGTGCGACGTTACTCGCTCGTGGCGTTTGGGTCGGTGCGGGCGCCGTCGGCGCTGAAGTTTCCTGCGCGATTGTTGAAGATGTCCAATGGCCTGGAAGCAGTGATTGCGCAGCATGGCCCGGATGCTTGTGCGCTGGAAGATGCGTTTCTCGCAACTAATGTCAAAGTCAGCATGAAGCTGGGACAAGTGCGTGGTGTGGTCTTGCTGGCGGCGGAACGAGCAGGCATGAACATTCACGAGTACTCGCCGCGACTGATTAAACAGACTGTGGTGGGTTATGGGGCTGCGGAAAAACATCAGGTGCAGGAGATGGTGCGGTTGCTGCTTGGACTGAGGAGCGTCCCGACGCCTCATGACGCGGCGGACGCGCTGGCGGTTGCCATCTGCCATTTTCATCACGCGCAGTTTCAGGAGAGAATAGCGGCGGTTTGAAAGAAGAATAGGTCGAATAGGACTTATAGGACCTATTTGGTTTAACCTCACATTCCAAGGAGAACGATTATGCTTCCTCACAAGCTTGCATTTTGCCTGCTTCCTTTAGTCCTCTTTCAGCAAATAGCTCTTGCGCAAAATAGAAAACCGCCAACCGAAGGCCGTCTGGCGGTTGTGATTGATGAACGTCTCGCTGCTCTTCGCGCAACGCCGCAACTGAATGGAAAGCTGGTGCGCCGCCTCGGTCGCGGCCGTCTGGTGGCGGTTAGATCGGTGAAGACGAGTGTTGATGGAATCTCGTTTTTTCTTGTAAGCGTATCGAGCCGAACGCATGGTTGGATTCAGCGGGAAGCAGTCGTTTCACCTTCACGCGCGGGAGATGACAGGAGATTACTGAACCTGATTGAGCGTTCGCAGGGTTTCGATTGTATTTCGCGCGCTCGAATCTTTCTTGATTGTTTTCCACGTTCGCGGCTGCGGCCTGAGGTTCTGTTGTTGCTGGGCGATGCTGCCGAAGAAGTTGCGGCTAAGCTGTCCACAGACGCAGCGCGTCGCCTGAATGATCTCGGCGACGCACCAGAATTCAGCTACTACCTGAACTACAGCGGCCTCGATCGCTATAACCGTCAGCGAATCGGTTTTGTTTTCGACAGATCAAGTAAGCGTTTTCACTACGACGGTGCAGCCTGGCGCGAACTGATCCGTCGCTATCCGAAGACGCCGCAAGCCGCCGAAGCACAAAAACGTTTGCGTAGTGTCTTAGGCTAAAAGAATGATCTCTCTGCGGCTTTGCGGAGACTTGGCGTTCTTTGCGTGAAAGATTGGCTTTTCACGCAAAGAACGCCAAGTCTCCACAAAGTCGCAAAGAAAGTCTTGAAGATGCTTTACTCTCATCTGCGCATGATGTAATATGCCGCCATGACCTTAAAACTCAAAACAAAACCTCTACCTCAAGGAGAAAGCAAGATGGGCTTCACACATGTTGCCGTTAAGATTGGACTCCTCGGTTCAAAGAATTGGTACGATGCAGAATTCCTCGTCGACACTGGAGCCATAGACTCGATGGCTCCTGCATCCGAGCTCAGGAGAGTTGGAATTGAGCCGGCGGGTAAAAGGACATATGAACTTGCCAGCGGTGAGCTTCAGGAATATGAGTACGGCCTCGCGCAACTCCGATTTATGGATGAAATCACCTCAACGGATATCATCTTTGGACCTGAGAACAGTCGGCCCATCTTAGGAGTACTAGCATTGGAAGCAGCTGGTTTCATTGTTGATCCGCCGAACCAGACGCTGAGAAAGCTTCGGGCGCGGCCACTGAAATAGGCCACAAGAAGCACAAACAAGCACAAAAAACTTCCAAAAATTCGTAGCGGCTGTTAATAAAGCTTGCACGCCTTCGTCTATCAAGGTGTAGACGGAGGAAAACCGTGCAGGCAGCAGCACTTAAAACCCTACGAGTAGTGAGAAACCAACCCGCCAGCCAACTGGAAGCACTGTTCCAGGCACACAACGGCCGAGTTTTTCGGACCGCCCAGCGTATTACGGGCAGCGTCGCCGATGCCGAAGACGTGCTCCAAACTGTCTTCCTTCGGCTCGTCAAAGGTCAGGAAGACTACGACTGGTCACAAAACCCGGAGGCTTATCTCTGCCGCGCCGCGATAAACGCGTCACTCGATCTGCTGCGCAGCCGCACACGATCCAAAGCCGTGGCGCTCGACGACAGCGAAATCGACAACATTCCCAGCACTTATCACAACCCGGAAGCGGTCCACGCTGACCGCGAACTTCAGACACTCATCCGTCAGGCTGTATCGCGTCTGGGCAAGACTGCCGGCGAGATGTTTGTAATGCGCTACTACGAAGGTTTTGACAACAAAGAAATTGCTGTGCTGTTGAAGACCTCGCCGCTGGTGGTGGGCGTGGTCCTTCATCGCGCACGTACCAAACTGAGAAAAGAGATTGGGCACTATCTGGAGAAACATCATGAAAAGCAATAACGAAGATCAGATTCTCGACAAAGTTACCGCTGAGATCCGCAACGAATTAGTGGATTCGGCAGTCGTGTCAGCAGCGGCAGACCGTGTTTGGGCGCATGTCTCCGCTGCGGCAGATCAAACTGAATTTAACTTGCCAACAGTCGATCGGATCGAAGGCTGCGCAGATTATCAGTCACTGATTCCGGCGTATCTGGCAGGCAAACTTTCTGAAGCACGTTCGCTTTTGCTGGTAGACCATACGCACGAATGTATCCCCTGTCGCAAAGCGATGAACGAAGCGCGTGCGCGGCGTTCTATGACAGTGAAGCCGGCGGTACGGAAAACGCGCTACACGGCTCAACCGGTAGTCATGCGCTGGGCCATCGCTGCTGCTCTGGTGATCGGTTTTGGACTCCTGGCAGTTCCGTTTGTGCAGAGATTCTGGCCCTACGGCGACTTTGAAGCGACTGTACAGGCCGCCGAAGGACAGGTGTTTCAAATTGCCGACACGCAAACCGCGGCAGTAACTGCCGGCGCGAAACTTCAACGAGGTGAGAAGGTGCGCACGGCGAAAGACGGTCGCGCCGTTGTTCGTCTTGGCGATGGTTCGCTAATCGAAATGAAGGAGCGCTCTGAGCTGTACATCACGAAGAATGGTCAGGGCACAACGATCCATCTCGATCGCGGCAGCATCTTTGTCGAAGCTGCGAAACAGAAAGCCGGAAAACTGTTCGTTGAAAGCAGTGATTCGCTTGTGTCTGTGACGGGCACCGTATTCTCGGTCAACAACGGCACCAAGGGCTCGAGAATCTCGGTTATCGAAGGTGAAGTCAGCCTGAATCACGCCGGTAGCGATCATGTGCTTCGACCTGGTGAACAAGCCACGACCAGCCCGGCGATTGCGATGATCCCGGTGAAAGATGAGGTCGCGTGGAGTCGCAACGCAGGCCGTTATGCGCAATTGTTATCAGGACTGGCCTCAGTAAAAAATGGGTTGAAGACAGTCCAGCAGCCGGGCGTTCGTTATTCGACGCACCTGCTCGATCTGATGCCTGAGAACACGGTGGTTTACGCTGCGTTGCCAAATCTCGCCAACACGATTGTCGAATCGCATCGCATCATTCAGGAGCGAATGAGTCAGAATCCGGCACTGCGCGAGTGGTGGGAGAAAGAGCAGTCAGGAAGACCACAAAACATGGACCAGGTGGTCGAGACGATTCGGCAGTTTGGTTCTTATCTTGGCGACGAGATTGCCGTCTCGGTTTCGATGGACGAGCAAGGCCGGCCGGGCGAGCCTTTGGTTTTAGCCGAGCTGAAGAACTCGCAGGGATTCCGGCAGTTTCTCGAGCAGGAGATCGCGAAATACTCCGACAAGCGAGGCAAACCTGAGATTCAGTTTGTCGACAACCCTGCAACCGCGACCCCTCAGTCTGATGACACGAAAGAGAAACTCTACGTTTGGAT
>Ga0075425_100008199_pt1 | contig 11071 bp, 5 predicted proteins | sample SoiMethybrSBSTD4_FD_75300 | JGI IMG/M metagenome (GOLD analysis project Ga0075425, IMG submission 75300) | Bulk soil microbial communities from a Populus tree surrounding site in Tennessee, USA - Soil MetaG P. TD hybrid SBSTD4 | ecosystem: Environmental > Terrestrial > Soil > Tree plantation...
CGAGCGACGCCCAGGCACGAGCGTAGGAGGGGTCGGACTTGAGCGCGTCCTGGTAGTACCTCACGGCTCGATCGATGTCTCCCGGTGCCCGGCGGTTGTAGAACAGCTCGCCTTGCAGGAACAGGTTGTGCGCATCGACATTTGGAACGTGCTCATGATGAGCGGCCAGCGTCGCGTCGAGCGCTTTCGCGACTGCATCGGCCACCCGGTCCTGCACGGCGAACAGGTCGTTCTGTTCGAGATCGTAATTCTCCGACCAGACCTGGGCCCCGCTCGCGGCCTCGACCAGGCGCGCCGTCATGCGGACGCGGTTGCCGGACTTGCGAACGCTCCCTTCCAGTACGTGCGTAACATTGAGCTGGCGCGCGATCTCCGGGATGCTGATCGCCTCACCACGAAACGAGAACGACGACCGGCGCGAGATGACGCGCAAGCCCCGGGTCTGGCTCAGCCGATTGATGATTTCCTCCGAAACGCCGTCCGAGAAATGCGCCTGATCCTGGTCGGCGCTCAGGTCATCGAACGGAAGCACGGCGATCGCGTACTGCGTGGCAACCGTGGGATTCGATGTTTGACTCGGCGCGTAAAACGCGCGGTAGCCGACGATTGCCGCCAAGGCGGCGATCAGCGCGGCGGCGATCCACCTTGTGGCTCGACTCGACGCGGGCGGCGCCGCATCGCGTGGCGCGAGAGGCATCACCTCGCCGTTCAGGCGATAGCCGCGCTTCGGGAGCGTCTCGATCAGCGCCTTGAACTCGTCGCTGCCGCCGGCGAGGCTCAGCTCGCGCCGCAGCTCGTAGAAGCACCGCGTGAGCGCGTCGTCCCCGACGACGACGCCTGACCAGAGCGACGTGAGGAGGTCGTCCCGCGTCACAACCTGCCCCGCGTGCTTTGCCATGTGCAGCAGGACAGCCATGACCTTGGGGTCGAGCTTGCGGGTGCCGCCGGCGCCGGATAGCTCGCCGGCGGGCGGATCGACGCGGAGTTCACCGATTCGGAACCCCTGGTCGAGGGCACTGCCGGCCTCTGGTTGCGGCCGTGTGCTCACGGGTTCGCTCAGCGCTGCAGCACGTAGTCGCCCGGCGCTTCGCCGAGCGGTGCGTAGCCTTCCTTGGGATTGCCCATCGCAGGCAGCGCGACCCGCTCCGCCGTCGAATGCGCCTTGAGCCACTCGGCCCAGGTGGGCCACCAGGAGCCGGGCTTCACGTCCGTCGTCGCGAACCACTCGTCCGCCGGCAACGGCGATTCGCCGGCCTGCTGCGTGCGTACGCGGTGGCGGCGCTTGGGATGGACCGGGCCGCTCACGATGCCGGCGTTGTGCCCGCCGCTCGTCAGCAGGAAGGTGAATTCGGGGGAGGAGGTGAGTCCGCTCGCCTTGTACACCGATTTCCACGGCGCGACGTGGTCGGTCTCGGTGCCGACCACGAACATCGGCACGCGGATGTCCTTCATGCTGATCGTCTCCCCCTCGACCTTGAAGTTGCCCTTCGCGAGGTCGTTGTTGAGGTAGAGGCCGACGAGGTATTCCGTGTGCATTTTCCACGGCATGCGCGTGCCATCGGAGTTCCAGGCCATCAGGTCGATCATGTTGTCGCGCTCGCCCTTGAGGTAGGACTTCACGGCCGGCTGCCACAGAAGGTCGTGCGCGCGCAGCATCGTGAACGCGCCGCCCATCTGCTTCGAGTCGAGCACGCCCTCCTTGTACATCAGCGCCTCGAGCATCTCGACCTGCGCCGGGCTGATGTAGAGCGACAGTTCGCCCGGCTCGCTGAAGTCCGTCTGCGCGGCGAAGAGCGAGACGTCCTTGATGCGCGTGTCGCCCCACTCCGAGAGCGCCGCGGCGGCGATCGTGAGCAGCGTGCCGCCGATGCAATAGCCGACCGCGTGGATGTCCCGCTCCGGCACCACGGCGCCGACCACGTCGAGGGCCGCGTACACGCCCTTGCGCAGGTAGTCGTCCATGCCGAGCTCGCGGTCCGCCGCCGTCGGGTTCTTCCACGACATCATGAAGACCGTGAATCCCTGGTCCACGAGCCAGGCGACGAGCGAGTTCTTCGGCGACAGGTCGAGGATGTAGTACTTCATGATCCACGCCGGCACGATCAGGACGGGCTCGGGGTGCACGTCCGGCGTCGTCGGCGAGTACTGGATCAGCTCGATGAGCTCGTTGCGGAATATCACCTGGCCTTCCGTCACGGCAACCTTCTCGCCGACGCGGAAGTCCTCGGTGCCCGGCGCATCGCCGCCCTGGACCGTGCGCTCGATGTCGTCGAGGAAGTTCTTGTAGCCGCGCGCGAGATTCTGGCCGCCCTCCGCGATTGTCTGCTGGATCACCTCGGGGTTCGTCAGCGGGTTGTTGGCGGGCGAGAGCGATTCGCCGGCCTGCTTCGCGGCGAACTCGACGAGCTGCGCGTTCCGCGGCTCGACGCCGGGGACGTTCCGCGCCGACTGCTCGAGGAGCGACATGCCGCTGCGAAAGGCCTGCGCCCAGACATTGAACGGATACTGCTGCCAGGCGGGATTCGAGAAGCGCCGGTCGCCGTTCTCCTCGGGCGCCATCGGCTTGCCTTGCACGGCTTCGAGGTTGAAGCGCCAGAGATCCATCGCGTTCTTGAGCGCGGTCTGCTGGAGCTCCGCCTGCTTCTCGGGCGACTTGGCGAGGTTGAGCCACCAGTCCCAGAAGGCCGTGCCGTAATCCTGCGGCGCGAGTCCCCCGGTCATCCTGGCGAGCATGGCGCGGAATTCGCGCTCGACGACGTCGATCTTGTCCATTACCACCATTATAAGGTGTCGCGCAGGGCGACCCGGTCGTCGGCTAGCTTCGAGACGTCGGGGCGCGCACGCTCGGCGATCAATTTCCGCGCGGCCATGAAATCCTTGGCGTGGTTCACGGCATCGAGCGCGATCAGCTCGCCGTCGCGCAGGTAGCAGCAACTAAATGATCGCGCGGTCGGATCGCCGCGCAGGACCACGCTGTCATAATGCTGGCTGAGTCCCACGATCTGCAGCTTCAGCTCGTACTGGTCCGACCAGAACCACGGCGTCTTGTCGTGGGGAACATCCTTGCCGCAGATATTCGCCGCCGCGGACTTCGCCTGCTCGAACGCGTTGTCCACCGATTCGAGGCGGATGCGGCGACCGTAGCGCGGGCTCGGGTGGCTGCAGCAGTCGCCGACCGCGTAGATGTCCGGGTTGCTCGTGCGGCAATGCTCGTCCACCGCGATGCCGTCGTCGCACTTGAGTCCCGCCGATTCCGCGAGAGCGGTATTCGGCACGAGGCCGATGCCGACGATCGCGAGGTCCGCCGGCACCTGCGTTCCGTCCGTGCACTCGACGGCGTGGAGGCCGCCGTCACCCCAGAACTTGCTCACCTTGCGCTCGGTCAGCACGTTGACGCCGTGGCCCGCGTGCTCGCCCTGGTAGAAGGCGCTCATTTCCGGCGCGACGACGCGGTTCATCACGCGGTCCATCATCTCGATCACGGTGACGTCGAGGCCGAGCTTACGGAACGTCGCCGCGCACTCGAGGCCAATGTAGCCGGCGCCGACGACCGCGACCCGCACGCCCGGCTGGATGCGCGCGCGGATCGCCTCGACGTCGGCCATCGTGCGGAGCACGTGCACGCCCGGCAGATCCGCGCCCGCTACCGGGATCGGGCGCGCGTGGCCGCCGATCGCGAGCACGAGCTTGTCGTAGCCGAGGCTCCCGCCGTCGGAGAGCTTGATCTTCTTCGCGCCTGCGTCGATCCCGACCACGGGATTGCCGAGCATCAGCTCGCAACGGATGCCTTCGTAGTAGTGCGCATGGCGGATCGGAAGCCGATCCGGCTCCAACTCGCCGCCGAGAAACTTCTTGGAGAGCGGCGGGCGCTGGTAGGGGAGCGTCGGCTCGCCGCAGACCATGACGAGGCGGCCGCTAAAGCCGTCGCGGCGCAGGCTGTCGACGACCTGCGCGGCGGCATGGCCGCCCCCGGCGACGACGATGGTGTCCTGCTCCGGCATGGGCGCCGGATTATACGGTGCGCCGCGGGAGGGCCGGCTATTTCAGCTTGTGCTTCCTGAGGATCTTGCCGCTCTTGAGGTCGAGGTCGCAGCGGTAGGCCGAGAAGGAGAGGGCGACGAGCGGCTCGCGGCTCTCGATCAGGTAATAGTGGTCATTGACCTCCGGCTGCTCGGCCTCCCACACGAGCTTTCCGGACGGCTCGTAGGCGCGTAGGTTCTTCACAGGGTCGCGGCTGCGCTTGCGGGCGCCACTCGGCTCGTCGAGGAAGGCGCCGGGATCAAGGAGGACGACGGCCTTGCCACCCGACCAGAAGGCGTCGCGCACCATAAAGTCCATGCGGACCGACTTGCTGTCGATCTTTAGGATGTCGCCTTCGTGGGAGACGGTGCGGGCTTTGTCAGTCTGCATAAGTGACGATTATCTCACTGACGCAACCTTTCTGGTCGAACTCCGAATCTATACATCCCCACGCGTATCGATATGGAGGCGCGCCTAATTCTTGGGCAAGCCACCTGTCATGTAGTCCTTTGCGCCGAAACTCCAATTCCTTCGTCCACTCTTTGGGGGCATCGGTGTCCATCTTGATGACTAGGTATACCTGTTGAAGGCGATCGCCGCGGAATAGCAGCTTTGCTGACACACCGCTTTCGGGTGCCACTGTAATGTGCCACCACTCGTTACTGACAAGCCTGACCTTCGCAGACTTTCCCAATTGGGAAGCAAGAAAAGTTTCGCGTTCGTCAATGCGCTGAATCAGGCCATCTTCAAAAATGACCGATCCGTCTGAAATGCGTATTCTCATCTCACGGTCTCAATTCGAAATCTGTCAGGAATCGCAATGTCGTCTCATAGGAAGGTACAACGACCTGTGGAAACCAGCCAGAGCCATTCCTGGGATTCGCGAGGGTCAACGCAAAAGCGGCCTTAGCGTCTTCCATTACTTGATAAACCGCCATTCGCGAGCGCGCCGGACGAAAGTCATGCGCCGCTATTTGGAGACCATCCCATAGTTCACTGGCGCTTCCGCCCGCTCGGCGCAAGGCGCCTGCCGTCGTATAAAAGGCTCCTTGGCCAGGAAACCCTGAATAGAGGAGTGTTCCTTTCTTCAGAGTGATGTCCCTGAACCGATCGATGCCGGGATACTTGGCCGTGCCCTGCAGGGACCTGGCAAAAGCGCTCGGCCCGCGACTGATCAGATTCGAGCCGGCCTTGCGAACCATGCCGACCGCGCCGCCGAGCAGGTAGCCGACATTACCGGCGAGCGAGCCGGCACGGCCGGTCGCGGAATCCGGCTCGCGGAAATATTGGTAGTCGGGATCGGCTCCGAAAAGCATCGCGATCGGCGACGAGCCGATCGCGAGATTGCCAACGCGCGCAGCAAATGCCTGGTAGGCATCGAACCGGCCACCGCTCGACAACGTCGCGTTGGGCTGTCGCCCCACTGTCAGCACGATGCTGGATGGGGACACCAGCGCTCCGCTCGCCATGGAGCAGGCCAGCGCGCTGCCGTTTTGCCCACAGGGATCGCGCTCGAGCGCGCTCGCGATCTCGGCGGAATGTGCGCCGCCGAATGCCCTCATGTAGTCGGCCCAGGTGAGCCCGATCACCGTGATCTGCACGCAGTTGCCGGCCTCATTTGCGAGGCAAGGCACGGCGTCGAACCCGCTCGGGTCGACGAACGACAGCGGGTTGTTCAGCACATAGGAGTATCGGTTGAGTCCCTGGCTCTGGAACGGCTGCGTCACGTAGGGATCGGCGCTGATGAACCGGGCAATCCGCGGGTCGTACACGCGACCGTTCATGTGAATAAGGTCGACGTTGTCGAGGTGCTCATGACCCGTGAAACCAGAGCGCGTCACGGCGGCGATCTTTGCCAGGTCAGAGGCCGTCGGAATCCCGGACCATGAGAGCTTTCGGCGGCTGCCAAATGCCCCGAAGCTTTCTGCGGCGAGGATATTCCCCGCGGAATCGACGATGCGGTCGGTGCTACCGAGATGATCGAGCGTCAGCACCCGCATGGCTGAAGGCGAGCCGTCGCTGTACCGCAGTTGCAACGCCACGCCGCCGGGCATCGGCAGGTAGTGGCGCCAGGTTGTCAAGGCACCGCGCGTGACTTTCTCGAACAGGCCGCCGGCATAGACCGTCGACTCGTTCGTCGATCCGTAACTCGCAACTTGCCTCCAGCGGTTGCCGGCCGGACCGTAGCTGAATTGACTGATATTTCCGTGCGGGCCAGCGATCGAGAGCGGAAGGTTGTCGCTGCTCCATGTGATGACGGCGCCGGCGCGCCGCGTCATGTTGCCGTTGGCGTCATAGGCGTAGGTCTGCCCGCCGGCCGAGGCGACAGCGTGCCGTCGCGTTGCGTCGTAGGTGAAGCACGAGGCCGACCCCGGGCAGACGTCGGACTTGCCGATGAGGTTGCCGGTCGCGTCGTACGAAACAGTCAGGTTGGCGATGCCATTGAGACGCGATTGCGTGAGCCGTCCACGCTCGTCATAGTCGAACTCCTCGACGAGACCCTGGCTTGCGTCGCGGCGCCGCTCGAGGTTTCCATCGGCGTCCCAGTCGTAGGAGAGATCCTGGATTGGCGTCGCGACGCCGGCCGTTGTCTGGCGATACTCCAGGTTGCCGGTGACCGGCGAGAAGCCGGTGACGATGCGGATTGAACCTACAAGGGTTTCATCGAGCGGCCGCCCCGCTGCGTCTTGCGCGTTCAATGCCCAGAACGGCTCGTTGAGGGCATTGGCGTTGCGGATGCGCGTCAATTGGCCGGCCGAGTAATCGTGACGCAACTTCAGCGGGACACCGGAGCCGGCCGCGGGGTATGACAGCGTGTCGAGCAGGCCGAGCGTGTTGTATGTGAAGTCGAACCGGTAGTTCGAATCCGCCTCGATCGTCTGGGAGGCAGGGCGTCCCGCGGCGTCGTAGGCAAACGTCTCCGAGTATTCGGGACCCGCAATCGATGCAAGTCGGCCAATCTCGTGCTTCGCAGCAAGGCTTCCCCAAGTCCAGTTGGAGGTGCCGTCGGGCGCAATGCGCTTCGTGATGCGCCCGAGCACGTCGTACTCGTAGCGGAATGTCTGCGACTTGGCGTCGCGAACCGCGATCGTCTCCCCAAGCGCATTGCGGGTGAAAGTCCAGCGCCCGAGATCCATATCCTCCGTAGCAAGTCTCCTGCCACCGGGGCTGTACTCGATCTTCGCGACCGTGGTGTCCAGCGCGTCGCGCATCAGCAGCAGGTTGCCGAACGCGTCGTACTCGTAGTGGTTTCGCCGGCCGGCGGCGTCGCGCAGCTCGGTGAGCGGACCCCAGGCAAGGCGCGTGACAGTGGTCTGGTTCCCGAGCGGGTCCCGCTGCGTGGCGGCGAGCCCCTCGAATCGCATCATGCTGGTACGCACGGAGACGCCACCCGCGTCGAAGAGGCTTTCCGCGGTGACGCGACCGAGCGCGTCATACGACCACTGCAGGTAGCCGGGCGCCGAGTCGCCGTCCCAATGTGGCAAATCGATGCGCGACACGCGGCCGCGCTCATCGGTATCGAGTGACGATATGGATCGGCCGCCGCCCGGTTCCTCGGAGTCGAGCCGGAATGCGTGATCGAGCATGTCCATCTCGAGCCACGACGAGGCCCGGACATTTCCCGCGCTATCGAGGTCGTCCTGTCGTAAACGGTATTTCGCCCGTGCGTCGCAGGTCGCCGCGCAGTTCTCGCGAGTCCACGACGTCGCGGTCAGGTCAGGCTGCTTCTCGCTCGAGGACCGGCCGAAGGGGTCGTAAGTCCATCGCGAGATGGCTCCGTTGGGATCGGTGAACGAGAGCGGCAGCCCGACGCCATCGTCCCAGTCGATGCGCGACACCTGGCCCAGCGGATCGGTGATCCGGACGGGAAGCTGTCCGCGTGTGCCCCAATGGACCGCCAGGGTTCGCGACGCCATGCCGGCGCCGGTGACCTTCTCACTGGCGATGTTGCCGGTGGCATCGTAGGCAAGGTTGTAAGTCACCTGTTGCTGGCTGTCTCCCGGAAAAAGCCGGATACGTGTCGGTCGGCACTTGGCAGCGTCCCAGGTCTGATCCGCGATTCGCGTGACCGGCACGCCGCCCGGGAGCGTATGACTCGCCGTGATCTCGACCGACTGCGTGCGACCCAGGCACCAGTTTGTCGAGTCATTCAAGAAGCTCGAATGAAGGATCCGAATACTCGCCGAGGAGCCTGCGTTCGCGCCGCCTCCAACTTCACTGGTCGTCGTCGTCTCGTCGGTCACGATGCCAGAGCTCGAATCTATCGCAAAGACAGACCTCACTGTGCGCACAATTTCGCTTCCGTCTAGCAGCCCGCCGACCTCGAAGCGGCTGGTCGTCGTCGTCTGCGCATACGGGAAGTGACGCAAGCTGACCGAAGTGCCGAGACCGAGCATCGACCAGCGGTACGTGGTGGCGGAGATCGCCTTACCGGACGGCTGCTGGGTTACGACGGTCTCCGGCAGTCCCGTAAAGGGAAAGTCCTGCCTGCGCGTGAGCTCGGTGACGAGCGGCCGATTGACTGAAGCTTCCGTCCGGATGACCTTGCGAAATCCGAGGAGTCCGCGCCCCTGCACGTTTCGCCGCAACCCCTCATAGCGAATCAACTCCGAAGCCTTGCCGCCCGTGCCGCTTCCATCGGTCGTCGTGAACTTCGAGACCACGCTGTCGTTCGTCTGCAGGTCCTGTTCTGGCCAGGATGCGCCGGCGCCCGGCGTGTGCACCGCCGCGTCGGTCAGCGGCCGATACGCGAATTCCGCGACGGATCCGAATCCATCAGATATCGATGCGAGGAGGTCCGGAACTGGACCATTCCGGAGCCGCAGCCGTATCTGTGACGGAGTGCGGAGCGCGAGGTCCTCCATCCCGTCGCCGTCGAGGTCGCGACCCGAGATCGCGGCGGCGTCATCATGCGGCACGCCTGTGTCGGTGATCGGGGCAATGCTGTCGCCGCGTGAAAGGGCGACCATCCAGTTCACCGGTCCTCGCACGAGGATGTCGTCGCGTCCGTCACCATTCCAGTCCTGGGCAAAGACCTGGCCGGGCCCGCCCCAGGCCGGCCCATCGATCTCCGTCGTAGCTCCGCCTTTCGTGCAGGTCGCGATGCGCACGCGGAGATTGCCCGATGGCCGGGCGTAGGCGAGGTCCGAGCACCCGTCGTCGTTGAAATCGAGTGCGGCTGCTCCTCCGACCGGCCGGTCGAAATGGTCCGTCCCGTAACCCGACAGAAAGACGCGCGCCATCGAAAAGTTCTCGTTCATGAGGAGCTCTTCCGCTCCATCACCATCGAGGTCGATGCGCTGGCCCGGCGGCCCGATGAATTCTCCACCCTCGGCTTCCTGATAGCCGCTGGCATCCCGCTGCGTGTAGAGCGTGACGGGTGGGCCGAAACTGCCCGTCGACGTCGCAAGGCGCGCGCGCACCGTGAGGCTGTTGCCATAGGGATCCGGCGCCTCCGACCATGCGATATCACCGAGTCCGTCACCATTCAGGTCGGCGCCCCGAAAGTCCCGCGTTCCCGCCGGCATCGCGATTCCGGTATTGGTGGCTGGGCCGATCCCGGTGGCTGTGCCACGGGCAATCGCCCATTGCGCGTTTGCGGTCATCATGAGGAGGTCAGTGCGCCCGTCACCGTTCACGTCGAAAGGGACGCCGATTCCGCGCGGACAAGGAACGCCCGAGTTGACGGACGGGCCGAACGTCGAATCGGCGAGGCTGAGTCGATAGCGGATCGTGGCCGACGCGGCATCCGTGCCTCCGGCCCACACGGCGTCGTTGCGGCCGTCGCCGTTGATATCCAGGAAGTTCCATCCCCGTTCCGGCACGATGGCTGCCGTCGCAGGAACCTGCGCCGCGAACGCGATGACGGAGGAGGCGCCCTCCGAACCGTCCTGCCATTTGAACGTGGTGGGAGCGAGGCAGTCGGTACCGCCCGCGCCGCATTCCGTCACCGATGAGAGCCGGCTGCGCCCGCCACTCGAGAGTGCGGGCTCATAGCCGAGCAAGTAGCTGCGACGCAGGGCGTCCGCAAACATCACGTCGATGCGCGTCAATCGCATAACTTGGCGCACCGGCATGCCGGCGACGAACCCGGAGTCGACTTCCTGGTTTGGCCGGACTTCATAGGTGAACGCGACTTGATGCGTCGCAGCCAGTCCGAGGGACGGATTCGAGTTGTACTCGATGCTCGTGATCCGGAAGGCGCCGCCGGTCTCCTCCGTGTACTTGTAATCGATGACGTTGCCCGTACGGTCGCGCATGCGGTTGAGCGCCCAGGCTCGGGCACCATAGATCGAGGCGCCGAGAGCTCCGTCGATACGCGAATCGTTCGTGGCGCCGTATTCGCGGATCAGCCCGTCCGCTGTCTCGACCGTGAAGTACGCAGGTCCATTAGTCGATGCGCCGGGCACTGCATGGATACGGGAGTAAGATTCGATTTCCGTCCGGTACTCTGCGCCGGGCGCCTCGTAAGTTCCCTGGTTCACGACGACGAGGCGCTGGCCGTCGAGGCAGAAGCGATCGGCGACGGTACGCAGGGGAGGGGACGTGATCCCGTCCTGCGCAATCGTCCGTGCGCAGCGCGTGATCTGCGAAAGGCCGCCGAGGCTCCAGCCGACGCCGAGCAGGCCGCCGCGGGTCCGATGCCCGTACTCGAGCGAGACCGACGGGGTCATGCCGTTGGTTCCAGGCGGAAGGTCGATCGCAATCGAATAGCGCGCCTCACCGTCTGGCGACACCGACGCACGACCTGGCGTGCGACCGATGCCGGACTGCGCTGTTGGAGCGATGAGCACGTAAAAGGCAACAAGGAAAAAGGCGCGAGTGCTTCGCGTGACAGGCAATTCCATTGCCATTTCTCCCGTTATTTCCGGCTGTCCCGCCGGGATCCGACACGCTAGCGGGGCATCCGGAAGGTGACCTGTCCCTAATTGGTGGCAAATCCGTAGAATCTGGTTCGAGACCCGCCTGAGGGTCCATTCCAGGAGTCGCGATGAAGCTCGTCACCGCCATCATCAAGCCCTTCAAGCTCGACGAGGTGAAGGACGCGCTC
>Ga0075425_100008200_pt1 | contig 11070 bp, 10 predicted proteins | sample SoiMethybrSBSTD4_FD_75300 | JGI IMG/M metagenome (GOLD analysis project Ga0075425, IMG submission 75300) | Bulk soil microbial communities from a Populus tree surrounding site in Tennessee, USA - Soil MetaG P. TD hybrid SBSTD4 | ecosystem: Environmental > Terrestrial > Soil > Tree plantation...
TGAATACCGAAATGGGTAGCAACGGAGAATTCGGTTTGCCCGAACGAGAGAAGGATCTTGTTCTTTTCCGTGACGACCCGGGGATTAGCCTGGAGCTCCACTGGGGCATCACCATCGAAAAAGACCCATTGCAGGTAAATCCTGAAATTCTTTGGGAAAATCTCAACACGCTGCTGGTGGGCGGAAAGAAGGTAAAGATACACGCGCCGGAAGATCTGTTGCTCATCCTGTGCATACACGGAGGAAAGCACCGATGGGAACACCTGGGCTGGCTTTGTGACATCGCGGAACTCATCAGATCTTACCCCGCGCTCGATTGGGACAAACTCATCGATAGAGCGTCTGCGCTTGGCGGCCGCAGAATCGTGCTCCTCGGAGTCTTGCTGGCCCACAATGTGCTCGGCGCTGAGCTCCCTAATGCCGTTATACGGCAGATCGAAGCCGATCGCGTGGTGGACGAGTTGGCAGAGCAGGTCCAACAGTGGCTGAAGACCGAAAGTTCGATTGCGGTTGGTTCGACGGAGCAGTATTACATGAGGCTGCGAGAGCGGTCTTCCGAGAAGGTACGTGTGGCAGCGCATCAGGTGAAGCACTACCTGATCCCGACCTCTCGCGACCGGGAAGCGTTTCCTTTACACGGACGTTTTTCCGCGATTCTCTACTTCATCCGTCCGTTTCGTCTCGTGTGCCAGTATGGTCTGGGTCCATTCTGGCGTGTCTTCAAAGGCATGTTTGACAGTGGTTCGAAGAGAAACCAACTCAGAAAGGCGAGGTTAGATTGAAAGCTGAACTCACAGACGTCTCGATCGTAAAGAGACTGCCGGACCAGGTGTCCTGTGACCTGTCTGGCGAAGCCGTCATATTGAATTTGAATTCGGGCATGTACTATGGCATGGACGAAATCGGCGCGCTGATCTGGAGCGCGCTCGAGCAACCTCGGACACTGGAGTACCTTCGCGAAATCATTTTGCAGGGGTACAGTGTCGACAAAGAAACGTGTGGTCGCGACGTCACGGCCTTCCTGACCGACATGCACTCCGCGGGATTGATCGAGATCAACAATGAGGCGGCTGCGTAAATTCATCAAACTCTCTGCCAGACGGAAGCTGCTGCTCGTTAAGGCTACGGTGCTTCTGGCCGGCGTGCGTGGCGGGCTTTCTCTGTTTGCGTTCGGAACTTTGCGGCGCCTGCTGTCCAATGTGGCGCGTTTCGGAGACAGGAAACAAATCCCGCCGAAATCGGAAATCGATGACATCGTCTGGGCGCTCGGAGCTGCCGGTCGTGCATTTCCCGCCATCGGAACCTGCCTCAGTCAAGCTCTCGCCGGCCACGCGTGGCTGGGCAGCAAAGGCTACAGCACGGATCTGCGAATCGGGGCCAATCACGACTCCAGAGGGAAGTTCAGCGCTCATGCCTGGCTTCAGAGGGGAGACACGGTCGTAATGGGATACATCGGCCGCGAACACGACCGTTACACGCCATTCACCGCCATGAGAGGACTGGAACCTCTTTAATGCGGCTGCTCGACAATATTCCGCATTTGCTTCGAACCTTTCGTCTGGTGTGGAAAGCGGCGAAAGGCTGGACTTCGGCCTGGGTATTTCTCCTTCTTATTCAAGGACTGCTTCCCGTAGCTGCCGTTTACCTCACGCGACTGCTTGTTAACGCATTGTCTGCTGCGCTGGGCCGTGGTGTGTCGTTCGCGAATTTTGAGCCGGTACTCGTTTACGGCTTGCTTATGGGCGGCGTGCTTGTCCTCACGGAAGTCACGCAAGTTTGTGCAGAATGGGTACGGACAGCCCAGTCGGAACTCGTGCAGGATCACATCAGCGCGCTGGTACAGGACAAATCGGTATCGCTGGATCTTGCGTTTTTTGAAATGCCCGAATTCTACGATCATCTGTTCCGGGCGAGGAATGATGCCAGCAGTCGTCCTCTGGCTTTGCTTGAAAGTACGGGGAATGTACTGCAGAACAGCATCACACTCATAGCCATTGCCGCTATCCTGATCCCCTACGGACCCTGGTTGCCTGCGGCACTGCTCTTGTGCACGCTGCCTGCGTTCTACGTGGTTATCCGATCAAACCGAGCGCACCACAAATGGTGGAAAGCAAGCACGGTAACAAGGCGCCGCGCGCAGTACTGCGAGGTAATTCTTACCGACGGCTTCTTTGCTCCCGAAGTTCGCGTGTTTGGTTTGACGCACCACTTTCAAGCAGCATTCCGCAATTTGCGCGAGCAACTGCGCCGGGAGAAACTCCAGCTGCTCAAAAAACAGTTTCTGTCCGGTTTGATTGCCGAGATCATGGCGCTGACTGTTTCGGCTGCGATGTTGATATGGATTGTGCGTCAGTCCTTGCTGGGTGCCCTCACGTTGGGGGACATCGCACTGTTCTACCAGGCATTTCAACGCGGATATGCGCTGATTCGGTCGTTGCTTGGGAATTTGGGACAGATCTACACGAACAGTCTTTTCCTCGGGAATCTCTTCGAGTTTCTTGAGCTGAAGTCTACTGTCGTTGAGCCGGCACAGCCCGTCCCGATGCCGGCCGTTCTGAAACGCGGGATTTCCTTCCGCAATGTGAGTTTTCGCTATCCTGGCAGCGAGCGTTCTGTGCTGCAGAATTTCAACCTTACACTTCCAGCGGGGCAGATTGTCGCGATCGTGGGAGCGAACGGATCCGGCAAATCAACTCTATTAAAGTTGATGTGCCGATTCTACGATCCCTATGAGGGCACTGTTGAAGTCGATGGTATCGATCTTCGTTCCGTCTCGCTCGCAGAACTCAGGAGCCGAATCCGGATGACGTTCCAAACGCCTGTGAATTATCAGGCTACAGCGCGAGAGAACATTGTCCTTGGAAGCCTTCAAGAAAATCCACGGTTCGAGAACATTCAGAACGCCGCCCGCTCCGCAGGTGCCGATGAGGTGATCGCACGTCTTCCGCAAAACTACGAGACGATTTTAGGAAAATGGTTCGCCGAAGGCACGGATCTCAGCGCCGGCGAATGGCAAAGAATTGCGACCGCCCGCGCGTTTTTACGCAAAGGGGATATCCTCGTCCTGGACGAACCCACGAGCATGATGGATTCATGGAGCGAGGCCGACTGGTTCGACAGGTTCCGTCAGATCGCGTCCGGCCGTACAGCGGTCATCATCACGCACCGACTGAGCATTGCGATGCGCGCACATCTGATTTGCGTGATGATGAAAGGCCAGGTCGTCGAGTGTGGCAGCCACCACGAACTGCTTGCTAGAGGCGGCCACTACGCGCGCTCATGGAATCTGCAGACACAAGTTGAAGCCGCCGCCGCTCCTGTGTTTTAAGTCGGGCGGCCGCAAACACTCACGATGCGGTCGATCACATCGTTCAGCATGTCCACGCGTAACGGCCGATAAAGATTCCAGACTGCTGCTCCAGTTGCCAGGCTGCTCAATCGGCGAAAAGAGTGCGCCAATGCGCTGTCGCCTTTCGGCCGAAAACTGAGCGCCCAGAGATCCGGCAAACTTCGGACGGATTCGACAGGTTCCAGCCGGATCTGATCATCGGATGACTCACGTAAAAACACGATCGATCGAATCGGTACGGGCTTGGAATTGCCACTGCGATTCGAATCCAGCGCCAAAACAACGCGGTCGGGCCTGATCGACACCAATTCGGTCCCTTGCGGCACCTGTCCTTCAAACATGTCAGGACGAATGCGCAAAGAAGCGGGTCCAGGCAGTAGCGCCAGTTCCGGTGTCAGGCGGCAGCAGGACAAATCCTCGCTCAAAACCCGATAGCCCCTGGCGTGAAATGCGAGCGCGAGCGTCGTTTTCCCAAACCGGCCGGGCGCGGCGAACAGAACTGCGCCGCCAGGGATTTCGACAGCGGACGCGTGCAGAGGAACATCACCCAATTCAACAAAACACAACATTGTCGGAACGCCCCAGAGACGCGATTCTCGACGTACTTCGTCGCCCTCATTGGGAATTGTTATCACTCGATTGACAGGATCGATGCGATACCAACCTGCATCCGCGGTCCAGAAATGGTACGTACCCGCAGAATGGTAGAGCTGCGCCGTAATGTCGCCGGTATTGTCGCGTATTTTCCACTCGAAAAGGGGCTGCCCTTCCTGCTGCAAGGCGGAATTGGGCGCCTCATCCACACGCAGGCTGTGTGTGCCTTCTCCAGTACGCAAAAACTTGAAGGGAAGGTCGGAATCCACGCTGAATTCGAACACTGATCCGCGCCGTGTGCTCACCATAGACTCAAAAATGCATGTATACGTATAAGGTCGTTGGTCCAGGCATAATCGACGATTTTGAAATCCCGGCGTTCGATGCGCTCGGCAAGTACCTCGTAGTTGACTCCCGGCATGCGAACCGATGGCTTAACCAGAAATTTTTTTGCCGCGACATAGTCGATTTTGGCCAGCAAGTAATCGTTAAAGACGGTCTTGTCGCGGCGATCCAGAATCTCATCGGGAAGCCTTCCCCGTAGCATTCGTCGCATCAGTGTCTTTGATTTGGTATCCGGAAATTTCAGCTCCGCCGGCAGACTTAAAAAAAATTCGCAAAGGTCAATATCAGCGAACGGCCGTCGGATCGAAACGCCGCACAATAGCCCGCAAACGTCGTCTGCTTCCAATGTCTGACCCGCGCCTTCCACAAAGGGGCCGAGTTGCAAGTGTGCCCACCGCTTACGCCCGGGCTGCAATAAGTCGCGGCGGAACGACTTTTTGTTGATTTCTTGAGCGTCCATCCAGTCTGGTACGCGAAAGCGGTCGAAACCTCTCAGGTGCAAATACCAGGTAGCCAGTCGTCCCGGAACAAAGGTTGTTGCCAATGAACGAGCGAGTGCTCTCCTCGACGCGCCTTGTTTTCGCATCGTCTCCATCAGTGCTGCAAGTGCTTTCCAGCGGCCATGAGTCAGCAGATACGAGAGAAGATGTGAGTTACGATCGAAAACCACCTCGGCGACATCGCCCGTGAACACGTTTCGAAAGCCAAGTTGACGAGCTTTTGTATAGAACTCGGTCACCTCAGGAAGCGAAAGGGTGTGAACGGGTCCGTCAAAGATTGCGGACCAACGCTCGAGGTCATCCCAGGGACCGGCAGTCGGGGTGCACGTGTGCAAATTCATTTTCAGGAAGCAGGCGATCAATTCGATGTAACGGCGTTCATCGACTTTCGGGTATTGGGGATAGACGTGCGAGAGCGCACAGAGCGGCCGGCCGAATATTTCGCGATGCAATGGCGCAGCATAGGCAGCAATTGCTGGAGAATCGATTCCACCGCTGAGTGCGATCACGTCGTCGCCCGTGAGATTGCGAACCATGACCTTCTGGAAAACTTCTGAAAACGCTTCGCCGATCTGATCGGCAGACAGGTGTGCAGTTTCGAAGACCTTCGTCGGGTTCCAATACGGCGGGAGTTTTGTGAGTCCGGCGGGTCCGGCGTGCAGCACGGTGGCTTTTGGTATTCGGTCGATCCCCTTCAGCGCCGCAGGGGTTTCCTGGGTCAGCCGGCCGTAAAGAATCTGTTCGAGAACCTCGAGATTGGGCTCACGGATAATGCCTGTCCCTGCAACGATCTGCTTGGGTTCACTTGCGACAAAAACACCTTTAGGGTCGTCCCGATAAAATGCCGACCGAAGACCGAGATGGTCACGAAAACACCACAACTCTCGTCCATCCGTGATTGCGGCAGCAAACGCGCCACGCATATGACTGGGGGCCTGCGGCCCGAAGGCCTGGAAGGCGGCAATCATGAGGTCGGCGGAATTGTGGCTTGTTGGGGGGAAGCCTGCGGCGTTCAGGTCGGCCACCACGTCACAGGAATTATCAAGTCTGCCCGTAAATGCGCCAACCCAATGGCCGTCGGCCGATACCGCAGAATCAGCGATTTCGGGGCCATTCGTGATGCCTAGCGCACAAGCACCCTTGCCTTTAACAGCTACGTCGGCGCCCCGATGCGGAGCGGCTAATAACATCTTTCGAATGATGTCCGGGTTCGCAAGACCGGACCGGAATAGAACTGCAACGATGGAACCCACGCCCGGTATACTAACTACTGGCCATATTTTTCAGCAACATAGTTTCACGACCGTAGACCAACAAACAACGTGCTAACACCGCGTGGGGGGACTTACAGGCAGTTGCACCGCAGAACAGACACTGTAAGATTTGTTGACAGCAGTAAAGGGACGGGTGCACATCACTCGTCTGAAACCATAGATGTAGTGATAGCGAGGAGATTTCCATGGACAGGAAACAGTACAAGGCTCCGAAGTTAGTTGGTTACGGCCCAATTGCAGACCACACGTTCAACACTCCTGGTGAAGGAGACAAATCTTCGAACACGACCTTCGTAACAGACAAATTCGGAGAATTCTCTCATCCAGGAACGACAGGTTCCTAGACCCTTCCGACAGACTGTGTGATGGGCGAGCGCCATGGACAGGCGCTCGCACATCAGTCTTAACCTTTTCTGGTTAGAAACAGAGCCACCCGGCGCATCAAAAATGTGACGCCGCCCGCTCCACGAATTAGCACATCTTTCTCACGGCCTGCCCGTGCACGTTCGAGGATTTTTCCGCTCGAAAAAGCCGCACTATGCGCTCTTGAGAATGTCGCCTTACTTGTGACGACACTGAAAGCGCAAGTCCATGCGATCCATTTCACCAGACTGGCCGTGAGCGCTTCCAGTAGCAACAGAAGGCTGTTTTCCCGCGGGGGATCCTCGATAGTGCCTTTGCTGCGAAGCAGATCGCGTAGGTATTCATTACGGCCCCGGCTAAACGCTCGTGACATTAGAGTTCGTGGCCCGATCCGTTCACGCTCGACTCGATGCTGAATGGAGGCTTTGGGACAAAACCACACTGTCCCCTGTGAGGCGCGGAGCCGATCTTGATATGCGGTATCTTCATACGTCCCGCGGTGCGCTCCCTTCCGGCCCAGGTCCTCGTCCCACGGTCCGATACTGCTAAAGATGGAGGATGGAATCGCCATATTCGCGCCCCAGACGTATTCCCACGAGAACAGCGGCCGCTCGGTGCGGTAGTCGAGAAGGCCCGCTTCAGGCAATGCGGCGGTATCAAACCACTCCGGCCAGGGACTGAGATTGTCCAGGATCGGAATGATCGGTCCTCCGGCTATGGTCTTGTGCTCACCGACCCGCGCGAACAAATCCAGGTAGGAATCCACCCAGTGCGGATGAACAAGCACGTCATCATCTGTAAAGAGCAAAAGCCGTCCCAGGGCAGACTGTGCGCCTGCATTCTTTGCGGCGCTCAGACCGATGCGGCTCTCGCGGACGGAACGAAATTGGGGATGCTTACGACACCACTCCGCGATGAGTCTCGGAGTGTCATCGGTTGAAGCGTTATCAACGATAACAATCTCAAACTGCTCGCGACAGTCTTGCTTTGACAAAGTTTCGAGACATTGGTCCAGGTAGTTTGCGCGATTCCTGGTGCAGACGATCACGCTCGCGGCAAGTTCAACCATGTGCGGGCTAACTTTGGGGTTTGTGGTACCAACCGCCGATGCTGAGACGGACACCGGCGTCGATCGGACTCACGTAGTGTTGAGCAGCACCAAGAACATCGAAGGCGACCATGCTGTTGTACTCGGGTAAGATCTGCATGTCATTAGCCGCTCCGTCTACCACGTGCAGCACTCCTCCGCATTCCTTCTTCCAATCCGGCGACAGGTAGATAACCAGTGCGAGCCGGCGGTTTCTGTTGTCATCCGAGTGCGGCCGCAGGAAATCTCCCGGCAACATTTTGTGGGCACCGAAGTCATCGCTCCATCCGAGCCGCAACCCGGAAATGGATTCAAAAAAAACCTGAAAGTCCGGTTGCTGAAATACCTGGCGAAACCGGAGGTACGTAATGGCATTTGGACTCATCTGAAACCCGGGCGCCGTACCTGTCAACTTGCTGTACCTGAAGAAACGATCGGGGTCCGCGGCGGCAAGAAACTGTTTCTCGTCAACGGCATTCTTTGAAGAATACAGGCCATATTCAGGAACGAAAATAGCTTCCTGTGCCAGAAACCTGCTCAAGCGCTGTGCCACATCCAGAACGAGGAAGTCCTTAATTACGACGAGCCGTGCGGGATGTGAGTTGAAGGCTTCTCGATACTTTTGAGCGGCTTGGTTTGTGAGATGACACGACTGAATTGACGGCTCAGGCACTCGGACATCCTACCAAGAAGACCCCCTTTAGCTAGCCAGATTCAGTACGACATGGCGGCCATGCATCGTCTTAGGCTATTATGCATGCCTATACGCTAGACCAAATAGGCCTTGGCGCGGAGCTAATGGTGCCCGACACCACCCCCAGAAAAAAAATAGACCTGTCTGAGGATCCGTTTCGACGTCCCTCGAAAGAGGAACAGCAGAGTCCGGAAGCGGCGCTGCGGTCCGGATTGTCCGAACTGGCAGACTTTGCCAGGCGTGCGCTCGAGGAGAAACGCCGGAAAGATTGCCTGGCGTTAACGAAGGCGATGTTGAAAATCGATCCGGAAAACCAGGATGCACAGGTCATGCAAGGCTGGATTCAAACTGATCTTCAGCGCGAGATTCAACAGGCATTCGCGCTTATGCGCAGCGCGCGTTTCACAGACTCGCGGGAAGCTGTTGAGAGAGCCGGCCTCATGCTCCAGGATGTCCTCGACATTGATCCCGATAATCAGGACGCGCAGATACTGATTTCAAGGGTCGAGTCGATGCTTCAAGGCGTTCCGCGAATGCCCGCTGCGCCACCCCTGCCAAAGCCCGTAGCGTTGACGCCCAAAGAACCCGTACCCGTAATCAACGACGCCGATACAGACGAAGAAGGCGATATAGCGGATACATTGGGATCGCCAAGACCCAAATGGCTACGCCATACGTTCATCATCATTCTTATGATGGTCCTGGGTGCGGGAACCGTTGTTCTGCTGACCGGGGTAGACGAATGGCGCAGTTTGCTTGGCATGAATGCCGGGGTGAATGTGGTTCCGGGGACCCTCGAGATCATGGTAGACGAAGGCGTTCGAATACACGTGAACAATAAGTACGTGGGCACCGCGCCTCTGCCAAGTCTCGATCTCAAACCCGGTGTCTACCACTTGCGGTACGAATTCGATGGCGTGGATGTTGGAACAGAAGATGTGACTGTTACTTCGGGTGCGACCGTTGCCAACTCCTCGCACATGCTCCTGGGAAGACTGGATCTGCTGGTCGTTCCCGCTGGTGGTGTGCAAGTGCGCATTGACGGCAGAACTGCGATACCCGTTCCTGAGTATGTCGACGTTAAGGCGGGTAAACATCGCCTGACCTTTACGGCAAGCGGGTATGAACCGCAAACAGTTTCTGCTTCTGTTGTCGCCGGCGATCGAAGCAATGTTAAAGCGATCCTGGTGCCTGCTATACCTCCAGCGCCGGCAGCAGTAAAGGTGCCGACAAGTCACACCGGGCCGAGCGAGACTCTGGGGGCTCCAAATGGTTTTCTAGCGATCAGCTCTCCTCTTCCGGTGGATATCTTCATGGATGGCAAGCGCGTCGGATCAACGCCGGCAACGCTCGAACTGTCACCGGGCCCGCATACGCTGGAATATCGATACAATGGCCTGAGCAAGACGCTGGTGCATGTTATCGAAAGTAAGCAGACGACTCGCGCAAGTGTCACGTTTGAGTGACATACGGATTCGATTTCCGTCCATTACTGCTGGTCCATAGAGTCTAGGTATGCTCCGATATGCTCTGGGCGCACTCGCTCTCATCGCTTCATTTCAGGTAGCCGCACCGCAGGTGAACTCAGCCTTGGCACGCGCCGAACAGCTTTACTATGAAGCGCGATTCCGGGAAGCCATCGATTTGCTGCGGCCCATCGATGCAGCGCTTGGTTCACAACCTGAAGGGCTGCAGGACAAGATCAAGGTAAAGCTCCAGCTGGCGCTCGCCCATATTGGTTTGAGTGAGACATCTGCCGCCAGTGATCGTTTTGGCGAAATCGTAGATTTGGACCCTTCCTATTCCCTCGATCCGCGGCGATATTCAGACAAGGTCGTTTCGTTGTTCGACGAAGTCAAAGAAGAACACAATCGGGGCAGGTGCCGCACCATTTGTTCCGAAGGCGACAGGCTCCTTGATACAGGCGATGCGCAGTCTCTCCTCGCGCGCCTTCGATCTTCGGCGGCCGACTGCGTTTGTCTCCAGGCAACTGCGTTAGACGCCGCCGAACATTTCTTCCAACAAGGGCTGGAGGAATACAAGCAGGAGAGCTTCACGACTGCGCTGGAAAATTTCAAATTGGCCCTTGAATTTCAGACCGAGCACTCACTGGCGAAGTCGTATGTCCAATTGACACGCGACAAATTACGGTTGGCTGCTGATCGATTGTTTCTACAGTGGCGTCAGAATTTTGAGGCCAGCCAGTTTGCATTGGCGGCCGCAGCGTTCCATCAACTTCAATCCACCAACGTTGAGGGTGCAGCCACAAGCTCTTTGAATCAAGCCGTGACTTTGTATAACCAGGCAGCCTCACGCATCGTCGGTGAGTGGAAGCGGGCTTGTGCGAACGGCGATGCTATTGCGATGGATACCGCCCGGAACCGCACGACGGAGATGCTCCCGGATTCCACAATCGCCCCGGATCTCATGGCCCAAATGCAAACGTGCGCGAATCCAAAGTGTTTGCAAGTGACAAATCGCCTCGCAATGGCGCGCCTGAAGACACGAATCGATCCTGAAGTCCCTCCGTCGGCGCTGACGCGCTCGACGAGTGTCCGAGTGCAGGCAAGAATAGATGAGGAAGGAAACGTTGTTGTCAGGGGAGTGCGGGGCGGCAACGCTGCGGTTCAAAGCGCAGTTAAAAACGCCGTCGAGCGCTGGAAATTTTCACCGGCGATCGTCGATAAGCAAACCCGTTGCGTCGATACGGAAATCCCGATTCAGATCAAGCGCTGAGAGGACCTGTAGCAGCGGTCACAGAAGGTGTGAACGAATTCGAAATCAAGCCATAGTCCCCTCCTTGCATCACCGCAAGGAGGGGTGGCTGCGTCATCAAAAAATTTCGCGAAGCTACCAAAGCAGAC
>Ga0075425_100008201_pt1 | contig 11070 bp, 9 predicted proteins | sample SoiMethybrSBSTD4_FD_75300 | JGI IMG/M metagenome (GOLD analysis project Ga0075425, IMG submission 75300) | Bulk soil microbial communities from a Populus tree surrounding site in Tennessee, USA - Soil MetaG P. TD hybrid SBSTD4 | ecosystem: Environmental > Terrestrial > Soil > Tree plantation...
AACTCGACATGGTGGGCCAATACACGGTCGCAGGAGCGGGTTGGTCCAGGCCGTTTTCCCGCATGTCCTCTACGACGCCGATCACTTCATGCCCGGGCATGCCTGAACCCTGGCTAAGGTGTTTGCCGATCGCGGCCCTCGGCGTGCCCCAAAGCTCACGGGCAAGATTCTCCGAAATCATGACGACCGGCCGGAGGCCGTACACTTCCGTCCACGTGATCTCGCGGCCTGCGAGCACGCGAGTGCCCGCCGTCTTGAAAAAACCTGGCGAGGCGTACTTGAACAATCGCGGCGGCAGCGGATCGGACGCCTGATCCGGGCGATCGTCGGCGCGGACGGAGCCTGAGTTCACGACTCCCAAGTTCGACGCGAATCCTTCCATCGGCATCGCGCTTCCGAACGCTGCCGACGTCACACCTGGAACCGCTGACAGCTTGTCCTGCATGTCGTTCTGCAGACGCGTCGCTCGTACCGCGTCGTTGACCACCGATGTCGCGAAAAACATTCGCATGACCTGAACATGTTCCGGATCGGTGAATCCCGGCTGGACCGAGCGTATGGCTTCGAACGTACGAATCATCAATCCGGCGCTGACGAGGAGCACGAGCGCGATGGCCACTTGCACGACGATGAGGACGCTGCGGGTGTGGAGCCGGTCGCGGCTCACGCTCGCCGTGCGGCCGAGGCTGGCCAATGCCGCGGAAATCTGCGGGGCCGTGTATTTCAAGGCAGGAATCAATCCGAACAACACGCTCGACAGAACGGACAGGACCGCCGTAAACGCGAACGTCCGTGCGTCCAGCGAGATTTCGCTCAGCCGCGGAAGATTCGTCGGACCGAGCGCCACAAGCACACGCAGGCCGCCATAGGCGAGCCCTGTTCCGACCGCGCCGCCGATCAGGCCCAGCAGCACGCTCTCGACCAGGAGACTCCGCACAATCCGGCCGCGGCCGGCGCCGAGGGCCGCACGAACGGCCAGCTCCCGCTGCCGAACTTCGGCTCGAACCAGCAGCAGATTCGCCACATTCGCGCAGGCGATCAGCATCACGAGACCGATCGTCGCCATCACCACCCACAGCATGTCGGCCACGCCGCCGACGACGTCGTCTTTCAACGGACGCAGGGCGGGCGCGAGTTTCCAGCTCTCATACATTTGGGAGGTTGTGCCGGGCCCATCGGACCAGGATCGCATCCAGATCGGGATCATGCGCTCGACGTCGGCGTTGGCCTGCTCGATCGTGATGCCCGGCTTGAGTCGGGCGACGGCCTGATAATTGAACGTCGCCGCGCTCGATCCGGCCAGCGTGAGCCGTTCCCGATCAAAACCCACCGGCCAGATCACATCCGGTTCCGTGTCCCCAATCCTGAAATTCCGAGGCATCACGCCAACGACCAGCATCGGGCGTGCGTCGAAAATGATCGTGCGCCCGACCACCAAGGGATCGCCGCCGAAACGCCGCTGCCAGAGACCGTAGCCGAGCATGACGGTCGTCACCGCCTTGAAGATGCTCGGCAGCGGACGCGTCGCGCCGAGCTGGTCGGCAGCCGACAGCCAGCGACCGGCCGCTGGCGGAACATCGAGTGCCTGAAGGACGCCGTCGCTGACAACCACGACGCGAACCTGTTCGGGCTCAGTCGGTCCGACGGACGAAATCGTCGTGGTCCACACCCCCAGCGCTTGAAGGGTCCGGTTCTGCTCGCTGTAGGTGAGAAACATCGAGGGGGAGAGATTCAGCGCACTTGATCCGGCGCCAGGAGCGACGTGCCGGAGCGCCACCAACTCCTCAGAGCGCGGGTACGACAGCGGCTTGAGCAGCACGCTGTTGATCACGCTGAAGACGGCGGTGTTCGCGCCGATGCCGACGGCGAGCGTCAGCACGACGACCACCGTGAACGTCGGGTTGCGACGCAGCGCACGAAGCGTGTAGCGGGTGTCGAGCCAGAGCGGCTCAATCACAGGAATCGTGAGTTGATCGCGATACGCGTCCCTGACCTGCGTCAGACCACCCATCGCGCGACGAGCCGCAGCCCGGGCGTCCTCCGGGGACAGGCCCTGTGCGCGCCCTTCCGCCTCGAGCCCATCCAAGTGGTACGCCAGCTGCGCCTCCAAGTCGGTATCGAGCCGGCGCCGGCGGAACGCGTCGAGGATGCGGCCCCAGATCACGACTCGCCTGCCGGCTTGACGAGAAACTTGGCCATCAGGGCCACCGTCAGTTCCCAGTTCTCGGTTTCCTCGCGAATCTGTCGCCGTCCGCGTGCCGTCAGCTCGTAGAACTTGGCCTTCCGGTTGTTGTCGGAGACCCCCCAGCGAGACTTGATCCATCGTCGCTGCTCCAGGCGGAGGAGCGCCGGATACAGCGTGCCCTGATTCAAGTCGAGAAGGCCCTCCGATACCTGGAGGATCCGCTTGGCGAGTCCCAGCCCGTGTTGCGGTCCCATCGCGGCAAGCGTCCGCAACACCATGAGATCTAGAGTGCCTTGCAGTACTTCTCTTGGCATTCTAAATGAACATGCCTCCTCTCGTTTAGAATGTCAAGAGGCATCGGTCGACGAAGACCGGTTCCGTGTTCGCCTCGGAGTTCGCTGTCACGGCTGATGGCCAGCGCTGCCTAAAAGACGTATCTGGATCGGTTCCGGAACCGTCGCTGGCAAACAGTCGCTCTCAAATGCCCGGCGCCGCTGAAGTAATGAACGATCATTGCCGGGACTGGCGTGCGGCCGCCCTCAGTTCATCGCGGACCGCGTGCTCGACGTCCCGGGACGCCTGGGTCTCGTAGCAGGTCGTGCTGTCACAGCCGAACTGAACCGCCAGGCGGCGGACCAAGTTCGCCAGACTCTCCGCATCACGTGCCTCTGGCGCCTGCGCGACTTCGACGGCGTGTTGCAGCTCGTGGGCGAGCACCGAAATCAGCCGGTTCTCGGCGCCCTGAGTCACGATCTTCACGCGCAGATAGCGGAACGCGCCGCCGGCCGTGACTTTGTGCGAGAGATATCCGCCGAGCGCCTCGCGCGTCTGCTTCGGCTCGATGTAGACGATGACGTCAGAGGCATTGAGTGTGTCGACGAGATGCCGGAATGTCTCCGATCGACGAATCCCCGTTTCGATGAGGGCTAGAATCCGTGGCTCCAACGCGCGCACGTGCGTGAGATCCTCTGAAACGTGTGACAGCAGCGTCGCCGCCAGCATGACCGTCGCCGATCGCGGCAGCGCCGCAACCCGTTCCAGGCTGCCGTCGTAGCCAACTCGAATCTCTCGCCGTCCGCGGGTCGTCAGCTCGTAGAACTTGGCCTTCCGGTCGTGGTCGGAGAGGCCCCAGCGCGACGTGACCCATCGTCGCTGCTCCAACCGAAGGAGCGCGGGATAGAGCATGCCCTGATTCAGGTCGAGGAGGCCCTCAGACACCTGGAGGATCCGATTGGCGAGTCCGAGCCCGTGTTGCGGCCCGATCGCAGCGAGCGTCCGCAACACCGTGAGATCGAGGGCACATTGCAGTACTTCTCTTGACATTCTAAATGAGCATGCCGTGTCTCATTTAGAATGTCAACATGAGTTGGGCGTAGGTCTGCCGATCACGACGACAATCACCAGCGAGCAGACATCGACGCCCCGAGTTGCGGCAGCCTGAATCCGGCGCGGGCCGTGCTGCCGTCGGTGTTCAGGCGTTCGCGGCTGTAACGAATGCCATCGCCCCACTCATCGCGCATCGTGTTGCGCTCGTTTGTGAAGTTCTCTAGTCGGCTCGGCGCAAGCTAGAACGCCGCCCCTTCCAGCAAGAGCCTAGTGCCATCGATGGAGCCCTCGCGCGCACGGACCACGCCGGATATCGCGAGATCGTACGCTTCCCCGCCGTCCCGCGAGGTCGATCACGATCTGCTGGCCGTCGTTGGCAGCAACGAGTAAACGGCGCACACCGGGCCGCGACTCCTAAAGGTGTGACGGCACCCTCGATCTCGATGGCTCGGTGAACGAGACGCCGCACGCTCAAACCGCGAATTGTGAAGTCGATGTCGAACCGAGCCGGAAGAGCGATGCTTCTGATAGTAGGAAGCCGGTCTCTATCGATGCGCCGCATCCCTCACACGAAGAAATCTGTACGACTTCCAAGACCACGGCGACCGATGGTGCGAATGAGCAAACTGCTAGACACACATCCCAAGTCGTCCCACTGATTGAGCAGACAACAAGCGACCGACAGAGCAGAATGTGTGCAATTCACCGACACGATGACGGGGATTCTTCCGAGACTTAAACGAACACTCGACTAGTACGGAACACGCCGCTCATCGGCAAGAGTGGAGGTCTTTTGGACCCGTGCGGGAAAGTTGGGAACAAAACGACGCCGTTCGTCCCTCATGGGGCCACGGTCGGGGCCACCTCAGATCTTCAAGTGCTTGACGAGCAGGAACTTGGGGTTGGAGGCGCCGCCCGGATTTGAACCGGGGATGGAGGTTTTGCAGACCTCTGCCTTACCACTTGGCGACGGCGCCGGCTGGAACTGTGAGGAAAGATCCGGCCGCGTCTAGGCGCGGCAACAACAGCGGTGGTCCGGCTGATGCCGGGCGCTGCGCACGATCGAGGACGGGAAGTACTTCATTCGTTAAATGGTCCTCCTTCGCGCTGCGCGCTACGGAGGACATCCTTCGCATGGCTTGCCATCCGTAGCTCACGCGCACGATGGCAAGCGTGAGCGAAGGATGGAGCGGGAAACGGGATTCGAACCCGCGACTTCGACCTTGGCAAGGTCGCACTCTACCACTGAGTTATTCCCGCTCGCGACGAATGCACAGCGTACCACAGCGATCCAGGGCAGGCAAGATCGCGCGGCGCGTCTATAATCGCGTTTTTGCCAACGAACATGCGCAGAATCCTCTCCATCGTCAGCCTCTGGACGCTCGCCTTCGCGGCGCTCGCCGCCGCCGACTTCTGGGAATCGAAACCCTTCCTCGAGTGGTCCGACAAGGAAGCCGAGAAGGTCCTCAACGACTCGCCGTGGGCGTCGTTGATCGCGGTGCCGCTGCCGAATCGCGGTCCGGTGCCGACGGCCGACACCGGCGGCGGAGGTCGCGGTGGTGGAGGCCGCGGCGGCGCCGAGGGATTCGGACCGGCGGCACAACGCGTGCGGTTGACGATCTCATGGCGCAGCGCGTTGCCGCTCAAGCAGGCCGTCGCGCGTCAGCAGATGGGCAAGAGCGGGACGATCACGCCCGAAGAACAGGCCGCGCTCGATCACGACGACGGCCTCTATGTCGTCGCCATCCAAGGACTCCCGCCGCAGTACACGCGCGCCGGTCCGAACAACATCATCGAGGCGTTCCTGCGCCGCGAGGGCAAACCCGCGATCGGGGCGACGAAGGCCAGCACGCAGATGACGCGCGGCGGTGCCGTGCTGCTCGTCGGCTTCCCGAAGACGGATCCGATCACCGTGAGCGACGCCGACGTCGAGTTCGACATCAAGATGGGCCAGTTCGGGTTCAAGAAGAAGTTCAAGTTGAAGGAGATGGTTTACAAGGGGCAACTGTCCTTATAGGTCCGGCTAAAGCCGGACACTACGACTGTCACGGTCCGGCTAAAGCCGGACACTACGACTGTCACGGTCCGGCTGAAGCCGGACACTACGACGGTCACGTTAAAGGCCGTCTACGCGCGCGTGTCTCGCAGCACCTGCGCGGCTTCTTCCGGCGACGTCGGATTCACATAGAAGCCGGTGGCCCATTCGAATCCGGCCACCTTCGTCAGCTTCGGAATGATCTCGACGTGCCAATGATAGAAGTCGCCGGCCGGCTCGTTGAGCGGCGCGGTGTGGATCAGCAAGTTGTACGGCGGCGACAGCAGCATGCGGTTCATGCGACGCAGCAGATCGCGCAGCATTCGCGCCAGCGACGCGTATTCGTGCCGCGGTGCATCTTCGAACAGCGACTGGTGCCGCTTGGGCAGAATCCACGTCTCGAACGGAAACCGCGGGGCGTACGGCGCAATCGCCACCATGTCGCCGTTGTCGGCGACCATCCGGCGGCCGTCGCGCTCTTCCTGCGCGATCACGTCGCAGAACACGCAGCGCTCCTTGTTCGCAAAGTGCGCGCGCGCCCCATCCATCTCGTCGTTGACCTCGCGCGGGACGATCGGCAGCGCGATCAACTGTGAATAAGGATGCTCGAGCGAGGCGCCGGCCGCGGCGCCGTGATTCTTGAAGACGATGATGTAGCGGAAGCGTCGATCGCGCTTGAGATCCTGGATCCGGTCGCGTGCCGCCCACAGCACCTGCTCCACCGCCGCATCGCTCATCGTCGCCAGCGTCTCGTCGTGCTTGGGCGATTCGATGATCACCTCGTGCGCGCCGATGCCGTTCATCTTGTCGAACAGGCCTTCGCCCTGGCGATCGAGCATGCCTTCGACGCGCAGCACCGGAAACTGATTCGGGACCACGCGCAGATCCCAGCCCGGTCCGTTGGCGCCGGTGCCGTCGCGCCGTCGCGACAGCAGCTCGCGCGGCGTCATCTCCTCGTGCCCCTCGCAGAACGGACACCCGGGATCCGGTTGAATGGTCACCGTCTCGATGCGGAAATCCGAGAGGCGCTTGCCGCGTTCCGTGGAAACGATCACCCAGCGGCCGGTGATCGGATCTTTTCTCAGTTCAGACAATGGGGTCGTTGGACACGCCTACGCGGCGTCGAATGCGTGAGCATACACCTCAACGCGCGAAGATTCACCAGTGAGATCGATGACCACCACGTCGAACCGGCATGGACGATCGTGCAGGCGGTGGCGCGATAGATAGTCGACCGCCATTTGTGTAATCCGCCGCTGCTTCCAGCCGGTCACCGCCGCGGCGCCGCCACCGAACTCGTCGCCGGTGCGCGCCTTCACCTCCACGAACACCGTGACATCGTTGTCGCGCGCGATGATGTCAATTTCTCCAAACCGCGTGCGGTAGCGGCGCGCAAGAACTGCGTACCCGCGGCGCTCGAGTTCCGCGCACGCGAGATCTTCGCCGAGTTTTCCAAGGTTTTGACGCGCATCGTTGGACATGCCCGCTGTGCAACGCATGATCGATGCCGCATCGTCAACCGACGATCACGCCGGGCCTACAAGCCAGGCCCGGCCTACACTATCGCAGCCCGCTAACAGGCAGTGTAGGCCGGGCCTGGTTTCTAGGCCCGGCGTTCACCAACGGTCATCAAAGCTTGATGGAGGATTTCAATCGCCGTATCCGCCTGTTCTTTCGTTAGCACCAGCGGCGGGCACAGGCGGATCGCGTTCTGCCCCGCACCCAGCACCAGCAGCCCTCGCGTGAAGCACTCGCGGACGACGGCGTCGCGCTCGCGGGTGGCGCGCTCCTTGGTCTGCCGATCGCGAACGAGCTCGAGCCCGATCATCAGCCCGCGCCCGCGCACGTCGCCCACGAGCGGGTGCTTGTCCATCAATGCCTTCGCACCCGCCATCATGTGCGCGCCGACGACCTCGGCGTTCTTGATCAGGCCCTCGCGCAGCAGCTTCAACGTGGCCAGCGACGCCGCACACGCAACCGGATTGCCGCCGAACGTGCTCGCATGTGTGCCTGGCGGCCACGACATGATCTCCGACCGCGCCGTCGCCACACCCAGCGGCAGTCCCGACGCAATCCCTTTCGCCATCGTCACGATGTCGGGCTGCACGCCCGTGTGCTCGATGGCAAACATCTTTCCAGTGCGACCCATCCCCGACTGCACTTCGTCGACGATCAGCAGCATGCCGTGCGTGGCGGTCAATTCGCGCAGCCGCTCGTGAAACGCGTTCGGCGGCACGACGTACCCGCCCTCACCCTGGATCGGCTCCACCATGACGGCCGCCACTTCGTCGGGCGAGACCAGGTGAACCAGCAGCTGCTCCTCGATGAAGCGCAAGCACTCGGCGGCGCACTTATCCGGTGAGCTGCCAACCGGACAGCGATAGCAGTTGGCATACGGCGCATGAAACACGCCGGGAACGAACGGTCCGAATCCGCGACGCTGCGTCAGCTTGCTCGCGGTCAGCGACAGCGAGCCCATCGACCGGCCGTGAAACGACCCGAAGAACGCGATGATGTTCGAGCGCTTCGTGTGGTACTTCGCCAGCTTGAGCGCCGCTTCGTTCGCTTCGGTTCCGGAGTTCGCGAAAAACGATCGATGCGGCCCGGCCATCGGCGCAATCGCCGACAGCTCCTCGCCGAGCTGCACCTGCGGCTCGTAGTAGAAGTCGGTGCCCGACATGTGCAGGAACTTCTGTGCCTGATCCACGATCGCGGCAACGACGATCGGGTGTGAGTGGCCGGTCGAGGCCACGGCAATGCCGGCGGTGCAATCGAGGAACACGTTGCCGTCGATGTCCTCGACCCACGCCCCTTCACCACGCGCCATCACGAACGGATAGTCGCGCGTGTACGACGTCGACACGGCGCGCGCGTCGCGTTCGATGATCGCTTGTGCCTTCGGACCCGGCAGCGCGGTCTTCAGGACTGGCCCGGTCATTTCTTTTTCCAGCGCGTCCCTGTGGGACTGTCTTCGAGCAGGATACCGCGGTCGGCGAGCGTCTTGCGGATGTGATCGGCAGTGGCGAAGTCGCGTCGTTGTTTCGCGGCGCGCCGCTCTTCCACTAGCTGCTCGATCTCGCGGACCAGCTCGTCGGGAACGGCTGCATCCTCAGCCCGCCTGAGCGACACCACACCGAGCACGCGATCGAATTCGTCGATCGCGTCGCGAATCAACGCCGCATCTGACGTGCTCATGCGTTTGGCGTCGATCGCCGTGTTGCCGTCGCTCACGAGATCGAACACCGCAGCCAGTGCAGCCGCCGTATTCAGATCGGATTCGAGTGCCTTGCGAAACGCCTCGCGCGCGCGCGTGACCATCGCCGCCACGTCGCCCTGCGAGGCGTCGCCGCGAACCGTATCCAGGCGGACCAGGAAGTCGACGATGCGGCGGAGCGATTCCTCGGCTTGCTCCATCCCCGCCCACGTGAAGTTCAGCTGCTTGCGGTAGTGCGACGACAGCAGCAGATAGCGCAGCGCCGACGGACGATAGCCTCGGGCGACGACGTCGGGCAACGTGTGCACGTTGCCGATCGACTTCGACATCTTCTCGTGCTCGACGAAGAGATGCTCGACGTGCACCCAGAATCGAGAGAACGGCTGGCCGGTGGCACCCTCGGATTGTGCGATCTCGTTCTCGTGATGCGGAAACAGCAGGTCGATGCCACCGGCATGGATGTCGATCGGCGGCTCCCCGAGGAGACGCAGCGCCATCGCCGAGCACTCGAGGTGCCAGCCCGGGCGCCCAGGACCGGCGCCGACGTCCCACGTTGGCTCGCCGGGCCGGCTCGCCTTCCACAGCACGAAGTCGCGGACGTCCTCCTTCGAGTACTCGTCCACGTCGACGCTGACGCCCGATTTCATCCCTTCGTGATCGAGGCGGGCCAGCTTCCCATAGTCGGGCAGCGTGGAGATCTTGAAGTAGGTCGATCCGTCGCGCACGTAGGCATGGCCGTTCCTATCGAGCGCGGCGATCAGATCGCCCATCGCACGAAGGTTGGCCTGATCGGTGGCGCGCGGCATTTCCTCCGGCGTCTCGATGCCGAGCTGCTCCATGTCCTCACGGAACGCGCGGATCCAGGGCTCGGTGTACTCAGGCAGCGCGACGCCCGCCGCCTGCGCGCCGGCAATGGTCTTGTCGTCCACGTCGGTCAGGTTGATCGCCTCGCGCATGGTGTAGCCGCACAGGTGCTTCAGCGTGCGGCGCAACACGTCGACGCAGACGAAGTAGCGGAAGTTGCCGATGTGCGCGCGCGCGTAGACGGTTGGGCCGCACGCATACATGCGCACGGTGCCGTCGCGCAGCGGCTCGAAGATCTCCTCCTGCCGGGTGAGGGTGTTGTAGAGGCGCAACATCCTGAGGAGATCAGACCTGCAGCGCGATCGTGCGTGTTCCGACCAGCACTTCGATGGGGCCGTCCGATCGCCGGACGACGCACGGAATGCCGCCAGCGCCGGCGGTTCCATTGACCTGCGCACGGGCGGCTTCTTCGACGGCGGCACCGAACGTGCCGGCGTCCGCGTCGGCGCCAACGTAGCGCGCCGCCTGCTCGGCCAGCTTGCGGAGGACGATCGCCCCGCTCTCGTCGCGAGGCACCATGACGTTGAACTCGAATCGCGTGGTGTCCACAGTCAAACCGACAGGCGCGTGAACAGGCGATCGGCGCGGGCGCGATCGGCCTCGACCTGCGCGCGGAGGGCGTCCACATCTTCGAAGCGGCGCTCGTCGCGGAGACGCTGCACGAATCCCAGACGAACGCGCTTGCCGTACAAATCACCGGTGAAGCGCAGCAGATGCGTCTCGACCGTCACGCTCGTTTCTCCAAAGGTTGGTCTCATGCCGATGTTCGTGACACCCGCGTGCACCGTTCCATCGATGGTCGCGGTTGTGGCGTAGACACCATGCGGTGGCAGGAACTCGTTGTCCGTGTCGAGGTTGGCCGTGGGAAACCCCAGCTCGCGTCCGCGCCGGCGTCCTTCCACCACTGTGCCATCGATGTAGTACTGATGCCCGAGCAGCGCCCCCGCTTCATCGACGCGCGCCTCGGCAATCAGCCGTCGAATTCGTGTGCTGCTCACGACGAAGTCCTTATAGCGAACCGGATCGATCTTATCGGCCCGAAACCCGTATCGCTGCCCCAGCGTCCGCATGACGCTGAAATTGCCGCTGCGCCCGTGGCCGAACAGAAAGTTCGCGCCCACCCATACTTCGGAGACGCGCAGCCAGTCGACGAGCACGGTGCGCACGAACATCTCCGGATCCCACGTCGAGAGCTCCGGCGTGAAGCGTACAACCGCCACGCACCTGATGCCCGCGGCGTGCAGCGCATCGAGCCGCTGCGCCTTGGTCATCAGCAGCGGCGGCGCCTTGTCCGGCCGCACCACACGTGGCGGGTGCGGATCGAACGTCATCGCCATCGGCGTGCCCCCATGTTCGGCCGCCCCGCGCCGGACGCGTTCGATGATCTTGAGATGTCCGCGATGCAGACCGTCGAAGTTGCCGAGCGCCAGAACCGGATGCACCAGC
>Ga0075425_100008202_pt1 | contig 11070 bp, 8 predicted proteins | sample SoiMethybrSBSTD4_FD_75300 | JGI IMG/M metagenome (GOLD analysis project Ga0075425, IMG submission 75300) | Bulk soil microbial communities from a Populus tree surrounding site in Tennessee, USA - Soil MetaG P. TD hybrid SBSTD4 | ecosystem: Environmental > Terrestrial > Soil > Tree plantation...
GTGGTCACCAAAACCGTCAGCGCGCAGCCGATCGCCGCGGTGCGACGACGCGTGCTCCCTCGAGACATTGGCCGCGCCTGGAAGCCGGCCCTTGATCTCGTCTGGGAGTTCCTCCGACAACACGATGGCCTGCGCACCGACGGGCACAATTGTTTCCTCTACCATCTTTCCGACCAGCGCGACGCAGCAATGGATATTGATTTCGGTGTTCAGGTCATTCGACCCTTTGAGGGCGAAGGCGAGGTAATTTGTACAGAGACACCTGCAGGCGAGGTCGCCATCACCACCCATGTCGGCAGCTATGACAAACTCGCTGGCGCGTATGACGCGATCCATTCCTGGCGTGCGGCAACGGGTCGCGCCTTCGGGGCGTGCTCGTGGGAAATCTACGGCGATTGGACCGACGACACCACTAAGCTTGAGACACAGGTGATTTATTTGCTGCGTTGAAGCCGGTGCCCAGCCTTGAAATGCTGGAAAGATCTTTTGTAAGCAAGATCACCGGTCGCGCCTCAGAAAACCAGCGTCTGATCGTTGACTATACGTGAGTGCCTCCTATGACTTTTCCAGGTGACCGCCAAATTGATATCGCATCGCGGACAACAGCTTATCTGCAAACTCTGCCTCACCGCGCGAAGAGAATCGCTCGAACAGCGCCGTGGTGAGAACCGGGACCGGCACCGCCTCATCGATCGCGGCTTTTATAGTCCAGCGGCCTTCGCCTGAGTCAGACACACGGCCCGCGAAATTCGAGAGATTCGGATCTTCGTGAAGAGCTGTCGCCGTGAGGTCCAGTAACCACGATGCGATTACACTCCCACGGCGCCATACCTCGGCCACGTCACATAAATTTAGGTCGTACTGATAACGCTCGGGATCACGCAGAGGTGTTGTCTCGGCGTCAGCGCTGTGAGACTGCTTGCCGACGTTGGCGGAACGAAGTATGCCCATTCCTTCGGCGTAGGCAGCCATGATTCCGTACTCGATTCCGTTGTGAACCATCTTCACGAAATGGCCGGCCCCGTTTTGACCGCAGTGCAAGTAGCCGTCTTCAGCCGTCCCTTCGGACTTGTCCCGCCCCGGCGTTTGAGGGATGTCGCCCGGACCAGGCGCTAGCGTCTTGAAGATCGGATCGAGAAGATTAACAACGTCCGTCTCGCCGCCGATCATCATGCAGTAGCCACGCTCGAGTCCCCAGACACCGCCGCTTGTGCCGACGTCGACGTAATGGATGCCATTCGCCCTTAGTTCTTTGGCGCGGTGAATGTCGTCGACGTAGTAAGAATTTCCGCCGTCAATCAGAATGTCCCCTTGTTCGAGCAGCGGCAGAAGATCCCTGATACTCTCATCCACGACTGCTGCTGGTACCATCAACCAAATCGCCCGCGGCGAATCGAGTTTCTTCACCAGGTCCGCCAGCGAGTCGGCTGCGAGGGCATTCTCTTTTGCCAGGTTGTTCACAGCTTCTGGCGATCGATCGAATACCACGCAAGTGTGGCCATTCTTGATTAGGCGCCGCACCATGTTCGCTCCCATCCTGCCGAGTCCTATCATTCCAAGTTGCATAAGTACTCCTTCTCAAAACGAAATCGTTCTCCGTTTCTGAGGACTATACAAATCGAATTGATCGCAATTCGCAACCATTCAATGGCAGCGCCATCCGTCAGGAGGGCGATCCAGCCGACGCAACGCTCTACAAACGAGGCCCTCCTGCCGGAGGTCTGGCCCGCCTCTTCAAGGAATCGGTGCGTTCATTGTCGCCAGCCTCCGCCCAGCGCTTTGTACAACTGAATCAGGCTCTGAAATTCATTGCCGCGCGCCAGAGCGAGATTCAAATCAGCAGCGAACAGCGATCGTTGGCCGTCCAGTACCTCCAGAAATGTCGTGATGCCTCCCCGGTAGCGCATTTCCGAAAGGCGCACTGACTCCTCCAAATCCGCCACCGTCTGTTCCTGTCGGACTCGCACTTCATGAAGCTTTTGATAGCCGATCAACGCATCTGAAACGTCGCCAAACGCTCGCTGGATGGTTTGCCGATAAGCAATCAAGGCCTGTTCATATTGTGCCTGCGCCAATTTCACATTCCCGCGAAGAGCACCGCCGGTAAAGATCGGCTGTGTGAGCCCCGCTCCATATGTCCAGAAGCCCGCTTGCGAACTCATCAGCCCGGAGAATGCGCTGCTGCGTCCGAAAATTCCCCCGCCGGATCCGGTCAGCGAGATTTGTGGAAAGAACTGCGCTTTGGCGGCTCCGATTTCAGCGTTTGCGGCGACGAGGACGTGCTCGGCTTCGCGAATGTCAGGACGACGTTCGATCAGCGACGAAGGCAAGCCCGGCGGTACTTCGGGAGGAAGCTTTTGCTCAATCAATGGTCGGCCGCGAGGAACTGCCTCCGGATAATTTCCTAAGAGAATGCTGATCGCATCCTCCACTTGAGCGATTTGTCTTTCGAAATCCGGAATCTCCGCGTTCGCTGTATCGAGAACCTGCTGCGCCTGCATCACGTCAAGCTTCGTCGCCACTCCGTGATCCAGTCGTAGTTTGGTGAGCCTCAGAGAATCTTCCTGGGTTTTGACTGTTTGCTGCGCAATATGCAATTGCAAATCAAGTTGAAGAAGCACGAAGTAATTGCTGGCTACCTCGCTCACGAGCGTAAGAACGACTGTTTGTCTGGCATCCTCCGTAGCCATCAACTGTGCTCGGGCGGCTTCAGTCTCACGTCGCAGACGACCGAAGAAGTCCAATTGAAAAGCGGCGTCGGCCGCAGTCGTTAAGAACTGAAAACGCGAACGAGACGTCGAATCCTTTCCACCGACGTAGTCAGGGTTTCCCGCCACCTGAGGGAATTGTCGGGCCCGCGTTATCTGAACTGCAGCACGAGCAGCATTGATTCTTTCGGTGGCGAGCAGCAAGTCGTAATTCTCTTTGAGCGCCGTGCGAATCAACGACTGCAGTTGAGGGTCTTCGAAGACTTGCCACCACGGGAGATCTGCAAACGAAGCTACCTGCGCTTGAGACTGCGCGTCCGAGTTGTGGTAAGCGACAGGTGTGGGAACGTTGGGCCGGCGATAGTTCGGGCCAACCTTACAGCCAGTCAAAGCTGCGACTAAGAGACTGAGCGCGACGCAGGTGAGTTGACTCAACGACCGCAGCTTCGTGGTTATGCAAGTCGATCTGTCACTCATTTATTCTCCCTCCGCGGGAACTGGCGTCGGCGGCAAGGGAACAGCAACGCTTTGTTTCCCCGCACCGGACAAACGCTCGACCAGATAGAAGATCGCGGGGACGAAGAAGATCCCGATCATAGTTGCAGCCAACATGCCGCCTATCACGGTTGTGCCCATAATCTGCCGAGCGACACCTCCGGCGCCGGTTGCAGTCCACAAAGGGATACAACCGAGGATAAAAGCGAAAGACGTCATCAGGATTGGTCGAAGACGAAGCCTGGCTCCCTCCAGCGCTGACGCCATCAGGTCCTTCCCTTTTTCATACTCCTCTTTGGCGAACTCGACGATCAGTATGGCATTCTTAGCGGCAAGGCCGATCAACATCACCAGTCCGATTTGCGAATACACGTCGCTTTCAATCTGGATCAGGTAGGGAGGTACGAAGTAGCCAAGCAGCGTCCGACGCAGCCACAAAACCGCAAACGCTCCGAATATCGCGACCGGCGTGCTGAGCAACACGCTGAACGGGAGAGACCAGCTCTCGTATAACGCGGCGAGGATCAGAAAGACGAACAACAGCGAAAGACCAAAGATGACCGACGGCGGAACCCCCTGCCGCGCCTTTTGCTCCTGAAATGAAATACCCGAATAATCGAAGCCCATTTCGCGCGGCATCGTCTGCTTGAATACATCTTCCAGAGCGGCGGTTGCCTGGTCGGCGCTGTAGCCGGGCGCGGCGCTTCCATTGATTTGCGCAGACCGGTATTCGTTGAAACGCAGTGTGAACTCGGGACCGAGACGCGGTTGAACGGTCGTAAGTGTAGACAGCGGGACGTTTTGACCATTCCTGTTTCGCACGTAAAACTGACCGACGTCTTCCGCCCTGGATCGGTCCTGACCTTCCGCCTCGATGTACACCTGCCACTGCCGTCCGAAGCGATTGAAGTAGTTGATAAATAATCCGCCCATGAACGCCTGAATCGTTCGATACACGTCGTTCAGAGGCACGCCTTGTTTGAGCACCTTGTCTCGATCGACGTGAACGAACTCCTGAGGAACGCTGGGCAGGAAAGTTGTGCTCAGGCTTCCAATTTCCGGGCGCGTTCTAGCCGCATCGAGAAACTTCGTCAGATTTGTCGCCAGGAACTGAATGTCGCCGCCCGAGCGATCTTCCAACATAAACGTGAATCCGCCCGACGTTCCGACTCCAGGTATGGCAGGCGGAGAAAAGCAGAAGGCAACCGAAGTTGGCAACTTGCTCAACTGGCTATTGAGATGGGCCTTCAGCGACTGAAACTGCTCCTCTCTTGTGGTGCGCTCGTCCCAGGGCTTGAAGGTTACAAAGAACGTGGCGCTGTAGCTGAGTCGAACGAAGCTCAGCAGACTGAAGCCGACGAATGAGGTCGAGTTTTCGACTCCCGGTGTGTTCATCAGGATCTTCTCTACTTCGGCGGCGACTGCAGTAGTGCGCTCCAGCGATGCGGCGTTCGGGAGTTGCACGTTGACATATGCGTAGCCCTGATCTTCATCTGGCAGAAAACTGGACGGGACGCGGTTCGCAAAGAAAATTCCCGCGGCGGTAAAGCCCGCCAGCAGTACGAGTACCACCGCCGACTTCCGAACTAGTGCCGCGCTCACTCGTACGTAACCCTCCGTCGCGTGCAGGAAACCGCGATTGAACAAATCGAAGAGTTTTCTCATTGGCCCGCGAGATTGTTTCTTCGGCCGCAACAGCAGCGCGGCAAGCGCGGGACTAAGCGTCAGCGCATTGAATGCCGAAAGCAAAACAGAAATCGCAATTGTCACTGCGAACTGTTGATAGAGTTTGCCGGTGATGCCCGGTATAAACGCGGTAGGTACGAAGACCGCGGAAAGGACCAACGCGATTCCAACGACGGGTCCCGACAATTCCTCCATCGCCTTCAACGCAGCTTCCTTTGGCGCCATCCCCTCCTCGATGTATCGCTCAACTCCTTCGACCACTACGATCGCGTCGTCAACAACAAGTCCTATCGCCAGCACCAGACCGAACAGCGAAAGTGTGTTGATCGAAAACCCGAAGAGCGGAAACAACACGAACGTTCCAATGAGTGAGACCGGAACCGCAAGCAGTGGAATCAACGTGGCACGAAATCCCTGCAGGAACACAAAGACCACCAGAATCACCAGCGCGAGAGCGATCACCAGCGTGATGACTATTTCCTTCATCCCCTCGGTTACCGCGCGGGTCGTGTCCAGCGCGACGACGAAATCAAGGTCTTCAGGAAAACGCTGCTTCAACTCGGTCATTAATTTCTTTACGCCAGCGGCCGCATCCACCGCGTTCGATCCGGGTAGTTGATAGCATGCGATCACGGCGCTCGGTTTTCCGTTGAGACGTCCCGCAACGCTGTAGTCCTGAGAGCCCAGTTCTACTCGGGCGATGTCGCGCACGCGGACAGTTCCGCCGTCGGGAGTTTCTCGAACAACTATTTGTCCGAATTCGTCTGGAGATGTAAGTCGGCCCTGGGCCAGCACCGAATACGTGAACTCCTGACCTCTAGGCGCCGGCTCGCCTCCAGCCTTGCCCGCCGGGTTGACTGTGTTTTGGGCCTGGATTGCGGTGACGATTTCCGGAACTGTGACTCCCAGCTTCGCCAATTGATCGGGCTTGACCCAAAGTCTCATTGCATATTGGCCGGAGCCAAACACCTGCACGTTGCCGATGCCCTGCGACCGAAGTATCGGGTCGGTTAAATTGATGTAGGAGTAGTTGGCCAGAAAGTTGGCATCGTAAGTCCCGTTTGGAGAGTAGACGGCGATCAACATCAACGGCGCGGTCACCGACTTGCGAATGTTGACTCCGTAGTTCGTGACGTCCACTGGAAGCTGCGAAGCCGCGAGACTCTCACGAGCTTGAGCGAGAATGAAATCAGTATTGGGGTCCGTCTTTGGATCGAAGTTTACAACCAGGCTTGTGGTGGAGTTCCCGGTGGCGTTCAACGAATACATGTAGTTCATGTTGTCAACGCCGTTCATCTGTTGTTCGATCGGTGTGGCGACTGACTGCTCCAGCGCCTGCGCGTCGGCTCCAACGTAGGTCGCTATGATTTGAATCTCGGGCGGAGCGATGTTGGGGAACTGAGCGACGGGAAGCGTAAGGATGGTGAGCGATCCGACAAGCACTAACACGATCGAAATCACCATCGCGACGATCGGACGATTGATGAAAAACTTCGACATTACGTCACCTCTTCTCCGCTTGCGCGGCGAACGGTTTCGGTTTCACCACAACCCCTGCACGGACTTTCTGGACTCCTTCGGCCACTACTGTCTCGCCGCGGCTGAGTCCCTCGGTGATAATCCATTCGCTGTCGATGCGATCGCCGACTTTAATGGGTCGAATACTAACTTTGTTTTCGGCGTCAACGACCGCGACTTGATATGTGCCTTGAAGTTCGGAAACGGCGCGCTGAGGTACCAGCAATCCATCGTGTTCGATGCGAATGACTGCTCGCACTTTCCCGTAGCCGCCCGGCCGCAGAATGTTGCCGGGGTTCGGAAACAGACCGGCTATCCGGATCGATCCGGTTCCTTCGTTCACCTGGCGGTCAGCAAAATAGAACCTTCCCTTGTGTGCATAAGTTGTGCCGTCGGCGAGAATCAACTCGAGCTGTAATGCACGATCGGCAGCCAGCCGGCTGGTCTCTGTCGGGAAGCGACGACGCCAGTCGAGATACTGCGGCTCCCCAACTGTGAAGTAGACTTTGATTGGGTCTACGGTGGAGACCGATGTGACCGGCCCGCTACCCGGACCTACCAGAGCCCCGACTTGAAGTTGAGCCTGCCCGGCAATCCCGTCGATTGGCGCAACGAGGCGAGTAAAGCCGAGATTGATTTTCGCGTTCTCAACCGCGGCTTCATAAGTTCTAATTTGCGCTTTGGCAGTTTCTACCGTAGCTTTCGCTGCGAGGTTATTCTGAATCGCATTGTCCAGGTCCTGCTGGCTCGCCGCCTGTTCGCGGGCCAGCGGAGTGTAGCGGTTGACGTCGAGCTGAGTTCTTCCTTGAACGGCTTCAGCATTCGACAGCGTCGCGTGCGCCTGTGCCAGTTGCCCCTCGGACTGATTGAGCGCCGCCTGGAACGGGCGCGGATCAATCTGAAAAAGAAGTTGGCCCTTCTTTACGAAAGCGCCTTCCTGATATCCCTGCTCGAGCAGATAGCCGGCGACTTGAGCTCTAACGTCCGCGTTGCCGAGTCCGTCGAGCGTGCCAATCCACTCGCGGAAGACTGGCACGTCCTTCTGTGTGACCTGGACAACTTCGACCTCTAGCGGAGCTGCTGCTGCAGGCGCTCCGCCGGCGTTCCTCGGTCGCAGCAACAGCGCGATAACTACGACACCTATCAATACCGCAGCCGCAGCTATCCAAAACTTGTACTTCCAAAGCACTCTCATTTTGGTCTCCGGTGAAAATGACAACGCCGCGTCTGGCAGGATTCGACAACGGCGTTGTGCGTTGCATTTCCCGAAGTCGTTTGAAAGGCACGCCTGCTAAACCAGAATCTGGTCGCCCATGCCGCCGTACATGAAAGTACGAGGCAGTTCCTTTTCATACATGTCGTACGGAAACCCGAGTTCAATCCGGCTTGCCTGATCAAGCGTCTTCACCTGTTCCGAAGTTAGCGTCAGTTCGAAGCTCGCGAGATTGTCCTGCAATTGAGAAAGCTTGCGAGCGCCGATGATCGGAATGACTGGAACGGAACGTGTGCGGAGCCACGCCAGAGCCACCTGCGCCAGGCTGCGATCCACCTGGCCAGCGACGGTCTTGACCGCTGCGACTACGCGATCGGTGCGCTGTTGCTCCGGCAGGAAACCCTTCATCATCTCAGTGGACATTCGGCCAGGCTCGCCCTTCTGGTCGGAAGTCCCCGAGCTGTACTTGCCGGTCAGCACACCGCCGGCCAGCGGCGACCACGCGGTCACACCGACATTCAACGCTTTCGCCACCGGAATCAGTTCCTGCTCGACGGTTCGCTCGATCAGGCTGTATTCGATCTGCATCGCGATGAACGGAGACCATCCGCGCAACGAGGCAAGTGTGTTTGCCTGCGCGATCCACCAGGCTGGTGCATCAGAGATTCCGACGTAGAGCACTTTGCCCGCGCTCACCAAATCATCCAGCCCGCGCATCACTTCTTCGACCGGCGTGAGCTGATCCCAAATATGAACCCAGTAGAGATCGATGTAGTCGGTTTGCAGTCGCTTCAGACTTGCATCGACCGACTGCATCATGTTCTTGCGTTGGTTGCCCGCCGCGTTCGGGTCTGTTCCCGGCGCAGCGTTAGTGTATTTCGTCGCAAGCACCACGCTCTGTCGGTGCCCCTGCATGAACTCGCCGAGGAATGATTCGCTGGATCCGTTGGTGTAAAGGTTGGCGGTATCAATAAAATTTCCGCCAGCTTCGCGGAACGCGTTATAGACCTTTCGCGCTTCATCCTTTCCAGTACCCCAACCCCAATCCTCGCCAAAGGTCATCGTGCCGAGCGATGCTTCAGAAACGCGAAGCCCGCTGTTACCCAAAAGTCTGTATTTCATTTGAACTCCCTACAAACATTGAACTACGAACATTGAACCCCTTTCGGAGGTCGAACCGTGCTCGCCCACGTGTTACAAACATTGAATTACAATCATTGAACTACAAACATTGACGACCATATATTGGTCGTTCTGATTTTTTTGCGTTTTACTTCAGCGCTGAAAAGCTCGTCGGATCCATGAAATAGTTGTCGATGTGGTCCACAAGCGGTCCGTGAATTTCAGAATCCGCCTTAACCTTTTGCCACTCGGGATCCGCCTGGAACGCGGCCCAATTCTTTTTGGCTTCCTCGCGGCTCGCATGCTCCAGTACATATATGAAGAGGTTCTGCGAGCTCGGCGCATCTTGAGGAACCCAATACCCAATGCTCTTCATGTGGTGTCGCTTGAACAATGCCTCGGTGTGATCGCCAAAGCGAGCAACCAGCGCTTCCATTTTGCCCTCCTTGACGTGATACATACGTAGTTCGTAGACGTGCTGCGAGGAACTCGATCCGCTCAGAAGACTGAAGCCCAGCGTCACCGCTGAGCCGCCGAGCAACGACAGAACAGAAGCTGTCTTGATGCCGCTCAACTTTGCAGCAGCGATTTTCAGCGTTGTTATTGCAATGCTTAAAAGTTCCATAAGTCTCCTCTGGATTCTCATTCTGGAATGAGCATCAAGGCGCGTAACGTGTGAACACCAGGTCGCGATCCTTCACCTTCGCGTGGCAAGGGAAGCAGGTTGAAAGGAATGCATCATCAGCAGGTTTGCCATCGTTAAAATGAGCAAAACCCCAGCCGCCCGTCGAGGCATACTTCTTTGAGTCCTTAACCATGAACTGAACGTTCGTCGGAGGGCCGGTAACAAAAGACTGAGCACGGCCAAAGACTTTGTTGTTTTCTTCAGACGAAACAAATTTCCAGTGCAAAGCGGCAATGATCGCGCCGTCCGGGAATGGAAGCTTTCCTTCTCGGTAAGCTTTGATCGCAACATCGTTGCCGAGGATGGCAGCGAAACTGTTGAGATTGCCTTCTTCGTGGGCAACGTTGATAAACTCCCAGCTGCGGTAGCCGGCGGGAATCTCCCTAACGAAGATTGGGCCATCCCCTTTTAGCGCGCTCTGGGTTGCGGATGCTGTGAAGGTGACAATGCCAGCGAGTGTCGCAACTACCATAAGCAATTTGCTGATTCTCTTCATCGTTGATTCTCCGTCCGACTAGATCCGGCTCAGCTTGATCGAGGCAGTTTTTTGTCGCGAGCTGCAGACTGCAACAGTGATGCCTTATCTAACTGATTGCAAACATTGCTTAGTCCCGGGCGATCCAATGCTGAACTTCGGCATTTGCTGATTCTGGGCAGCCGGTACTTCGTTGTGTTTTTAAAGATTTCTGCCCATTAGTGGGAGGCAACGCGGAGGCCACGGTTAAGTTATTGATTCTGATTGCGAAAGCAGCAACTTCGTAATTTTCTTGCGAGATGACGCAATTCGACCCGGCACAACCGACCGGATCCGGTCGCGAGCTCGTCTATGAGCCAGCTTCAGTTGTGTCGGACCACTCACATCGAGTGTGTTGAGCGCGTCAGGAGGCCATATCTGTAGACACCTCCGTGGGAGCGATCGCCCTCCGCCAGGAGGCATGTTTTGTAAACCGAGGCGTAGTCAACGCCGAATGCTTTGCAAAACCGACATGAACATGGACGTCCTGACGGAGCTCGAACCATCCGCGATCGGTGCTTCAACATGGAACCCCTGACAAGGTTCATTCCTCCAGCTATTGACATCTGCCTTCATCTCAAGTATCTTGAACTCAAGATACTTTATGACGGCGCGAAAGATCGAATCATTAACCGGGGGCAGCGGGGTTCACGTATTTCTGGTGTTGTGGAAAGCGGCGCGCGCGGTCGAAGGCTATGCCGAAAACAGCATCGCACAGCTCGAAATGTGCGGCAGCGATTTCGCCGTCCTAGAAGCGCTCCTCCACAAGGGCCCGCTTCCGGTCAATGAAATCGGGAAGAAGGTCCTGCTCACCAGCGGATCTATCACCGTCGCGGTGGACCGCCTCGAAAAGCGAGGCCTTGTCGAACGTCGCGCTCACGGCTCCGATCGCAGAGCGCGGATAGTGCACCTGACTAAGGAGGGTGGAAAAATCATTTCTCGCGTCTACAGCGACCACGCGGCTGATATGGAACACCTCGCCGCGGCTTCTCTCACGCGAAGAGAACGCGAGACGCTTATCCGCCTCCTGAAAAAAATTGGCTACGAAGCCGCGGATGCACTATCGCGATCTGATGACTCCGATTCGTAAAGATCTCTCGAGCCGCACAAGAGAGGAGATTTATGTCAA
>Ga0075425_100008203_pt1 | contig 11070 bp, 10 predicted proteins | sample SoiMethybrSBSTD4_FD_75300 | JGI IMG/M metagenome (GOLD analysis project Ga0075425, IMG submission 75300) | Bulk soil microbial communities from a Populus tree surrounding site in Tennessee, USA - Soil MetaG P. TD hybrid SBSTD4 | ecosystem: Environmental > Terrestrial > Soil > Tree plantation...
CGGCGCGTGGGCCCGGCAAATAGGCTCGACGAAACTCGACGACCCCGGGAAGTCCCACCCCTCCGGGTGTTCTGAAGTGGCTCCGGGGGATCCTTCGCCCGCGGCGTTCAGGGTCCGCCGTAGAAAGCGCCGCGCACGCCGAATTCGCCAAAGTAGCGGGACATGGCGTTGCTATCCTGGTAGTGCCCGGAGGCGTAAGGGCCGAGGGCGATGTGGCCGACCAAGCGCCACGTTTCCCAGAACGCACCGAGCCCCACGACGGAGAGAGATCCGCTCGACGAATACTGCCCGTCGTCCGAGCGGCGCCGGATCGTGGCCGTACCGGTCCCGAAATCGGCGAAAAGGGCCAGGTCACGGAGCCTGCCGCCGCGGGCAAAAAGCGGGAAGGCCTCGATGTGGAAGAGGTAGGTCGATCCGCTCGTGACGAGGCGGCTCGAGCCGTACGACGATCGCGAAAAGCCGAAGCCGAATGTGAACCAGTCGGTGAGTGCGCCACCGAGGTAGATCATGCCGGCGGACCCCACGCCGGACGTGGCTGCGCGGTAAGCGGCGTTGTCGATCTTGGAGAACTCGTTCGGGTACCCCGCGACTGTGCCGAACGACATGCCCGCGAGCACACCGGCGGTAAATCCGCTTCGACGAGTCGCAGGCGCGTTCTCCCACGAGGGCTTGTCGTCGGCGTCAAGCCGCCCCTCTGGAGGCGCAGCGAACGCCGTCGATCGCCACGCCACGAGCACGAGCGCCCACGCGATCGCCACGATAGCCTTCATGCTTCGTTCGGATGCTCGATCCAGAACTCCCGGTCAAGCTAGAAACGCCAATGACCTTGCGCAATGCCCCGGTCCCTGCGAAAACGCTCCCCGAATGTCCAAGGCTCTGCCCGTTCTGGCTCTGGTCGTCCCCTTGGTGATCGCCTGCTGCGACGGCACGCTCACGGGCATCGGTCGCGAACCGCGTCCTCCCGAAACGCCGCTTCCGGCGGCGCCGGTCGAATCGGTGACCCCTCGCGCCGCCGGTTCCCCCGTGCCGATCGCGGGAGAGGAGCAGATCGAGTACATCGTCGCGCAGCATCTGCTCGTCATGTACGCAGGTTCGAAGAGCGCTCCCCCGAAAATCAAGCGCAACAAAGAAGAGGCGCGCTTGCGCGCCTTCGAGGCGCTGAATCTCATCAAGAAAGGGCAGGACTTCGACAAGGTCGTCGCCGCGTACACCGACGAGCCGGGCGGCGCGGCCAAGCACGGCGATCTCGGTCGCTTCTCGCGCGACATGATGGTGAAATCGTTCTCCGACGCCGCCTTCGCGCTCGACGTGGGGCAGGTGAGCACGGTGATCGAGTCGCCCTTCGGCTTTCACGTGATCCGGCGAAACCAATAGCGAAGTAGGCTCCAAGTGCGCGTTCATTGCATAGGCGTGGCGGGGGCTGGAATGGGAGCCCTGGCCGGTTTGCTCAAGGCGATGGGGCACGACGTGACCGGATCGGACGTCGCATTCGACCCCCCCATCGGGCCCGAGCTTGCGCGCTGGGGCGTCGTCTGTCTCCAAGGCTTCGACCCTTCGCATGTCTCATCGCGGCCGGACCTCGTCGTCGTCGGCAACGTTTGCCGCCGCGACAACGTCGAGGCTCAAGCGGCGATCGAAGGCGGTCTCAAGGTCACGACGATGCCTCACGCGCTCGTCGACTTGGTCATCGCGCCGCGAGGCGCCTCGCCGCTCGTCGTCGGCGGGACCCACGGAAAAACGACGACGAGCGCGATGGCGGCGTGGCTCCTCGAGTCGGCAGGCAAGCGCCCCGGTTTCTTCATCGGCGGTCTCCCGAAGAACTTCGAGGCGAGCTTTCGTGCGCCCCCGGCGGTCGACCCCTCGGCGCTGCGTCTGAACGTCACGCCCGATCACGACGAGGCGCGAGCCGCATTCGTGCAGGCCGAGAGCCGCTTCTCCCGCGTGCCGTTCGTCGTCGAGGGAGACGAGTACGATACGGCCTTCTTCGAGAAGACACCCAAGTTCTGGCACTACCGAGCGGAAGTCGCGATCGTGACCTCGATCGAGCACGACCACATCGACATCTACCCGACCGAGGCGTCGTACGTCGACGCGTTCCACGAATTCTTGCGCCGCTTGCCGCCCACCGCCCTCGTGATCGCCGCGGCCAACGACCGCCGCGTCGTCGAGGTGACCCGCACTTCGGCGCGCTGCAAGGTGAGCTACTACGCCCTCGAAGGCGACGAGACGTTCGGCGTGACGCCCGAGTGGCTTGGCGCGCCGGGCGCCATCGTGGCCGGCATGCAGGAGTTCGACATGTACATCGGGGGGGTCGCGTGCGGGCGCATGCGCACCCCCTCGCCGGGAAATCACAACGTCCGCAACGCGGTTGCTGCGATCGCCGCGGCGGCCGAAGGCTACGGATGTCCCGTTCGAGAGCTCATCCAGGCCATCTCGACGTTCGACGGCGTCAGGAGGCGGCAGGATCTGGTCGGCGAAGTTCGCGGCATACGCGTCTACGACGATTTCGCCCACCACCCGACGGCGGTCGAAGAAACCCTCCGCGCCCTTCGCTCGAAACACCCGCGAGGAAAGCTTTTCGCCGTCTTCGAGCCGCGAAGCGCGACCTCGTGCCGGGCGATTCACCAAGAAGCGTATGCAGCGGCTTTCCGCTGCGCCGATCGGGTGATCATCGCGCCACTCGGTCGCTCCAACATTCCGGAGAGCGAGCGCCTCGACGTGCTGCGGCTCGCGCGCTCCATCGCCGACCAGGGCAAGCGAGCCGACGCGCTCGGGAGCATCGACGCGATCGTCGACGCGATTGCAGCCGAGGCAACGGATGGTGATACGGTCGCGATGTTGTCCAACGGCATGTTCGGCAACATCCACCGAAAACTGCTCGACGCTCTCGGGCTGCCAAGACCTGCGAACTAATGCTAAGAACGCCTCCCCATGTCGAAACGAGGCGAGCAAGGCGTGGTACGACGAGGCTTTCAGCGGGCGCGAGACGTCAGGCCGCGGCGCATCACGGGCAAGGAACGGCCCGCGCAAATCATCGAGGGAGCGTTCCCCGCTTACGTCGGCCGTCAGGAGCGCACCGCTTACCAGCTCATGCGAAAGTGCGTCGCCGACGGGGCCGCCGTCTTCCTCACGCTTTCAGGTGCGATGACGCCCGCGGGCCTCCATCAATCTTGTCTCATCCCGCTGCTCGAGCGGGGCATCATCGACTGCATCACGACCACCGGAGCGAACCTCTACCACGACGCGCACCGCGTGATCGGCCACCGGATCCGTGAGATCGCGCCCGACGCGGGCGATCTCACCCTCCGGGTCGCGCGCATCATTCGCATCTACGACCTCGGCTTCCTCGAGGAGACGCTGCTCGAGACCGACAAGCTTTTCAGCGCGCTCTTGCAGAAGCCCGCGTTCCAGAAGCGGATGACGACGAGCGAGCTCCACTTTTTGCTCGGCCGCGAGATGTTCGCCATCGAAAAGGCGCTCGGCGTAAAGGCGCCGTCGCTGCTCTCGACCGCCTACCGGATGGGCGTTCCTATTTTCGTGGGAGCGGTGCAAGACGGGTCGATCTTTCTCAATGTCGTCAAGCTGCGCGCCATGCTCGGCGACTCTTTCAAGCTCGAGATCGACATCAACGAAGACGTTCTCGAGATGGGCGCCGTCCAGCACCATTGCTTCAAGACGCTGAAAAAGAAGATGGCCATCTGGATCTTGGGCGGAGGCGTCCCAAAAAATTACACACTACAGGGGGAGCCGCTCTTGGATCAAATCCTGGGAGTGCCGGCGCAGGGGTTCGACATCGACGTGCAGTTCTGTGTCGACCCGGTCGACAACGGGGCGCTTTCGAGCTGCCCGGCGGGCGAGGGGCACACCTGGGGCAAAGTGAGCGCCGAGAGCGTTGCGGCCGGCAGCGTATACGTGCACGCGGACGTGACCGCCGTGTTTCCTTGGATCACCTACGCGCTGCTCAGCGATCCGAAGATGAAAAAGAAGCCGCTCTCCCTGGTAGCGGCGCGCGAGCGGGCGAAGGAACGTCTGATGCGCGAGATCGGAAAGCGACGGGCGGAGCTCGTTCCCACCCTGAGCTACCCGCTCCCCCGAGCCTGAGACTTCGCGGTTCCCGTCGGGGGACTTCGCGGCGTCGTCCCCGTCTGAGCCGCTTCGGAACACCCGGAAGGGTGGGACTTCCGCGCCGTCAAACGTCGTAATCGTGCGCGCCGAGCAGCTCGAAGAGCGCGAATGCGCGGATGGCATCGTCATGCTCGAAGGAGAGCCCGGTGCGAGGAACCGATCCTCTCTCGCTTCGGCTCCAGACGACGCGCCCTCGCAGAACGAGCGGGTCCCATAGCGTGGGTGCCACGATCTCGAGCGTCACGATACTGCCCGGCGCGACGGGTTCGGCGGCTTCGATGCAGGCGCCGCCGAGGCTCAGGTTCACGATGCGAATGCGGGTGCCGGTCTCGACAGGGGGCGCCTCGATCGGTCGTTCCCGCGTGGGCAATGCGCCACTTGGCCGCCCTTGTCTGGACGGCGGGCGGCTCGGCCGCTCACGCGCGATTTGTGAGCTGCTCGGCCGCTCGTGGACCGTCGAAAAACCGCTGCGCGACGCGCGAGGCGGCCCCTCGATGGGCCTCTCGCGAAGCGCTGGGACGCCGTGTGCGATGGAAGTATCGCTCGCCGTCGGGGGGCCGGTGTGTGCATCAACGCGTCCGAGGGCAGCCGAAATGTCGATCTCACGCCGGCCATGAGCTCGAAAGTGGCTGCCCTCCGACATGGCTTTCCTCGGGCAACGTACCACGCGTCGGCACCGGCCGGGCGAGCGAGGGACGCTGGCAGCCGGCCCGGACGGGCTTGCCCGGTCCATCCTGCGAAAAAGGGGCAGAAATCGGCCCGCTGCGTGACATCGCCGCTCGGCGGCGACGAACTGGGATTTCGGACAAAACGCCGGTACGATGGCCTCGTAAGCCCCGTTGTCTTCCACCCCTGCTCTTTCGGCTCGGTCGGGGGGCTACCCGAGAGAAAGTTTTGCGATGGCTCAGGATACCCGTAAAGACCCACGAGCGAAGGTGCTGACGATGACGGTGCGCTACAAGAGCGCAACGGTCGACGAGTTCATCGAGCACCACTCGCACGACGTCAGTCGTGGGGGCATCTTCATCAAGACGCCGTCTCCGTTTCTGCCCGGCACGCTCCTCAAGTTCGAGATCCGCATCGCCGACGACAAACCGATGTTGCAGGGGGTGGGCCGAGTCGTCTGGAAGCGCGAGGCTGCGGGCGCAGGCCCCGACAAGCCGGCCGGCATGGGGGTGAAATTCATCAAAGTCGACGAGGCATCGCGCGCGCTCATCGATCGCTTGGTCACATCCAAGGGAGGCGGGGTCTCCGCCTACGACGCCGAAGCGCCCCTCGAGCTCGCCGCTACTTCTGCGGCCGTGCAGCCCGCCACGCAGCCTCGTGCCGCGCCCAATCCCGCGCCGGTCGGGGCGGCTCCGGCACGCCCGGCCGGCGTTGCGCCCGTGGGCCCCGCCATTCGCAAGGCCACCATGATCGGGCTCGGCATCAACGCCGCGGCGGCGGGCAGCGCTCCTCCACCGTCGAAGGGCAGATCGCAGGCTCCGCGTCCCGCCGAGCCTATGTTTCCAAAGACCAACTCGGAAATGGAAATGCCGCCGCCGGAAGAGCGGACGGTGATGAAGCAGGCCGCTCAGCTCCTCGAGGAAGCGCTGAAGGGAGCCGGTGGCTCGATCGACGAAGTCGGCTCCGCTCCGGTCGCCGTCGATCCTCCCCGCTCGCCCCCCGCGCGCGAGCCGCCGGCCCCCTCGCACGAGATCGCCGAGCCATTCGATCGCGCGGGCTCTGCCAAGCTGCGAAGCGCCGAGTCTCCTCCAGCGTCGGCGCGACCTCGGGTACCGGCGCACATTCCTCTCGATCGGCACCCCGCGACCGCGCCGTCGAAGGACGTGCCACTCAGTCAGAGGCAACCGGCGCGAGCCGTGTCGTCCGTACCGCCCGCCGATTCGATGAGGAAGAAGAGCTCCGGTGGGCGCGCGACGATGTCGCTGCTCCTCGTCGCCAGCGCTGCAGCCGTGGCTTACGTCGCTTTGCAGAAGAAGGAGGTCAGGGCGCCCGAACCCATCTCCGAGCCGGCGGTCCCGGCGGTCACCGTCCCACCGCCCGTTCCCTCGCCCGTCTTGTCGGTCCTGCCTCCCGTCGAAAGCGCGCCCGCCGTCGCGAGCGCGGCGCCGCCTACTTCCGCTTCCGCGGCACCGGTAGCGAAACCGGGTGCACCTGCCGTGACGCAGCCCGGCGCGCCGGGAAAGCCTGCCGTCGCGGCACCTGCCGAAAAGCCCGCGTCGGTCGAAAAACCGGTCGTAGAGAAGCCGGCTCCGGTCGAAAAGCCCCCCCCGGTCGTCGCGGCTCCCAAGCCCAAACCAGCTCCCAAGCCACCCCCGGAGGAGGGCGCAACCCCGCCGCCGGAAAAAAAGCCCAAACCTGCCCCGAAGCCATCCGACGACAACCCGTACTGATTCGAGAAGCCTGTCAGGGTTCAGGCTTCCAGCTTCAGGTACAGCTCGACGAAGTTGTGAAGGATGCTCGCCGTGGCGCCCCAGACGATCTCGCCGGCCGCTTCGTACGAAAGAACGATCCGCTTGGCGGGGCCCCAAGCCACGCTGATCGCGCGAGGAGGCGCCTCGAACGCGGCGAGCGGGGCGGCGAAAACGCGGGCGACCTCGGTGGCGAGCGGCGCGGGCTGGAAGGGCTTCGGGATCCATCCGACGTACGGAGTCACCGTGAAGCCGGTCACCGTCACGCAGTCGTCCAGAACGCCGAGGACATCGACCTCGCTCGGCGCTAGGCCGATCTCCTCGTACGTCTCTCGCAAGGCGGTCGACAGCGGGTCCGCGTCCTCGGCCTCGCGCTTTCCGCCGGGCAATGCCACCTGTCCGCCGTGCACCCGCATGCCGTCCGCTCGTCGCACGAGCCAAAGGTGGGGAAGAGTCTCGCCGGGCGGCGCGAAGAAAGGGAGGAGCACGGAAGCGGGACGAAGCGAGTCGTTACGAGCGCGAACCGGGCTGCGCTGCGAAAGGATGTGGCGCACCCTATCCGCGAACCCCTTGCCCTGCATGGTCACCGTCAGGTGATCACCCCCCCGCCGGCTCGCAGGAACGGGTTGCCGCGACGCTCCTCGCCGATGCTCGTCGCGGGGCCATGGCCCGGGACGACGTGCGTATCCTCTGCCAGCGTCAGAAGGCGCGTGCGAAGCGAGCGGAAGATGAGGTCGGTGTCCCCGCCCCACAGATCGGTGCGGCCGATGCCGCGGCGGAAGAGCGTGTCACCCGTGAACGCGACGTTCGTCGCGCCGGACTTGACGACGAAAGAGACGCTCCCGGGGGTATGACCGGGCGTGTGAAGCACCTGGAGCTCGACCTGACCCGCGCGAACGACCAGGTCGTCGACCAGGTCTCCCTCCATGTCGCAGCTCTCGGGGAGCGGGACGCCGAGCAGCTCTGCCTGGATCGGCAGGAGGTCATACAAAAAGCGATCGGCCTCGTGAATGTGGGCCTGCGCAGAAGACCAGCGTTGGAGGGGCGCGGTGGCCCCGACGTGATCGATGTGCGTATGGGTGTGGACGATGGCCGCGACGCTGGCGCCGCTTTTTTCGAGCTTCGCACGTATGTTGTCGAAATCACCTCCGGGATCGATCACGATGGCGCTTCGGGTCTCGTCGTCCACGAGAATCGAGCAATTGCATCGGAGGGGCCCGGCGGGGAAGGTCTCGATGACCATTCACCCCTCTTGTAGCACGGTGTTCCAAGCCGCTGGCTTGCCGGTGGTCCCAGGTGGCAAACTGAGCCGTACCCTTCGCCTTTTCGCCCGATGACATCGTCTGGAGTCGATTCCCCCACGCCGGCAAAGACCGGGGCCGCGAGCCTCGTCGGAAAGGTCCTGTCCGAGCGCTACCGCATCGAGTCGGTGCTCGGCGAGGGGGGGATGGGCGCCGTGTACCTGGCCGAGCACGTGCTCATGCGCAAGCGGCTAGCAGTCAAGGTGCTGCACCCTGAAATGACGCGCATGCCCGAGATGGTCGCGCGGTTCGAGCGCGAGGCGATGGCGGCCGCCCACATCGAGCACCCGAACGTGGCGGCCGCGACGGATTTCGGCAAGCTCGAAGACGGCTCTTTTTTCCTCGTTCTCGAGTACGTCGAAGGGACGAGCCTGCGCGATCTCATCGCGAAGGGGCCGCTCGCCACCGAGCGGGCTTTGCATATCGCTTACCAGATGACGTCCGCGCTCGCGCGTGCGCACGCGCTCGGCATCGTCCACCGAGATCTGAAACCCGAAAACGTGATGCTCGTCGAGCGCGAGGGGGATCCGAACTTCGTCAAGGTGCTCGACTTCGGAATCGCCAAGGTGCCGGTCGGCGAGCTTTCGCCGGAAAAACCAGGCGACGAGGGGGCGCCGGTGTTGACGCAGCTCGGGATGGTCTACGGGACCCCCGAATACATGGCGCCCGAACAAGCGCTCGGGCAGGTGATCGACGCGCGAGCGGACATCTACGCCCTCGGGGTCATTCTCTTCGAGATGCTGAGCGGAGTGCGCCCGTTCGAAGCGGAGAGCAAAGTGGCGCTTCTCGGAATGAAGGTGACGTCCGACCCGCCCACGCTCGCGACAAAGAATCCGGACGCACGGGTACCGGACTCGGTCGAGGCTCTCGTCAGGCGCATGCTCGACAAGGAAGCGGCCAACCGGTTTCAGGACGCGCGCGAGATCCTCGACGCCATCGAGAACGGCCGCATCGGGGAGGCACGAACCGAAGCCCCGATGGGCCGGCTCAACATGACGCCGACACCCGCCACCGCGCGCTACAGGGCTTCGCTCGCGTCCGTTCCGCGCGCACCCGCCCTGTCGGCGGACTGGGTACCCGGTGCGCGTTTTGCCGAAAAGCGCGCGCAAATGACGGCATGGGTGCGAGGGGCGCGCGAAAAACTGCCAGGCGCGCTCGCGCGTGTTCCTCCGCTCGGGCTCATCGGCGGCGCAGTCGTCGTGATGTTGCTCCTGCTTCTCGGGTCCTATGCGATCCTGGGCAGCTCGAGCCGAAGCACGGTCCCTTCGGCCGACGGATCCGCCGCCCCTCCACCCCCCCTTTTCAAGAAGCTCTTCGTTCCAGCGACGGCGCCGCCGGAGGTGCTCGCGACCGCATCGAGCCAGGGCGCGGCCGCGCTGGAGGAGCTCTCCACCCGCTTTCCCGAAGATCAGGCGGTGTTGCGGGCGCTGCTCCGCGCGTATACGAAGGACAAGCGCGGCGCCGACGCGATGCGCGTCGTCGGCAAGCTCGTCGGCCAGAACGAGCGTGCGGCCGGCGACGACGAAGTGGTCGACGCGATCACCGCCGCAGCTCAGGGACCTGCCGAATCGTCCGACGCCGCGTTCGCGATGATGGAAAGTGGTCTCGGGACCAAGGGCCCCGATCTGCTCTACGACCTCTCGACGACCAAGGGGCTCTCGCCTCGCACGCTCGCGCGCGTCAAGCAGTCGCTCGCCAAGTCCGAGGTGAAGTCGCACATGTCGCCGGCGCTTTCCGTCGCGATCGAGCTACGCAGCGCTACCGGATGCGAAGCGAAGCGTGCCGTCTTGCCGCGAGCCAAAGATCAAGGCGACGCGCGGGTGCTGGGGTCCCTACGCACGCTACAGGCGCCGCGTGGCTGTGGTTTTTTGGGTCTCGGCGATTGCTGGGCGTGCATGCGCCGCGACAACGCCCTCGGCGCGACCATCGCCGCGATCGAAGAGCGCACCGCCAATTGAAGCCACGCCGATGGCAAAGGCGGCTCGTGCAAGCTCTCAGCCCACCTCGAGGCGGCGGAGCATCTCGACGAAATCGGCGGGCAGAGGCGCCTCGAACGTCATCGAGCTTTGCTTCACGGGGTGGATGAATCCGAGCTCGGCCGCGTGCAGCATGGGTCGCGGGGCAGCGAGCCGATCGCCTCCGTAGTCGCGCACGTAGACGCGCTCGCCCACGATCGGATGGCCAGCTTCGGCGAGGTGAATACGGATCTGGTGGGTGCGCCCCGTCTCGAGACGGCACGCCACCAGTGTTGCGCTCGGGAGCCTACGGATCGGCTCGACATGGGTGATGGCCAGCTGTCCTTCTTGGCCAAAACGCGAGGCGCCGCGCAAGTTGTCGCCACGGTTTTTCACGAGGTAGCTGCGGAGCGTCCGCTTTTCGACCTCTCCGTGCGCGAGAGCAAGGTAGCGGCGGTGCACCGTTCGCGCACGGAGCTGACCGGCAAGGGCCTTCTTCGCCGCGAACGTTCGTGCGAACACGATGACGCCGCTCGTGTCCTTGTCGAGCCTCTGTACGACGCCGAGCGTGGCGGGAGGGCCCTTGCCGCGCGAGCGAGGCAAGAGCGCCGCGACCAATTGGTCGAGCGTGCCCCGCTCGCCCTGGTCATATGGGACCGAGCTGACGCCAGCCGGCTTGTTCACGACGACCAGTTGGGGATCGACGTAAAGAAGCGCCGACCGGTCGATGCCGAGCGAGCGTTTTGGGGCGGCGGCGCGCGGATCGATCTCGAGGGCGTCCCCCTTCGATACGCGTCGCTCGGCCTCCATGGCGACGACTCCGGCGAGCTGCACCTTGCCGCGCGCGATCATGGTTCGCGCGTCGCCCCAGCTCATTCCGGCGAGCGTCCGTAACGCTCGGTCGAGCGGCCGCCCGTCGAGCGATTCCGGAACCACGAACCGTCGCGTGTCAGATTCGGGCCGCACGGATTCTCGCGCAAGCTTCGGCGAGCACGTCATCTTCCTTTGCGAAGCAAAACCGAAGGAATCGGTCGCCCAGCGACCCCTCGAAGAATGCGGTTCCCGCGATCGAAGCCACTCCCGTTCGTTCGAGCAGAGCGAGCGCTGCGTCGAGCGAATGCTCGAAGCTCGATCTCGATAGATCGGCGAGCACGTAATAGGCCCCCTCCGGAACCACCGGCGACAGGCGCGCGGTCTCCAGCGCTTCGCAGATCATGTCGCGCTTATTTTGGTAGTTCTTTCGAAGCTCCTCGAAATACGACGGGGGGGCTGCGA
>Ga0075425_100008206_pt1 | contig 11068 bp, 4 predicted proteins | sample SoiMethybrSBSTD4_FD_75300 | JGI IMG/M metagenome (GOLD analysis project Ga0075425, IMG submission 75300) | Bulk soil microbial communities from a Populus tree surrounding site in Tennessee, USA - Soil MetaG P. TD hybrid SBSTD4 | ecosystem: Environmental > Terrestrial > Soil > Tree plantation...
GTCGAGCGCCTCGTCGCCGAGCATCGCCGCCAGCTCGACGACCTCGAGCGCTCGGCGGCGCGGGCCATCAAGGATCTCCAGCCGGCGTACAAGTCGGGTCTCGAGCACACCGACCCTCTCGAGTACATCGAGGTCCTCCGCGACGCAGGCGCGATCAACGAGCGATTCGGCGAGCTCCAGGCGTCGGTCAAGAGCGAGATCCTCGTGTTCACCAAGCCGCCCTACGCGACGCAACCGCAGGAGAACCCGGAGGGCCTCGAGGTCTCGCGCACGCTGCGCGCGCGGAGCGTGTACGAGATGAGCGCGTTCGATGACCCGGCGTTCATCGCCGGTGTCGAGCGGTTCATCGAGGCCGGCGAGGAAGCGCGCTTCGTCGAGCACCTCCCGCTCAAGCTCGTGATCATCGACGAGACCATCGTGATGTTCGGCATGCAGGACCCGGTCGGGTCCGGCGGCGACCTGACGATCATGGTGGTCGAGCATCCGTCCCTCGCCAAGGTCCTCAAGACCTCGTTCGAGTCGACGTGGGCGCAGGGCCTGACCATTCAGCAGGCAGCTGCGGCGCACGCCGCCGGGCAGCGCAAATCCGCCTGATTCCCTGATGCGACCGGCCGCCCACCGTCGCGCGTCCCTGCTGACCGGTCTGCTTCTGCTCGCCTCGCTCATCCCGGTCCAGGCCACGGCACTCGCGGCGCAGCCGGCGCCGTCGGCTTCGACCAAGCTCCGCGGCGATCTCGCCGCGCTCGTCGCCGGCCTCGACACGCTCGACACCCGCATCCCCGGCCTCGTCGCCGGGTATCGCAAGGGCGAGATCCCATTCTTCGCCTACCTCGACGCCAACACCGCGGCCCGCCGGTCGGCGCTGCAGGACCTCGGCGCGCGGGTGCTGCGGAGCTACTCGAGCGTCCCGGCGGTCGCGCTCGCGGCCAGCCCGGTCGACATCCTCCGTGTCGCCGAGAAGTCGTGGGTCGGATGGCTGGCGCCGGTCGAGGTCGTCGTTCCGATGAATGGCACGGAGCCATACGGCGACCAGGCAAAGGGCACGCCCGGCGATCTCGGGGCGCCGGAGCAATGGAATGCCGGGGTCACCGGCGAGGGTGTCCGCATCGCGATCCTCGACACCGGCGTGGATTCGACGCATCCAGACCTGAATGACCAGGATTTCCGCAGGTGGTCACAGCTGGTCGGCGGGACCAAGATCGCCGCGCAATACAACTTCGTCGGCGGCCAGTGCGTGCCGATCGTCGGCGTCCAGGACGGCAACGGGCACGGCACGCACGTTGCCGGCATCGCCGCCGGGACCGGCAGCGGCGTCCCCGGCGACCCGTCGGATGACGGCAAGTACACGGGCATCGCGCCGGACGCCGAGCTGGTCGTGGCCAAGGTCCTCACCGACGCCGGCGCCGGGATCAACAGCGACCTGATCGCCGCGATGGAGTGGGCCGCCACGCCCGCCGCGCAGGCGCCCCTCGGCTGTGGCGCCGGCGCCCAGATCGTGAACATGAGCCTCGGCAGCGAGGCGCGGCCGGGGCGGCTGAACTCCGGCACCGACGTCGACCTCGTGAGCATCGCCCTCAACCGCCTCGCGGTGAAGTACGGGACGTTATTCGTCGCCAGCGTGGGCAACCAGGGGCCGTTCATCGGCAGCCAGCTCGAGGCGCCAGGCGCGGCGGCGCAGGTGCTTGCCGTCGGGGCGACAGCCAAGGACTACGACCTCAACCACGACGACACGTACTCCGGTGACAACTGCGCCGGCTACATGCACCCGGGCCCGAATTTCGCCGACAACACGTGCGATGACGGCCCGGGGACGCAGCCGTCATCGCTGTCGTCGCTCTCGTCCCGTGGCCCGTCCGGCGACCTGTGGCTCCGGCCGGACGTGGTCGCACCCGGCTACTACATCGTCTCGGCCGAATCGGCAACGGGCACCGGGATCAAGAGCCAGGACATCAACCTGAACACGCAGCTCGACCCCTTGTACGCGACCGCGAGCGGCACCTCGATGGCCGCGCCGGCTGCGTCCGGGAGCGCCGCGCTGGTGCTCGACGCGTACCTCAACGCCTACGGGACGGCCCCTTCCGGCGCTTCAGGCACGACGGCCCTGGCGAAAGCACCGGCCTACGCGCTCGTGCGCGCAGCCATGATGAACACGGCCGGCGGCGACCTCCTCGAGGCACGGCTCACGTCCAAGTCCGACCTCGCCTTCCTCCCGAAGTGCGACCTCGACCCGACGCTCGTCCCGTTCGTCTGCGACTTCGTGAACGTCTTCAACCAGGCCGGCTACGCCACGGTCTACGAGGTTCGCAACGGTCCCGACGATCCGTACGTGGGACCGCTCGGCGAGGGCGCCGGCAAGGTCCGCATCAACCAGGCGGTCCAGGCACTGCGCAACGGCGTCGTGATCTACAGCGCCGGCTCGGGCACCGGTGCGAGCGCCGGCACGGGCCCGCGCGACTTCCAGGGGACCTGGCAGATCGGCGCGGTCACGGCCGGGACGGCGCAATCCCAGAAGTTCGTGGTCCACGGGGCGCCCGGCAGCGGCAAGGTCAAGGTCACGTTCGGCTTCTCGGGCGGCCACCCCTCCGATGGCAGTCGCGCGATCCCGACATCCGGCGCCGGCGCCTGGTCGATCCAGCTGCCCGGGACGACGAGCGTCAGCGGCGACGCGATCGTCACGTTCAAGCTGACGATCCCCGCCGGGACCGCGCCCGGCCTCTACACCGGCGTCGTCCTGGCGACGACGACACAGGGCGTCACGCTTCGCGTCCCGGTGTTCGCCGCCGTCGCGATGCACGATCCGGATCCGGCCGCGGGCAACGCCCCAGGCCCGCAGGCAGTGGCCTCGCTCGCCGACGCCTTCGCCAAGTCCGACACGCTCTGGCCGTCGGTCGTCGGGTCGGCGGGGACCGGGGCTGGCTCGGACTGGAACATCTACCCCGTGGAGCTGGCGAGCGGGCTCGCCGAGGCGCGCTTCAAGGCCGTGTCCGCCGGGAACAACGAGGCCTACGACATCTACCTCTACGACGCCGCCCTGAACCTCATCTTGAGCACCCATCCGTTCGCGCCGCCCGGCCAGGCGAGCGGCGTCACGGACACGCCGACGTATGAGACCCGCCCGCCGTCGACGACCTCGGCGCCGGCGGCGCTGACGATCGGGACGCCGGCCGCGGGCCGCCACTACGTCGTCGTCAACCGGGCCATCGTCGGCAAGGTGGGTCCGCAGCCGGCCGGGAGCTTCGGCGGCTTCACACTGACACTGGACGAGGTCCGGGCAGCCGGCCCGGCGCAGCCCTCGCAGCTGGCCTACGAGGGCGACTACGCCTGGACCGCCGGCTCGCCGGCTCGCCTGGCAGCACGCCTCACCAATCCCGCGGGTTCCGGCATGACCGGGATCGCGGGTCGGACCGTGACATTCACCGTCGATGGCGGGACGAGTGTCTGCGGCGCCAGCCCGTGCCAGTCGACCACGGACTACAACGGGATCGCCCAGCTCGCGAGCGCGCCGATCACCCTCGCCGCCGGGGTCCACGAGGTCCACGCCCGCTTCACCGGCGACGCCTCCTGGCTCTCGAGCGGCGACGACGCCTTCGTCATCGTCGTTGGCACCGGCGGGCCGCCTCCCCCGCCCCCCGGCGGGAGCGCCGGCAAGATCACCGCCGGCGGCTGGTTCATTCCCGCGGGCTCGTCATCCAGCGGGCCGTCAGCGCGCGTCCACTTCGCCTTCCACGCGACCTCGCCGGGCGTCGTTGCGCCGACGGGTGAGCTGCGCTATCGGGACACGCCTGGCGGGCTCGATCTCACCCTCGTCGCCTGGGCGACGATGCTCGTCGACGACGAGACCGTGACGCTGACCGGGACGGCGCGCGACGCGACCGGCACCACCGTGTCCATCGTCCTCACTGCGACCGACGCCGGCGAGCCCGGCAAAGGCATCGACACGATCCGGCTGCAGGTCCCGGCCCGCAGCTACGACCGCTCCGGCACGCTCGGCGGGGGCGACATCCAGCTCCACTGAGCGGGCCTTCCGACTCCGCCCGGCACGCTCTGCCGCCCACCTTGCACCTCTGTATCAGCGTGATTCTCCCAGTTGACACCCTCGTGAGTGGTGCCTATTCTCGCGCCAAGTAACCACGTGACGTGGTGTCATCGAGACGCCTGGGGTCGCGACCAGACGAGCTCCGAGGGAGGAGACCTGACGTGTCGCGGTTCCAAGGCCGTGCCGGTCATCGCATGGGGCGTGCCGGCCATGCTCTCCAGGGCGCCCTTGCCCTGCTGGCAGCATTCGCCCTGACCCTGCCCACCCCATCGACGGTGGGGCTCACCCCGCCGGCCGCCGAGGCCAAGGCGAATCACGCTCCCATGGCCGGGGGTTGGACGATCTACAAGTACCCGGTCGGCCAGCCCTCGTGCACCGGCGCCGGCTACCCGGGCGCGACGTACTGGGATCGGCTCGACTGCGGCTTCGGCTTCGTGCCGGTGTCCGAGACGACGCCGAGCTCGGTGGTCAAGATCGCGACGATCACCTCGGACGGTGTCACCCGGGGCACGCAGACAGCCAGCTGGCGAAGTGCGGACACCGCCTGGCAGTTCAGCCTTGCCTTCCAGGCGGCCTGGCCCGCCGGACCCGTGACCCTGCGCGTCACCGAGGTCAATGGCGCGGCCGGCAACTTCGGCGAGGTCGAGGTCCTCCTGAACACGCTCGGTGCGACGGTCGCTCCCGGCGCGGGCAGCCTCGCTCCCGGTCAGGCGATCCCGGTCACGGGGACGACCTTCGAGATCGACCAGACGCCCCCGGTCCCGGGCACGATGAGCACCACCGTCGGTGCGGCATTCAAGCTCCAGGTCGTCTGGCCCGACGGCACGATCAAGGGCCCATACGGCCCGTTCACGGCCAATCCCGGGCCGCTCAACAAGGGCACCTTCAGCGCGACCATCCCCGCCGCCGCGACCGCCGGCCTGACCGCTGACGCGTCGACGAACTACCGGGCCACGATCGGCATCGAGGTCGTCGAGGCCTCGTTCACCGACACGGTCACCGGCGCCTGGGGCGCGGCGCGCGCCGGCGGCGGCTCCCTCTCGTACACCCTCCCGCCGCCCACCCTGCTCGTCGAGGACAGCTTCGTGTCCGCGGTCGGCTGGGTGAAGCCCGGCGAGACCTACCCCTTCCGCCTGCTCGTTCGGAACTACACCACCAGCGCACGCAGCGGCGCGGCCGTCAGCGTGGCTGTCCCGGACGGGACGACGTTCGTCCATGCCACCGCGGTCGCTGGATCCGGGGCCTGTGCGGTCAACGCCGCCGGCGGGATCACCTGGACCATCGGCGCCGTCGAGGCCGCCATCGGCGGCGTCCCGACGATCAAGACCTGCGTCATCGAAGCCCTCGCGGACTCGCTGACCCAGGACCCGCAGATCGTCTGGAAGAACCTGTCCAGCACGGCGACCCTGACCTACACGGGCGGCCCCGCCGGCCTGGCGTCGACAAGCCACGGCCCGAAGGTCATCCCGCCCGAATCGACGTTCGATTCGGCTCGCTACGGCGACCGTCCGTTCCCGGTCGTCCCCGTCGACTGGCACGACCGCCAGCACCAGCCGTCGCACACCGGCGACACGCTCAGCGACAAGCTCAACTCCCCGTCGATCGCCGGCTCGACCTTCAACCTCTACCAGGAGATGTCCTACGGGCAGCTCTACCCGGAGGCGGACGTGCCCTCGGCGGGCATCGCCGGCGCCGGCTGGACCTACGGTCCCGGCTTCCAGTTCACGACGCCGATGCCGGGCGGCACGTGCGCCGGCGTCACCTACGGCCTGGCCCAGAACACGCCGCTCTACCCGCAGCGGATCGTGGACGGCTGGTACCAGATGCCGGGTGACACGGGCTACTACGGCTCGGACGCAGACGGCAGCGCCCTGATCGGCGCGGAATCCGGCGTCGGCCAGCTGCAGATGATCGACAACGGCTGCGGGCCGACCGGCAAGGCCGTCTACGACGCGGCCCAGATCGCCGATCCGGAGATCGACTACTCCGACTTCGACACGGACAAGGACGGCGTCGTCGACTTCTTCATGATGGTCTTTGCGGGCGTGGGCGGGCACGGTGCGTCGCAGACGCAGGTCCCGCCATACGACAACATCTGGCCACACTCCTCGAGCCTCGAGTCGTCCTACACGAACCAGGGCCCGTACAACCAGACGGGCTACGTCTCCGACGACCAGCTGAAGGACCTCGAGGGCTTCCCGCTCTACTACACGAGCGCGGCGGCCACCCGGATGACCCGAACGGTTACCGCGTTCCCGGTGTACGTCCGGGTCGGCCCGTACAACGTCAACCCCGAGGACGCGATCGACCATGCGAGCGTCATCTCGCACGAATACGGCCACTCCCTCGGCCTGCCGGACTACTACTCCATCGGCTCCCGGTCGACCTACGGCGACTGGAATCTCATGGCCAATGACAAGTCACAGAACATGGACGTCAACGCCAAGCAGGAGCTCGGCTGGCTGATCCCACGGGTCATCCCGCAGGGCCAGACCGACATCCTCAACTGGCAGGACTCGAAGGCGAACACCCATCGCATCGACTGGCAACAGCCCGACGGCACGTCCTACGCCCTCACCGGTGCGGGCGTGAACAACGGCCAGGGCTACGTCGCCAAGCTGCCGACGAAGGCCATCATCGATCCCGCCAAGTTCGACCCGGCGGGGCCGGGGGTCGGCGCGAGCCGTGATCACGTCTGGTGGTCGCAGTCGGGCAATGACTTCGGCTGCGCGCCCGTTGGCGGGCACAGCCTCGACATCTACCTGCCCGAGCTCGAGAGCCTCCCGGCAGGGACGCCGGTGACCCTCAGCTTCAAGTCCTACTGGGACATGGAGTGGGACTTCGACTACGGGTTCGTCATGCTCTCGACCGACGACGGCACGAGCTACAGCTCGCTCCCGTCGGCCAACAACTACACCAACCCGCAGGCCTTCAACCCGCAGAACAACGCCTGCCAGTCGAAGTACGGCAATGGCATCACCGGCACCAGCGGGTCGTACGAGGCCGGCACCCAGAACATCGACCGGGTGACGCCGGACGCGTACCCGGACGGCGGCTTCCTGGCCGACCAGTACGACCTCAGCGCGGGCGTCGGCTCCAAGGCGGTGCTCCGCTTCTCCTACTCGACAGACCCCGGCGTGGCCCACCCCGGCTGGTTCATCGACGACATCCGCGTGACCGCGGGCGCCCAGGTCATCTTCGACAGCGACCTCGAGACGAGCGGCGACGCCAACGACCCGCGCGTGTTCAATGGCGGCTGCAAGGAGTCGACGAGCGTCACCGCCCAGTGCACGAAGGGCTGGCAGTTCGTCAACTCGGCCGCCGGCTCACCGGCGGATCACGCCTACTACCTGGAGCTCCGCGACCGCTCCGGCTTCGACGCGGACAGCCACGGCCAGAGCGACCGTGGCCCACTCGCCTGGACGCCGGGCGTCCTCCTGACGTACACGGACGAGACCCACGGCTACGGCAACTACGGCACGCCGGATCCGCCGGCGCAGTCGCCGCTCGACGCCCATCCGCAGCCCGGCAACAACGCGCCCAACCTGAACGACGCGGCATTCAGCGCGGCGTCGGGCGGCAACCACTTCTCCGACTCCGGCGCGGGCTGGACGGACAACTACAAGGATCCCTCCAGCGCGGACGGCAACTGGCACTTCACCAGCAACTGCCTGACCTTCGACGTGCTCCGCACGTCCGGCCTCGGCGTCGGTCCTGTGACTGTCCCGCCGTACGACATCAGTGCCGACGTTCGTTTCACGCTGGGCCCGGGCTGCGCCCGGTTCGACTACGGCCACGGTGGCTCCGGGGGCCCGGTCAACGCACCGCCGACGGCGGTCGCCGACGCCCGGCCCCTGACCGTCCAGACGGGCGAGGTCGTCACCTTCGACGGCAGCGGCTCGTTCGACGACCACCAGACCGCCGCCGACCTCACCTACGCCTGGGACCTCGACGGCAACGGCACGTTCGAGACGCCGGGCCAGATCGCAACCCATACGTTCACGACCGCGGGCGCGCACACGGCGACCCTGCGCGTCACCGACGCGGACGGCCTGTCCGACACCGACACCGTGACCGTGACGGTCCAGGGTGTCGAGCCTTGCCCGACGTTCACCGGCACTGGCTCGTACTCGATCGACTTCGAAGGTGCGACGACCGGCTGGGTCGACGATCCCGCCGTCACGCCGATCCCGGCCAGCGTCACGTGGCGCGTTCCGCCCACCGATCCGCTGGCCCACAGTGGGACGAAGTCCTTCTTCAGCGACGCCGCGACGCTCGATGTCAAGGACGACCGGCTGGTCTCGCCGGCGGTCGACCTGTCGAGCACGTCGAAGCTGATCTTCTGGCACCGCTACGGCTTCGAGTCCGCCTTCGACGGCGGCGTGCTCGAGATCAGCAGCGACGGCGGCACCACGTGGACAGACGTCCTCGAGGGCGGCGGCTCGTTCGCCGAAGGTGGCTACGACGGCTCCATCTCCACCGAGTTCGGCAGTGCGATCGCTGGCCGCGGCGCGTGGACGAACGCGGCGGCCGACGGCGCCCTCAACCCGATGACCCGGGTCGTCGCCAACCTCGGCGCGTTCGCCGGAAACGACGTCAAGGTCCGCTTCCGGCTCGTGACCGACACGCTCGGCGCAGGCTCGCTGCCGGGCGCCGGCTGGTGGATCGACGACGTGTCGTTCACCAACCTGCTCGAGCCGTCCACCTGCGCCGACAACCCGCCGCTCGCCGTCGATGACACGGCGACGACGACGACCGGCACGCCGGTGACGATCAACGTCGTCGCCAACGACGGCGATCCCGATGGGGACACGATCTCGGTCTCGGCCGCCGGCGACCCGCCGCACGGTTCGACCGTGAACAACCATGACGGAACCGTCACCTACACGCCGGACGCGGGCTACGCCGGATCGGACGGCTTCTCCTACACGATCTCCGACGGCCGCGGCGGCAGCGACACGGCGAACGTCGCCGTGACGGTCACGTCCGCGGGCAACCGCCCGCCGGTCGCGAACGACGACACAGCGACGACGCAGGAAGACACGTCAAAGACGATCGACGTCGTCGCCAACGACACCGATCAGGACGGCGACAGCCTGACGATTACTGACTTCAGCGACCCGGCCCACGGCTCGGCCGCGTACAACCAGGACAACACACTGACCTACACGCCGGACGCCGGCTATGTCGGCGCGGACTCGTTCACCTACACGGTCGGCGACGGCCGCGGCGGCTCCGACACGGCGACGGTCCACGTGACCGTCACGGAAGCCCCGAACCGGGCGCCCGATGCCGTCAACGACACCGTCACGACGACGAAGGGCGAGGCGGTCCGGGTCGTCGTCACGGCCAACGACACCGATCCCGACGGCGACGCGCTGTCGGTGACCGGCGTCACCTCGCCGGGCCACGGCACCACCGTGAACAACGGCGACGGGACGGTCACCTACACCCCCGCCGCCGGCTTCACCGGCACGGACACCTTCCAGTACACGATCTCCGACGGCCACGGTCACACGGACTCGGCGACCGTCACGATCTTCGTCAACGCGCCAGGCGACACGACCTTCGTCACCGGCGGCGGCTGGTACAAGCAGTCAGGCGCCAAGAACCAGTTCAACGTCAACGCCCAGGTCAAGAACAGCATCGCGAAGGGCAAGCTCAGCTTCTCCCGCGACGGCGGCATCTCCCTGACCGGCACGGTCGATTCGATGCGCACGACGGCCTCGACGGCAGACATCAACGGCTCGTGCAAGCTCGCCGGTGGCGGGAACTGCACGTTCGCCGTGCATGTCGAGGACAAGGCCGAGCCGGGATCCGGCTTTGACCTGGCCAGCATCAAGGTCTACGACGCAAGCGGGACCTTGATCTACCAGACCTCGGGCACGCTCCAGAGCGGCAACATCCAGGTCCACTGACCCGCAGCCCACGCCACACTGTCGGGGAGCGCGCCGAACGGCCGCTCCCCGATTTCGATTCTCCAAGCCGGAGGCCGCATGGAGCTCGTCGCGTTGAGCATGGTGATGGCGACGAGCTTCGGCCTGCTCATCAGCGGCCGGCGATACCTGCGTGGCTACGTCGAAAAGCACGGCACGCAACCACCGGCGACGTGGATGTTCCATCGCTCGGACGATCCCGATCTCGAGGGCCAGCGGCGCATCGCGCTCGCGCTGCTGCCGTTCTACCTGGTCGCAGCCGTGATCTACTTCGCCCGCCCGGGCCCCTGAGGACGCGGCTAGTCCCTGGCGAGCACCCGCAACGCGGCCTTGACGCGATCCTCGAGCGAGGCCGTGGGCCCTGCCATGCCGAGGCCCACACGCGCCGCCTCGCGCGCCTCGGGCAGGGAGTAGCCGAGCGCCTGCAGCGCCCCGACGACGTCACCCTCGGCCGGTGGCTGGCCGGCCACGGTCACCATCGCCGCCACGCCCGCGGCGGCGACCTTCTCCTTGAGCTCGAAGATGACCCGTTCGGCGAGACGCTTGCCGATGCCCGGGATCGAGACGAGCACCGCCTGGTCCTGCTGCATGATCGCCAGCTGCAGCTCGGCGGTCGGGCGCGAGCCGACGATCGCCATCGCGACCTTGGGGCCCACGCCGGTCACCGTCAGCAGCAGCCCGAAGAACCCGAGCTCCTCGACGGTGCGGAAGCCGTACAGCGCCTGGAGGTCTTCGCGCACGACGTGGTGGGTGAAGAGCTTCAGCCTACTCCCGGGCGCAGCCGAGGCGAGCACCGATGGCGCCGCGAACACGCGGTAGCCGACACCACCGACCTCGACGACGAGCGAGTCGAGCGCGATCGCCGCGACCGTGCCGTCGAGCGAGGCGATCACCGGCGCTTGCCGGCCCCCTCGCGCGCCAGGGCTTCCCTGACCGCGCGCTCGTAGCCGTTCACTGGTCCGTGGCCGTTCCCGCTCCCGTTGCCGTTCCCGCCACCGCTGCCCACGATCGGATCGACCGCGGCGCGGTCCAGCACGGACGAGCGACGCTCGACGCCGGGGCGCTCTGCATTGGCCGCCCAGATCGCGATCGCCAG
>Ga0075425_100008207_pt1 | contig 11068 bp, 6 predicted proteins | sample SoiMethybrSBSTD4_FD_75300 | JGI IMG/M metagenome (GOLD analysis project Ga0075425, IMG submission 75300) | Bulk soil microbial communities from a Populus tree surrounding site in Tennessee, USA - Soil MetaG P. TD hybrid SBSTD4 | ecosystem: Environmental > Terrestrial > Soil > Tree plantation...
CTGCGCACCGTCGCTGCCACTCGCGCCGGGTCCGATGACGAGCTGCGCACCGCGATCGTGAGCCGGCTGGGCGCGGCGCTGGCCGCGGGGACGACGACGATCGAATGCAAGTCCGGCTACGGCTTGTCGACCGATGAGGAGCTCCGCTCGCTGCGCCTCATCGGCGAGGCTGCGGCTCAGGTCCCGATCCGCGTCGTCCGCACCTTCCTCGGCGCCCACGCCGTGCCGGCCGAGGCAACCTCTGTGGAAGCCTATGCCGCTCTTGTCGTCGACGAGATGCTGCCGGCCGTCGCGGCAGCGGGTGCCGCGGAGTTCTGCGACGTCTTCTGCGACGAGGGCTTCTTCCCGCCCGATGCCGCCGAGCGGATCCTCCGCGCTGCGGCTGCGTTGGGCCTCGGTATCCGCCTGCACGCCGATCAGCTGACGCGCTTGGGCGGCGCCGAGCTCGCCACCCGGCTGGGCGCGGCCAGCGCGGACCACCTCGAACAGCTCGATGCGGCCGGTGTCGCCGCCCTCGCCGCATCCCGGACAGTCGCAACACTCCTGCCCGGCCCGGCGCTCGTCCTGCGCGGCGGGCTCCCGCCCGCGCGTGCCCTCCTCGACGCCGGCGTCACCGTGGCGCTGGCCAGCGACGCGAACGCCGGGACGTTCGGCGCCTGGGGCGCGATGCCGCTCGTGATCGGGCTTGGCGCCACGGCGCTCGGCATGACCGTTGGTGAGGCCCTGACCGCGGCCACGACCGGAGGCGCAGCCTCGCTTGGCCTTGGGGATCGACGTGGGTTCATCGGCCCCGGAGCCGATGCCGACCTCGTCGCCTGGGACGCCGACCACGAGGGCGCCTTCGCGTTCAAGCTCGGAACGGTCCGCCCGGTCCGAACCTGGATCGGCGGGATCCCTGCCTGGGCCGCCCTATGATGCTGCGCCAATGGACCGATTCGACCTGGTCGTCATCGGCGCCGGACCGGCCGGCGAAGCGGCCGCGTTCAAGGGACGTGCTCGCGGCGCGTCCGTAGCCATCGTCGACCGCGACCTCTTCGGCGGCGCCTGCCCGTTCTTCGCGTGCATGCCCTCGAAGTCGCTGCTCCACTCCGCGGCGGTGCATGCGGCGGGTGGCGACTATCCATGGCCCAGGGCATCGGCGCGTCGCGACTGGATGATCAGCCGCGAAGGGACCGACTACCCCGACGACACCCGTCATTTCGACGACCTGCGCAAGGCTGGCGCTGTGCCGATGCGAGGGACGGGCCGCCTGGCCGGACCAGGCCGCGTGGTTGTTGCCCACGATGACGTGGAGCACGAGATCGAAGCCGGCGCCGTGATCGTCGCGGTCGGGTCGACCAGCAAGATCCCCGACATGCCGGGGCTCGCCGAGGTGCCGGTCTGGACCAATCGCGAGGCAACCTCGACGCGGGAGCTGCCCGCCAGCCTGCTCATCCTGGGCGCCGGACCAACCGGAGTGGAGCTCTCCCAGGTCTTTGCGCGCTACGGTGTGCCGGTCACCCTCGTGGTGCCGAGCGACCGGATCCTGCCGCGCGACCATCCCCGCACCTCGGCGGCTGTGGCGGCCGGGCTGACACGCGACGGAGTCACGATCCGCACCGGCACCCGGGCTGTGGCTGCGCACGCCAGGGCAGGTACGAACGGCAACCATAGGTTCGACCTCGACGACGGCTCGAGCGCGGAGGGCGCTGCGGTCCTGCTGGCGATCGGGCGGACCCTGCCGCTCGACGGGCTCGGCCTGGAGACCGTTGGGATCGCCACGGAGGGTGGTCGCCTGAAGGTCGACGAGCAGCTGCGGCTCGCGCCAGGCGTCTTCGTCGCGGGCGATCCCGCCGGCCCGGAGTTGCACACGCACGTCAGCCATTACGAGGGCGAGATGGCGGCGCGCATTGCACTTGGCGAGGACGTTCGACCGGACTTCCGCGCCATTCCGCGCGCCCTGTACACCGACCCCGAAGCCGCCTCGGTCGGGCTGCTGCTCGACGAGGCGAAGGGCCGCGGGATCGAGGCGGAGGAGCTGACAACGGACCTCGCGACCAGCGCCAAGGGAGAGGCTGTCGACGCCGAAGGGCACGTCACGATCGTCGTCGACCGCGGGGCGGGCACGCTGGCTGGCGTCTTCATGGCCGGACCGGGCGTGAGCGAGGCGATCCACGAGGCAGTCCTGGCGGTCAAGCTCCAGACGCCCCTCTCCGTGCTGGCGGACACGATCCACGCCTTCCCGACGGTGGCGCGCGTCCTGGGACTGCTCTTCGCGGAAGCCGCCAACGACTGACCTAGGGCCGCAGGAGGACTCCGGGATTCAGGATCCAGCCGGGGTCGAGGGCCCGCTTGATGGCCCGCATGGCGGCCACGTCGGCGGCTCCTCGGTCCGCCTCCAGCCAATCCACCTTCGCGGCGCCGATGCCGTGCTCGGCGCTCACGCTGCCTCCCATCTCGATCGTCAGGCGCAGCACGGCGTCATCGACTGACTCGTCGTCTGGCGGCGGCCCGATGACTCCCAGGTGCATGTTTCCCTCGCAGACATGGCCGTACTGGTAGGTCAAGGCGCCCGGATAGGCGGCATCGACGACCTCCGGCACGTGGTTAATGAACGCTGCCAGCCGGGCGAGCGGCAAGGCGACGTCGACCTTGTGCGGGATCCCTTCGGCGTTGATCGACTCCGTATGTGCCTCGCGAAGGCGCCAGATGCGCCTTCGCCCCTCCTCGTCTGAGGCGAGCACCGCGTCGTCGACGCCGGAGGCTGCCTCGACCGCGGCCGCGAGCCGATCGGTTGGGTCGGCGTCGCCATCGGCCTCCAGCAGCAGGTACGCGGGATGCCGCTGGCGGAAGGGCGGTTCCGCGCCGACGTGCCGCAGCACGACCTCCAGGCCGTTGTCGAAGAAGAGCTCGGCAGCCAGCAGCTCTGGCAGCGTCCGACGCACCGCGCTGGCGACCTCGACCGCGGCAGCGGTCCCGGCGATCCCCAGCAGGGCGACCGCGCGCCTCGCCTTGCGCGGCACGAGGCGGAGATGGGCGCGCGTGATCACAGCCAGCGTGCCCTCGCTGCCGGCGAGCATCGAAGGGAGGTGGTAGCCGGTGTTGTCCTTCACCATCCCCGGCAGCCGGCGCACCACGCCGCCGTCGGCGAGCACCGCCTCGATGCCCAGCAGCTGCGCCCGCATCGACCCGTGGCGGAGAACATGGAGGCCTCCCGCGTTGGTGGCGATCATGCCGCCGATGGTGGCCGAGTCCCGGGCCCCAAGGTCCACTCCAACTTCCAGCCCAGCATCTCGGGCATGCGCCTGCACCGCGGCAAGCGTCGCGCCAGCGCCAACCGTCACCTCGCCGGCCAGCACGTCGATCGGTTCGAGGTCACGCAGCCGCAGCGTCGAGAGGACGACCGGAGCCGCGTCGCCACCCTCCCGTGGCACCGACCCGCCGACGAGGCCAGTGTTCCCGCCCTGGGGGATGACCGGCGCCTTCGCCTGGGCGCAGGCGCGCAACACGAGCGCCACTTCCTCGGTCGAAGCAGGCCGCACCACGGCCAGCGCAGTGCCGTGCCAGCGCCGCGTCCAGTCCGTCTCGTAGGTCGCTCGCAGGTCCGCATCGGTCAGGACGTGGGTGGGCCCGACCGCAGCGCGAAGCGCGTCGAGGAGCTGCTCGGTCACTCGGCACATGCTGCCATGCGCACCGAGGTGCGGCCTACCATGCGCGGCGTGACATCAGACCGATGGGCGACGTTCGACTGCTATGGCACCCTCGTCGACTGGTTGGGCGGCATCCGCGGCACGCTCGCGCGCCTCTGGCCCGATGCCGACGAGGGCGCACTCCTGGCGCGGTACCACGAGATCGAGCCGACCGTGCAGGCTGGACGCGGGATCCCGTATCGCCAGGTCATGGCCGAGACGCTCGCCGGCGTCGCGTCAGGTGCAGGGCTGACGGTCCCGCCCGGCGAGGTGGACGCGCTGGCCGCCTCGCTGCCGAGCTGGCTGGTCTTCGCGGAGGTGCCAGCCGCGCTGCGGGAGCTGCGCGACCAAGGCTGGCGGCTGGCGATCCTCTCGAACACCGACCCGGACCTGCTCGACGCATCAATCACCGCGATTGGGGTGCCGGTCGACCTGCGGGTGGTCGCGTCGGAGATCGGCTCCTACAAGCCCGCCCATCGGCATTGGGAGACCTTCTTCGCGCAGAGCGGCGCCGAACGCGACCGCCACGTCCACGTCGCGGCCTCGCTGTTCCACGACGTCGCGCCAGCCGCGGAATTGGGCCTGCGCTGCGTGTGGATCAACCGCCTTGGTGAGTCGAGCCCCCTCCCGCGCACCGCGGAGCTCCCCGACCTGACCGCGCTGCCGGCAACCTTGGAGGCGCTCGTCACGGCCCGAGCGTAGGATCTGGCCCTCATGCCCGAGCCCCTCCCGATGCTGCCGCTCGACACGCTCGGGCGCCCGCTTCACGACCTGCGGATCAGCGTCACGGACCGCTGCAACTTCCGCTGCGTCTACTGCATGCCGCGAGCCGTCTTCGGCCCCGACCATGCCTTCCTGCCACGGTCAGAGCTGCTGACCTTCGATGAAATCGTCCGGCTGGTGTCCGTCTTTGCGCGGTTGGGCGTCGAGAAGGTCCGGCTCACCGGCGGCGAGCCGCTCGTCCGGCGGGAGCTGCCGAGCCTGGTCCACAGCCTCGCGGCGATCCCCGGCATCCGAGACTTGACCCTCACCACCAATGGGGTGCTGCTGCCCGAGCAGGCGAGCGCGTTTAGGGCGGCGGGGCTGCATCGGGTCACCATCAGCCTCGACGCGGATGACGACGCCACCTTCCAGCGGATGAACGACGCGGGCGTGCCGGTCTCGCGCGTCCTCGCCGGGATCGAGGCGGCCGAGGCCGCCGGGCTGGGGCCGATCAAGCTGAACATGGTCGTGAAGCGTGGTTGGAACGAGCACGCCATCCTCCCCATGGCGCGCCGCTTTCGGGGGACCGGCCGGATCCTCCGTTTCATCGAGTACATGGATGTTGGCCACTCGAACGGGTGGCGGCTCGACGACGTCGTGACCGCGGACGAGATCGCGCGGACGATCTCGGCGGAGTTTTCCCTGGAGCCGATGCAGCCCACCGCCCAGGGCGAGGTTGCGGAGCGTTACCGCTACACCGATGGCGGCGGCGAGATCGGGATCATCGCCTCGGTCAGCCGGCCCTTCTGCGGGACCTGCAACCGCGCCCGTCTCTCCGCCGATGGGCAGCTCTACACCTGCCTCTTCGCGACCGCCGGCCATGACCTGCGGGCTTCGCTGCGCGACGGCGCCTCAGACGCAGAGATTGAGTCGCGACTTCGCGCGCTGTGGACGATCCGCGACGACCGCTACTCGGAGCTCCGTTCGGCGGAGACGGTCGACCTTCCGAAGGTAGAGATGAGCTACATCGGGGGCTGATCCATCTAGCAACGCCGGCCCGTCGCATCTATCCTGTCCGCCCAATGCTGTGCCCGTCCTGCGGCGTCGCCTCCGCCAGCCCAACGCAGAAGTTCTGCGCCGAATGCGGCACCCGCCTCCAACAGGCCTGCCCTTCTTGCGGCACGCCCTACGAAGGCAGTCCCAAGTTCTGCGCCGAATGTGGTGCCGGGCTTGGAGCCGCGGCGGCCGGATCGCCGGTTGCCGTGGCCGCTCACCAGACCACCCCCGTCATGGCGTCATCGGTTGTCCACGACAACGGCGCGGGCGTCGCCACGGCCGAGCGAAAGCTCGTCTCCGTCCTCTTCGCCGACCTGGTCGACTTCACGGCCCTCTCCGAGTCTCGCGACGCAGAGGCCGTGCGGGAGCAGCTGACCGAGTACTTCGGCGTCGCCCAGGAGATCGTGGTCCGCTATGGCGGAACGGTCGAGAAGTTCATCGGCGACGCGGTCATGGCGGTGTGGGGCACGCCGGTCTCCCACGAGGACGATGCCGAACGCGCAGTGCGTGCCGCGCTCGAGCTCGTCGACGCGGTCGGCCGCCTCGCACCTGCCGGCCAGGTGGTGCAGGCGCGGGCGGGGGTCCTGACCGGGGAAGCCGCGGTCACGATCGGTGCGTCGAACCAGGGCATGGTCGCCGGCGACCTGGTGAATACCGCCTCCCGGCTCCAGTCAGTGGCGCCGCCCGGCACCGTCATCGTCGGCGAGGCGACCCGCCAGAGCGCGGAGAGCGCGATCGTCTTTGAGCCGGTGGGCGAGCAGGACCTCAAGGGCAAGACGACGCCAGTGCCCGCCTATCGCGCCGTTCGAGTGGTCGCTCAGCGCGGTGGGGTTGGGCGCGGCGAGCAGCTCGAGGCGCCCTTCATGGGCCGGGATGCCGAGCTGCGGCTTGTCAAGGACCTCTTCCACGCTGCCCCTCGCGAGAAGCGACCGCGCCTCGTCTCGATCATCGGGCAGGCAGGCATCGGCAAGAGCCGGCTCGCCTGGGAGTTCCTGAAGTACATCGACGGCATCTTCATGACCGTCCGATGGCACCAGGGGCGATCGCCGGCCTATGGCGAGGGGATCAGCTTCTGGGCGCTGGCCGAGATGGTGCGCAGCCGGGTCGGCTTGCTCGAGCTCGACGACGCCGCCATGACGCGCGCCAAGTTGGCGACCGCGCTCGAGACCTACGTCGCCGATGAGGCCGAGCGGCGGTGGATCGGCCCCCGCCTCGAACAGCTGCTCGGCATGGCCGACACGGACACGGGCGGGCGCGAGGACCTGTTCGCCGCCTGGCGCACGTTCTTCGAGCGGGTCGCCGGCGAGCACCCGCTGGTGATGGTGTTCGAGGACCTGCACTGGGCCGATCCCGGTCAGCTCGACTTTATCGACCACCTGCTCGAATGGAGCCGCGGCACCGCCATCTACATCATCACCCTGGCGCGCCCCGAGCTGCTCGAGCGGCGACCGAACTGGGGAGCGGGCCAGCGCAGCTTCACGAGCCTTGCCCTCGAGCCGCTCCCGGACGAGGTGATCAGCGAGATCCTGGCCAGTCTGGTGCCCGGCCTTCCTGAAGCGACCGTACAGCAGATCGTGGGTCGGGCCGAGGGGATTCCGCTCTACGCGGTCGAGACGGTCCGGATGCTGCTCCAGGACGGGCGGCTCGAGCAGGAAAACGGCGTCTATCGGCCGATTGGCGACCTCACTAACCTGGCGGTGCCCGCCACGCTTCACGCCCTCATCGCCGCGCGGCTGGATGCCCTCGACGCGACCGATCGCTCCCTGCTGCAGTACGCATCGGTCCTGGGGCAGACCTTCACGCTCAAGGGCCTCAAGGCAGTCACTGGCCAGGGTGACGACCTCGAGCCAAGGTTGCACGCGCTCGTCCGTCGCGAGTTGCTGACGCTCGACACCGATCCGAAGTCGCCCGAGCGCGGCCAGTACGGGTTCGTGCAGGCGCTCGTCCGCGACGTCGCATATGGAACGCTCACGAAACGGGATCGCAAGGTCGTGCACCTCGCCGCCGGCGAGCACTTCGAGTCGCTGCAGGACGACGAGATCATCGACGCCACCGCGGCGCACTACCTCGACGCCTATCGCAGCGCTCCCGAGGATCCCGATGCGGACCAGATCCGCAATCACGCGGCTGCGCTCCTTCAGCGCGCCGCCGAGCGGGCGACTGCACTCGGCTCGCACGAGCAGGCGGTCCGTTTCCTCGAGCTGGCACTGGAGGTCACGCCGAAGGCCGAGCACCAGTCGCAGCTGATGCGCCAGACCGGCGAGGCCGCTGGACGCGCGGGACGCTACGACGTTGCCGAGCAGTACCTGCGGCGGGCCCTGGCGGCCGCCCGTGACGGCGGCCATAAGCCCAGCGAGGCGTTGGCCCTCGCCAGCCTCGGTCGGCTGCTGGGGTCCGGCTCGCAGCCGTCCCTCGCCATCACCGAGCTGACCGCTGGGCTCCCCTCGCTCGACGGACTGGAGCAGGACCCGGGTCTCGTGGCAGTCTGGGCCGCGCTCTCGCGGGCGTACATGCTGCACGCCGAATCCGCGGCGGCCGTCGAGTGGGCGGACCGCGCGCTGCCGCTCGCCGAGCGGCTCGACATGGTCCCGGAGATCACCGACCTGCTCAACACCCGTGCCACGGCGCTGGCCTTTGGCGGTCGAGTCCGCGAGGGCGTGGCGGGCCTGCGCGGCACTCTGGACATGACGCTCTCCTATGGCTTGCCAATGGCAACCATTCGCGCGCGGATCAACCTGGCCAGCGTGCTGACATATGAGGATCCCTTGACCGGGTGGCAGATTGCCGTCGCCGGGTTCGAGGAGGCCAAGCGCAACGGCAGCCGCGACATGATGACGGTGATGGCCGCGAACGCCGTCGGCAATGCGTTGCGCGTCGGCGAATGGGACAGCGCTGCCGAGATCCTGGCAGAGCTTTCGGCGACCGAACTGGCGCCGCCCGATCGCTGGCTGGTCGACTCGATCGAAACGCTCCTCGACGCGCTTCGCGGACGTCCGTTCGACGCGAGCCTGAGGAAGGCCGAAGAGTACGCAGCCACGTCTGATGAGCCCCAGGTGATGGGCCAGATGCGGTCCATCAAGGGCTGGCTCGCTCTCCTCGATGGCCGATTTGCCGACGCCTTCGATGAGTCGTGGGGCAGCTTGACCGTCAATCCTGGCAACGTTGGGGAAGACCTGCCCGTTGCCGGCCGGGCCGCTCTTTGGGCGGAGCGGCCAGATGATGTCAAGGCTGCCTCCGAGAAGCTGCGGTCGACGGGCGTCCACGGCCGGGCGATCAACGCCAGCCTGCGGACGATCGAAGCGGGGTCGGCGGCGCTCGCCGGGCGCATCGAGGAGGCAGCAGCCTCGTATCGTGAGGCGATCCGGCAATGGCGCGACCTGGGGGCGGCGTTCGACCTGGCGCTCTGCGAGCTCGACTTCGTGCGGTTCGTCGGCGGCGAGAACCCCGACGCGAAGGCGGCAGGCGAAGAGGCTGGGGCGATCTTCAGGCGGGTCGGGGCACCCGCCTTCGTGGAGCGGCTGAACGAGGCCGTGGGCCTGCCGGTCGGCTAGCCCTCACCGTGGATCGCGGCTCGTCGGTCGCGAAGTGGTCCACCATCCCGTCCGCGAGTGACGGCAAGGATCTCCGCCACGATCGCGCGGGCGACCTCCTCTGGTCCATCCGCGCCGATATCCAGCCCTGCCGGGGCATGGAGCCGCTCCATCGCCTCAGGCCGCCCCATCTGCTCCAGCATCTGAGCCGTGCGACCGCGCGGGCCAAGCACCCCCAGGTACGCAAGAGGCGTGTCGAGGAACGACCGCAGGTACGCGATGTCGCGCAGATAGTTGTGGCTCATCACCACCACGGCGGTGCGCCCGTCGGGTGCCAGGACTGTGGCTGCCGCCTCGGGGTCCGGGCTGGCGAACTCCGCGGCCCCCGGGAAGCGCCGTGCGTTGAGGAGCGTGCGGCGGACGTCAGTGACGACCACCCGCCAGCCGAGCTCGGCCGCCTGGCGCACGAGCGGAATCGCGTCGTGGCCGGCGCTGCAGACGATCAAACGGAAGGACGGCAGGAGCGGCTCGTGGAAGACGCGCTCGCCGTTCACCTCCTCGATCCGCGTGACCTGGTCGCCATCGGCCTCGAGACGGTGGCTGCCGGCGCGCGGTCCGGTCAGGGTCGTGACCAGGCAGCCGGTGGCGCCGTCCCGGAGCGCGGCGATCGCCTCGAGCGCTGACGGGGACGGCTCCACGAAGAGCTCGATGTCACCGTTGCAGCCGAGCCCATAGCCCCAGACCGCATCGTCGTCGGCGGTCATGTCGAACTCCACAGTCCGTGGCACACCAGAAGCAATCACCTCGCGGCCGATGCGGGCCACGTCTCCCTCCAGGCAGCCACCGCTGATGTTCCCGATCGGCTCTCCCTCGGCCGGGATCAGCAGCCGAGCCCCCGCTCGTCGGTAGGTCGAGCCGCGGGTGGCGACGACCGTGGCAAGGGCCATCGGGTCGTCTCGGGCGGCCATGGCCTCCGCGGCGTCGAGGATGTCACTCAGCTCGGACATCGGCTCACGCGTCCCACCGCGAGGCCAGGTATTCAGCGTCCGCGGGGACGCCGACCAGGTTGGCCGACGCCTGGTTGTGCTGCCAGAGGAGCCCGATGAACGTGAGGCCGGGAACCTCAGATACTCCTCGAACGTGCCGCGGCAGCCCATCCGCACCGATCACAGGCAGGTCGAGCCACGAGTAGTCGGGGGCGTAGCCCGTCGTCCAGAGCACTGTCGAGATTCCCTCGGCGGCAAGGTCAAGATCGGTCACCTCCGGCACGTTGAACGCGAACGGAACGTCGTCGTCAGGCGGAGAGCCGGGGGCGGCGCGCTCGATGTAGGCATCGAACATCGGCCGGAAGCGCTGGCCGAAGAACTCGTCGGCGTAGGCCAGGTTCGCTCCCAGGTCGGCGGCGAAGCGGGCCCGCTCGCCATCTGACCCTGCAAAACGGCCGACCAGGCGCATCCCCTCGGCCGCGAATCTGCGCAGGTTCGTGTCGTGGCCGCCGCCATGCCCCGAGAGGTGCGGGTTGCAGGCGAAGCGAGCGCGGGGATCAGGGAGCGTCTCGACCGTGGGCAAGGTCACACCGACCTCGGCTCCGGTCAGGGCGATCTGCCGCATCCACCAGAACGAGTCGCGGCCACGGTAGCGGCGCGGCATCCGCCAGCAGTGGCCGACCGAGATCGTCACCCGCCTCCCTGCCGCATGCAGCTCCTCCGCCAGCTGGACACCGGTCTGGCCGGAGCCGATGACGAGCACGCCACCAGGCGGCAGCGACGCCTCGTTGCGGTAGTCGTGGGCGTGCAGCTGGTGGATCCGTGGGACGAACCCGGCATTGGTGGGGATCCGCGGCACATGGAACGCGCCGGTCGCCACGATCACCTCGTCGGCCGCCAGCACACCGCGATTCGTCTCCACCGCGAATCGGCCCCGCGAAATGACGTCCGCTGCGACACGGGTCACGTTCGTCCCGAGTGAGACGGGCGCGTCGATGGCTGCCGCGTAGGCGGCGATCCGGCCCGCGATCTCGTCGCGGGTCATGAATCCGTTGGAGTCGCCCTCATACGGAAAGCCCGGCAGCGCGGTGACGAAGTTCGGGGTCACCAGCTGGAAGGCGTCCCA
>Ga0075425_100008212_pt1 | contig 11064 bp, 8 predicted proteins | sample SoiMethybrSBSTD4_FD_75300 | JGI IMG/M metagenome (GOLD analysis project Ga0075425, IMG submission 75300) | Bulk soil microbial communities from a Populus tree surrounding site in Tennessee, USA - Soil MetaG P. TD hybrid SBSTD4 | ecosystem: Environmental > Terrestrial > Soil > Tree plantation...
CAGCGAACGGATACGAGTCTATCTTTCATACGTACCGACAGTTTTTCTCTTCGTCGCAGTGACGCGTCTCTGGACCGGTGATTACGCGCCGATGTTCACGAAGCTCTCGTTTTTCGTGATCCCCTTCGCGTTCTGGATTGCTTACGTGCTTGGCCTGATTGCTTTGACTGAGTTGCTGATTGCGCGAAAGAGCCGCAACCGCAGCGAGAAGCGAATCATGCGCACCCTGGCATGGTCATTCATTGGCGTGGGCATGGTTATCTTCGCGGCACTCGCTGCCGGCGTGGGTGAGGGAACAACGGCTGGAGCTTACTTAAAAACCATTGCGAACCTCGGCTCGCTATTGCCTTCGGTGCTGCTGGCTTACTACATCTATCGTTATCGCTATCTCGAAATCATTATCGAAGAGAGCCTGATCGTCGTCACTTTTGCGACAGTCGTGCTCACGGTCTATGTCTTTGGCATTCGCACCATTGGCGACTGGATGACGCAGCGTTATGGAATCAGACCAGGACTGGTCGAGGCGCTACTAATCCTCGCTCTCGCGCTTCTTGCTGCGCCGTTGCGTGGCTGGTTGGCCCAACGATTCCACAAACTCTTCGAGCGTGAAGCCGCGCTTTACAAAGAGATCGTGGCGCGTATCGGCTCCTACGCAGGACAATACAAAGATCTCTCCGATCTTCTGCACTTCGTCGAAGAACGTACAACCGGTGCGCTCGGTTTGCGACGACTAAAGATCTTCACTGATGGATCCCAGGATGAATCGTGGGTGAAGCAGGTGCTGGAGCAATCGAAGCAGAGCGGCTGGCAGCCGGTTGAAGATGATGCAGTGCTGGCGAATGAGGGTTTTAAACTAGCGTACCCGTTGCGACGTGAAGACAAAGTCGAGGGACTACTGGCGCTCGATGCTGCTTCTGCGAGTTTGACTCCCGACGTGCGTTCCATCATCGGGCTGCTTGCAGATCAGATCGCCATCGCGATCGACGACTCGCGCTTGTTGGAAGAAAACCTGCGACTCGAACGAGAGCTCGCCGAGCGAGAACGTCTCGCCGCGCTGGGACGCATGGCCGCGACTGTCGCGCATGAGATCAAAAATCCGTTGTCGGCGATCAAGTCGATTGCGCAGGTGATGCGAGAGGACGAAGGACTGCGCAATGAGTACGAGCGCGATCTTGGTCTAATTGTCGGCGAAACGGATCGACTCAACCAGAGCGTGACGCAGTTGTTGAGTTTTGCGCGGAAGGAGAGTCCAGCGGCGCAGCCGCAGAGTGTCGAGGAGTTGGTTCGATCAGTAGTCGATCTTTTTCGGGCCAACGCGCGCGAGCAGGGGATCGTGCTCGAATATGAGGTAAATGTTGAAGCGGAACTCGCGGGTAGATCTGTTTCCGCGTTGCGCGATGCGTTGTCGAACCTACTGCTCAACGCATTGCAGGCGACGCCGCCGGGTGGAAAGGTTCAGTTAAAAGCTGCGGCTGCGAATGGGGAGTTGCTGATCAGTGTTCAGGACAGTGGCTCCGGTGTTCCGCCCGATCTGCGAGAACGCATCTGGGAGCCCTTTTTTACAACGCGGCAACGAGGCACAGGATTGGGATTGGCGATCGTGCGTAAGCGGCTTCAGGAGGTTGGCGGATCGGCGATACTTGATACCGCGCACAACGGCCGTGGCGCGCTGTTTCAATTGCGCGTGTCACTCTGAAAGAAATCTCCCGCAAAGGCGCAAAGGCGCAAAGAAATTCTCACCGCTTTCTTTGCGCCTTTGCGGGAACTTTATTCAAGGGTAGGCGTGTTAGGGTCTGCCCAGGTCACTTTTTGAAGGAGACGATTGCAATGAAGAACCAAAGACCTTTACGCGCTATGCTGCTTGCCCTATGCGCCGCGTTATGCCTCATGAGCGTGAGTCTCAATGTCCACGCACAGACTTCGCAACCTGACGATCAGACCAACCTCGAAACCGAACTCTACTTGATTGTAGGCACGAATCAGGACGTCGATGCTTCCAGACTTCCTGCGTCTCTCGAATCGGTTGTGCGGCAGTTGCGAGCAACGCTGCCGTTTAAAAACTACCGGCTCGCCGCTACGTTGATTAACCGAATAAAAAACGAAGGAAAGCTTGAGTTGAGTTGGATTGGCGGTCCGCTGGCGTCGTCTCAATCGGGGGCAGCATCCGCAGTCGCACCGAGCTTCAGTCAATTCAAAGTTCGGCAAGTAAAGCTCATTCGTAACAGTGAAAACCAGCAGATGGTACAGATGCTTGGTTTTAATTTTGGCGCACGCATTCCCATTCAGATCGGTGGCCCAGTCGCAGCGAGCGGCGGTGGTTTTCCGGCTCTCAACTATGAAAGCACGGGTTTGTCTACTGACATCAGCATGCGCGAATCAGAACCCGTGATCGTTGGCACGCTCAATGTTGGTCCATCGGGCGACGCGATCATTCTGGTGGTCGCCGCGAAGCGGACTCAAAGGTAAGCCGCGGATTTACGCGGATTGATCTGTGGCACGCGACGCGCTAGGAGTTTAGGGCCACACGGCCCTAAACTACTTCGGAAGTGAGAAAAGACGCGTTGCGATTAATGATTGTTGACGACGAGGAAGCCGCACGCTACGGCATGCGGCGGGCCCTCACGACGCTTGGTTATAACATCACTGAAGCGGGCTCTGCTGAGACAGCGCGGGCGCTGCTGAAACAACACGAACCCGATCTGCTCCTCCTCGACGTAAATCTTCCCGGACTCAGCGGACTCGATTTCCTCCGCGAGCTGAAATCCTCCAACAACGGCAACGGCCCGCTCGTGATCATCGTCACGGCGCATGGCTCCGAGCGAATGGCCGTTGAAGCAGTCAAGGCCGGCGCCTACGATTATCTGTCAAAGCCTTTCGAAGTCGACGACCTGCGCCTGGTGGTTAAGAACGCCGCCGAAACAGTTCAACTGCGGCGGGAGAACTATTCACTGCGCCGCCGCATCGAGGTTGAACGATCTCAGCGTGGCGCGCTCATCGGTAATTCGGACTCGATGCAGAAAGTGCGCTCGATGATCGATAAAGTCGCGGAGACTGACGCGACGGTGTTGGTGCGTGGTGAGTCGGGAACCGGAAAAGAGTTGGTGGCACGAGAGCTTCACGAGCGCAACAGCGTGCGCCGCAATGCTTCCTTTGTGGCGGTTAATTGCGCAGCACTGCCGTCAGAGCTGATCGAGTCGGAGTTGTTTGGTCACGAAAAGGGCGCTTTTACAGGGGCTGCGGCGCGACGGGAAGGGAAGTTTGAACAGGCTCACGGCGGCACGCTGTTTCTCGATGAGATTGGCGATATGAGCTCCAACGTGCAGGCGAAGTTGCTGCGCGCGCTGGAAGAACGACGAATCGAACGGCTCGGTGCAAACGAATCAATCCCGGTTGACGTGCGCATCGTGAGTGCGACGCATCGACCACTCGAACAGGAGATCACGAATGGCAATTTTCGCGCGGACCTGTTTTACCGTCTGCGAGTCGTGACGGTAGACATTCCGCCGCTCCGCGACCGTCGTGAAGATATCCCGCTTCTTACTGAAACATTTCTGCGTCTGGCTACTGAACGTTATGAACTGCCGCAGCGAGCGCTGAGCCAGGCCGCTTTGCGACGGCTCGTCGAATACAACTGGCCCGGCAATGTGCGTGAGCTGAAGAACACGATCGACCGCGCAGTGATTATGGCTGAGGGCGATGAAGTGACGCCCAAAGATCTGCCCGACGAGATCACTGCGGGCACGTCGAAGGCCGGTTTGGTTGAAGCCAGTGACCCGGAAGACGCTTTGCGAGTGCCGTTCACGGCGGATTTTCGTGAGGACAGGCGCGAATTCGAACGGCGTTACATCACGCGATGTCTCGAGCACACGCAGGGAAACGTAACGCGCGCGGCTGAGATTCTGGACATGCACCGGCAGTCGTTACAACACAAGTTGCGACAACTCGGACTGGGCCGTCGGTATGTTTCGGTGAGCGGTGAGATGCAAGAAAATAACGACAGTTGACGGAAAAGAATATCTCGCACAAAGGCGCAAAGACGCAGAGAAGAACGCAAAGATGAAAGCTCGACTCGACGCAATCATTCAACGCGAACAAGCGGAATACCTGGACCAACTGCTGCCGCAAAACGATCCGTTGCTGGTGGAAATGGAGGCTTATGCGGCGGAACATCGAGTTCCGATTGCCGATCGTGAGGTTGCTGCGTTTCTTGAGATTACGGCTTGCGTTAGCGGCGCGCGTAAAGCTTTGGAGATTGGGATGGCGATTGGTTATTCCGTGGTCCATCTGGCGCGTGGCATGGGTGAGCAGGGGGTTGTGACGACGATTGAGCCGAACGACGAGATGATTCGCGCGGCGTCTGGTTATCTCGAGCGCGCTGGTCTGATGGATCGCGTGAGCATCGAAAGAGGTAAAGCACTGGAAGTGATGCCGCGTCTCAACGAGACTTTTGATCTGCTATTCATCGACGCCTTGAAGGAAGAGTACAAGCAATATCTCGATCTCGGTTTGCAATGTTTGCGGTCTGGCGGCGTGGTGATCGTCGATAACTTGCTGTGGGGCGGAAAGGTGGCTGGCAGCGATACGGAAGCTTCAACGGTGGCACTGCGAGAGTTTAATCCTTACTTCATCAATCATCCTCAACTGCGCGCGGTCGTGTTGCCGGTTGGCGACGGACTGGGTTACGCCGTGAAGATCGCTTAGGACCCCTCCTTGGAGTGCGGTGGCTTGCCACCGCTTTGGTCTATCGCCAAAGCTCAAAGCAAGGCCAAAGCGGTGGCAAGCCACCGCACTCCAAGGAGACGCTCAATTGTCAATCATGATAATCTTGATAGTCCTGTCTCTAGCCGTGCGCTTGGAGGTTCATGATGAGCAGTGGCAAGTTTCGACAGATCGTCGGTCTGGTTTTGATAGCGTCGCTCGCCTACACCACGCTGTCCTGCGCGGTTGCTTCGGGTAATCAAGAGTTTTTCGGCAAGACTGTCCCACCCAAGCGAAACATCCTTCGCTACGTTACGGGCGACGAACCCGAGTCACTCGATCCCGCAATCAGCAACGGCCAACCCGAAGCACGAATTTATATGGCGTTGTACGAAGGTTTAGTTGAATACGATGCCAAGACACTCGCTCCCGTACCTGCTCTTGCCGAGCACTGGCACATAAACAACGACTCATCCGAATTCACTTTTTACCTGCGCCACAATGGCCGTTGGTCCAACGGCGATCCGATTGATGCAAACGACTTCGTCTACAGTTTTCGCCGCGCACTCGCAAAGGAGACCGCGTCTCGCAACGCTTATCTGACTTACACCTTGAAGTACGCTCAGGCTTACAACGAACAAGCGGTCTTCGTGCGCGACCCCGCCACGGGTCAGTTTCTCCTGGCCAAAGATTTCGACGACAGTCTTCCTCCTGAACCAATCAGCGGCAGTGCAGTCGATGGCGCCAAAGGTGAATATCCGGCCGACGCAGGGCCAGCGCCCGAAACCGATTTTCATCGACAGATGCACACGCCGACGCGCTTAACGTTGCCCGGAGACGAAAAGGCACGATCAAAACGGCTCGCCGCTAACGCAAAACTAAAAGCCGCCGTCGCGGGCAAAGAATTGGTGCCGGTGAAAGCCGAGGATGTCGGCGTCGAGGCTGTTGACAATTACACGTTGCGGCTTTACATGGTCCAACCGGCGCCGTTCTTTTTAGGACTGCTGGCCCATCAGGTTTTTCGCATCGTTCCGCAGAAGGTCGTCGAGAAATACAAAGAACAATGGACGCAACCCGAACATATCGTCACCTGTGGTCCATTCAAATTGAAGTCGTGGCGACCTTACGACAAACTGGTGGTGGAGCGAGATCCCATGTATTGGGACGCCGCGAACGTCAAGCTTGACGAGATCTACTTCTATCCGATGTCTGACAATCCGACGATCATGAACTTGTATAAAGTCGGAGAGGTCGACGCCGTGTTAAATCACACTGTACCGAATGCGTGGCTGCACGTCGTGGGGGAGAAGAAGGATTACATGGACGGCGTCGAAGCGGCGATCGATTACCTACTTATGAACACGACCAAGCCGCCGATGAATGACGTTCGCGTCAGAAGGGCGTTCAATCTCGCCATCGATAAAGCCGCGTGGGCCACTTGGCGCAGAATCGTGAAGCCGCTGACCGCGTTCACTCCGGAGGGTATTTTCCAAGGCTATCCGCAGCCAAAGGGCGCGCAGTTCAATCCTGAGGAAGCCCGGCGATTGCTCGGCGAAGCCGGCTATCCGGTCATTAAGAAAGACGACGGGAGTTATTCGTGTCCGAAGTTTCCGGTGGACCAGGTTGAATATATCTACAACACTCAGGAATCAAACAAAGCGATGGCCGAGTGGATGCAGGCGCAATGGAAACAGAATCTCGGCATCACGGTCAGTTTGAGAAACATGGATTGGAAGACGTTTTTGAACGCGAGGGCGAAGCTTGACTACAAAGGTTTTGCTCGCGGTGCGTGGTCTGCCGATTACATGGATCCGTATACGTTCCTCAGTCTCTTCTACACCAATGGCGAGAACGGCACCGGCTGGGTCGATCAAAAATACGTCGACATGCTTGACCAAGCGAATCGCACGCTTGATAACAAGAAACGATACGAGCTGTTAGCTCAGGCTGAAAAGTACCTGATTGACGCACAACCGATCATTCCGATCGACACAGCTTCAGTGAATTGGACCAAGAAGCCGTACGTGAAAGGGATGTACCCGAATCCTGGTTCACTGTTTCCCTGGAAGTATGTTTACATCGAACGCGATCAGGCCAAGTGGGATTACGGCACACCGAGTTTGGCCGCGGATTAGCAGAGCCATCCACAGATTACACCGATTTTCTGTGTAATCTGCGTAATCTGTGGATACCAAGAGCATGCTTCGTTTCATCGTCAGACGTCTTCTGGTCACGATTCCAACGATCCTTGTCGTGATTACCATCACTTGGGGCTTGATCAAGCTAGCTCCGGGTAACTTCTATTCGGGCGAGAAGCGATTGCCGCCCGCCATCGAGAAAGCCATCCGCGATAAGTACGGTCTCGATAAACCCTGGTATCAGCAGTATGGGAAGATGATGTGGGGAATTCTTCGACACCTCGACTTCGGCACCTCGCTGCGCTTCGAAGGCCAATCAGTAAACACAATCATCCGTCGATCGTTGCCGGTGTCAGCGGCAGTGGGCATTCTGGCGTATTTGCTGGCGTTGATTGTTGGTATCACCGCCGGATCCATCGCGGCACTCAAACAGAATTCCAAGTGGGACTACGGCTCGATGGCGCTCGCGATGCTTGGCATCTCAGTGCCAAACTTCGTGCTTGGTCCAATTCTGGTCTTGATCTTTTCACTTGGTCTCTACTGGTTGCCGCCTTCGCGTTGGGGCGGCTTTCCGAGTCGTAATCTGATTCTGCCGATACTGACTCTATCGGCGATTTACATGGCTTACATCGCTCGCCTCACGCGGGCGGGCATGCTGGAGGTTTTGCGTTCAGATTACATCCGCACTGCGCGAGCCAAAGGGTTGAGCGAAAAAGACGTAGTGATTCGCCATGCATTGCGCGGTGGATTGATGCCGGTGGTGTCGTACACTGGACCAGCGCTGGCGTTTCTGTTGACCGGAACGGTCGTGGTCGAAAGAATCTTCGCGTTGCCGGGTTTGGGAAACTATTTTATTCAGGCTTCACTTAATCGCGACGAGCCGCTGATCATCGGCATTGTGGCCTTTATTTCGATCACGCTCTTGTTGATGAACATGCTGGTTGATATCGCTTACGCGTTTCTCGACCCACGCGTGAGATATCACTAAATGGCTACCAATAAGCACACAGACGAGACGGATCTGATCCACGTTGCGCCGGAAATGGCCGTCGCGGAAGCTGATGTGCGACCGGCGGAGGCCGGCGAGTTTGTTCAGGGCACGTCGTTGTGGCGGGACGCGTGGCGGCGTCTGCTGAAAAACAAACTCGCGGTGTTTGGTTTGATCGTTGTCGGCATCGTCACACTCGCCTCGATTGTTGGACCGACGCTGATCAAGCGAACCTTCGGGTTTACCCCTGATTACATTCCTACAGACTACCCCACGCTCATCAGATCCTTTCCGCCTTTTACCGGTCCTAACGGAGAATTCTCCTGGACGCATCCCATGGGCACTGACAACGCAGGCCGCGATCAACTCGCACGGGTGCTTCAGGGCGGACAGATCTCTTTGTTTGTCGGCATCATCGCGACGCTGGTGTCGCTGTTGATTGGCATCAGCTACGGCGCGATTGCCGGTTATTTTGGCGGACGTCTCGACAACCTCATGATGCGTGTGGTTGACGTGCTCTATTCGCTGCCTTACGTGATCGTCGTTATCGTGCTGTTGTCGATGTTCCGCAGCCAAACACCACGCGGGCAGCTGACCTTGCTTTTCATCGCGCTTGGATCGGTTTCGTGGTTGACGATGGCGCGGATCGTTCGCGGTCAGGTGTTGTCACTGAAGAATCAGGAGTTTGTGCTGGCTGCGCGCGCCACCGGAGTTTCAGGTGCTCGCATTATTTTTCGTCACCTGGTTCCGAACACGCTTGGACCCGTGATCGTCTACGCCACCCTGACTATTCCACAGATCATGTTGACGGAGGCGTTTCTTTCGTTTCTCGGAATTGGCGTGCAGGCGCCACTGGCTTCGTGGGGCAGCCTGGCTGCTGATGGCGTGCAGAACATCGCGATCTTTCCCTGGCAATTGATCTTTCCCGGTGTGACGATGGCGCTGACGCTCTTTTCGCTGAACTTTTTAGGTGATGGATTGCGCGATGCTTTGGATCCGCAGATGAGGACGGTATAGGTCCTATAGGACCGATAGGACCTATTAATAACTATGGCCTTTAGTGCTGACGGCAATCTCCTCGAAGTAAAAAATCTCCGAACCTACTTCGAGACCGAGGATGGAATCGTCAAAGCCGTCGACGACATCTCATTTCAACTCAAGCGCGGCGAAACGCTGGGCATTGTCGGTGAGTCAGGCTCAGGCAAGTCAGTCACAAATCTTTCCATCATCCGTCTCATTCCCGATCCTCCCGGAAAGATCGTTTCCGGTGAAGTAATCTTCGACGGTACCGACCTCCTGCTGCTGCCAAACGAAGCCGTCCGACGAATCAGGGGCCGGCGCATCGCAATGATCTTTCAGGATCCGATGACCTCGCTTAATCCATACATGAAGATCTCCAAACAGTTAATGGAGATGACCCGACTTCATCTCGGTCACACCAAAGCGCAGGCCCACGCTCACGCCATTCGCATGTTGGAGACCGTAGGAATTCCGGATGCGCGCGCTCGTGCAGATAATTATCCGCACGAGTTCTCGGGCGGCATGCGACAGCGCGTCATGATCGCGATGGCGCTTTCGTGTGAACCGGAGCTTCTCATTGCCGATGAACCAACGACTGCCCTCGACGTCACGATCCAGGCTCAAATACTCGAACTGATAAAGACCCTCAAACATGAAACCGGAACCAGCGTGATCCTGATCACACACGATCTCGGCGTCGTCGCCGGTATGACCGATCACGTAATCGTGATGTACGCAGGAAAGATCTTCGAACAAGCGCGAACTGCCGAGTTGTTTGCTCTACCTGGCAATCCGTACACCAAAGGACTGCTTCGTTCCGTGCCCGATCCGACTGCGGAGCAAGGCAAGTTGTATCAAATACCCGGTCTACCGCCTGATGTGGCGCGTCTGAAACCCGGCTGCCCGTTTGCCCCACGTTGCGATCACGTACAAGAGATCTGTCATCGCGAGTTTCCGCCCTTTGTACAACTCACCGCTGACCACCATTCACTCTGCCACTTTGCACGTGAAGTCTACAGTGAATCGGGAGGAGCACCCGCCGCAGCATGAGCGCAAACGGATCAACATTGATCTCAATCAGAGATCTCAAAGTGCACTTCGATCTCGGCGGCGGTGGACCACTCGACCGATTGATCGGCGGGAATCCGGAAAAGCGCGTAGTCAAAGCAGTCGATGGTGTCTCGCTCGATATTCTGGAAAAGGAGACTCTCGGACTCGTTGGTGAGTCGGGCTGCGGCAAGTCGACTCTCGGACGCGCAATACTTCGTCTCACTGAGCCGACCAGCGGACAAGTGTTCTATCGCGATCGCGACCTCGCGCATCTGTCTGCGCGACAACTGCGCGAGCAACGCCGCCATTTGCAGATCATTTTTCAGGATCCTTACGCGTCACTTAATCCGCGCATGACAGTAGGACAGATTGTCGGCGAACCACTCGAGACGTTTCGACTAGCGCGAGGAAGGGAAGCGGAGCAGCGCGTGCAGGAGTTACTCGAGACCGTTGGACTCAGCAAGCGTTTTATCAAACGATATCCGCACGAGTTTTCCGGTGGTCAACGTCAGCGCATCGGGATCGCGCGAGCGCTCGCCGTCGATCCTGATTTCATCGTTGCTGACGAGCCAATCTCAGCGCTGGACGTTTCCATTCAGGCACAGATCATGAACCTGCTTGAGCGACTGCGCCGAGAAAAGAACCTCACATACCTTTTTATCTCTCACGATCTGCGCGCGATCAGACACGTCTCAGATCGAGTGGCGGTGATGTATCTCGGTAAGATTGTGGAAATCGCGGAGGCAAAAACGATCTATAACGAGCCCTTGATGCCTTACACCAAAGCCCTCATCTCAGCCGTGCCGGTGCCCGATCCTAAAGTAGAAGCAACGAGGCAGCGTATAATGCTGGAGGGTGACGTGCCTTCGCCGATCAATCCCCCGCGGGGATGTCGCTTTCACACCCGTTGCCCATACGCGATTGAAGCATGCAAGGAGGTGGTTCCTCAGTTGGTTGAGATCAAACCGGCGCATTTCGCAGCCTGCATAAGGATCAGTCCGGCACAACCTCATATCGAGAACGTGCCGCCCGGCGCTGCCCCCGGCCTCGATTAGCCGCAAAAAGGCACAAAGGAATTAGCCGCAAAAAGGCACAAAAAGCCCAAAACAGCTAAGCTTCACTCTGAGTCTTTTGTACAACTTGTGCCTTATTGTGGCTGAAAAGGCCTTG
>Ga0075425_100008213_pt1 | contig 11063 bp, 13 predicted proteins | sample SoiMethybrSBSTD4_FD_75300 | JGI IMG/M metagenome (GOLD analysis project Ga0075425, IMG submission 75300) | Bulk soil microbial communities from a Populus tree surrounding site in Tennessee, USA - Soil MetaG P. TD hybrid SBSTD4 | ecosystem: Environmental > Terrestrial > Soil > Tree plantation...
CGCGGCGACCTGCGCTGCCGAGGGCGCGGAGATGAACAGGTGCTGCGCCAGCTTCTCGAAGCCGCGCACCGCGGCGGGCGGCAGCACCGCCCAGCCCAGGCGCCAGCCGGTCATGCAGAAATATTTCGAGAAACTGTTGATGATCACCACTTCGCCCGGCAGGCCGGCGGCGCTCCAGGGCTCGGTGCCGTAGACCAGGCCCTGGTAGATCTCGTCGACCATCAGCACGCCGCCTTTTTCCGCGATGAAGCTGGCAATGCGTTCAAGTTGTTTTTTTTCTATCAAAGTACCTGTGGGATTCGACGGCGATCCCAATAACAGTCCCTTGGTGCGCGGTCCCCAGGCGGCGCGCACCATCTCCAGCGTCGGCTGGTAGCCGTCGGCGGCCGCCAGCGGCAGTGGCCGCGCGACGCCTTCGAAGGCGCGCACGAAGTGGCGGTAGCCGGGATAGCCCGGGTCGGGCACCAGGAACTCGTCGCCCGGGTCGACATACAGCGCGCAGGCGCAAAGCAGGGCGCCGGAGGCGCCCGGCGTGATGGCGACGCGCGAAGCCGCCACCGGCGTCGCGAGGCGCGCGGCGTAATGCTGCGCGATCGCCTCGCGCAGGGCGCTCAGGCCGAGCGTCGGCGTGTACGCGGTGAGCCCGTCGCGCAGCGCGCGCATGCCGGCCTCGACCACCGGCGCGGGCGCGGTGAAGTCCGGCTCGCCGATCTCCATGTGCAGCACGCGGCTGCCCGCCGCCTCGAGCGCGTGCGCGCGCGCCAGCACGTCCATCACTTCGAACGGCTGGATTTCCTCCGCGCGGCGTGCCGTCAGGGCCATGCGATAAAATCCACCGGTGGATGAGCTCCTGAGGAAGAACGCCCTCGATTATCACCGGCGCGGCGCGGCCGGCAAGATCTCGATCCTTCCCACCAAGCAGCTCACCAACCAGCGCGACCTGGCGCTCGCCTACTCGCCCGGCGTCGCCGCCGCGTGCGACGAGATCGTGCGCGACCCCGCCACCGCGGCGCTCTACACCGCGCGCGCCAACCTGGTGGCGGTGGTCACCAACGGCACCGCGGTGCTGGGCCTGGGCGCCATCGGCCCGCTCGCCGCCAAGCCGGTGATGGAAGGCAAGAGCGTGCTGTTCAAGAAGTTCGCCGGCATCGACTGCTTCGACATCGAGCTCGACGAGCGCGACCCGCAGAAGCTGGTGGACATCGTCGCCGCGCTCGAGCCGACCTTCGGCGCCATCAACCTCGAGGACATCAAGGCGCCGGAGTGCTTCGTCGTCGAGCGCGCGCTGCGCAAGCGCATGAAGATCCCGGTGTTCCACGACGACCAGCACGGCACGGCGATCACGGTGGGCGCGGCGCTGGTGAACGGGCTGAAGGTGGTGGAGAAGAAGATCGAGGACGTGAAGCTGGTGGCCTCCGGCGCCGGCGCCGCGGCGCTCGCCTGCCTCGACCTGCTGGTGAAGATGGGCCTCGCGCCCGCGAACATCGTCGTCACCGACATCAAGGGCGTGGTGTACAAGGGGCGCAAGGAAGAGATGGACCCGGACAAGGAGCGCTACGCCGTCGCCACCAAGGCGCGCACGCTCGACGAGGTGATCGGCAGCGCCGACGTGTTCCTCGGCCTGTCGGCGGGCGGGGTGCTGAAGCCCGCGATGGTGAAGAAGATGGCCGCGCGGCCGCTGATCCTGGCGCTCGCCAATCCGGATCCCGAGATCCTGCCCGAGCTCGCCAAGGAGGCGCGCCCCGACTGCGTCATCGCCACCGGGCGCTCGGACTACCCGAACCAGGTGAACAACGTCCTGTGCTTTCCGTTCATCTTCCGCGGCGCGCTCGACGTCGGCGCCACCACCATCAACACCGAGATGGAGCTCGCCGCGGTGCGCGCCATCGCCGGCCTCGCGCAGGCCGAGACCTCGGAGCAGGTGGCGCTTGCCTACGGCATCGAGACCATCAGCTTCGGCGCGGAGTACATCATCCCGCGGCCGTTCGACCCGCGCCTGATCGCGCGCGTCGCGCCGGCGGTGGCCGAGGCGGCGATGGCCTCCGGCGTGGCGACGCGGCCGATCGCCGACCTCGACGCCTACCGCGACTCGCTGACGCAGTTCGTCTACCACTCCGGCCTGATCATGAAGCCGCTGTTCACGGCGGCGAAGAAGGCGCCGCGGCGCGTGGTCTACGCCGAGGGCGAGGACGAGCGCGTGCTGCGCGCGGTGCAGATCGCGGTCGACGAGGGGCTGGCGAAGCCGATCCTGATCGGCCGGCCGGCGGTGATCGAGAGCCGCCTCGAGCGCCTCGGCCTGCGCGTGCGGCCGGGCAAGGAGTTCGAGCTGGTCAATCCCGAGTCCGACCGGCGCTACCGCGACTACTGGACCACCTACCACCAGCTCACCGAGCGCAAGGGCGTCTCGCCCGAGTACGCGCGCGTCGAGATGCGCCGGCGCCACACCCTGATCGGCGCCATGATGATCTACAAGGGCGAGGCCGACGGCATGCTGTGCGGCACCTTCGGCACCCATGCGCTGCACCTGCGCTACATCGACCAGGTGATCGGCCTGCGGCCCGGCGTGCGCAACTACGCGGCGATGAACGCGCTGATCCTGCCCTCGCGCACCGTGTTCATCTGCGACACCTACGTCACGCCCGACCCGGACGCCGAGCACATCGCCGAGATGACGCTGCTCGCCGCCGAGGAGATGCGCCGCTTCGGCGTGGTGCCGAAGGTGGCGCTGCTGTCGGCGTCCAATTTCGGCTCGATCAACCTGCCCTCGGCCAAGAAGATGCGCCTGGCGCTGGCGCTGCTCAACGAGCGCGCGCCGGAGCTCGAGGTCGAGGGCGAGATGCACGGCGACGCCGCGCTGTCGGAGGAGATCCGCCTCAAGGTGTTCCCGCGCACCAAAATGAGGGGCGAAGCGAATCTCCTGATCATGCCGACGCTCGATGCGGCCAACATCTCGTTCAACCTGCTGAAGACCTCGGCCGGCGGCGGCGTCACGGTCGGGCCGATGCTGCTGGGCGCCGCGCGCCCGGTGCACATCGTCACGCCCTCGGCCACCGTGCGGCGCATGGTCAACATGACCGCGCTCACCGTGGCCGACGCCAACGCGCCGCGCGCGCAGGAACTGAGCCTGTTCTAGGACCGCCGATGGAGCCCGCCGCATCGAGCGCAGCGCCGGCCGCCGCCGTGGGGCGGCCGAAGCCGCGCGCCGGGCTGGTGCTGACCGGCGGCGGCGCGCGCGCCGCCTACCAGGTGGGCGTGCTGAAGGCGGTGCGCGACCTGCTCGGCAGCCCGGCCGCCAACCCCTTTCCGATCGTCTGCGGCACCTCGGCCGGCGCGATCAACGCCGCGACGCTCGCCGTGTTCGCCGACAACTTCTCGCGCGCGGTGGCCAACCTGCTCGAGGTGTGGGAGCACATGCACTGCGAGCACATCTACCGCACCGACCCCTGGCACATCATGCGCACCGGCGCGCGCTGGCTGGCGGCGATGATGCTGGTGTCGCGGCAGAACCCGATGTCGCTGCTCGACAACGAGCCGCTGCGCGAGATGCTGGCGCGCAACCTGCAATTCGAGCGCATCCAGGCGCACATCGACTCGGGCGCGCTGTACGCGGTGTGCGTCACGGTCTCGGGCTACACCAGCGGCCAGAGCGTGTCGTTCTTCCAGGGCGGCAGCGGCATCGAGGCCTGGGAGAGGAACCAGAGGATCGGCGCCGCCGTGCCGCTCAACCTCGACCTGCTGCTCGCCTCGTCGGCGCTGCCGTTCATCTTCCCGGCGGTCAAGGTGCACCGCGAGTATTTCGGCGACGGCTCGATGCGCCAGATCGCGCCGGTCAGCCCGGCGCTGCACCTGGGCGCCGACCGCGTGCTGATCGTCGGCACCGGCCGCCAGACCGAGGACCAGAATCGCGCGCGCTCGAACGTCTACCCGTCGCTGGCGCAGATCGCCGGCCATGCGCTGAACAGCATCTTCCTCGACAGCCTGATGGTGGACATCGAGCGCCTGGAGCGCATCAACCGCACGGTGCGCCTGATCCCGCGCGAGCGCCTGGGGGATTCGGGCGTGCAGCTGCGGCCGGTGAAGGTGCTGTTCATCACGCCGTCGCAGCCGCTGGAGCGCATCGCCTCGCGCTTCCTGCACGAGCTGCCGGCGACGGTGCGCTTCGTGCTGCGGCCCACCGGCGCGCTCAACCGCTCCGGCTCGAACCTGGCGAGCTACCTGCTGTTCGAGGAATCCTTCTGCCGCGCGCTGGTCGACCTGGGCTACCAGGACACCATGGCGCGCGAGTCCGAGGTGAGACAATTCTTCGCTGCGCCCGAGGAGGACGCCGCCCATGGCTGAGACGCCGCCCGCCGACCCGTTCGAGATGTTCCGCCGCCTGTGGGGCCCGCTCGGCGTGCCGCTGCCGGGCATGTCGATGCCGACCCTCGACCCGGCGGAGGTGGAGAAGCGCCTGGTCGAGCTGCGCTCGGTGGAGGGCTGGCTCAACATGAATCTCAACATGGTGAAATTCGCCATCCAGGGGCTTGAAGTGCAGAAGGCGGCACTGCAGGCTATGCAGCCCAAGAAATAATTTCACGGAGAAAACCATGGCAAAGGCAGTCCGTTACCACAAGCAGGGCGGGCCCGAGGTGCTGCAGCTCGACGACGTGCCGGTCGGCGAGCCCGGCCAGGGCCAGGTGCGCATCCGCCACACCGCGATCGGCGTCAATTTCGTCGACACTTACCAGCGTTCCGGCCTCTACCCGATGCAGCTGCCGGCGGTCGCCGGCAACGAGGCCGCGGGCGTGGTCGATGCCGTCGGCCCGGGGGTGAAGGACCTGAAGAAGGGCGACCGCGTCGCCTACACCGGGCTGCCGGGCTCGTACTGCGAGCAGCGCGTGGTGCCCGCCGACCGCATGGTGAAGATCCCCAAGGGCATCAGCGACGAGCAGGCGGCCTCGATGATGCTGAAGGGCATGACGGTGCACTACCTGATCCACTCCACCTACAAGGTGAAGAAGGGTGACACGGTGCTGTGGCATGCCGCGGCCGGCGGCGTCGGGCTGATCGCCGGGCAATGGCTGAAGAAGCTGGGCGCCACCACCATCGGCACCGTCGGTTCGCCGGAGAAAGCGACGCTGGCGCGGGCGCACGGCTACAAGCACGTCATCAACTACTCGACCGAGAACTGGGTCGAGCGCGTGAAGGAGATCACCAAGGGCAAGAAGCTGCCGGTGATCTACGACGCGGTGGGCAAGACCACCTGGGACGGCTCGCTCGATGCGCTGCAGCCGCGCGGCCTGCTGGTGTCCTTCGGCAACGCGTCCGGGCCGGTGCCGCCGCAGAACCTCGGCATCCTCGCCAGCAAGGGATCGCTCTACGTCACGCGGCCGACGCTCGCCACCTACATCGCGGCGCGCGCCGAGCTGGTGAAGCGCTCCAACGACCTGTTCGCCGTGGTGAAGTCGGGCAAGGTGAAGATCGAGACCACCGCGCGCTACAAGCTTGCCGACGCGGCGCAGGCGCACCGCGACCTCGAGGGGCGCAAGACGACCGGCTCGGTCGTCCTGATCCCCTGAGGCGGATTACTTGATGTTCAGGATCTTCATCGCCTTGGCGAGGGTGTCGACCGAGTCCTGATGCTTGCCGGCCTTGTGCATCGCCTCGCCGTCGGCGCGGTACTTCTTCACCTCGGCCATCTGCGCCGCGGGCAGGTTCGGGTTCTTCGCCAGGGCCGCGTCGATCTTCTTCATGTCGGCGGGGCAGTGGAAGGCGAGGGCGGCTGAGGACGCCAACGCCAGGGCAGCGGCAAGCGCGATCTTCTTCATAGTGTTCCTCCGTTCATGAATTTGGATGCCGCGGGGCTCAAAAAGTTGCTCGCGTCGAGCGTCCCGGTACCCTCAGTATACGGCGACGACGGCGCCGGTCGCGAAACGGCGACGCTGATCCCCGCGGCGGTGCTGGTGCCGATCGTCGACCGCGCCGGGGGCCTGACGGTGCTGTTCACGCAGCGCACCGAGCAGCTGAAGAGCCATTCCGGCCAGGTGAGCTTTCCCGGCGGGCGCACCGAGCCCGGCGACCCCAGCCCGGAATTCACCGCGCTGCGCGAGGCGCAAGAGGAAATTGGCCTGCCGCGCGAGCGCGTCGAGGTGCTGATTCGGTTGTCCGACTACCTGGTTCGCACCGGCTTTCGGGTCACGCCGGTGGTCGGCCTGCTCACGCCGCCCTTCGAGCTCTCCCCCGATGCCCGCGAGGTGGCCGAGGTGTTCGAGGTGCCGCTCGCCTTCCTGCTCGACCCGGGCAACCACCGGCGCGAGACGCGCGTGCTGAACGGGCGCGAGGTCGGCTTCTACGTCATGGACTACGGCGCGCGCCGCATCTGGGGCGCCACCGCCGGCATGCTGGTCAACCTCTACCGGCAACTCGCCGCCATGCGCTAGCTAGAATGGCGCCATGGGGGTCCTCGCCATCGTCGCGGCACTGGTCATCGAGCAATGGCGCCCGCTCGGCGACTGGAAAGGCGTGCATACCGCGCTCGCCGCCTGGGGCGCGGGCCTGGAGCGCGCGTTCAACGGCGGCGAGCGGCGCCACGGCCTGGTGGCCTGGCTGGTGGCGATCCTGCCGGCGGTGGCGGCGGTCGGCGCGCTGCACGCGCTGCTTGCCGGGGCGGGCACGGCGCTGGCGCTGGCCTTCGATGTCGCGGTGCTCTACCTGACGCTCGGCTTCCGGCAGTTCAGCCACTACTTCACCGACATCCAGCTGGCGATCAAGTCCGGCGACCTCGACCGGGCGCGAGCGCTGCTCGCGGCGTGGCGCGGCGCCACCGGCGTGCTCTATACGCGCGAGGAGGTGATCCGCCTGTCGATCGAGGAGGCGCTGCTCGCCTCGCACCGCCACGTGTTCGGCGTGCTGCTGTGGTACCTGGTGCTTCCCGGCCCGAGCGGCGCGGTGCTCTACCGCCTGGCGGCCTACCTTGGCGGGCGCTGGAAGGGCCTCGGCGCCTTCGGCGAATTCGCGCGGCGCGCGCTGCGCGTGCTGGAGTGGCCGGCGGTGCGCCTGACCGGCGCCGCGTTCGCCGTGGTCGGCGATTTCGAGGACGCGGTCTACTGCTGGCGCACGCAGGCGGCGGGCTGGCCCGACCCCGAGGCCGGCATCGTGCTCGCCGCCGGCGCCGGCGCGATGGGAGTGCGCCTCGGCATGGCGGTGCAGGACGTGGAAGGCGCCGACCCGCGGCCCGATCTCGGCGTCGGCGATCCGGCGGACGCGCCGTTCCTCGACAGCACCGTCGGCCTGCTGTGGCGCGCGGTCGTGCTGTGGGTCGTGCTGGTGGCGCTGCTGACGATGGCGCGCCTGCTCTAGGGCCGCGCCGCCCCGCAGCGCCAGCAGTGCGTGAACTGCGGCTCCTGGCGCTCGCCGCAGCTGCAACGCCAGGTTTCTCCGCTTTTTAGAGAAAAAGCATTCTTGAGAAATTCTTCGGCGCGCGGCACGTCGATGTCCTGCAACACCCAGACTTCGGCCTGGCACTCGGCGGGTGGCAGCTCGCCCATGGCGGAGGAGAGGAATTCGTTCCTGACCACCGCGCGAATGCCTTCCACCTGCAAGAGGTTCCTGAAATGGTGGACGGCCGTGAGGTCGTGCGAGCTGAAGACGCGCTTCAAAGCGTGTAAAGCGCATCGCACTTGGCGGCGCAGATGAAGTCGTTGTCCGACAGCCCGCCGATGCTGTGCGTCGCGTACTCGACGCGGCACTTGTTGTAGCCGACCGCCAGGTCGGGATGGTGGTCCTCGCGGTGCGAGATCCAGGCGAGCGCGTTGACGAAGGCCATGGTCTGGTAATAGTTCTCGAACGGGTAGGTCTTCGCCAGCCTGCCGTTCTCGATGCCCCAGCCCTTGAGCTGCTGGAGCAGTTCCGCCGCCGCCTTGGCGGAATGCGGCTTGACGCCGGCCTCGCAGGGCTTGCACTTGCGCTTCACCAGGTCCGTCATGTGGCCTCCTTCAGGCGCGCGATGCGGATCGCCGCCGGTGGGTGGGAATCGTAGAACGCGGAATGCAGCGGGTCGGGCGTGAGCGTCGCGGCATTGTCCTGGTAGAGCTTCACCAGCGCCTGCTCCAGGTCCGAGGACCGGGCGTGCAGCTTTGCATAGGCGTCAGCCTCGAATTCACGCTTGCGCGAATACAGGCTGGCAAGCGGCTGCGCGAAGAACAGGAATTCGGGCAGCGCCATCAGGAACAGCGCCAGCGCCGCGGCGTGGCCGGGATCGCGCACGCCCAGGCCGGCATAGAACCAGGGCTGGTCGATAATCTGGCCGAGCAGCCACAGCAGCGCGAGGCTCGCCGCGGCGGTGAGCGCCATGCCCTTCGCGATGTGGTGCAGGCGGTAGTGGCCGAGCTCGTGCGCCAGCACCGCCTCGACCTCCTGCGGCTGCAGCCGGCTCACCAGCGTGTCGAACAGCACGATGCGCTTGGCGGCGCCGAAGCCGGTGAAGAACGCGTTGCCGTGGCTCGAGCGCTTCGAGCCGTCCATGACGAACAGGCCGCTCGACTTGAAGCCGCAGCGCGAGAGCACTGCCGCGACGCGCTCGGCGAGCTCGCCCTGCGTCAGCGGCGTGAACTTGTTGAACAGCGGCAGGATGAACGCCGGGTAGACCATCATCATCAGGAGCGTGTAGGCGAGCCACAGCGCCCAGACGTAGAGCCACCACCACTCGCCCATGCGCGCCATCAGCCACAGCGCCGCCATGATCAGCGGCAGTCCGAGCGCGACGCCGACCAGCGTGTGCCGGGCGAGGTCGGCGACGAACAGGCGCGGCGTCATGCGGTTGAAGCCGAAGCGCGCCTCGATGCCGAAGGTGCGCGCCACCGCGAGCGGCAGGCCGGCCGCCGCCTGCAGCAGGAACAGGCTGAGCAGCAGCGCGGCTCCGTGCACCACCGAGCCGGCCGGCGCCAGCGCCTGCCACGCCTCGGACAGCCACTGCAGCGCGCCGCCGAGCGTGAAGGCGAGCACCACCGCCGCGCCGACGGCGACATCCACCATGGCGAGGCGGCACTTCGCGGCGGTGTAGTCGGCCGCCTTCTGGTGCGCCGACAGCGGGATCGACGCGGCGAACGACGCCGGCACCGCGTCGCGATGCGCGCGCACGTGGCGCGCCTGGCGCCGCGCGAGCCACAGCCGCGTCGCGACCGCGGCGGCGAGCGCAGCGAGGAAGGCCCAGGTCAGCGCGTTGGGCATGCGTGAGAGAATAAGCCATGGCTGCGGACCCCAACAACCTGGTCTGGATCGACATGGAAATGTCGGGACTGCAGCCGGAGGCCGATCGCATCCTCGAGATCGCGCTGCTGGTGACCGATCCGCAGCTGCAGCTGGTCGCCGAAGGCCCGGTGCTGGTGGTGCACCAGCCGGACGCGGTGCTGGCGGCGATGGATTCCTGGAACCAGAGCGTGCACAAGAAGAGCGGGCTGATCGAGCGCGTGCGCGCCTCGACGCTCACCGAGGCGCAGGCGGAAAGCGCGGCGCTCGCCTTCCTCGCGCCGCTGGTGCCGGCCGCCGCCTCGCCGATGTGCGGCAACTCGATCTGCCAGGACCGGCGCTTCCTCGCGCGCTGGATGCCGAAGCTCGAAACGCATTTCCATTACCGCAACCTCGACGTCTCGACCTTCAAGGAGCTGGTGCGCCGCTGGAAGCCCGAGGCGGCCAAGGGCTTCGCCAAGGAAGGCAAGCACGAGGCGCTCGCCGACATCCTCGAGTCGATCGAGGAGCTGAAGTACTACCGCCGCACCGTGATGACGATCTAGGGCGGCTCGCCCTAGAGGCCCGGATTGGTGTCTTTCGGGAACGGCCCGCCGCCGCTTCCGCCGCCGCCGCCTCCTGTTCCCAGGGGACGCGTAAAGGACGGACCTCCCGGATTGGCGCCGAGCGCAGGCAGCGTGCTCGCCGGGTCGGGCGCAGTTTGCGCCGGCCTCGGTGCCGGTGCCTGGGCCGGCGGCCCGAAATTGATCCTCGGCTTGGCCTTGGTCGCGTCGTCGAGCCGCAGGTCGAGGCGCGGCTCGCCCGCGGCGGGGCGCTCCGCCGGCTGCGCCGGCGCGCCCGACTGCGCGAGCGCCGGTCCGGCGAGGAGCAGCGCGGCGGCGCCGGCGGCGGCGAACGCGATTCTCATCCCTCGACCTCGACGATGCACTCGATCTCGACCGGGATCTGCATCGGCAGCGAGCCCATGCCGACCGCCGAGCGCGCATGCTTGCCGCGCTCGCCGAACACCTCGACGAAGAGATCCGAGCAGCCGTTGATCACCTTGGGGTGGTCCTGGAACTCGGGCACCGCGTTCACCATGCCGAGCACCTTCACCACGCGCTTCACCTTGTCGAGGCTCCCCAGCTCGTGGCGCATCACCGCCAGCAGCTCCAGGCCGGTGTCGCGGGCGTGGCGGTAGGCCTGCTCCACGCTGTACTCGCGGCCGACTTTCCCCTGCGGGCGCTTGCCGTCGGCGCCGGGCGGGCCGCCCTTGCCGGCGAGGAACAGCAGGTTGCCGGCGCGCACCGCATTGACGTAGTTGGCGACCGGCGGCGCCACCTTGCCGAGGTCTAGCTTCAGTTCCCTGAGGCGCTGCTCGGCGCTCACTGCAGGGGCACGACCTTGCCCGGATTCATCAGGTTATCCGGGTCGAACACCTTCTTGATGTCGCGCATGACGTCGATCACGTCGTCGCCGAGCTCCAGGCGCATCGAGCCCATCTTGCCCATGCCGACGCCGTGCTCGCCGGTGCAGGTGCCTTCCATGCGCAGCGCGCGCTCGATCAGGCGCTTGTTGAAGGTCTTGGCGATCTCGGTCTCCTCGGGCTTGGCCGGGTCGACCAGCAGCATCAGGTGGAAGTTGCCGTCGCCGATGTGGCCGAGCAGCGGCACCGGCGCGAAATAGTTCTTCACGTCGGCCATCGTCTCGCTCACGCACTCGGCGAGGCGCGAGATCGGCACGCAGACGTCGGTCGACACGGCGCGCGAGCCGGGCCGCAGCTGCAGGCAGGCGAAGTAGGCGTCGTGGCGCGCCTGCCAGAGCTGGGTGCGCTCCTCCGGCTTGGTGGCCCAGACGAA
>Ga0075425_100008214_pt1 | contig 11062 bp, 10 predicted proteins | sample SoiMethybrSBSTD4_FD_75300 | JGI IMG/M metagenome (GOLD analysis project Ga0075425, IMG submission 75300) | Bulk soil microbial communities from a Populus tree surrounding site in Tennessee, USA - Soil MetaG P. TD hybrid SBSTD4 | ecosystem: Environmental > Terrestrial > Soil > Tree plantation...
GCATCGACGACGACGAACGCCGTCATCGTCACGATGCTCGTGGCCGTTCAGGTCATCTCGTACGGCTGCGCCGCGTTGGCGATCCACCTGCTGCGCACGGACGAGGGACCGTGGCTGACCGGATCCGGCTTCGCGTTCGGGCTGCTCGGGTATGTCGCGGGCGGCGTGATCGGGGCGCTGATCGCGGTCGGCGCGATCCTCGCCGGCGCCGTTCGAATGGCGAAATGACGCCGACGCGAAGGCAGAGGGCCCATGGCTGAACGATACGTTGCGCTGTTGCGGGCCATCAATCTGGCCGGAAAGAACGCGGTCGGGATGGCCGATCTGCGCACGATGCTCGGGCGGCTGGGGATGACCGACGTCACGACGCTGCTGATGAGCGGCAACGCGATCTTTGCGTCCGGCACAGCGTCGCCGGCGTCCCTCGAAAAGAAATTCGAGGCGGCATCGGCGAAGACCTTCGGCTTCGCGACCGACTATTTCATCCGCGACGCACGCGAGCTCGAGGCGGTCATCGGCGACAACCCGTTTCCGAAGGAGGCGTCGGCGGATCCGGGGCATCTGCTCGTGGTGTTCCTGAAAGACGCGCCGACGCCGGCAGCCGTCAAGGCGCTCCAGTCGGCGATCAAAGGCCGCGAAGTCTTGCGCGCGAAGGGGCGCCACGCCTACATCTATTATCCCGACGGCGTGGGCCGTTCGAAGCTGACCGCCGCGCTGATCGAAAAGCATCTCGGGTGCCGCGGAACTGCGCGAAACTGGAACACGGTTCAGAAGCTCGCTGCGATCGTCAACGACTGAGATGTCTGCATTCTTCGTGGAGCGACGAAATGAGAGCAACGATGACGCTCGTCCTGATATCGGCGGCGCTGGCGATCGTGCCGGCAGTCACGCACGCGCATTTCAAACTCCTGGAACCCGCTTCCTGGATCGTTGAAAACGATCTCGGCGATCCGCAGAAGGCCGGACCGTGCGGCGGCACGAACACCGACTACGGCAGGCCGACGTATGCGGTCACGCAGGCGGTCGGCGGCAGCACGCTCCACATCAAGGTCGTCGAAACGATTTATCACCCCGGCCACTATCGCATCGCGCTCGCCGTCAACTCGCCGCTCGAACTGCCGGTCGATCCGAAAGCGACGACCGAACAGACCGAACGCGGACCGCGATCGGTCTCGGCCGAAATCATGAATCCGGTCCAGTTCCCCGTGCTTGCCGATGGCCTGTTTTCGCATCAGGCCAAGGTCGACGGACCGCTCGAAGCCGACGTCACCCTGCCGAACATCAGCTGCAAGAAGTGCACGCTGCAGGTCATTCAGTTCATGGAACAGCACGGTCCGAACAACCCGGGCAACTACACCTATCACCACTGCGCGAACATTCAGATCACGCCGGATCCGAAGAAGCCGATCGACACGGCGTGGCCGAAGGAACGACAGGGATCCTAGGCGCCGCGCTGACGCAGTGTTTTCAATTCGCGCTCGATCGGCCATTCCGCGAACGCCAGATAGAACAGCATGCCGAGGTTGATCGCAGGAATCAGGAACAGCAGCGTCAGCGCCCCGGGATGACCGGTCTTCGCGACGATTCTCCATACGGGCCAAATCCAGATCAGACTGATCAGGACGATGGCGACGACGGCAATGGACTCCGGCAGACCGAGTGACTCGAACATCGCGCCTCCTCCAGCTACTGCATTCGCGTCGCGTGTGTCGCGATCATGACCCAGCGGCCGTCGCGCCGGACGTAGACGCGCGTGAAGCGGAGCGATCCGCCCTGCGGCTTTCCGTTGATCGTCACCTTCGATTCGCTCGTCCCGGCCGCGACCGCGGTGTCCCCGAAGACGCGCACGGTGAAGTCGCGCACGACCACGCCGCCGTCGAACTTTCGCGCTCCTGATTTCAAGTCGGCCAGATACTCGGTCTTCGTGTTCATCGTTCCGTCGCCGTGGACGACGGTCCAGCCGTCGGCGAGCAGCTGATCGAGCGCGGCGACGTCCGCGTGCGCGCGCGCCCCGTTCCATTGATCCTCGAGCGCGCGGATTTGTTGGACGACGTCGGGCGCCGCGCGCTGCGCGAGGATCGGCACTGTCAGCGCACAGACGATCGCCGGAAGCAGTACGGACAGTCGGACTTTCATCGCAGCCTCAGGGTTCATAGAATACGGCCACTCCGCGCGGAAACGGTGCGCCGACCTCCGCGGTGACGCCTCTGCCCGACACGCGCAGCTCGCGCAGCCGGGGCAGGCGAGCGAGCCGCGCGACACCGGCGTCGGTCAGCGCGTGGCACGCCGAGAACGTGATCCGCTCCAGCGAATCCATCGTGGACAGCAGCTCCGGCGTCCGATCCGTGATCGCCGTGTAGCTGTTGAAGTAGTAAGAGAGGTTCCGCAGTTCCACGATCCGCCCGGTCGCCGCGTCCGTCGTCTCGCGGCAGTACATGAGGATCAGCGACTCGAGCCGCTCGCACCGCGCGATGTGCCGGTAGCCCGCGTCGGGCACGTCCATCGGCATCAGCTCCCGCAGCGACGGAAACGACGGCAGCGCCGACACACCCGCGTCGTCCACGTTCAGGCAGCTGACGGAGAGTCCGCGCAGCGCGGGCATGCGCGCCAGCGCCTCGAAGCCGCGGCGGCGGAGATTGTGGCAGCGGCGTCCCCAGATATATTCAATCGATTGCGACGCGCTGAGCGCGACGAACCCCTCGTCTCCCGCGACCGTGTCCTGCGCGCCGAGGTGCCGCAGCCGCGGCATCTGCGCGAGGTACGGCATCCAGTCGTCCTTCGCGTCGACGCTCAGCGCGCCGAGGTGCGGCACCGCGATCAGCGGTTCGAGCGCGGCGGCCGTGATGGCCAGACGGCTGTCGTCGAGATTCAGCGCATACAAGCCGTCGAGCCCCTGCATCGATCGCATGCCGCGATCGCCGAACAATCCGCGCAGCGTCAGCTGATTGGGCACGGAGCGATGCCCGACGAGCCCGAGCGCCGTCTCGCCGCCCTGCCACGTCTTGAAGCGCGGCAGCTCGTGGAGCAGCGCGAGCCCCGCGTCCGTGACGTCGTTGCCCGTCGCAAGCTCGTGGAGGTGGCGCTTCCCCGCCAGCGCGCGCAGCGCGCCGTCGCCCGTCCGTGTCCACAACAGATTCACGGCTTTCAGCTCGGGCCAGTGCGCGAGCGCCTCGACGCCCTCGTCTGTAATGTGCGTGCCCGCGAGCGAGATCGTTTCGAGCGCCGGAAGGTCGCGCAGCGCCAGCAGACCGCGATTGGTGATCGCCGTGCCGCTCACGTCGAGATGCTTCAACGCCCGCAGACGCGCGAGATGGACGAGGCCGTCATCGGTCAGCTGCTGTGAGCCGGCCAGATGCAGTCCGGCGATCGCCTCGACGCGCGACACGTCGGCAAGGACCGCGTCGGTCATTTGTCCCCGGGCGTGAAGGTGCGCCGACGGATGCATCGCGAGCGCGGCGATCACGGCGTCCCAGTCGCGCGAACTGACGATCGCCTGAGAGGGCTCGGATGCCCCCGCATCGGCCACGGCCACCGGCTTGGCGGCGATCCGCCGGGCCGCGGACGGAGATTCGGTGAACGCCGCGAGCGCGCTCCAATCCTCGAACCCGTGTTCGACGGCGATCAGATGTCGCGCGTCGTCGCGCGTGATGTCGACGTCGTCATTCGGATGCGCGGGCCGCTTGCCGAGATCGAACTGGACGTACGTCCGCATCGCGGACCACTGGCGGCGATGCCAGGTGAAGCGATAGTGGCGTTCCATCGCCTCGGGTGTGCCGGTGCGATACGCATCGAGCAGCGCGTCCACCATCGCTTCGTACTGCGCGAGCGCCTTCGCGCCCGCGTCGCGATCGGCGGCGACCGTGCGATCGACCGCCTGCTTGAGCGCCGCCCATGCCGCGAAGCCGTGCTCGCGCGCCAGCGCATGCTGCACGTCGCGCAGAGTCGGCGCCGCAGGACCGTCGGGCCAGGCGCGCGCGAAACGCTCGCGCGCGTCGGGGGCGCCGGCGCGCAATGCGTCCAGCCAGCGCTTCGCTTCCTTCCTGATACTGTCGAGACTGCGGGGCCGCGGACGGGTGGCGCTCATGAGACCTTCCTCCACTGTGCCTGCGTCCGCTGATGACAGGCGGGAGAAAGGTTACGGATCGCGGTGCGATCGTCGAGTGGGTGGGAAGATTCCCTTGCCGCGGACAGGAGGCGCCCCAGCGCGCGCTGCGCGAATTCTGTGACAGTTTCGCACGGGAATCAACCCCGCCCGCCGAATCCGTAGAGCCGCGCGGGATTGTCGACGAGAATCTGGCGCCGGATCGCGGCGTCGGGCAGCCACAGCGGCAGCTGATTCAGCAGGTGGCCGTCGTCGATTTGAAGCAGGGGCGTGACGTCGGTCGCCGCGCGGCCGGGAACCTGCGACGAATCGGGATGCGGCCAATCGGTGCCCCACACGATCCGCTGAGGATTCGCGGCGACGAGCGCGCGCGCGAGCGGCGCGACGTCCGCATAGTCAGGTCCGGCGCCGGGGGCAAGGGGCTCCCGGACCGGGCCTGCCGTGCGATAGGCGCCGGAGATCTTCACGTACGCCTTGCCCGACTGCACGAGTCCGACGAGCGTCTGGAAGCCGGGCTGCTCGACGCCGAGCGACGCCCGCGCGCCGCCGAAGTGATCGACGACGATCGGCACCGGGCTCGCGCGGATTTCGTCGCCGACCGCCTCGATGACCGAGAGCCGCGCGTAGATCTGCACGTGCCATCCGCGCGGCTTCACGCGCGCGACGGTCGCGAGCAGGCGCGCCCGCGCCGTCTCCGGATCGGTCTGCCCGAAGGTCTCGAGATTGAGCCGCACCCCGCGGATGCCGCCGCGGTCCATCACGTCGAGCATGCTCTCCGACACCGTCGTTTCGTCGATGACGCCGACGCCGCGCGCGCGCGCTTCTCCGAGCGACCGCACGGCGTCGATCGTGCAACTGTTGTCGGAGCCGTACACACTCGGCTGCACGATGACCACGCGGTCGAGCTTCAGCGCGCGATGCAGCGCGCGCATCTCGGCCACGCTGGCCCGCTCGGGCGTGTAGGTACGGCCCGGCGCGAATGGAAATGCGCGCGGATCCCCGAACACGTGCGTATGGCAGTCGCACGCGTCGGACGGCACCTTGAAGTTGACCTTGGTCGCCGGCTGCGACGCCGCCGCATCCACGTCCGATGCCGACGCGATCGCCGCTGCGCCGGCTGCCGCAGTCAGGCGAATCGCTTCGCGTCTGGTCATCATCGCCGGCATGATAGCAGCCTCCCTTCGTGGCCGGCGCTGATCTACACTTCCCGGCATGTCCAGCCGCAACGCGTTCCTGTTGTGTTCCGCCCTGCTGATCGGTTCGGCGTTTGCCGACATTCGCGCGTACACGCAGGCCGCGCAGACGGCCCGCGAGTCGACCGCTGTCGATATCGACGCCGCGATCGTCAACGCGTTCCGCTGGCGCAGCATCGGCCCGCTGCGCGGCGGCCGATCGATCGCCGTGTCCGGCGTGAAGGGGCGTCCGCGCGAGGCGTACTTCGGCGCCGTCGGCGGCGGGCTGTGGAAGACCGTCGACGGCGGGCTCTCGTGGAATCCGGTGACCGACGGCCAGATCAAGAGCTCGTCGGTCGGCGCGGTCGCCGTCTCCGAATCGAATCCCGACGTTGTTTACATCGGCACGGGCGAGGCCTGCATCCGCGGCAACATCATGCCGGGCGACGGCGTCTACAAGTCGACCGACGCGGGCAAGACGTGGACGCACGTCGGCTTCGGCAACTCCGACGCGATCGCGAAGATCCGCATCCACCCCACGAACCCCGACATCGTCTTCGTCGCCGACTTCGGCAAGTACGGCGCGCCGAGCAGCGAGCGCGGGCTGTTCAAGAGCACGGACGGCGGGAAAACCTGGCAGCGCAAGCTGTTCAAGGACGACAAGACGGGCGCTGTCGACGTCGCGATCGATCGGCGCAATCCCGGCGTGATGTTCGCCGCGCTCTGGGAGGCGTACCGCGTCGAGTACCAGATGTCGAGCGGCGGTCCGGGCAGCGGCCTCTACAAATCCACCGACGGCGGCGAGACCTGGAAGGAGATCACGAGGACCGGCGGCCTGCCGCAGGGGGTCTACGGCAAGATGAGCGTCGCCATCTCCGGCGCGGATTCCAGCCGCGTCTACGCGCTCGTCGAGAACGACAACGGCGGTCTCTTCAGCAGCGACGATGCGGGCGCGACGTGGAAGCTGATCAACTCGGCGCGGAGCGTCCGGCAGCGCGCTTTCTATTACACCCACGTCTTCGCCGACCCGAACAACAAAGACACGATCTACATGCTCAACACGAGCGCATTCCGATCGACCGACGCGGGCAAGACGCTGCAGAACATCGGGAACGGGACGCATGGCGATCATCACGATTTCTGGATCGATCCCGATGATTCCAATCACGTGATGGACGGCAACGACGGCGGCGGCGCCATCAGCTACAGCGTCGCGTCGCCGCAGCGGGCGTGGACGTCGCAGGACTTTCCGACCGAGCAGTTCTATCACGTGATCACCACTGGCCACGTGCCGTTCCACGTCTGCGGCGCGCAGCAGGACAACTCCACGCTCTGCGTGCCGAGTGGTCCCGCGGGACGCGGCGGCGGCGGCGGCCGCGGCGCGACTTTCTACGAAGTCGGCGGCGGCGAGCCCGGCTACATCGCGCCGGATCCGAAGGACGTAGACGTTTTCTATGCCGGCGCGAACAACGGATCCTTCCTCACGCGCTTCAACCGTCACACCGGCGAACTGAAAGAAGTCGGCGCGTATCCACGCTTCTTCTCCGGAGAGAACTCGGCGTCCGTCGTCGAGCGCTGGCAGTGGACGTATCCGATCATCTTTTCGCCGGTCGATCCGAACGTCCTCTACACCTGCTCTCAGCACGTGTGGAAGACGACCGACGGCGGACAACACTGGGAACGGATCAGCGGCGACCTCACACGCCACGATCCGAAGACCATGCAGGATTCGGGCGGACCGATCACGCACGACATGAACAGCCCGGAGATCTACGCGACCGTGTTCTCGCTCGCGCCGGGCAGGACGGACGTCAACGTCATCTGGGCCGGATCCGACGATGGCATCGTCAGCGTGACGCGCGACGGCGGCAGGACCTGGACGAACGTCACGCCGCGGGACATGCCCGATCTCGGCCGCGTCAGCCAGATTGACGCATCCTCGTTCGACGCGGGCACGGCGTACATCGCGGTCAAGAAGCCGCTGCTGAACGATTTCGCGCCCTACATCTTCCGCACTCATGACTTCGGCCGCACGTGGACGAAGATCGTCGCCGGCATCGCCGCCAACGACTACACGCACGCGGTGCGCGAGGATCGCGTCCGTCGCGGACTGCTCTACGCGGGAACGGAGCACGGCTTCTTCTTCTCGATGGACGACGGCGACCACTGGCGTCCGTTGACGGCAGGCCTGCCCGATACGCAGGTATCGGACATCTGGGTCGACGCAAACGATCTCGCGATCGCGACGCACGGCCGCGGCTTCTACGTGCTCGACGATCTCTCGCCGCTGCGCCAGTACGGCGCCGAATCGACCGCGGCAGCCGATGGGTACCTCTTCAAGCCGAACGACGCGGTCCGCAACGCCGGCGGCGCGCGCATCAACTACTGGATCAAGAAGGCGCCGCAGAAGATGACGCTCGAGATTCTCGACGACAAGGGTCAGGTCGTGCGCAGCTTCGAGGGCGCTGCGCCGCAGGGACGCGGCGCAGGCAGGGCGGGTGAGGCGGGCCGGGCGGGCACTCCCGAGGCGGGGCGGGCGGGACAGGCGGGACAGGCAGGAAGAGGCGCCGAGGAATTGCCGCAGGAAGACGAGGAGGGCGGCGGCCGCGGGCGTGGAGGACCGCAGACGGCATCCAACGTGGTCGGGCTTCAGCGATTCACCTGGGATCTGCAGTACCAGCCGGTCGTCACGTTCCCCGGCATGGTGCTGTGGGGCGCGACGCAGAGCGGGCCGACCGCGCTGCCCGGCGCGTATCAGGCGCGGCTCACGATCGACGGCCGCTCGCAGACGCAGCCGTTTACGGTGAAGAAGCATCCGTTCCGCGCCGTCAGCGACGCCGACCTGCAGGCGCAGTTCGCGCTCGCGAGCGCGATCCGCGACAGCGTCAACGAAGCGAACGAAGCGATCATTCAGATCCGCCGCATCCGACGCGAGATCGACGATCGGCTGAAGAAGACGCAGAACGCCGACGTCAAAGCGGTCGCCGAGCAGTTGATGAAGGAGCTGACCGCGGTCGAGGAAGACGTCTATCAGGTGCGGAACCAGAGCAATCAGGATCCGCTCAACTTCCCCCTCAAGACGAACAACCGCCTGGCCTCGCTGCTCCGAGTGGTCGAGGCAGGCGACGGAAAGCCCACTGGAAACGTCGAGCCGATCTTCGACGACCTGAAGAAGGAACTGCAGGCGGAGACCGACCGGCTCAAGAAGGCGGTGACGACGTATCTGCCGCGATTCAACACCCTGGCAACGCGCCAGGGACTCGAGCCGATCAGCGAAAAGTAGAGTCGACTGAACGATGAACGAAACATCTGCAACGCTCGCGAGAGTCTGCGGCGAGGCTGCAGAATGGTGTGAGGTCGGTGACGTACAGGATCGACTTCGAACGCCGCGACTGAAACCGACGCTTCCCGACTGGCCGACGGCCGGCGAGCTCGAAGCCGTCGTTCAGACGCTGGTGGCGTTGCGTCAGACGTTGCTGTCGGGCCGCGCCGTCCGCGACCTGCGAGGCCGGTTGCTCGTCTGCGAAATCAATCAATCGATATCGAGCGGAGAATCCGAGGCAGCGACGCAGGGGTTTTTCGACGTCAACGATCGACCCGCGTGGGACACGTGGGTAGCCGGCGTTCCGCAGGACGCCGAAAGTGAGGAGGCTACGCTGATCAGCTGGGTCCCGTCGACGCTGGTCGATCTCGTCGATCGTGGTATCCAGGTGAATCCGTACGAATGCATCTTCTGGTTGGCCGATGCGGACCGACTGTTGGCGACGTGGCCGGTGGCGCGCTCGCTCGCGGCGGCAGGACTGGGATGAGGCGGCCGTTCAAACGCACCGGATCCCACAGTTGGCCGCTGCGGCCGCCTGCATCGTGTAGGTGCCCTTCGCGATCGATCCGCTCGGCACGACGGTCAGCGTCAGAGTCGAGCCGCTGATCGATCCGCTGAAGTGCGCCGGCGGCGCCGGATCGATCGACACCGGCCCGACTTCGATTCGATAGGTGCCGTCGACGTCGAACGTCCCGTCGTCGCGGATCGTCGGTCGCGGGAACACCCCGTGACCGCAGCCGGCGATCATGTTGCACGTATCGGCAACCGCGAGGCACGCGCCGCCTCCGCTCCAATTGCCGTCAGCGAGCGGACCGCCATGCTTCGGCGCGGACGGATTGCCGCTGCATGAAAGCGCAGAACACAGCAGCGTGAGGACGAGCGCCTTCCGCATGACTCGCCCCTCGATCATGCAATCGACCAGCCATCAGCCTCGACCCTGATTCCCCGAGGTCTTTCGCGACCTCATTCCGGATTGGTCATGGCGATACCGTGATGGAAATCCGAAACAGCGGCAGCCCGCTGACCGAATCGGACACCTGAAGGTTCACCACCACCGCGCTCGTCACCGCCGTCGTCGACGCGGCGAACGCGAACGTCGTCCCGCCCGCCGGGACACTGACCGACGCGGGCACGGTCGCCGAGGGATCGCTGGAACTCAGCGACAGGGTCCAGCCACCCGCCGGCGCCGGCGCCGCCAGCGTGCCGCCACACTGCACCGACGCGCCGCCAGCGACCGTTCCCGGCGTGCAGCTGACATCGGCGACGATCGGATACGCGATGACCGTGACCGACGCCGTCCCGGTGGTGCCGCCGTACGACGCGGTGATGGTGGCGGTCGTCGTCGGTGGAGCGTCGATCGTGGTAATCGGAAACGTCACCGTCGCCTCGCCCGCCGGAACGGTCACGGTCGCGGGCACCGACACGACGGCAGCACTGCTCGAGAGCTGCACCGTCGCGCCGGCAGGCGGTGCCGCCACGGACATGGTCAGGATCGCGGGAAGCGTCAAGCCGCCGGGTACCGACGGAATGCCGATCAACAGGCTCTGAATCGATTCCCTGCCGATCGTGAGCACCGTCGTACGCGACACACCGGAATACGTCGCAGTGATCGTCGCCTGAGTCGCGAAGGAATCAGCGGTGTCGACTTCGAAGGTCTGAGTCGTCGCGCCGGCCGGGATCGTGACCGACGACGGCACCGTCGCGTTCGCGCTGCTGCTCGTCAGCGTCACGACGCTGCCCTGCGGCGGCGCGGGCAGCGAGAGCGTCACCGTCCCGGTGACGGCGTTGCCGCCGACGACCGATGCAGGCGACGTCGTGACCGTCTGGAGCGTCGGACGGCTGACCGTGAACGCGGCCGTCATCGTCGCGCCCGAATAGACCGCGGTAATCGTGACGCTGGCGGGAGTCGGCGTGTCGACCGTGTCGATTTCGAAGGTCGTCGTCGACGAACCGGACTGAACCGTGACGGTCGCCGGCACCGTGGCGGCTGCGCTGTTGCTCGTCATCGTGACCGCGATGCCGTTCGACGGCGCCACTGCGCTCAACGCGATCGTGCCGGTGACCGGCGATCCGGCGACGACGGTCGTCGAGGCGACGCTCACGCTGAGGAGCGCGGGCGTCGTCGTGCTCGGCGATGTACTGGAAGAGGAGCCGCACGCGGCGGCGAACAGACACGCAAGACCGATCCAGGAACGACCCATGCCGGCTCCGCGGCAGCGCGCTGGCACGCACTCAGAGCATTTGACTCGACGGCGCGGTCGGCAGATCGACTGTCACCGAAATTTCTCGCGGAATAAGGAACCTGAAACTTCGCCTTCGCCAATCCGGACAGGCGCTTTCAGGCGCCCGAGTGGCCGAAGCCGCCAGCGGCCCGCGCGGTCGAAGGGAGCTCGACGACTTCTTCCCACGCGACGCGCATCACGGGCGCGACGACGAGCTGCGCGATGCGCATGCCGCGCGAGACGA
>Ga0075425_100008215_pt1 | contig 11062 bp, 9 predicted proteins | sample SoiMethybrSBSTD4_FD_75300 | JGI IMG/M metagenome (GOLD analysis project Ga0075425, IMG submission 75300) | Bulk soil microbial communities from a Populus tree surrounding site in Tennessee, USA - Soil MetaG P. TD hybrid SBSTD4 | ecosystem: Environmental > Terrestrial > Soil > Tree plantation...
TGGCGATCGGCGAGCGGCGGCTGCAGTCGCGCGTGCATCCGTCGCTGCGCACGCGCGTCGGCGAGCCGATCTACGTGCGCATCGATCCGGAGAAATGCGTGGCGCTCAAGCCATGAAGCGCTGGGCCTCCGACGTCATCGTCGACCTGCTGCACGCGTACGAGCTGCCGTATGCGGCGCTCAACCCGGGCGCTTCGTACCGCGGGCTTCACGACTCGATCGTCAACTACGGCGGCAACCGGCCGGTGATGATGCTCTGCCAGCACGAGGAAATCGCGGTGCAGATCGCGCACGGCTACGCCAAGGCGAGCGGCAAGCCGATGGTCGCGATCCTGCACAACCTGGTCGGGCTGCTGCACGCGAACATGGCGATCTACTACGCGTACGCGGACCGCGCCCCGGTTTTCATCATCGGCGCCACCGGCCCGATGGACGAAACCAAGCGCCGGCCGCGCATCGACTGGATCCACACGGCGCTGGTGCAGGGCGAAGCGGTGCGCGCCTATACGAAGTGGGATTACCAGCCGACCGTGATCGACGGCGTGCCCGAGTCCTTCGCCCGCGCCTACGCGGTGATGATGACCGAGCCGCGCGGGCCGATCTACATGTGCTACGACGCGTGGCTGCAGGAGCAGCCGTTAGAGCGCGACGTGCCGCTTCCGCCGTCGCGCGCGCAGAAGGTGCCCGCGCCCATGGCGCCGGATCCTGCGTCTTTGGCACGCGCGGCCGAAATACTGGCGAGCGCCAAGCGCCCGGTGATCCTCGCCGAATACGTCGGCCGCGAGCCGGCCGGCTTCCAGGCGCTGGTGGAGCTCGCCGAGACGCTCGGCGCACCGGTGTGGGACGTGAACGCGCGCCTCAACTTCCCGAGCCGCCATCCGCTCAACCTGAGCATGGTGAAGGATGTCTTCCGCGACGCCGATGTCTTGCTATGCCTGGACACCCGCGACTGGGAGCGCGCCACGACCGAGCTGGTGAGCACCACGCGCCAGGTGACCTCGGTGGTGCCCGCGGCCTGCAAGTGGATCGACATCGGCTTCGGCGACCTCGAAATTTCGAGCTGGGCGATGGACTACCAGCGCCTGGCGCACGCCGACCTGCGCATCCTCGCGGACACCACGCTGGCGATTCCCGCTCTGAGCGCGCTGCTGAAAGGCAAGGTGCGCCGCGACCAGGTCGCCGAGCGCCGCGCGGCCGCAGAGCAGCTGGGCCGCAAGGCGCGGGCGCAATGGGAGCGCGAAGCGCGCGAGGACTGGGATGCGAGCCCGATCACGCTGCCGCGGCTGGCGAGCGAGCTATGGACGGCCATCAAAGGCGAGGACTGGGTGCTCACCGCCAATACGCTGGAGGACTGGACGCGCATCCTCTGGGACTTCGACAAGCCGTATCGCCACCCCGGCAAATCGCTCGGCACGGCCACTCAGCTCGGCATCTCGCTCGGCGTGGCGCTCGCGCACCGCGAGGCGAAGCGCCTGGTCGTCGATATCCAGCCCGACGGCGACCTGATGTTCGACGCGGGCGCGCTGTGGGTAGCGGCGAAGCACCGCATCCCCATGCTCGTCGTGATGTACAACAACCGCGCCTACTACAACGATTGGGAGCACCAGATCCGCATGGCGAAGCTGCGCGGCACGCCGGAGGAGCGTGCCTACATCGGCATGGACATGGACGACCCGGCGCCCGATTTCGCGGCGCTCGCGAAATCGATGGGCTGGTACGCCGAGGGGCCGATCGACCAGCCGGGCGAGGTCGCGCCGGCGCTCAAGCGTGCGATCGCCAGGGTCAAGGCCGGGCAGCCGGCGCTGCTCGACACCATCACGCAGAAACGATGACCCATTTGAGAAAAATAGGGACTGTCCCTATTTTTCTGCTGGCGCTCATGGGCAGCGCCTGGGCCCAGCCGGTGGTCAATGTCTACTCCTCGATGGCGGAGAAGGATGTCCGCCAGCTGGTCGCGGAGTTCGAGCGCCGCCACGGGATCAAGGTGAATCTCTGGCGCTCGGGCAAGAACCGCGTGCTCGAGCGCGTCCTGCGCGAGGCGCGCGGCGGCCGCTACGAGGTCGACGTGATCCACAACCCGTCGCCCGAGATGGAGGCGCTGCATAACGAGAAGCTGCTCCGACGCATGGACTCGCCGCGCATGGCTGAGCTAATACCGCAGGCGGTGGCGCCGCACCGCGAATGGGCGGGGCCGCGCGTCTACCTCTTCGTCCAGGCCTATAACACTCGCGTGGTGGACAAAGCCGAGCTGCCGAAGACCTATCGCGATCTGCTCGCGCCGCGCTGGAAGGGCCGCGTCGCGATCGAGGGCAAGGAGCAGGAGTGGTTCTACACGCTGGTGCAGGCGATGGGCGAGGCGCAGGGTCTCGAGTTGTTCCGCGCGCTGGCGGCCAACGGGCTGCAAGTCCGCATGGGTAATGCGCTGCTGACCAATCTGGTCGTCGCGGGGGATGTGCCTTTCGCGTTGACGCTGTACAGCTACCTGCCGGATCAGCAGCGCCGCGCCGGCGCGCCGATCGACTGGATCGCACTTGCGCCGACCATCGCCGCTACCGATGCGGTGGGCGTGGCGGCGCGCGCGCCACACCGGCGCGAGGCTGAGGTCTTCTACGATTTCATGCTGGGCGAGGGACAGCGCCTGATGGCCGAGATGGGGCACATCACCTCCGACCGGCGAACGGCCAGGGAGCTGGAGCGCTACCAGCTGACGTTCATCGATCCCGCGGCGGTCATCCGGGATTACGATCGCTGGACCAAGATCTTCGAGGACACGATCCACAACCGGCAATGACGAGCGCGCAGGAGAACGAGGTCCTTACCCGCACGGGGCCCGGCACGCCGATGGGCGAGCTGTTCCGGCGCTATTGGCTGCCGGCGCTGCTCGCCGCCGAGTTGCCGGAGCCGGACTGCCCGCCGGTGCGGGTCAGGCTGCTGGGCGAGCGGCTGATCGCGTTTCGCGATACGCAAAGCCGGCTGGGGCTGATCGACGAGTTCTGCGCGCATCGCGGCGTCTCGCTCTGGTTCGGGCGCAACGAGGAGAACGGGCTGCGCTGCCCGTACCACGGCTGGAAGTACGATGTGACGGGCCAGTGCGTCGAGATCCCCTCCGAGCCCGATAACCCGCGCCTGTGCCAGCGGATGAAGCTGAAGGGCTACCCGCTGATCGAGCGCGGCGGCGTGCTATGGGCGTACCTGGGGCCGGCTGACAAGCGGCCGGCGGAGCCGGCGTACGAATGGACCGCGGTAGCGCCCGGGCAGCGCTACGTGAGCAAGCGGCTGCAGGAGTCCAACTACCTGCAGGCGATGGAAGGCGGGCTCGATTCGATCCACTCGACGTTCCTGCATCGCTGGTCCGTGGAAGACGATCCGCTGCTCAGGCGCGATCCGGCGAGCGCGGCCATGATCAAGGGCGATTCGAGCCCGGCGTTCCTGCCGCTGCCGGCGCCCGGCGGGCTGCGCATCTGCACGCGCCGCAACGTCGGCGAGGATCGCTACTTCTGGCGCGTCACGCAGTTCCTGATGCCCTGCTTCAACCTCTTTCCGCCCTACGGCGACAACCCGTGCGGCGGGCACGCCTGGGTGCCGATGGACGACCGGAACTGCTGGGTCTTCAGCATCGATTACCACCCGCAGCGGCCGCTCAGCACGGCGGAGCTCGACGGCGCGCAGACCGGGCGCGGCGTGCACGTGCCCCTGGTCCCGGGAACGTTCCTGCCGATAGCAAACCGTCGCAACGACTATCTCATCGATCGCCCCGGGCAGAAGGCGCGAGAAACGTTCTCGGGCGTGCGCGCCGTCGGCGTGCAGGACGCGGCGATCCAGGAAAGCATGGGCACGCTCGCCGATCGCAGCCGCGAGCATCTCGTCGCCACGGACAAGGGCATCGTCATGACCCGCCGCTGCCTGCTCGACGCCGCCGCGGGCCTCGGGCGCGGCTCTATACCTCCCGGGCTCGATCCTGCGTCGCAGCGCGTGCGTGCTCTGTCGCGCGTTACGCCGCGCGCCATGCCGGTGGAGGACGTTCTTAGATGAATGTCGGCGTCATCGGCGCCGGGCGCATGGGACAGCCGATCATCGGCCACCTCGTGCGCAAAGGCTACAGCACCCGGGTGTACGACATCGACGCGGGCAAGCGCGCGGGCGTGGAGCAGCGCGGCGCGCAATGGGCCGCCGATCTCGCCCCGCTTGCGGCGGCGAGCGATGTGATACTCGTCTGCGTCGGCTACGACAAGGAGCTGCGCGCGCTTTTCCCGCAGCTCGCGCCGACGGCCCGGCCCGGCGCCATCGTCGCCGTGCTGAGCACCGTGCATCCGAAGACCATGCAGGAGCTCGCCGCCGGCTATGCCGGAAGCGGCCTCACGGTGGTCGATGCGACGATGTGCCGCGGCGGCCGCGCGGCGGACGAGGGCACGCTGCTCTGCTTCGTGGGCGGCGAGGCGGCGACGGTAGAGCGCCTGCGCCCCGTGCTCGGCGCCTTTGCCAGCGACATCGTGCCCACTGGCGCAGTCGGGAGCGCGCAGGTGGCGAAGGCGGCGAATAACCTGATCCTCTGGGCGTGCCTGGTCGCCGATCACGAGGCGCTGGCGTTGGCGCAGTGCCACGGCCTCGATGTGGCGGCGCTGCGCCAGGCGCTCGGCATCTCGAGCGCAGCGAACGACGCGCTGGCGAAATGGGGCACGCAGACCATGGCGTGGGCCGAGGACGACATGGCGATCGTCGCCGACATGGCGCGCGAGTGCGGGATCGAGCTGCCGCAGGCGGAAGTCACGCGCGAGATCTGCCGGGCGCTGAAGCCCCGGCGCTACCAGCTCGACAAATACGGTCGCTAGTACCGCCATCGCGCTGATCGTGGCCCTTGCGGGGGCCGCCGATATCGCGCAATACGAGGGTCCGGATCGGGCGCAGCGCCTGGCCGAGGGCGCGCGGCGCGAGGGCGCGACGCTGACGCTCTATACGTCGCTCACGCTAGAGGACATGGCGGCGCTGAATGCCGCCTTCCAGGCGCGGCACGGCGTGAAAGTGAACCTGTGGCGCGCGGCGTCCGACAAGGTGCTGCAACGCGTGCTGGCCGAAGCGAGGGCGGGGCGCCACGACGTCGACATCATCGAGACCAATGCGCCGCCGCTCGAATCGCTGCACCGTGAAGGCGTGCTGCAGCAGGTGCGCTCGCCCGAGCACCCGGCGCTGATCGCGGCGGCGCTCCCGGCGCACGGCGAGTGGGTCGGCTCGCGGCTCAACGTCTTCGTCCAGGCGTACAACACGCGGCTCGTACAGGGTGCCGAGCTGCCGAAGTCGTATGCCGATCTCCTGCAGCCGCGCTGGAAAGGCCGGCTTGGCATCGAGGCGGGGGACGACGACTGGTTCGCGGGCGTGGTCACGGCGCTCGGCGAAGTCCAGGGGCTGGCGCTTTTTCGCGAGATGGTGGCGAAAAACGGCGTCTCGGTGCGGCGCGGCCATACGCTGCTCGCGAATCTCGTCGCCTCGGGGGAGGTGCCGCTCGCGCTCACGGTGTACAACTTCACCGCCGAGCAGCTCAAGCGCAAGGGCGCGCCGCTCGACTGGTTCGTGATCCCGCCGGCGATCGCGCGCGCCAACGGCCTCGCGCTCGCGCGCGGAGCGCCGCATCCGCATGCGGCGCTCCTCTACTACGACTTCATGATCGGCGAGGCCGGCCAGCGCATCCTCGCCGAGCGCGGCTTCGTGCCGGCGCGCCGGGCGCTGCAGGGAGCACTCGCCCGCGAGCGCCTGCACATCGTGGATCCGGCGCTGCTGCTCGACGCCGGCGACAAATGGGCGCGGCTCTACGAATCGATATTCCGATCCGCGCCTCGCTGACGTTGCTCGCGCGCGACGCGTCGCTTGACAGCTTTGCGACAGGTCGGTAGCGTTTGCCGGCACTGTTCCGGAGCCGCGATCGCGGTTCCGGATAGCAGAACCTTCTGGGAGGAGGAAAGATGCGAAAGACAGCACTCGCTGTTGCCGTGGGCGGGCTTTTCATCGCGCCGGCTGCGCAGGCGCAGATCGTTTTCGGTAACGAGCAGCTCGGCACCCTGCAGCTCTATGGCAAGCTCTATCCGCAGTTCAGCTACGCCACCAGCAAGGATCCAACGGGCGTAGGCACGTCGGTATCGACGCTGGTGTCGCCGACCACCGGCTTGTGCGGCAGCTCCGGTAGCACGGGCGGGTGCGGCACGACGACGCCGGGCCCGCGCCGCGCGGTGGACACGCAGAACTCCTATATCGGCTTCCGCGGCGAGCGCAATATCTCTCCAGGCCTGAAGTTCATCTGGCAGATCGAGCAGGCGGTGAACTTCGACACCGGGGACGCAACCTGGTCCAACCGCAACTCGTTCCTCGGTGCGCGCACCAGGTTCGGCACCGTGAAGCTCGGCAACATGGACACGATCTACAAGGAGTACGGCGACCCGTTCCAGATGTTCGGCATCTCGAGCGGAAACTTCGTCTCCGCGAGCAACATGCTGTCGCACATCGGCGTGGGACGTAACAACACTGCGCGTTTCCATGAGCGCAAGGCGAACTCGATCCAGTACGAGACGCCCCAGTTCGCCGGATTTACCGCCGGGTACCAGTATTCGCCCGACGAGGCTCGCGACACGCAAAATGGCGCGCCGTCGACGACGCCGAGCCCGGCGTTGATCGACCCGCAGGGCGGCAGCATTACGACCGCACCGACCTGCTCGGCCGGGAGCTGCGGTCGAGATGCGAGCCTGCATTCCTATGGCGTGAAATGGGACAGCCGGATGTTTTACGCCTCGGTGCACCAGGAAATCCACAACGATTTCTTCGGCGGGTCGAACAACGTGTCGAGCAGCTTGTCGAACGCAAACACCCAGGGTGCGCATTCGCGTGATACCGGGACTCGCTTCAGCGGTGAATTCCGCTACGCCGAGAACGGGCGTGTCACGCTCGATGTTTCGCGGTTGAAATATACCGAGCGGGGTCAGGCCGTGGGCGTGAGATTCCAGGAGTATCGGCACAACACCTGGGCGGTGGGCGTGGACCAGGGCTTCGGAGCCTGGCGCGTTGCCGCGCAGTACGTACGCGGCAATGAAGGAAGCTGCTCTCTTTCCGGCGCTACGTCGTGCTCGACCACCGGGCTCACCGGGTGGATGCTGAACGCGGGGGTACGCTGGCGCTTTGACCGGCAGACTTTCATCTACGCCATTGCCAGCAAGCTCAACAATGGGGCCTCGACGCGCTACGACAACTGGGCGGCAGCCGATCCGGTGAGGGGCGCGGATATTTACCAGACAGCAGTGGGTCTCAGCTACGTGTTCTAGCAGCCGCAGGCAGCTGACCGAACGGGCGCCGCGGCGCCCGTTCCTGTTTTTGAAGGAGCGCCAAATGTTCTTACGCATCATCGCCGCCGCCTCGCTCGGTGTTTGCGCGGCCGCCAGCCTGGCGCAATCGCATAAGCCGCTCTACACGTATCAGGGCGCGGACCGCGAGCAGCGCGTGCTGCAGGGCGCGCGCAAGGAAGGGCAGCTGCTGGTCTACACGTCGCTCAACCTGAAGGACTCGGTGCCGATCAAGGAGGCGTTCGAGAAGAAGTACGGCGTGAAGCTCGAGCTGTGGCGCTCCTCCAGCGAGAAGGTGCTGCAGCGTTCCCTCACCGAGGCGCGCGCCGGCCGCTACGCCGTCGACGCCTTCGAGCTGAACGGCCCGGAGATGGAGGCGCTGCGCCGCGAGGGCCTGCTGGAAGAGTTCTACAGCCCGCAGTTCGTGAATCTGCCGCCGGCCGCGGTGCCGAAGCACCGCCAGTGGGTCGCCGATCGCTTCAATTTCTTCACCATCGCGTACAACACCAATCTGGTGAAGCCGGCCGACGTGCCGAACTCGTATGACGATCTGCTGCATCCGCGCTGGGTCGGCAGGATCGCGCTCGAGGCGGGCGACACCGACTGGTTCGCCTCGATGATGAAGTGGATGGGCGAGGAGAAGGGGCTCGCCTTCTTCCGCAAGCTCGCGCAGATGAAGCCGCAGGTGCGCACCGGGCACACGCTCCTGGGCGAGCTGGTCGCCTCGGGCGAGGTGCCGCTCGCCGCCACCATCTATAACCACAACGCCGAGCGCCTGGTGGTGAAAGGCGCGCCGATCCGCTGGAAGGCGCTCACGCCGACCTTCGGGCGCCCGAACGCGGTCGCCGTGGCGAAGCGCGCGCCGCATCCGTACGCGGCGCTGCTGTTCGCCGACTTCATGCTCTCGCTCGAAGGCCAGACGCTCATCAAGGAGCGCAACCGGGTACCGGCGAGTCCGAAGGTGGATACGCAGCTCAACAAGTTCCCCTACGAGATGATCGACCCGGCCGTGATCCTCGACGAGGCGGACAAGTGGGAGAAGCTCTGGTCGGAACTATTCCTGAAGGGACAGGCCGTACAGAGGGAGCGTGACTGATTTGCTGAGGCTCACTATTGCAACGTTGATCGCGGCGCTCGCCACGGCGGCGGCTGCGCAGCACCCGGCGGCCTACGAGGGCGCCGATCGCGAAGCCCGCCTTATCGCCGGCGCGAAGAAGGAAGGCGAGCTGGTGATGTACACCTCGGGGCAGGCGGACGACTTCAATGTGCTGGCGAAAGCCTACGAGCAGAAGTACGGCGTGAAGGTGACCATGTGGCGCGCCGGGTCGGAGAAGGTGCTGCAGCGCGCGCTCACCGAAGCGCGCGGCGGGCGCTTCGCGGTCGATGTGGTGGAGACCAACGGCCCGGAGCTCGAGATGCTGCAGCGCGAAGGCCTCGCGCAGGCGGTGAAATCGCCGCACCTCGCGGACATCATCCCGGCGGCGAAGCAGCCGCACGGCGAATGGGTCGGCACGCGGCTCAACGTCTACGCGCTCGCCTACAACACCAAGGCGGTGAAGAAGGACGAGTTGCCCAGGACGTACGACGACCTGGCGCAGCCGCGCTGGAAAGGACGCCTGGGGATTGAGGCCGACGACAGCGAGTGGCTCGCCGGGCTCGCGGCCCAGTTCGGCGAGGCGCACGTGGTGCAGCTATTCAAGGACATCGTGCAAAAGAACGGCATCTCGGTCCGACGCGGGCATACGCTCCTCACGCAGCTCGTCGTCTCGGGCGAAGTGCCGCTCGCGCTGACCATCTACAACTACAAGGCGGAGCAGCTCAAGAACGAGGGCGCGCCGGTCGAGTGGTTCGTGATCGGCAAGGCCGTGGCGCGGCCCAACGGCGTTGCCGTGATGAAGCGCGCGCCGCATCCGCATGCCGCGGTGCTGTGGTACGAATACGAGATCAGCGAGGAGGCGCAGCGCATCCTCGCCAAGCGTGGCTTCGTGCCGACCAACCGCAAGGTGGCGACGCCGCTCAACAAGGTGCCGCTGCTGGTCGTCGACCCCAAAGTCATGCTCGACGAGCAGGCGAAATGGACTAAGCTCTACGAAGAGCTGTTCCTCAGGCAAAGGTAAAGCATGGGCAAGGAATCGCACTACTCGAGCAAGAAGGACCGCGTGTTCGTGCGCGGCATCCAGGGGCAGTACAGCCTGAAGGACGAGCTGAAGCGCCTGCGCTCGCTGCCGCGCGTCATCAAGGGGCGCGACCTCACTTTCAACGACGGGCCGCAGTCCTTCTCCAAGCACTTCGTCGAGCCGGTCGATGGGCTGGGACAGACGCTGCACGTGCATCTCGAGGAATACGCGCCGGGCGGGCGCACGCAGAAGCATGGGCATGTGAACGAGGCCGCGTTCTACATCCTCGACGGCGTGGGCTACGAGGTGCACGACGGCGTGCGCTACGACTGGAAGGCGGGCGACGTCGCGATCGTGCACATGAACTGCGTGCACCAGCACTTCAATGCCAGCATGGAGAAGCCCGCGCGCGCACTGGTGATGAAGCCGAAGCCGCTCATCATCTTCATGAACATGCTGTTCCAGCAGACCGTGATCCCGCGCCCGAAGGAGGCGGCCTGCCCGGCGGGCGAGGGCTATGAGCCGCGCAACTTCGAAACGAACCTGAACCACGACGAATGAAGACCGCGACCGTTTCCCAGGAGTTCGCCAACAAGTTCGCGACCGAGAAGGACACGCCCTACACGCGCTGGGTGCGCGACGAAGGCCTCGACATCATCAGCTCGTTCTATGTCGGGAACCTGCACACGGTCGAGCTCAAACCATGGCCGCGCCGCGGCGGCCGAGGGGTGTTCCTGAATCACGATGCCTCGCGCACCTCGAACGATTGCTACGTGTGCGAGATCCCGGCGGGCAGGAGTTTGGCGCCCCAGCGGCAGCTCTTCGAAGAGATGATCTACGTGCTCGACGGGCGCGGCTCCACCGCGGTGTGGAACGATGCCGGCAAGCGCGTCTCGTTCGAGTGGAAGGCCGGTGCGATCTTCGCCATCCCGCTCAACTGCCAGCACCAGCACTTCAACGGCTCGGGCGACAAGCCCGCGCGCTATGTGGCGGTGACCAACGCGCCGGTGATCATCAACGCGTTCAGCGATATCGGCTTTGTTTTCAACACGCGTTACGACTTCAAGGACCGCTTCGACGGCGAGCCGGAGTATTTCGCCAACAAGGGCGAGCAGAAGGGCCTGCTGCTCGACACCAACTTCGTGGCGGACGGCATCAACCTGCCGCTGTTCGCCGCCAAGGAGCGCGGCGCGGGCGGCGGGCATACGCGCTTCTCCATGGCCAAGGGCTCGATGAACAGCCACATCTCGCAGTTTCCCATCGGCACGTACAAGAAAGCGCACGCGCACGGCCCCGGCGCGCATGTCATCGTGCTCTCCGGCGAAGGCTTCAGCCTGATGTGGCCGGAAGGCGCCGAGCCGCAGCGCTACGACTGGCGCGAAGGCTCGATGATCGTGCCGCCGAACATGTGGTACCACCAGCACTTCAATACCGGAACGACGCCGGCGCGCTATCTCGCTTTCAAGGCCGAAGGCGTCGCGATCCGCAACGCGCAGGGCGTGCCGAAGGCGTGGATCTCCAAGCGCCTGGGCGGCGACCAGATCGACTACGCCGACGAGCGTCCCGAGATCCGGCGCATGTTCGCCGACGCGCTGGCGAAGCACGGCCTGAAATCCAACATGGAGAA
>Ga0075425_100008216_pt1 | contig 11062 bp, 11 predicted proteins | sample SoiMethybrSBSTD4_FD_75300 | JGI IMG/M metagenome (GOLD analysis project Ga0075425, IMG submission 75300) | Bulk soil microbial communities from a Populus tree surrounding site in Tennessee, USA - Soil MetaG P. TD hybrid SBSTD4 | ecosystem: Environmental > Terrestrial > Soil > Tree plantation...
AAATTTGATTGTTGGAAGTGATTGAAAACAAACGGGAGCAAAATGTTTGGCAAAACGTGGGCAGTTTGTAAGTGATTGAGAATTCGTGGGAGCGGAGAGAGAAGGAACGAATCCAATAAGATCCGGCGGCAGCCAGCGGGGTTGGCGGCTGAAAATCACACTCTATACTATCACCATATTTACTTTCTGTCAACTTTTATCCGCACAAAACAGGAAAAAGATTTAACGCAGAGGGCGCGGACGTGGGGGCACAGGGGATAAGGAGGGTTGATAGGTGGCGTTCTCTGCGGTTATACTTCTGGTATGAAAACTGCTATTTCCATTCCGGATGAGGTCTTCGAAGGCGCAGAACGCCTGGCTCGCCGCACCAAGAGATCCCGGAGCAGACTCTTCAGCGATGCTCTAAAGGAGTATCTGGCGCGACACACTCCGGACCGCGTCACCGAAGCCATGAACAAGGCTCTCGAGGGAATTGGGGAAGCCAGCGATCCTTTCGTTTCTGCGGGCACCCGGCGGGTTCTCGAGCGCAGCGAATGGTAATCTCCCAGGGTGAAATCTGGTGGGCAGACCTTCCCGCTCCTACTGGTTCGGGTCCGGGGTTCCGCAGGCCCGTGGTGGTTGTCCAGTGTGACGCGCTGAATCGCAGCCGGATCGCTACGGTGGTGTGCGTGCCGCTCACGAGCAATGTCAAATGGGCCTCAGCCCCGGGAAATGTGGAGCTCTCGGCCCGCGTTTCCGGCCTGCCGAAGGATTCCGTAGCTAACGTTTCGCAAATCGTAACAATCGACAAGCAACTACTCGGGGAGCGGGTTGGCAAGTTGTCGCGTTCGAAGCTGGAGTTGCTGCTCTCGGGAATCGACATCGTTCTGGGCAGGTAGAGCGGTCTAAATTCAAAAATTGAAAAGGGAAAATCATGACGGGGCGGCTGCAGGATCTGGGACTGCTCACGTTTCTGAGTGATGGTTCGTACCAGCTGCAGCGAATTGGAAGATTGAAAATGGAAAAAAGATGAAAAGGCTTAACACAGAGGGCACAGAGATAAGAGCACAGAGAACACGGAGAAGAGGAAAAGCATCGGGCCCTTCGAGGCTCAGGGTAAAGTGAAAGACCGGCCACTACAGGCTGGCTTGACAGGGCTTGCGGATGTGATCAAGGATCCCGATCAGTTTGATTGATCGTTCGATTCGTTGATCATGTTGAAAACAGAATCCCTTCCCGCGGCGGCGTTTGAGGATAGCAAGCATCACATCAAGATCTACCAGGGCGACTGCCGGGAAATTCTCGCCGCCATCCCGGAATCCTCCGTGGACCTCATCTTTGCCGACCCGCCCTACTTCCTCTCGAACGGCGGCATCACCTGCCACGCCGGCAAAATGGTCTCTGTCCACAAAGGCGACTGGGACAAATCCCGCGGCCCGGATGCCAATCATGAGTTCAACCGCGGCTGGCTCGCCGCCTGCCAACGCGTATTAAAGCCCAACGGCTCGATTTGGGTTTCCGGCACCGCCCACGTGATTCATTCGGTGGGCTTCGCTATGCAGCAGCTCGGCTTCAAGCTCTTGAACGACATTTCCTGGGTCAAGCCCAATCCGCCTCCCAATCTTTCCTGCCGCTATTTCACGCACGCCACCGAAATCATCATCTGGGCCGCCAAAAACGCCAAGTCGCGCCACACCTTCAATTACAAGCTCATGAAGGAAGCCAATCGCGGCAAGCAAATGAAGTCCGTCTGGGAAATCTATCCTCCCGAAGCTTGGGAGAAGAAATTCGGCAAGCATCCCACGCAAAAGCCGGTGGCGCTCCTCCAACGCATGCTCCTCGCGTCGTCCCACGAAGGCGACCTCGTCCTCGACCCCTTCTCCGGCAGCGGAACCACGCTCCTCGCGGCGCTGCGGCTCCATCGCCATGCGCTCGGCTGCGAACTCTCCGCCGAATTCCTCACGCTTTCGGTGCGCCGCCTCTGTTCCAATTTGGTACAGGTCGATCTTTCTCTAGCCTGCGTCCAGTTTTCCCTTGATCCGTTTCCCGATCCTATGGATCGATCCAAATGCGCCTCGCGAATGTCCACCCAGCTCCAACTCGTCCAGCAGGAGCGCCGGTTCTATTTTATCGGCCGCGCCAAGCGCGAAGTCATCTTCTCCGTTCTCGCCGACTCCCTCGACGAAGCCCGCCAAAAATTCCGCGCCTCCGGCCGTTCCGACTCCGACGCCCTCTTCATCATCAAGACCGAAACCGAAATCTACGTCACGTAGACATCACCGATAAATTGACTTTCTTCGAAACTTTTCCTACGCTTGGCGCAATGCTGGACAACCTAGAGATCCGCGATCCGGTCCACGGATTCATTTACCGTGACTCTCACGAGCGAGAGATTATAGATACGAAGATCTTTCAACGGTTGCGCTTCCTCCACCAACTTGCTCTTGCACATCTCGTGTATCCGGGAGCGGCACACACACGCTTTGACCACTCACTCGGCGCCTTTCACGTTGCCGGCGGTCTTGCAAAGGCCCTGTTTCTATCGGACAGCGACCGGAGGCTGGTTCGGCTAGCCACCCTACTCCATGACATCGGTCACGGCCCCTTCTCACACGTGTCGGAGCCTATTCTCCGGAAGCACGCGCTGCCTGACGCTCTTCCTAATAAGGAGGAATCCAAAATACACGAAATGATTTCGGCAAAAATCATTTTGGAAAACGATGAGTTGAAGCGACATCTTGGAGACATTGAGCGTGAGAAAATTGTAGGTTTGCTGGCAGGAACCTTCGGCGACACCTATCTTCATGAAATGGTCTCTGGCCCAATTGATGCGGACAAACAAGATTATCTCTTAAGAGATAGTCATTTTACGGGCGTGAAGTACGGGATATACGATCAAGAGAGACTGAGGAATACACTCCGGATTCACGATGACAACGAAGACCGGGTACTCGCGATCTCGATAGATGGACTCCATACCCTGGAACAATTCGTTCTAGCAAAATACTACATGACCACTCAAGTTTATCGGCACAGAATAAGACTAATCACGGATCAGATGATCGAGCGCGGGATATCGCTCGGCATTGAACAAGATAAGATTGGATGGCTAACGTCCCTTTACCGATACGACGGAACCAGCGATTTCATGAAAGAATACGTGACATGGGGCGATGATAGATTAATGAGCGAAGCTTGGCACCAAAAGGATTCGCTCATCAAAGATATGTTTGATAGGCTTCGAGAGCGGCGATTATTTAAGTGCATCCTGGACGTAAACATAAACGACTTCCCAGAGCCATCGACTAGAAGCTTCGTTTTTGCTGGGCCAAAGGACTTTTACAAACCGCTAGAGCAGCGAGTTGCGAAAGAGTTCGGTTTTAATCCACACCACGTAATCGCTTATGGGGTAGACTTTCCACCAGCAACAAAAACCGAGAGCCAGGTACCCGTGCTTCACAAACAAACAAAACCAACGTTGTTCAATGATGAATCGGCGCTCTTCAAGTCCGCCGACCAAAAAATTAGGGAGCAACACTTTCACATTTACGCACCCGTCGAAACGATCGGCGACGATAAGCAAAAGAAGAAAAAATTCCGGGAATACCGTGAGGGAATTCTGAAGATTATCCAGGAACTAGCTAACCCGCAGCAACCATTGCAATTTAATGCAAAGGGTGGAGCATGAAGCCAACTGACTTTCTATTGTGTCTGATTGACGCTTCGGGCGGAGCAGTCGCAGGGCGAACGCTGCTCCAAAAGAGAGCATTTTTTGTGACCGAACTAATTGGCGAAGACTTTGGCCTAAAGTTCGATGCGCATTACTACGGGCCGTATTCACCAACTGTAGAAGGAACAGCCACTCAGCTCAAGAACTTAGGATTCCTGCAAGAGTCTAGCACCGGTTTTGGAATTATAAGTGATGGATTTGAGATGAGACGGTACGACTATGCCCTGACAGACGATGGTCAGTACCTGGTCAGACGACTTCGAGAAACCCCAACGTACAAAAGGATAAGCGATGCCACGCGTCGAATACTGGACGCTGACAACCCGAATTACATGGAACTCTCAATTGCGGCTAAAGCTTATTTTCTGCTCAAAAAAAAGGCAGCCACCGGAATGACAGTCGCCGATTTGATTAAGGAAGCAGAGAAATACAGTTGGAACATCTCACAGGAATCCGTGAGGCGGGCCATAGAGTTTCTCAAATCAGTCGGACTAGCAAGCGATAAATAGAACACCGCACAACCTGCCCCGAGTACCTTCCCTGACAGACTTGACCATGATCTAATCCTCCAGTGGATTTAGCGCTTCCCACCGCTGGCCTCGACCGCTACAAAAGCGCCTCGCAGCGCGCGCGTGTTGGTACCGAATCCTGGGGCGCCGAAAATTTCTTCTGTCCCGCCTGCGAATCGCCGCGCCTTGAGCCCTCACGGCAAGGCACCGCCGCCATCGATTATGTCTGTCCTTCTTGCGAGTCCCCCTTTCAGTTGAAGAGCCAGTCAAAGCCGCTAGGCAACAGAATCATCGACGCCGCCTACTCGGAAATGAAGCGCGCCATCCTCGAAGACAGAACTCCCAACCTCTTCGTGTTGCACTACGACCTTGACGCGTGGGCCGTCCGCACCGTTCTTCTGGTCCCGCATTTCGCCTTTGCGCTATCCGCGGTTGAACGCCGCAAACCTCTCGCCACAACCGCTCGCCGCGCCGGTTGGGTCGGCTGCAACATTCTGTTGGACAAAATCCCCGTACATGCCCGAATCTCGGTAGTGAGCGAAGGGACTCCCCTGACCCCGCGCGAAGTGCGCAGCTCTTACAATCGGCTTCGTCCACTGGAGAGACTGCAGGTAGAAAAACGCGGGTGGACGCTGGACGTGCTGCAAGTGGTGCAATCGCTGGGGAAAATGGAATTCACGCTGGCCGACGTCTACGCCCACGCGGGCTCCCTCGGGAAACTCCATCCGCAGAACCGGCACGTGCGCGACAAAATCCGCCAGCAACTCCAAGTGCTTCGTGACCTCGGCCTCCTCACCTTCCTCGGCTCCGGCCACTATCGTTTGCCGTAAGTAGTACCTCCTACTCGCCCATTTTGGGACGGGCTGCCTGTAACGTTTTTCAGGCGAACCGCACTACCTGCCAACAACTACCACCGCCAGCCACAGGTGGGCCTTTGGAAAAGGAGGAACCATCATGCGACACCCGGGACAATTCCTCTTCCTAGCAGCAATCTCGTTAGTATTTAGTTGGGCGGGCAACTCTACGTCGTCAGAACGCCCCTCGAGTCTCAGATACGATGGGGTGGCCGCGGAGGCGCGGGAAGCTCGAGGCATGAGTGGCCCCAAAATGGGCAGCTCCGAAAAAGCCATGACGAATCAGGAGGAACCGTACCGCGGAGATGAGCAACAATGTGAAGACCAGGACGAAAAAGAAAAGGAGCGCGCGGCCCACCTTGTTGCGCGAGCTCCCGGCGTCAGCGTGCCTGACGCCAAAACCTTTCTCTCCGCCGTCTCCATCCTCAACCGCGGCAAGTCCGCGGCGGAGAACGTCGAAGTAACCTCCGTCCGGATGGCTGGCGGCACTCTCACAACTTCATTGCCAGCGTCCCTCGGGACGATTGCGGTCGATGGCGCCGCGTTTCTTGAGGCGGACTTCTCTGGAGGTCCCTTCCATCCGGGAGGTGTCAGCAACCTCTTCCTGGAGGGGAAATATTCCACGGGTGAAGAGCGGAAAAGAGCTTGCCATTTTCGATTCAGAGTTGTCTTGCGGGTACCGCCTGCAGCTCCCGGCTCGGACCATCTAAAGACCGTGACTGTAAAACCCGGAAAGGTAGAAGGCGGGCATTATCCACCGCGGCCGCCTAAATTCGATTCCGAGGTCAACCGATCGGAATGGACGGTGCCCAGGGGGCCGATCGTTCCAGGAAAGCCTACGCCGACTCCTAGCCGCGTGGAAAAGGCTCCTATCGGTGATCCACCGGCGATAGACTTTGTCGCGAATCAAAGCCTGAACGTCGGCGCTGGCACTATTGCGGAACCGAGCGGCAGCGCCAACGCCAGCGGAATCATCTTCTCTTCGGCAAACTGGCTAGCAGCGTATTCCACGAATAATGGAGCCAGCTTCACGCAATTGAATCCAACAGCCATTTTCCCGAATGACGCCGTGGGTTTCTGTTGCGACCAGATTGTCCAATACGCGCCCAGCATTGACCGTTTTATCTGGTTGCTACAGGGCAATGGTGTGCGCATAGCCGTCGCCAGCCCAGCGCAGGTCCAGAGTAGCGGCGGCACCGCATGGACCTATTGGAACCTCACTCCGGATGTTTTTGGCTTTACGGGCTCCGGTTTTGACTATCCCGATCTTTCCATCGGCGACCAATTCCTCTACATGAGCTGGAATGTCAGCGGCAAAGGCCATTTGATCGTGCGAACCTCGCTTGCAGGACTTCAGGCTGGAGGAACCATCAATTTGGGCTTCACCAACCCGGCCGACAGCTCCATGGCCTGGTTCGCTCACCTGGTGCAGAACACGCGAAACGAAATCTTCTGGGCCGGGCACAACAACACCAGCAGCATGCGCGTTTTCTCCCTCGCGGAAAACTCCAACACTTACTTCTGGCGCGATGTCTCAATCGCAAGCTGGACCAATGGCGGCTTTACCTCCCTTACGCCCGACAACATGAACTGGCTGGGCGAGGTAAGCGCTGTCGGCACGTGGATTGCCGGTGGCGCCCGCTCCGGAGACCACGTCTGGTTCGCGTGGACAGCTGGACTGGATAATAATTTCCGGCAACCTCATGTAGACATGGTGGATCTGGATCGCAGCAACAATTTCCAAGTCGCTCAGCAGGTGGCGATTTGGAATAACGATTACGCCTTCGCTTATCCCGCGCTTTCCACCAACCGCTGTACGGGGGAAATCGGACTTTCTCTCGAATACGGAGGAAATGGAAACTACGAAAACCACGTCGTTGGATTATGGGGCGATTTTGTGGTCTATATCACCACAGCTAGCAACACCGGTACCACTCGCTTTGGAGACTACGTGACGCTTCGGCAGGCGCCACCCACTAGCTCAAATCCGGGCAATCTTTTCAACGCCTTCGGTTATGGAATCACTGGCGGCAAGGCTGACATCCACCGCGTTCTTTTCGGCCGGCCGGCGGCGGAGTGCAAGCGCATTCCGCCCCCACCTGAACCTTGCGTCTGTGACGACGGCTTCGAACCAAAGGGCATCAGGTTAGGTTCAGAAGCCTGCGTGCACATCTGCCGTGCGCACGAACATCCGAGGCCCCCACAACTCTAGGCGTCGAGCCGCCCTTCGACTGCGCTCAGGATGAACCGCACTGCAAAAAGGATGCCGGGCAAAGCGCGGCGCTACGATTCTTCGGCACGTGCGCGAGAAAATCCGCCAGCAGTTGCAAGGGCAGCAGCCGTGGAAGAGATTCGTGCCGGGGACTGCCCGCAAAGAACGCGGGCAGTCCCCATAAACCGGGGCAAAGCCCGGCGCTACGATTCTTCGGCACGTGCGCGACAAAATCCGGCAGCAGTTGCAAGTTCTACGCGATTTGGGGCTGCTGGAATTCCAGGGTGGCGGTTCCTACCGGCTAGGCTAAGCGACGCACGCTTCCACGGCTGCACCTGCCGGTCGGTCTGAGAGGCCTAGGGAGGTTGGACGTCTTTAGCTGAAATGACAGCAAGCGGATTGCAATAATGGAATTTATCGAGCGGAGGTAGGCGCGCGCCTGCGCTTCAGCACCACAAAGGTGAGTGCTCCCACAATGAGGCCTGCTTCAATCCAATACTCAGCTGGATTGCCTTTGAATAAAAAAGCCGTGGCAATGATGGCCAATGCCCAAACAAGTGACAAAACAATAGCCGACGTTCCAAGCTTTTGGGAATTCATGATAGCAGGTATATTAGCACGGCCATTTCGCCGCCGCTCCGCCTTCGCGCCTTTCCTCCGCACCAATTGGATTTCGACCCTGCTGCCCTCACTTCACAGCCACAACGACCAGCGTGAAATCATCCTGAAAACTTCCTCCGCTGTAGGCGGACACTTCCTTCCGGATCACTTCCAGCAACTCCGTTGCGCTCAGCCCGGCGTTTCGTTTCCCCAGCTCCACCAATCGTGGCTCGCCAAACTCCTGTTCCTCCGCATTCATTGCTTCCGTCAGTCCATCGGTATAGAGAATCAGGCGGTCGCCCGTTTCCAATTGCACTTCCGTATTCGCGTAGTCGCTTCCCGGTGGAATCCCCAACGGCGTTCCTCCCTCCTTCAGGGCAATCACTTCTCCCGAAGCGCGCAGCAACAGCGGCGGACAGTGTCCGGCGCTCGCGTAGGTCAACTTGTGTTCCGTCGCGTCGATGGTGCAGTAGCAAAACGTAACGAATTTTTCCTGCGCTACGTTGTTGCTGATGACTCCGTGCAGTTTTCCGCAGAGCGCGCCGGGCGACACGCCTTCCTCCGCGAAGGCCCGGAAGCTCGCTTGCAGATTGGCCATCAGCAACGCGGCCGTAATGCCCTTTCCCACGACGTCGCCGATGCAAATTCCCAGCTTCCTGTCGCTGAATTTCAGCACGTCGTAATAGTCCCCGCCCACCACGCGCGCCGGCTGCCACGCTCCAGCCACCTCCAGACCTTTTACCTGGGGGATTTTCTTGGGGAGCAACCCCTCTTGAATGTCGCGCGCTTTCTCCAGCTCCTGGCCCTGCTGCTCGGAGTGCGTCTGCGCAACATCCACAGTGCGTTGCAGTTCCAGGTTCCTCTGCTCCAGCGCGCTCCTTGATTGTCCGTATAAGTGGTAGAGAATCCCAACAAGAGTAATCACCAGTGTTCCCAACCTGCCGGAAGACCACCACTCGGCCGCAAATTCCGTAAAGGGAATTCGAAACACCAGCATGATGGCCACTACGGCTACCGTTGAGCCCGCCAACGCCACCAGAAATAACAGGCACAAATAAACGACCCAATGATAGAAAACCGGAAGGCGCGCAAAAATGGGCGTAAGCTGCCTCATCGCCGCCAGCGTAACGCTACCAGCAACGATCGAGTAGACCAGAATCCCGAGGAAGTCCGCGCCACGCCAATTGACCACCCAAAGCAAGGCAAACAACGCGATGGCCACAACAACGTTTAGCGCCTGCGAGGTAAGAAAACGCCGGAAGAGACCGGATTGCGACACAACCTTGGGTGCGGAGAGCGGCATAAGTCTTGGGCCGGACGTTCACTGCTTTGCGGTCACTGTTGAAAATGGGTTGCAGCGCGAAAGCTTGGGGCTAAGTTCATCGTTATGATACCACCGGGCTCTGTGCCCGTCCGCGACAAGATTCGGCAACAACTGCAAGAGCTGAGGGAGATGGGATTGCTGGAATTTCCAGGGGGCGGAGCATACCGGCTGAGGTAAGAAAAGCGGCGTCGAGCCGCCGCACTCCAAGAAAGATGCCGGGCTAAAGCCCGGCGCTACATTCGAATCTTCGGCGCGTGCGCGACAAAATCCGGCAGCAACTCCAGGTCCTCCGAGACCTCGGGCTGCTCGATTTCCTCGGCTCGGGCTGTTACCGCTTGCCCTGACCGCGAAGCAATAATCAAGACGCGCTTAACTCCTCGTCTTCGAGTGAACTAGCCGTTCAGGATGTGGCGGATCTACCTCTGAAGAAATGCAAGATGAGCATGATTAAACCGATTATCAGAAGGACGTGAAAGAGGCCGGTAGAAACGTGAAAGGCAAAGAATCCAAACAACCAAAGAATAATCAGAACTGCGGCGATTAACCCAAGCATGTTTTCATCTCCTTTTACCTCGGAGCGCGTCAATCCGAAATCCACTTGTCGCGCACAGCACGGCTGCCGGCTTCTCGCTGGCGTTGTGCCTGCGACCATAAAGCTGCCAGATGAGGGATTTGAAATCTGTTCCATATAGGTCACATCCCCAAGTCAAACCTGCGGGTGCCCACACGTTGGGCTTACGTGTGTGTGGGGGGTGCCTTTTCCCGATCGCTCCTCCGACGTCTGCCGCAAAATCCGGCAGCAACTCCAAGAGCTGAGGGACATGCGATTGGTGGAATTTCTAGGGGGAGGAGCATACCGGCCGAGGTAAGAAAAGCGGCGTCAAGCCGCCGCACTCCAAAAAAGATGCCGGGCTAAAGCGCGGCGCTACATTCGATTCTTCGCAAGGCCCGGCGGCCCGCTGAGAGGTTCACGCAAAAAGAATGGGGATCACGTCTCCGATTCGAGAGAAGACAGGAATTGGGCGGCAAACTGGGACAAGCGCGGAGGCAAGCTGCTTACAATTTCGTTCGTTTCCTGTGAGAAGACAAAGTATTCGCCCGGGGAGCGGTCCGCCATTCGCTTCATGCGAAGATTTGCCATTTCGATATCTTCCACCGCTTCCATCCAAACGGGGGTGCCCAGCAGGTCTTTCCTGAATATATCAAACGGAGCGGCTCGCATCGAAGAAGCCTCTTAACTACAAGATTCAGGACTGGATTTGGAGGGACACTTCTTAAGCCAGCATTCTCGCTGCCAGCCACCACGTTTTGCAGAACCCTCGTCTATTCGCTTGATTGCAAATGACTTACGAATGGACCAGGTCGCGAGTTAGGAGCAAATCTTGCGGTAGACATCGCAGGTTTCCTAAGTGTATCGGGTATTTTTTACCTGCTCGCGGTCACAGGCTTCGCGCTAGGGGTCCCCCTTGGGGTCATCATCCTCCAAGTTCGTTCCCTATTGCCCTGCTACCACACTGGGAGTAGGCTCACCCCATTATGACTACCATCGAAAGACACGCCCCCGGCGCATTTAGCTGGATCGAGCTCGCCACCACCGACCAAACTGCCGCCAAGGATTTCTATACAAAAATCTTTGGCTGGTCTTCGCAGGACTTTCCCATCGGCCCCAACGAGGTCTACACGATTTTCCAGGTTGAAGGACGCGACGCCGCCGCAGGGTGCACGCTTCGCCCCGACCAACTCTCTCACGGTGTCCCTCCACACTGGAACCTGTACGTCGCGGTCGAAAGCGCTGACGCCACCGCCGCACGCGCCACGCAACTCGGCGGCGCGGTTCTGGCCCCGCCCTTCGAC
>Ga0075425_100008219_pt1 | contig 11058 bp, 7 predicted proteins | sample SoiMethybrSBSTD4_FD_75300 | JGI IMG/M metagenome (GOLD analysis project Ga0075425, IMG submission 75300) | Bulk soil microbial communities from a Populus tree surrounding site in Tennessee, USA - Soil MetaG P. TD hybrid SBSTD4 | ecosystem: Environmental > Terrestrial > Soil > Tree plantation...
GGTCTGGGCGAACTCGAGGTCGAATGCCTTTCCGGTCGGCGGGATCACGTTGCCGTCGGGCAGGGTCATCTCCTCGGTGAACGTTCCGGTGGCGTTGGTGACAACGGTGATCCAGTCGCCGTCTCCGAACTGGATTGTGATCGGAAACCTGGTCACGCTGTCCGAACGTGAGGCAGAGGCGCTCCGCGATGACGCTGCCGACAGACGCCGGTCGATCAACCACTTTCTGCAGGGATTTCAAGCTCTCTGACGGACTCGAACCGTCGACCCCCTCCTTACCATGGAAGTTTGCGAGCGTCACGCGCGTGCACGCGCGGTCATCCGCGAGCATGTTTGTCCTGCAAATCGGCCAGTCAGCGCGTGTCGGGTATGACCGCCCGTGACCCGATGTGCTCTCGCTGATGCACCCGTCGCGTACCCGCGGCGTTGGTTTTGGCCTGGCGACGGCGAGTGCCACGTCGCTGACTGGCTCCTCGAGCAAGCCGGCGTCGCGATCGTGGCCCACCTGGGAAGCCGGTAGTCTGCGGCCGCGCCGACTGCCTCGGCGGGGCGCTCGCCCTGGAGCCGCCGCGTTCGAAGCGACGCCGGCCGACGCGTTGCGCCCCGCCGCGTGAGTCAAGGAGATAGTCGCCGCGTGCGCTCCGACAACCAGCTCGGAGCGGACTAGGGACTCGCGGATTCCAATGAGGCGCACTGCGTAACGGGTTTCGTCGCCGCTGCCCAGGGGCACGTCTGCACGATCGCGGTCGAGCTAGCGTTAGATGTGCACCCGGGCAGGCGACACGACGGCCGGACAGTCCTCGAGACCGGGCTCGTAGGCAGGTGGCCGGTGCCCGGGTCGGGCGGAGCCGCTCGTCCCTGCGCGACGGTCGTCGCCGGGCGCCGTTCCTCTCAGGCCTGCCAGTCGTGCAGGCCTGAAACGGCCATCTCGCAGGGGCGTTCGGCAGCTGCTACGGTCGAGGCTTCAGGCCAAACGCAAGATTTTCGCCCGGCAGCACTCATGCTCAGTGGAGTGCCGTCCTCCGCGCACAGGAGTAACGAGCTCGCCCACAGCGAGATAGCCTCTGGAGCGCCTTCGACGTGACCGTCATGTTCTACAGCCATGACAGCTACGGGCTGGGACACCTCCGCCGGACGCTCACCCTCGCGCGATTTTTCCGTGCCAGCCGGCCGCTCCTGTCGCAGCTGATCGTCACGGGCTCCCCGCTCGCGCACCGGTTCGAGCTCCCGTCGGGAACCGACTTCATCAAGCTCCCGTCGGTCGTCAAGGTCGGCGCCGAGCGTTACGAGTCGCGCATCCTGCCGATGTCATTCTTGGCGATTCGCGAGCTGCGTCGCGAGATGCTGCTCAGCGCCGCGCGGCACTTCCAGCCCCGGACGCTCGTGGTCGACAACGTGCCGAGAGGGCTGAAGGGCGAGCTCGTCTCGACGCTGCGCTATCTGAAGGACGCCTCGTGCCGGTTGATCCTCGGCCTTCGGGACGTCGTCGACGAGGCCGGATGGGTCCGGCACGCGTGGGAGGCCGACGGCAGCTTCGAGCTTCTCGACGACGTCTACGACCAGATCGTCGTCTACGGGCGGCGTGAGGTCTACGACGTCGTCGACGAGTACGGCTTCTCGTCGGCGGCCGCCGAGAAGACGCGCTTCGTCGGCTACCTCCTGGGCGAAGGAGGGGTCCGCAGGTCCGAGGAGATCCGCGCCGAGCTGGGAGTTGAGGGCAGGCCGCTGGTGCTCGTGATGGCAGGGGGCGGCGGCGACGGGCGCGAGCTTCTCGGCGCGGTCCTCGAGGCGATCTCGCTTCGGTCCGACGGCCCGGACTTCAGCTGCGTGCTCGTCGGCGGGCCTCTGATGCCTCCTGACGATCGCCGCCGCGTGCTCGAGCTCGTGGCCGAGCGGCCGTTCGTCCGTTACGTCGACTTCGTCGAGGACGTCGGCAGCTACATCGCAGCCGCAGACGTCATCGTCTCGATGGGGGGATACAACTCCGTGACCGAGGTGCTCGCGGCCCATAAGTCGGCGATCATCGTGCCTCGCATCTCACCCCGGCGGGAGCAACTGATCCGAGCGGAGGCCATGAGCCGGCGGGGGCTGCTGCGCATGATCCACCCGGCCGAGCTGACACCCCGGCGTCTGCTCGCCGAGATGGAGCGCTGCCTCGAGCTGCCCGAGGAGCTGCGGCAACGGCCTATGCCCAAGAGGCTCGCCGCGGCGCCTGCCGACCTGGACGCCCTCCTCGTCGAGCCTCGAGCCGCCTCGGTCGCCGGGATCGGAGGCTAGCCGGCGGTGCGTCCGGTCGCCTACATCCTCAAGATGTATCCACGGTTCTCGGAGACCTTCGTCCTCAGCGAGATCCTCGAGCTCGAGCGCCAGAGCGTCGCTCTGCACGTCTTCTCGCTCAAGAAGCCGGACGACGGCGTCTTCCACGCCGACGTCGCGCGCGTGCGCGCGCGAGTCACATACCTGCCGGAGTCAACCGTCCTCGCTCCGCGCGCCTTCGCGGAGGCCCATCGTGCCGTCTACCAGAAGAATCCCCGCCGCTACCGGACGGCACTGCGGCTCGCACTCGCGAGGCGCCGCACTGCATCGCTGAAGCACTTCCTCCAGGCGGGCTACATCGCACCGGTCGTCGACCGGCTCGGAGTTGCCCACGTGCATGCGCACTTCGCGTCCGGGCCCGCCGCCGTCGCGCTGCACCTCCACCGGTTAACCGGGATTCCGTACAGCTTTACCGCTCACGCCAAGGACATCTACATCGACACCGTCGACCGGACCGAGCTCGCGCGCAAGCTCCGCTCGGCGCGCTTCGCGGTCACCGTGAGCGACTACAACCGGAGGCATCTCGAGCAACTGGCCGGCGACGGCCGGATCGTCCGCATCTACAACGGGCTCGACCTCGGACGCTTCTCGCCGAACGGTCGGCGCGACGATCCGCCGCTCATCCTCGCGGTGGGTCGGCTGATCGAGAAGAAAGGTTTCGCCGATCTCATCCACGCCTGCGCCTTGCTGCGGGACCGGGGGTGCCGCTTTCGCTGCCAGATCGTCGGGAAGGGCGCGCTCGCGGCCGAGCTGCGCAGCAGGATCGGCGAGCTCGGGCTGGGCTCGCTAGTCGAGCTCACTGGCCCGATTCCCCGGGAGCGCCTGCTCGAGCTCTACCCGCGAGCCTCGGTGGTCGTCGCGCCCTGCGTCGTGGGGTCGGACGGCAATCGCGACGGCCTGCCGACCGTGCTGATCGAGGCCTTGGCTCTCGGGATCCCGGTCGTCGCGACCGGCGTCACGGGCATCCCGGAGCTCGTAGAGGATGGACGCACCGGGCTGCTCGTCCCCGAGCACGACCCCGCCGCGCTTGCGTCTGCCATCGACCGCGTGATCACGGAGCGCGCCGCCGGCGAGGCGCTCGCGCGAGCGGGGCGGGCGCACGTCGAGCGCGAGTTCGAGCTGACTACGAACGTGAGCCGGCTCCGGTCGCTGTTCGAGGAGAGCGCGGCATGAGGATCGCCTACGTGTCCGGCGATCTCGGCGTTCCGGTGTTCGGGACGAAGGGCGCCTCCATCCACCTGCGCGAGCTCGCCTGCGCGCTCCGTTCGCTCGGCCACGACGTATTGATCCTGTCGGCCCGGGCCGGGGGCCAAGCGCCGGCCGGCTTCGACATCCCGGTCTGCGAGATCGCGACCGCGGACGGCTCGGGGCCTAGGCCGTCGAGGGAGCTCCGCGCCGTGCGGTGCGCAGCCGAGCTCCGGCGTCGTGGTCGTGCGCCCTTGCTCACGTTCGGGCCCGACGTGATCTACGAGCGCCTCTCCCTCTTCGGGTCGGCCGGCATCTCGCTGGCCGCTTCGCTGGGCGTGCCGATCCTGCTCGAGGTGAATTCGCCGCTCACCGAGGAGCAGGCGAAGTACCGCGGGCTCGCCTCCGTCGAGCGGGCGGAGGCCGTTGAGCGCGCGGTGCTCCGCGCCGCTGACCGGGTCGTCGCCGTCTCCGGCTGGCTCCAGCGATGGTTGATCAACCTCGGGGTCGAGCCGCGCCGGGTCGCGGTCGTTCCCAACGGTGTCGATCCCGAGCGCTTCGACGCGGCGGCCGGGGAACGGGACGCGATCCGGGCGCGGCTCGGGGTCGACGGGCGCCCGCTCGTCGGCTTCGTGGGCACGCTGAAGGCCTGGCACGATGTGCCGGCGCTGATTCTGGCCGTCGCGCAGCTTCGACGAACCATGCTCACGCCGGAGCTCCTGATCATCGGCGATGGGCCCGAGCGTTCTCGGCTCGAGCAGCTCGCCCGCGACGAGGGGGTCGCCACGGGCATCACGTTCACCGGCGCCCTCCCCCACGAACGCGTGCCGGCGTACCTGTCCGCTCTCGATGTGGCAGTCGCCCCGTATCGGCCGGACGACGACTTCTACTTCTCACCGCTCAAGCTCGTCGAGTGCCTTGCGGCGGCCCGACCGGTCGTCGCCGCCGACGTGGGCGAGATCCGGCACTGCATTCGCCCTGGGGAGACCGGCGTCCTCTACTCGGCAGGGGATGTCTCCGCGCTGTCCGGAGCGATCCGCCGCTTGCTCGAGGATCGACGCGAGGCCGCGCGGCTCGGTCGCGCCGGGCGGGAGCATGTTCGGGCCGAGCACACGTGGGCCGGCAACGCGCGAACGATCGTCAGGCTCGCTGATGAAGCGCTTGCACGAAGTGGAGCACCGTAGATGACCGTCGCGACCCAGCGGCCGGATCTCGCTGCGGAGATTCCCGCACCACCGCCCGACGCCGCGCTCCCGGCGCTCCCTGTAGCCCTGAGCTCCGCTGCGATGGCCGCGGCACTTCAGGAGTGGCTCGGCGCGGCCTTCGTCGTCCGTGACTGCACGCCCCGCTACATCCGCTACAAGCCCAGGACGAACTGCATCGTCGCGTACCGGCTTGCGCTCCAGGACGCAGAGACCGGCCGCGAGTTCGAGCTGCCCGGGCAGGTGAAGCTCTTCGCCGGTTCGGGTGCGCAGAAGCGGTGGGCGAAGGGGTCGCTCCAACAGCTCACCCGGCGGGCGGCGGCAGCGAGGATCGAGCCCGACCTCGAGCGCGTGGCCCTGCTCGCGAAGCTGGGCGCGCTCCTGCAGCTTTACCCAGTCGACGAGGCGTTTCCGGAGCTCGCCTTCGCCGCCTCGGACGTGGGCAGGCGCTGGGTGCTCCGGCACCTGCTCGGGGAGCGGGAGCCTGCGGCCGGCGGCGCCGAGCTCGTCCGCTACAAGCCGGCCCGAAAGGCGCTTCTCCGCTACGGATCGAGTGTCGGAGCCGTCTACGCCAAGCTCTACGCCGGCGACCGCGGCGGTGTCGTGCTCCGCGCCGGCCGCGCCCTCGAGAGGGCTGCCGTCCCGACGGCCAAGCCGCTAGCCCACGTGCCCGGCCTGCAGATGCTGGTTCATGCGGAGGCGCCCGGCATTCCGCTGTGCGCGCTGCGCGGCACGACTCGCTTCGAGCGTGGTCTCGCCGCATCGGGCTCTTCGATCGAGCGCCTCCAGGCAGTCGACGTGCCCGACCTGCCGGTCCACACCTGGGCGGACGAGGCTGCCGAACTCGTTGCTGCGGCGCGGGCGGTCGCGGTCCTGCGGCCCGATCTCGCGGCGGACGCGACCAGGCTGGCCGAACGCGCGATCGGGTCCCTCGTCGACATCGGGTCTGAGCTGGCGACAGCCCACGGCGACTTCTCCCAGGACCAGGTGCTCGTCGCCGAGCGCGGCGCGGTGGTCCTCGATCTCGACGAGATCAGGGCGGCCCACCCACTGCTCGACGTCGGCACCTTCCTCGCCCACCTCTCCGTCACGGGCGCAGGGGAAAGCGCGCGGGCGGCGTTCCTCGAGGGTTACGGTGGCGCGCCGGAGGGCTCCATTGCGCCGCTCGAAGCCGGTGCGGTCCTCAAGCTGGCCGTGGCGCCCTTCAGGACCCTGGAGCCCGACTGGCCCGAGCAGGTCGAGCAACGCCTGCGGTTGGCCGAGCGGCGATTCGAGGAGCAGGGACGCGCAGCTTCCTCTCGGCGCAGGGTGCGCTTCGACGCGGCGCTGCCGCAACTCGGGGTGCTGACCGACCCTGCGCTCGTCGGCCTTGCGCTCGAGCGCGAGGTCTACGGCCGGCCCGTGGAGGTCCGCGCGGTGGAAGTTGTGCGCCACAAGCCCGGGCGGCGTTGCACGCTGCGCTACGACCTCCGGATCGGGAGGCGGACCGAGCGGGTGTTCGCGAAGACGTTCGCGAGTGAGCGTGGACCACGCGTCTTCAGCGCGCTGCAGGCGATCGTCGACGCTCATCCGTTCGACGCGGCGGTCGAGTTGCCCGAGCCGATCGCCTATCTGGCGGGGCTGAAGCTCCTGCTTCAGCGCGAGGTGCGTGGAGTCCCGGTACGCGCGGCCCTTTTGGGGGGCGACGAGGACCTCGCTGCCCGGATCGCAGACGCACTTCACGCCCTCCATGCCTCCGCCGCGGAGATGAGCCGTACGCACGGGCTCCCGGAGGAGCTCGGTGCGCTGCGAGCCTGCATCGATCGGCTGGCCACGAACCGCGAGCGTGCGCGGCGCTGCTTCTCGAAGCTCGAGCTGGCGGAGGGGTTCGCGTGGAGACGGCGCCCCGTCCACAGGGACTTCTACCACGACCAGGTGCTCGCGGACGGCGACGCGCTCAGCCTGCTCGACCTGGACGACACGGCGATGTCCGAGCCGGCGCTCGACGTTTCGAACTTCATTGCCCACCTGCGGTTGCTCGCCCTGGAGGAACCGGGTCGCGCGGAAGCGGTGGCAGCCGCCGCCACTGCGTTCCGCCAGCGGATCTGCGGTCTCGACCCGGAGCTCGACCCGCTCCTACTGCGCGTGCTGGAAGCAGGGACCCTTCTGCGGCTAGCGTGCATTCACGAGCCCCACGCCGAGCCGCTGATTCAGGCGAGCGAGAGGACGATCGAATGAACCCGTTCGTCTTCGTCGTCGGCTGCCCGCGCTCGGGGACGACGTTGCTGCAGCGCATGCTCGACGCGCACCACGAGGTCGCGGTCATCCCGGAGACCCTCTGGATCGCGCGGATCTACGAGCGGCGAAGCGGCCTCACCGACGAGGGTCTGGTCACGCCGAAGCTCATCGACAAGCTGCTCGCCAAGCGGAGGTTCGTGCGAATGGGGATCGACCGCACCGAGCTCGAGCGGCTGCTCGCCGGTGGGGCCCGGCCGTACGCCAACTTTGTCACGGACGTCTTCGACCTCTACGGCCGCGCGCGCAGGAAGCCCTTTGTGGGCGACAAGAGCCCGGGCTACGTACGGAGCATTCCGACGCTCCACAGCCTCTGGCCCCATGCGAGGTTCGTCCACCTCATCAGGGACGGGCGCGACGTCGCACTCTCCGCAGTGGCGTGGAAGAAGGCGGACAAGGTGTTCCAGGATTTCAGCACCTGGCCACGTGACCCCTGGACGACGGCCGCCCTCTGGTGGGAACGGAGCGTGCGGCTGGGGCGTGAAGCAGCCGTAGTGTTACCTCCTGACCTCTACTTCGAGCTCTCGTACGAGGCGCTCGTCTCCGACCCGGAAGGCGAGAGCCGTCGGCTGTGCACGTTCCTCGGCCTTGCCTACGACGGCCAGATGCTGCGTTTCCACGCGGGCCGCGCGAGACCCGACCCGTCTGTCCCCAGCAAGCGGCAATGGCTCCCACCCACGGCCGGATTGCGGGACTGGCGGACGCAGATGCCGGCCGAGAACCTCGAGCGCTTCGAAGCGGCTGCGGGAGAGTTGCTCGACGAGCTCGGGTATCAGCGCGGGGCTTACCGTCTTGGTGCGCGCCGCTTGGCGCACGCGGCGGCTGCGCGCGGCGCCTTCGCCGAGGACGTCTCCGTCCGCGCACGACCTCTACCGGAGCGGTGGTCGGCGTGAATCCGTACGTGTTCATCGTTGGCTGTCCGCGTTCGGGAACGACTCTGCTCCAGCGGATGGTCGACGCACACGCCGAGATTGCGATACCGCGCGAGACGCACTGGATCCCTGAATCGTTCAAACGCCAGACCGGGATCACTGCGGACGGCTTCGTCACCCACGAGTTGCTGGAGTCGCTGCTCGCGCACCCGAAGTTCGGCAATCTGGGAATCGAACGGGAGGAACTTGAGCTGCTGCTCGCGACGGAGGGCCGTCTCTCCTATGCGAAGTTCATCTCGGCTCTCTTCGACTTGTACGGTGAGCGGCGGGGCAAGCGGCTCGTCGGCGACAAGACGCCGGGTTACGTCCGCGAGATCGCGATCCTTCACGGCCTTTGGCCGCGCGCGCGCTTCGTGCACCTCATCCGCGACGGGCGAGACGTATGCCTGTCCGCGACGTCCTGGGAGCGCAAGGCCCAGCACTTCCGCCGACGCTTCCGAACATGGGACGACGACCCGACGACCACGGCCGCGCTCTGGTGGACCTGGCACGTCCGCCTAGGCCTCGAGGCTGGCGCAAGGCTCGCTTCCGACCTCTACTACGAAATTCGGTACGAGACGCTCGTCACCGACCCGGAGTCGGAATGCCGGAAGCTTTGCGCGTTCCTCGACGTCGCCTTCGACCCGACCATGCTGCGCTACCACGAGGGGCGGACCCGGCCGGCGGCCCACCTCTCGGCCAAGCGGGCCTGGCTTCCCCCGACTCCGGGGCTGCGAGACTGGCGGACGCAGATGCCCGCGGAGGCGTTGCAGCGCTTCGAGGCAGCCGCCGGCGACCTCCTCGAGGAGCTCGGCTACGCCCGCGGCATTCCACAGCCGGCCGCGGAGAGTCTCGAGCGAACGTCAAGGATCGCGGCAGTGTTCCGTGAGGATGCGCCGGCGAGCGGGCGACCCCTCCCGGAGCGCTGGTAGCCGTGGCTCGCAATCCCTGCCTCTTCGTGATCGGGTGCCCTCGATCGGGTACGACTCTGGCCCGATGATCTCGATGCTGTTTCGATTCCGTGGCTTCCTGCGGGCGTACGCTGGGCGGCTGGTCGGCGGTGTCGTCTTCACGCTCGGGAGCTCCCTCTTCGCCCTCGCCCAGCCCTGGCCGTTGAAGGTGATCGTCGACAGCGTCCTGCGGGGGAAGCCCGCCCATGTCCCGGGCTTCACGTTCGGGGCCGGCTGGAGCAAGAACGAGCTGCTGAGCGTCTCGATCGCGGCGTTCCTCGCGATCGTGGTCGTCGGCGCGTTGTTCGACTACCTCGGGACGTGGCTGATGGACGGCAGCGGGGTCCGCATCGTCGCCGACATTCGCGAAGCGCTCTTCTCACGCCTGCAGCGGCTCTCGCTTCGCTTCCACTCGAGCCAGCGGACCGGCGATCTGATCACGCGTGTGATGAGCGACATCACGCGCCTGCAGGACATGCTGATCCAGTGGTTCTCGGTGCTCGTCCCGAACGTCGCGTTCCTCGTCGGGATGGTCGTGGTCATGGTCTGGATCGACTGGCAGTTCACATTGATAGCGCTCGTGGTCGCCCCGCCGCTCGCCGCACTCGCGTTCGGATACAAGTCGCGCATCAAGCGCGCGTCGCGCCGCGCTCGCAAATCGGAAGGCCTCCTCGCCGCCCGTGCCGGTGAGGTGCTCAGCGGGGTGCTCGTCGTTCAGGCGTTCACCAGGGAGGACTCCGAGGACGAGCGGTTCTCTCGCGGGAGCTCGAGCACCCTCGCCGCGAATCTCGAGGCGACGCGACTACAGGCGCAGTTCGGGCCGCTCGTCGACGTTGTGGCGGGCGTGGGAACTGCGCTCGTGCTGTTCGTGGGCACGCACCGCGTCCTCTCGGGCCAGCTCAGCCTCGGGTTGTTGCTCGTCTTCCTCAGCTACCTGGGCTCCCTGTACAAGCCGATGCGCCAGCTTTCGAAGCTCGCCTACACAACGAGCAGGGGGCTCGCGAGCGCCGAGCGGGTCAGGGAGGTGCTCGAGGCGGACGCCGAGATCCATGACGCTCCGGATGCCGTGCGCGCACCGCGACTGACGGGTCGCGTGCAGCTCGAGGACGTCGAGTTCGCCTACGAGGACGGCAGCCCGGTGTTGCGCGACATCAACGTGGACGTCGAGCCGGGCGAGCTCGTGGCGGTTGTCGGCCCGACCGGCGCGGGCAAGTCGACACTCGTCAGGTTGATCCCGCGGTTCTTCGATCCCCAGCGCGGACGGGTCCTGGTGGACAGCCTCGACGTGCGAACGCTCGAGCTTGCGTCCTTGCGGGCGCAGATCGCAATCGTGCCGCAGGAGCCGCTCCTGTTCGAAGGGACGATCTTCGACAACGTCGCCTACGGCCGGGAGGATGCGACCGAGGAGGATGTGCTGCGCTCGGGTGAAGCGGCCCTCGTCGCCGACTTCGTCCGCCGCCTCCCGGACGGCTGGGAGACGACCGTCGGCGAGCGCGGCGCCACGCTCTCCGGCGGGGAGCGACAGCGGATCTCGATTGCCCGCGCGCTGGTCCGCGATGCTCCGATCCTCATCCTCGACGAGCCGACCAGTGCGCTCGATCCGGAATCCGAGCAGCTCGTGATGCAGGCCCTGCGCAATCTGGTCGCTGGCCGCACGACCTTCGTGATCGCGCATCGCATGACGACCGTCGAGGGTGCAAACCACGTGCTCGTGATCGACGACGGGCGGATCGTCGAGCAGGGTTCGCACCACGAGCTGATGCTCGTGTCCGAGGGCCTCTACCGTTCGTTCTTGGAGCGCCAGCTGCGGCCGGTAACCGAGATGGACACTGAAAGCCTCACCCCAGAGCTCGTGCTCATCTCACCGCCCGAGTTCGCTGCGAGCGCACGGCAACGTCTGCCGTGGGCGGAGTCTGCGAGGGGTATGCCCAAGCTGTTTCAGCGGGTTCGCAGGAGCCGCAAGATCTGATCAGTGCGCTTTGGGCAGTTCATCAGGGACCGGAGTTGTCGATCGGTGGCGCGGCTCCGTACTCCTCGTCGGTGACGTGGACGCAATCGGAAGGCCATTAGGTAGCGAAATCCCTGCAGACGGAGCATTTCTTGCCTCCGACGCTGACCCCCTCCTTACCCGCTATTCAGCACAGACAACAGGAAATGCTGATTTGCAGGTCTTTTAGAGCCCTCTGACGGACTCGAACCGTCGACCCCCTCCTTACCATG
>Ga0075425_100008223_pt1 | contig 11057 bp, 9 predicted proteins | sample SoiMethybrSBSTD4_FD_75300 | JGI IMG/M metagenome (GOLD analysis project Ga0075425, IMG submission 75300) | Bulk soil microbial communities from a Populus tree surrounding site in Tennessee, USA - Soil MetaG P. TD hybrid SBSTD4 | ecosystem: Environmental > Terrestrial > Soil > Tree plantation...
GCCGGAGCTGCCGCCAACCTCCTCGGTCTCACGGCCGCCAGCGCTACCGTGGTGCGTCACGATGGTGTCTTGGAGCGCATAAGTGCCAGCGCAGTTGTGCCGGGTATGCGCATCCTGACAGCGGCGGGTGAGCGCTTTGCCGTGGATGGCAAGCTCTTGCAGGGAACCGGCGACGTCGACCAGAGCCTGATAACCGGGGAGAGCACGCCCCGCCGCGTTGTGCCCGGCGCCTTCCTCTACGCCGGCACCATCAACCTGTCGGGTCCTATGTTCGTCGAAGCCGCCACGAGCAACGAGGGCACGCTGCTCGCCGAAATTGCGCGCCTGATGGCAACCGCCGAACAGGCGCGTGGTCGCTACGTCAGACTTGCCGATCGGGCCGCACGGCTCTATGCGCCCATGGTGCATGCCCTCGGGCTCCTGACCTTCTGCGGTTGGCTCATCGCCGGGGCGGGCTGGGAAGGCGCGCTGACGGCCGCCATCGCCGTCCTCATCATCACGTGTCCTTGTGCGCTCGCCCTGGCGGTTCCCGCCGTGCAGGTGGCCGCGACCAGCCGGCTGTTTGCGCGGGGCATCCTGGTCAAGGCCGCCGACGCGCTGGAGCGGTTCGCCGAGATCGACAGCGTGGTGTTCGATAAGACCGGCACCCTCACGCTCGGGCGACCCAGTCTCCTCAATGCGCATCGCATCGAGCCTACGACGTTGGCCGCGGCGGCCTCGCTGGCCGCCGGCAGCCGCCATCCCTATGCGCGCGCGCTCGTGAGGGCCGCGCAAGACTTGGATTTGCCGATTCGACCTGTGATCGGCGTCGCAGAGATTGCGGGCTTTGGTCTCGAGCGGCAAACCCCTTTGGGCCGGGAGAGGCTGGGCGCTCCGGACTGGTGCGGTCTTCAAGACGGGAACGCGACCAGCACGCTGTGCTATCGCGCGGCCGACGGCACCCTCACCGGCTTCACCTTGGCCGATCAAATGCGCTCCGACGCCGCCGAGGCCACGCGCGCGCTGAAGGCTGCCGGTCTTGCCTTGGAAATCCTGTCCGGTGACGGGGCGAGTGCGGTTGCCCAGGTCGGGGAGGCATTGCAGGTGGAAGCTTGCAGCGCTCAGCTCATGCCAACGCAGAAAATCGCCCGCTTGCAGGAGCTCAGCGGCGCCGGCCGCAAGGTGTTGATGGTTGGTGATGGTCTCAATGATGCCCCGGCGCTGGCGACAGCGCACGCCTCGCTGTCACCCGCGAGCGCGGCCGACATCAGCCAGACCGCCGCCGACGCCGTGTTTCAGGGCGATGCGCTCTTCCCCGTGGTGGAGACGCTGGCTGTGGCGCGCGCCGCGCATCGCATGGCCTTGCAGAACTTCGCTATCGCGCTCGGCTACAATCTCCTGTTCGTGCCGCTGGCGATGGCCGGTCATGTCACCCCGTTGCTCGCCGCGATTGCCATGTCCTGTTCCTCGTTGGCCGTCACCGCCAACGCCCTGCGGCTCAGAACGTGTAAGGTCACACTGACATGACGGCGTTGGCTTGGCTCATCCCATGTGCGCTGTTGCTCGGTCTGGCGGGGCTCGCCGCCTTTCTGTGGTCGCTCCATTCGGGACAGTTCGACGACCTCGAGGGCGCGGGGTGGCGCATCCTTGAGGACGAGGACGAGGAGAGCCGGGAGCGGGGGCCTCACAGGTAGCTTGTCGGGGTTTCGCGCACGACGGCGCGAAACGCGTGCCAGCTCGCATAGCCGACCAGCGGGAAGATCAGCACCAGGCCTAGGAACAGGGTGGCCAGACCCAAGCTCATGAAGCCGGCGATCAGGCCGGCCCAAAGCAACATGGGTTTGAGATTTTGACGTACGGCTGACACGCTGGTCGCCATGGCGGTGACGGCATCGACCTGTCGCGTCATCAGGAGTGGCACCGATACAGCCGAAATGGCGAACACCAAGAAGGCGAGCGCGGCACCCACACAGGTCCCCGTCACCAACAGGCCCAAGCCAAAGGGCTGAAACAGCAGCATGGGCACAAAGTCCTTGGCCGGCGGGACCTGGTTTGTACCGAGAAAGAGCATGAACAACAGGAAGGCGAGCTGCAGCCACACCACGTAAATAAAGCCGAGGATGGCGCCAAAAAAGCTGATTTGCCCGGCCTTGCCCACGGCGGCGCGCGTAACGGTGGCGAGGTCGACCTCGGTGCCGGCCTCGCGCCTGCGGCTGGTCTCATAGAGCGCAACCGCCAGAACCGGGCCGATCAGCAAGAAGCCGCCGCTGAGTGGCAGGATCAAGGACTCAAGGCCGCTGCGCCACAGCCCCACCGACAGCAGGGCCGCGAGGCCCGCGAACAGTGCGCCGTAAGCGAAACTTATGCTGGGTGCAGCCCAAAGGTCGCGCCATCCGGCGGCCAACCAAGCCCAGGGCGCATCGAATGCCACCTCGTTCAGCGCGATCCCAGCGTCTGCCACGCGGGCGCCGGTCTGTTGTTTTGCCACGTCCATTGCCGGCATGAGGGCCTCCGCCACGGAAAACGGGTTTGTGGCAACACATCACCCGGCTCGCACCGCTCCTCCTTGATCAGGATCAATGTGCGGCGCCGGCTCGAGGGTCGCGAAGGCGCAAATGCGGGCCGCGGCGGCGGCGCGCCCCAGGCTCCATGCCGGCCCGCGCCCACAGCCCTGCCGCCTCATGCGGCCTGGGCGCCAAGCGCGTTGAGGCGCTGCAACCACCTGAGCCGCTGCCGCTCGCTCATCCCCTCGATCATGCCAATCAGCGTCGTTCGGCAGGGCGCCACCCCGACCAAGCCCAAATTTTGCGTCAAGCTTTTGAGCCCGGGCGCTCCGAAGTACCAGCGGTAAATGCTGGCCGGCATGCCCATGGTCACCACGACGCGGGCACGCCGTCCGGACAGGAGCTTGGTCCAGCCACCTTTGGGGGTCTGCGACATGGCAAAGCCCGGGCGCAGCGCTTGCTCGAAAAAAGCCTTCAACAGCGCCGGCATCGAGCCGACCCAGAGGGGATGGACAATGAGGAGATGCTGGGCCCAGCCGATCACCTGCTGGGCTTTGGCGATCGCCGCCGGCGCCGGGGCCTCGTCCCACTGCCGTTTGCAGCGCAGGATGGGAAAATCGAGGTCGGCGACGGCGATGGTCTGAACCTCGTGCCCAGCCGCAATCGCGCCTTGCGCGTAGGCCTGCGCCAGGGCGTGGCCGAAATGCGTGGTCCCGTGCGTTGGATGTCCCTGAATGATGCATATCCGCGTCACCTGCGCCGTCCTTTTCGATTCCGCAAGCAAGGGCAGCTCGGTGTCGCCTGGTGCCGGCGTGGGCGCCTTGATATGGCGCAAGGCTCGGCAGCAAAGCTGCGGCTGCAATGCTCGGGGCCAGGTCACCGTGCCCCCTCAAGCGAATGGCCCCCGCAAAAATCGCCTCGGCAAGTGCTATCCTGGCGCTCAGTGCGAGGATTGGATGTAAAGGGGCGTTGGCAAGCCCGGCTCGGCGGCTTTCATGACCGTTCGCAACTTTGACCGCCTGCTCAACCCTGCGTCGGTTGCCTTGATCGGCGCCAGCCCCAAGGACGGCAGCGTCGGCTGCATCGTGGCGCAAAATTTGCGGCGCGGCGGATTTGCCGGCCCAATTTGGTTCGTCAACCCGAAATATCGCCGTCTCGGCGATGCGCCCTGTTTTGCCACCGTGGCGGCGCTACCCGCTGCGCCCGATCTCGCCGTGCTGGTGACACCGCCAGACACGGTACCGTCCTTGATTGCCGAGCTCGGCGACAGGGGCACGCGCGCTGCCGTCGTCATCACGGCGGGACTGCGCGGGGCGCTCAAACAGGCGATGCTCGAGGCGGCGCGTCCCCACACTTTGCGCCTGCAAGGTCCCAATTGCGTCGGGCTTATGCTGCCACGCATCGGCTTGAACGCCAGCTTTTCCTTGGCTGCGCCCGCCGGTGACATCGCCTTCCTCTCGCAATCGGGTGCCCTCATTACAGGTATTGTCGACTGGGCGCGCGGCCGCAGCATCGGCTTTTCGCACGTGGTCTCGCTTGGCGATATGGCCGACGTCGATTTCGGCGATCTCCTCGATTACTTGGCAGCTGACCCGCAGGCGCGCGCCATTCTCATCTATATGGAATCGATCACGCACGCTCCCAAGTTCATGTCCGCGGCCCGCCGCGCCGGTCGATCGAAACCGGTCGTGGTCGTCAAAGCCGGTCGCAGCTCGGCCGGCGCCAAGGCGGCGCAGTCGCACACGGGAGCTTTGGCTGGCAGCGATGCCGCTTACGAAGCGGCGTTCAGGCGCGCGGGTCTCCTGCGTGTCGAGGAACTCGACGACCTCTTCAATGCGGCCGAAATCCTATCCCGGCATCCTCGGCTGGAGGGGGACCGGCTGGCCATTCTCACCAACGGTGGGGGTGCCGGCGTATTGGCGGCTGACCGACTGCAAGATCTGGACGGCAACCTAGCGCAGCTGAGCGAGGCCAGCTTGCGCCGTCTCGACGCGGTGCTGCCGCCCACTTGGTCGCACGCCAATCCGGTGGACATTATCGGCGATGCGGACGCGGAGCGCTATGGGCGGGCGTTAGAGGTGTTGCTTGGCGCCGGAGAAGCCGATGCGGTCTTGGTGATGAACTGCCCGACGGCGCTCACCTCCAATACGCCCATTGCCGAGGCCGTGCTCGGGCTCCTGGCGCGGCGGCCGGGAGAAGAACGCCCGGCAAAGCCGGTGTTCGCCGCCTGGCTTGGGGAGGAGGCCAGCCGGGAGGCGCGCGCCCGCTTTGCCCAGGGTGCGATCGCCAGTTTCGCCACGCCGTCGGCGGCGATCAATGCTTTCATGCAACTGGTACGGCATGGCAGGGCGCAGCAAGAGCTGATGCGGACGCCAGCATCGCTGCCCGCCGAGCTTGAGTTCGATGCCGCGCGCGGGGGAGCCATCATTGCCGCGGCACTCAAGGCGCAACGGTCGCTGCTGTCCGAGGTTGAGGCCAAGGGGCTGCTCGCCGCCTACGGCATCGCGGTTGTGCCGACCGAAATCGCCTCGAGCCCGGCCGAAGTCGGCCGGCTTGCCACGGCGGTGGCCGGTGCGGAAGAGACCTGCGTGGTCAAGATTCTGTCCGAGGATATTTCACACAAGTCCGATGTGGGGGGAGTTCGCCTGGGACTACGTCCGCATGAAGCCGAGCGCGCCGCCCAGGACATGCTGAGCCGCATCGGCCGCAAGCTGCCCGGCGCCCGCATCAGGGGTTTCACGGTGCAACCCATGATCCGCCGCCCACAGGCGCACGAACTCATTCTCGGCATGTCGGTCGATCCGAGCTTCGGGCCTTTGCTGATGTTCGGTACGGGCGGAACGGCCGTCGAAGTCGTGCGCGACACCGCCCACGCCCTGCCGCCGCTCGATCACAATCTGGCGCGCGACATGATGCGCCAGACCCGGGTGTGGCGGTTGCTGCAGGGTTACCGCGATCGCCCAGCAGCAGACCTAGACGCCATCGCCGACGCCCTGGTGCGGCTCAGCTATCTGATCGCGCGCCACCCTGAAATTCGCGAGCTCGACATCAATCCGCTGCTCGCCGATCAGACCGGAGTGATCGCGCTCGACGCGCGCTGCAGCATCGCCGATCAGCACTTGAGCCCACGCCCACCCTTGGCTATCCGAGCCTATCCTTCCGAATGGACCAGAGAAGCGACGCTGGCGACGATCGGCGAGGTCACCATTCGACCAATCCGTCCGGACGACGAAGCACTGTACGAGCAATTTTTTGCCGCGGTCAGCGCGGAAGACAGACGGCTGCGTTTCTTCGGCGCCGGGCCCAACTTGTCGCGCGGCCTGCTCGCCAGGTTGACCCAGATCGATTACGCCCGCGAGATGGCCTTTGTGGCGATCGACAAGGGCACGCACGCGCTGTTGGGTGTCGTGCGCATGGTCGCCGATCCGGATTACTGCCACGGAGAATATGCCATTCTCGTGCGTTCCGATCTCAAGGGCCGGGGGCTCGGCTGGCGTCTCATGCAACATTTGATCGAGTACGGCAAAAGCGAAGGCTTGCAGCAGCTCAACGGTGTTGTGCTCGCCGATAACGGCAATATGCTGGAGATGTGTCGACGGCTGGGTTTCCTGGTCGCCGGCGAGGCCAGCGATCCCGGCATGCGCCGCGTCACTCTCGACCTGCGTGGGAGTTAAGCCATGCGCGCCATGGTGCTCAACCGGGCGGGTACGCCGCTGAGGAACGAGAGGATTGCCGATCCCCATCCCGCCGTCGGTCAGGTGCTGGTGAAGGTTCTCGCTTGCGGGGTTTGTCGCACCGACCTGCACGTGGTCGACGGCGATCTCAGCGAGGGGAAGCTCCCCATTATCCCAGGCCACGAGATCGTGGGCCGCGTCGAAGCCCTTGGTTCGGGTGTCAGTGGTTTGCGGCTGGGAGACCGCATCGGTGTTCCCTGGCTCGGCCATAGCTGCGGCGTTTGTTGCTACTGCCAGGCAGGGGCGGAGAACCTGTGCGACGCGCCGAGCTTCACGGGCTATGACATCGATGGTGGCTATGCCGAGTACGCGGTGGCGGAGGCCAACTTTTGTTTTGCGCTACCCGAGGCCTATGCGGATGCCGCCGCCGCCCCACTGCTGTGCGCGGGACTGATTGGCTACCGAGCGCTGCGCAAGGCGGGTCCCGCGCGGCGACTGGGCATTTATGGCTTTGGCGCGGCGGCCCACATCGTGGCCCAGGTCGCCCAGTTCGAGGGGCGTGAAGTTTATGCCTTCACGCGCGCGGGCGACAGTGCGGCCCAGAGCTTCGCCCGCCAGCTCGGCTGCGCGTGGGCGGGCAGCTCTGAGGAGCGATCGCCGACCGAGCTTGATGCCGCCATTATTTTCGCTCCCGTGGGTGCGCTCGTGCCGGCGGCGCTGGCCTCGGTGCGCAAAGGCGGCAGCGTTGTCCTTGCCGGCATTCATATGAGCGCAATTCCCCCGATGCCCTACGCTTTGCTATGGGGTGAGCGCATGGTCCGCTCCGTTGCCAATCTCACGCGCCAGGATGCAAAAGATTTTCTCGAGCTTGCCGCGCGCACGCGCCTTGAGATGCACGTGGAGTGCTTTGCTCTCGAGGAGGCCAATGTCGCGCTGGAGCGACTACGGTCAGGGCAGCTGACGGGCGCCGCCGTGCTCATTCCCTAAGGCCTTGGCCGGCCGCGCTCCGCCCCAAGAGCGCTATCGGCACAGCGCTCAAGGTTTCGCGGCCTCACCGGTCCCGGCCCGGCGTTGGCCAGCGGTGGCGGGCACGACCGGTATCACCGGGTTAATGTCGAGCAGGTCAGCGGCAGATCAGCACCGGGATCGGGCTCAAGGTCAGGACCTCAACGGCCTGGCTGCCCAACAGGAACCGGGCGACGCCGCGCCGACCATGCGAGGCCATTACGATCAGGTCGCAGCCTTTGGCTTTGGCGGTGGCAAGGATGCCCTCCGCCGGAAAATCGTTAACGTGCACGGTCTCGCAGGCCACCGCCGATGTCTCAGCAGCGGCACGCACCTTGGACAGGATCGCTTCTGCGCGTTCGGCCACGGCCTTCTCGTAGCCCTCGACTGGGAAGTTGAAGGCAAAGCCAGCCCCGTCCGTCATGGTTGTCCAGGGTTCGCTGGCCGTCACCGCTACCACCTGCGCGCCAAGCGCTTTGGCGAGGGCCACCCCCGTGCTGACGGCTTTTTCGGCTAATTCCGAGCCATCGGTAGCGATCAGAATGCGCTTGTACATGGGCATCTCTTTGCTAAGTCTTGCCGCAGCCAACCTAAGCTCCCTTGTGGCCTGCTCATTGATCGAGGTCAATCCGCGGGGGGAGCGGGGCCCACGCCCGCGTTTCCAGTTCGCGTCAACCCCGTGCCCTCAAGACGTCCGGCTCGGGTGGGCCGTTGCGCGCCTTGGGCGACGCGACGACGGCGGCGTGACACGTCAGGCGCGCGGTGCGGGTGGGTGTGCCTAGCGCTTGGCGGACGCCGCACGCTCGACGTGGGCGCTAAACGTATAGCCGACACCACGCACGGTCTTGATCAGGGTAGGGCGATCGGGGTCTAGTTCGACCTTCTTGCGCAGCCGGGCGACCAGGTTGTCGATGGAGCGATCGAGTGGGGACCAATCCTGGCCTTTCACCAAATCCATGATGTCGTCGCGCGACAACACGCGATGCGGCCTCTTCACGAAGGCCTCGAGCAGATTGAACTCACTGGTCGTGAGGTCCTGCTCGGCGCCATCCCTGCGCTTTAGGCTGCGCTGATCGATGTCGAAGGTCCAGCCTGCGAACGTATAGCGCTGGCCAGCAGAGCTCGGCCGCTCCGCGGGTTGGGCGCGGCGCAACACCGCGCGTACCCTGGCCACGAGCTCGCGCATTTCGAACGGCTTGGCCAAGTAGTCGTCAGCGCCCACCTCTAAGCCGACCACCCGATCAATGGCGTCCCCTTTGCCCGTCAGCATGATGATGGGGATATTGCGCTCCTTGCGGATCTCGCGCGCAAGGTCGAGCCCATTCTCCGCTCCCAAATTGAGGTCCAGCGTGATCAAAGAGACCGCTTCGCGCTCCAGGCGGCGACGCATCTCCGCGCCGTCCTTTGCCTCTGAAACGGCGAAGCCTTCGCCCTCCAGGCAGCGCCGCAGCAGCGTGCGAACTCTGGGTTCGTCGTCGACAATCAAAATATGCCCGCTGTTGTTCATGCGTGATCCAAGCGGCCATGCTCGTTTACCGTGCGTCTGGCCTCGATGGTCGCCAGGACGCTTGGCAGTGTGCTAACACTATCATGGGCTATCAACAGAGGTTTGGGGAGCCCATGACACCAGTAAACCGTGGTCAAAGCGCCTCACCCGCCGCCCAGGCGGCCAAGCTACGCGGCATCTTGGAGTCGGCGGTCACGGCCATAATTACCATTGGCGATCGAGGGCTAATTGAGGACATCAACCCGGCGACGGTGCGCCTTTTTGGCTATAGCGCCGCCGAACTGATCGGTGAAAACGTTAAAATCCTCATGCCGGAGCCCTACCGGGGCGAACACGACGGTTATATCAGCAATTACGTCGCCACGGGCGTCAAGAAAATCATCGGCATTGGGCGCGAAGTCAGTGGCCGCCGCAAGGATGGCAGCATTTTTCCGGTGTATCTTTCGGTCAGCGAGTTCGAGGCCGACGGCCGGCGCTACTTCACGGGGATGATCCATGACATCAGCGACCGCATGCACGTGGAAGAAGCGCTACGGGAAAGTGAGCGTCGCCTGGCGCAGTCCCAGAAAATGGAAGCTGTTGGCCAGCTCACGGGTGGTATCGCCCACGATTTTAACAACCTGCTGCTGGTCATAGCCGGCAATCTGGAGCTCCTCGAGCCTCGTCTTGCCAATGCGGATGCGCGTGCACTGCTCAAGGACGCCCAGGAGGCGGCCGCCCTCGGCTCCAAACTGACCGACCAGTTGCTGACCTTCGCGCGCCGTCGCCACATGGATGCGCATATTATTCAGGTCAACGACCTGGTGGTCAGTATCACGGACATGCTGCGGCGCACGTTGGGCGAGCACATCACGCTGTCGACCTCACTGGCGCGGGATTTGTGGCCGACGCGGGTTGACCCGGGACAGTTTCAAAGCGCCATCGTCAACATGGCGGTGAACGCGCGCGATGCCATGCCTGAGGGTGGAAAGCTGGTGGTGGAGACACGCAACATTGAGTTCGACGCCGACCACGCGTCCTATCAACCCGAGCTGCAGGCGGGCCAATATGTCCAGCTCTCCATCTCCGACACGGGCGTGGGCATGGAACGCGAGGTGCGCGACCGTGTGTTCGAGCCGTTCTTTACGACCAAGGAGAAGGCCCGCGGAACCGGGCTGGGATTGGCCATGGTCTATGGCTTCGTCAAGCAGTCGGGGGGGCACGTCACCATCTATAGCGAGCCCGGCGTTGGCACGACCATCAACCTCTATTTCCCACGCTCCGACGCGGTGGTGCCGGGCGCGGTCGTTGCCAAGGGGGCCGCGGCCTCGGACGCGGAGGCACGCGAGACCGTACTGGTGGTGGAGGACGATACCCGGGTGCGCCAGCTGACCATCAAGCGCCTCAAACTCATCGGCTATCAGGTGCTAGAAGCAAGCGACGGGCCGACGGCGCTGGAAATCCTCCAGCGTGGCGCGGCCGTCGATCTTCTGTTCACCGATTTGATCATGCCAGGCGGCCTATCCGGTCGCGAGGTTGCCAGGCGCGCGCGCGTCTTAAAGCCCGGCATTAGGGTGCTTCTGACCTCGGGCTATGCGGAAGAGCTGGTGCACGGCGATGATCTGCAGCGAGAGCGATTGAAGGTGCTGCGCAAGCCCTATCAGCAGGCGGATTTGGTTGCGATCTTGCGCGAAATCCTCGCCAGCCCGCCTGCCTGAGCCCTGGCAACGGCGGCTAGCTCCAAGGCGTGAGGCGGCGCAGCTTTAGGTTTTGCGGTACTGCTCGAACACCTGCCGATTGGCACAGAACGTTGGGATATCCTGTGAGGTCGGCTGGCCATCCAGCCAGGGCAGGCATTGCGCGCTCAGCACACAGGTCAAGCAGCGGGCGCGCGCTTGCGCATAGAGCTCTCCTTGCTGGGCACGGGCCAAGGCGGCTGCATCGACGTTAAGCCGATCCATCATGTCATGCATGCGCGTTGCTTGTCGTTCCGCCCGGCGCGTCATCCACCAGCGCATGAGACCCACGCGTCCTTGTTCAAGTCAAATTTCAGCTCGACCGAGGTCGGTTGAGCGCCAGGGCATCGAGCGTGGCGCCGTTCAAACAGTAGGTGTCCATGCCCGTCTCGACGTCGCCGTGCGCCAGGTCGCGACCGCATCGGCGCGAGGCCTGGCAGTTCGCGCACACCCGTACCAAATCCCGGAACATCAGCGGCATTTCCTGCTGCAGGTAGTTCGCATCCAGCCCCAAGAGATTGAGGCGTTGTGGCAGCAACTCAGAGGGGCCGACGGGATTTTGGCAGAGCTGCCGCAAGTCCGCCCCGCTGACGCCGACCTCCGCGGCAATGCGCCTGAGCTCGCCGGCAGGGCATGCCGCCAGTTCCTCGGCCGCGCGCCAGCGATTGAGGGT
>Ga0075425_100008225_pt1 | contig 11056 bp, 6 predicted proteins | sample SoiMethybrSBSTD4_FD_75300 | JGI IMG/M metagenome (GOLD analysis project Ga0075425, IMG submission 75300) | Bulk soil microbial communities from a Populus tree surrounding site in Tennessee, USA - Soil MetaG P. TD hybrid SBSTD4 | ecosystem: Environmental > Terrestrial > Soil > Tree plantation...
TTGGGCTACGTGACCGGCTGGAGCATGGTGATGGACTACATGCTCAATCCCATGATCTGCGTCATCTGGTGCAGCCAGCAGGCGGTTACCTTCGCGCCCGGGGTGTCCTACTGGATCTGGGCGGTTTTCTTCGCGCTGCTGTTCACTTTTATCAACATGCGCGGCATCAAGACCTCGGCGCGCGTGAATGCCGGGCTGGCCCTGGGCATGGGCGTGGTGATTGCCATCATTTTCGTGACCGCCGCGCGCTACATCTTCGGCGTGCCCCATGGCGCGGGGTTCTTCACCAATCCTTTCTATAACCCGGCGACCTGGTCCACCAAAGCGGTGCTGGGCGGAACCTCCATTGCCGTCCTCACCTACATTGGATTTGACGGCATCTCGACCTTGTCCGAAGAAGCCGAGAACCCGCGGCGCAACATTCTGCTGGCTACCGTGCTCACCTGCCTGGTTATCGGGCTGCTCTCCGCGGCTGAAGTTTATGTGGCGCAGCTTTTGTGGCCGATTTCACGGCCCTACCCCAACGTGGATACGGCTTATGTTTACGTAGCCGCTGTGGCTTGGAAGCCCTTGCTGGTGATTGTGGGAGTAACGCTGCTGGTGGCCAATTTCGGCTCCGGCATGGGAGCGCAGTTGGGCGCCGCGCGCCTGCTCTACGGCATGGGACGCAGCAATGCGCTTCCTAAATCATTTTTTGGCGCCATTGATGCCAGGCGGCACATTCCACGCAACAACGTGCTGTTTGTGGGCGGGCTGGCGCTGGCGGGCGCCTTCCTCCTTCCAGTGATGGCGGGGAGCCAGAACACCGGCTACGGCCTGGGCGCGGAGATGCTGAACTTCGGCGCGCTCATAGCCTTCATGGGAGTCAACGCCGCCGCCTTCGTCCGCTATTACCTGCGCAACCCGGAGAAGAAACTGACCAACCTGATTCCACCAGGAATCGGATTCTTCGTCTGCCTGCTGCTATGGCTGAACCTGAGCACCCCCGCCAAAATCGCGGGCAGCATCTGGATGGGCGCGGGCATTGCTTACGGGGCGTGGAAGACCAAGGGCTTCAAAGGCGAGCTGGTGGACTTCGATATTCCCGCCGAAGATTAAAATCCACCACAGAGACACAGAGGCACCGAGAAGAGTATTGAAGATTGACGAATGAAGATTGACGATTTGGTTGGGGAGCGGCTTCCAATCGGCATTCTTCAATCAACAATCGTCAATTTTCTCTGCGTCTCTGTGTCCTCTGTGGTGAAACAGTTATTCGGCGGCGGGAGCCACGTTCCAGCCGCTGACCTCCACCACCGGCCTCGCGCCGCCCAGGTCGCTCGAGCGGTAACTGATACTGACGTCCCTTTTTTCGCCGGGCAGCAGGGAGAAGTAATTGTCCTGGTAGATCACCGGCAGCACCTCCTGCCCGCCCTTGCCCTTGGCCAGCTTCAGGCGAACGAAGAAAGCCAGCGACTTGCCGGGATTCGACAGCGTCACGTGCATTACCTCATTGCCGCTCTCCTGCCCGTTGTGGCTCGAGACGTTCAGCTTTACGGTTGGCAACTTTTTCAGCGCGGTATAGTCGGCGAACTGCGCCGTCGGCGTGTAGTACCAGGTGGACTTTTCCCAATCCAGTTTTTCCGGTTTGGTGGAGAGCCAGTAGGTATTGGTGCTGAGGCGCTTGCCGGTAGAGTCGTCAACCGTGAGCCGCAGGAAGTAAGTGGGCGTCAGGCCGTCAATGGAAGGCAGCGCGAACAGCTTCTGGCTGCTGTCCGGGGCGGCGTCCGCGGTCACCTGCTTGTTGAATTTCTGCTTCATATCTAGGTTGTAGACCGTGGCGGTCACATTCAGCCCGTTCGCGGGCGTGTACTGGCTGCTGACCAGCGAAATGGCGTGGTCGTCGTAGTCGTACTGGGCGTGCAGCAGTTCGGTGGCTTTCTTGGCGCCAAAGTAGCCGCCGGCGGGCTGCAGGTAGTAGTCGAACAGGTGCCAGATCACCGAGGGCCAGGCGTTGTTCAGCATCCACTGGATCACGCCGGTAGAGTTGTATTTGTCGCGGCTGTAGGCCTCGAACATGGCGCGAATGCCCTCATAGTTCATGAGCTGCGCCTTCTTCTCATAGTCCTGCAGGTCCGTGACTGCCCCGTAGCGCGCGCTCAAGGCGTCGCTATACACCTTGACGTTTTTGAAGGCGCCGCCCCCGGCGTGGTAACCCCAATCCTCGCTGATCGGCCATAGCTTGTCTTTGGGGATGAATTTCTCCAGGCTTTCCTGAACCGGAATGGCCGGCCCGGGGCTGGTTTCAGTATTGAAGCCGTAAGCGCCGCCGCGCGTCTTGTCCGTCTCCCAATACGAGGGCGCGACGTACTCATACGGTCCGGTCATCTTCACGCCGCTGTTGCCGGTCACCGAAGTCGGCTTGGCGGTGGCGGACGAGACTACCGGATTCGGCCAGCGGCACGCCTTCAGCACGTTGAGGTAGTTCTGCTCCACGTCCGGGGGCGGCGGGTTGTCGCTGCCATCCAGCCACACGAAAAGGCTGGGATGATTGCGCAGGCGGCGAATCTGGTCGCGCAGCGATTCCTGCGAGATATCGAAATTTTCCGGCGGCCACTTGGGCCATTTCTCCCAGGCGTCGCAGCAGCACCAGCCCGCCATGATGAGGATTCCGTAGCGGTCGGCCAGGTCGAAGAAGTGCTCGGTTTCCAGCTTGCCCTCCAGGCGGATGGTGTTCAGCCCCATGTCCTTGGTGAGGCGGAACTCGTCTTCCAGCCGCTGTGGGTTCTGGCGCAGCATCATGTCCGGTGACCAGCCGCCGCCGCGGATCACAATGCGTTTGCCGTTGATGCTGAACACGCGATAGCCGTTGGGATTCATCTCGGAAGTGACTTGGCGGATGCCGAACTTGGTGTCCTGCTGGTCGGAGATTCCGCGGTCGGTGTCGAATTCCAGGTGCAGGTCGTAGAGGTTCTGCGCGCCCATCTGCCACGGCCACCACAGCCTGGGATTGGAAATATTGAGCTGAGAGTATTGCTGGGGCGTGAACTCCACTTCCTTCGTTTCGTTGGCGGCGAGTTCAACCGGCTGGTCAAACTCGACGTCCCCTATGGCGCCTTTCAGCGTACCTTTCACCGGCTGCCCGGTGGCATTGTGCAGCTCAGCAGTTACGGTCAAATGTGCGCTGGCGAGCGAAGGGATATCGACGTCGGTGAGAACGTGCGGATGCCGCACCTCAGCCGGCCCGCTGGTGGCCAGATACACGCCTCGCCACAATCCCATGTCCTTGTCCGGGGGCAACGGATTCCAGTCCACAAAGGTGATGGCCAGGTCGGTAGCCTGGGGAGCGAAAACCTCCACCGCCAGGGCATTCTTCTCGCCCGGGTGAATGGCATCGGTGACGTTGAACTCCCAGGTGCGCCACATCCCGGCCATATTCTTCTCGCTGGCGATCTGCTTGCCGTTCAACCAGACATTGGCACGGTAGTTGATGCCTTCAAAGCTCAGCCACACCTGCTTGCCTTGGTAACTGGCGGGCACCTCGAATTCAGTGCGGTACCACCAGGGCACAGCGAAGGGGCTGCCCGGCTGCATGGAAATATTGGAAAAATTCTCTCCCGAGGGATAGGTGGTGCCGGGGATCTGGCGCAGGTTCATGCCGAAATCCGGGTTGGGATAGACGTTGTGGTTCACCAGAGTGGTCAGCACCGTGGCTGGCACCGTGGTCGTGTACCAACCAGTGGTGCTGTGCCCAGGCAGGGAAAGCATCTGGCCGCTGTCGCTGACCCGGGCCGACGACTGCAGAGTCCACCCTTCCGCCAGAGGCAGCCGGGCTTCCTGGGCGAAGCAAATGGTGGAAAGTAAAAAGCTGAAAGAGAACGAAACCAAGAGTAACCGGGTGGACAGGACTTTGCTCACGGGCAGCCTCCGGAAAATTGATACAGGCGGACCTTCCATTATCGGCCTGTATGTCAAACCGTGCCTGAAAAAGCCCTCAGAAATCCTGATGTGCCCGCTTTCCACGCTCCGGGACAAGCGGGTAGGCTCGTTTATAATAAAACTCTGCAGCCGTTAGCCTGCATTGAAGTGAACAAACAACATGATTCGATTCCTGCAAACCCCTGGTCCGGTTAAGAAAGTGGTTTTGGGCGGTCTCCTGGTTGTCATCTGTGCCGCCATGGTCATTGTGCTGGTTCCCGGCGGCATCCTGGGAGACGCATTTGGCTTCCAGAGCGATTTGGGAAAGAACGTGGTGGCCAAAGTCGGCGGCGACGAGATCAGCGTCACCGAGGTGCAGCAACAGGCGCGCAACATGGGCCGGCAGCAGTTTCCCCGCGGCCTGCCCGACGCCCTGATGCCCTTCCTGATCCAGCGCGCCACCGAAAACCTGATCACCCAGCGGGCCATGCTGGTGGAGGCTCAGCGCCTGGGGCTGAGCGTCAGCAGTGCCGAGCTGCAGGACGAACTGCAGCACGGCCAGTTCGCCGCCGAACTGTTTCCCAACGGCAACTTCATTGGCAACCAGGCCTACGACGAGTTCGTTTCCCAGTTCAACATGAGCGTGCCCCAGTTCGAACAGGCCATGAAGGACCAGCTGCTGCGGCAGAAGCTGATGGACATGATTTCGGGCACGGTGATCGCGTCCTATGCGGAACTGGAGCAGCAGTTCGAGAAGGACAACACCAAAGTTAAGTTCCAGTACGCGGTGCTTACCGCCGACCAGCTGAAAAAGCAGATCCATCCCTCCGAAGCGGAGCTGAAAGCCTTTTACGAGAAGAACAAGCCGACCTACGTTAATACCATTCCCGAGCAGCGCAAGGTCCGCTACATCTTGATTGATACCAGCAGATTGGCCGGCGAGATTAAGGTCACTCCTGACGACCTGCAGCGCTACTACAACGAGCACATGGACGAATACCGGGTGCCGGAGCAGGTGGAGGTGCGGCACATCCTGATCAAGACCCCGCCTCCGGGCCCGGATGGCAAGGTTGACCCCAAGGCTGTCGAAGCGGCGAAGCAAAAAGCGGAAGACATTCTGAAGCAGGTGCACGCCGGCGGCGACTTCGCCAAGCTGGCGGAGAAGGATTCGCAAGACACGGCCAGCGCCAAGAACGGCGGTTCGCTGGGCTGGATTCAGCGCGGGCAGACGGTGCCCGAATTCGAGAAGGCGGCCTTCTCCCTGCCCAAGGGTTCCACCAGCGGGATTGTGCAGACCAGCTACGGCTTCCACATCATCCACGTGGACGAAAAGCAGGAAGCGCACCTGAAGCCGCTCAGCGAAGTGGCAGCGCAGATCACTCCCCTGATCGCGCAGGACAAGGCGGCTCAGTCGGCGCAGAATCTCGCCGATAGCGTGGAATCCCAGGCCCGCAGCCAGGGAATGGAAAAGGCCGCGGCGCAGAACAAGCTGCAGGTCACCAGCACCGACTTCGTCAGCCGCAACGACGCGCTGCCTGGAATGGGCCCGGCTCCCGAATTCATGGACGCGATATTCAGCGCCTCCCCGAATGCTCCGCCTGACCTGACCAACCTGAAGCAGGGCTATGTCGTTTATCAGGTAACCGCGGTGAAGCCGCCGCAGACGCCCACCTTCGAGCAGATTCGCGCGCGGGTGGAATCAGAGTTCGTCAACCAGCAGGCCTCGGCCATGCTGGGGCAGAAGACCCAGGAACTCTCTGACCGCGCTCGCGCGCTGCATGACCTCAAGAAAGCCGCCAAGGAGGCGGGCGCAACCCTGAAAACCAGCGATGAGGTTACGCGCAAGGACCAGGTGCCCGACGTGGGCGCCATGTCCGGAACGGCGAGCGTTGTCTTCACCATGAAGCCGGGCGAAATCAGCGGGCCCATCAATACTGGCTCCAGCGGGGCTGTGCTGGCGCTGCTCGACCGTCAGGCGCCTTCGCCGGCTGATTTCCAGAAGCAAAAAGACCAGATCCGGGAGCAGGTGGTGCAGCAGAAGCGCAACCAGCTGCTGGAACTGTTTGTCGCCAATCTTCGCGACCAGATGGAGAAGAATGGCAAGATCCAGATCAACCAGCAGGTGCTGAAGCAGCTGACGGCTCCTCGCAACGAAGCCAGCTAGGCGCCTGCTGTACGGCCCCTCACCGACAGTTCAATAACCCGGCTCCGCTGAACTCCAACCATGGCCTTTCCACGATCCACCGGGATCCTGCTGCACCCCACTTCGTTGCCGTCCCTGGGCGGGATTGGCGACTTCGGCCCCGCCGCCTATGAGTTCGTGGATTTTCTGGCGGCCGCGCGGCAAAGCCTGTGGCAAATATTGCCCCTGGCCCCGGCCGGGTATGGCAACTCACCCTATTCCTCTCTGTCCGCATTCGCCGGCAGCCCGCTGCAGATCAGCCTGGAGCGCCTGGCCGAGCGCGGATGGATCGAGCGCAGCCGCCTTTCCGGCTTGCCCGGCCAGGCGGGCCCCGTCAATTATGAGGAAGTTGCCGCGGCGAAGATGCCGCTGCTGATTGCGGCGGCGCAGAATTTCCTGCAGCACGCCAGCGCTGCCGACCGCGCCCGCTTCGATCATTTTTGCGCTCAGCATTCCTGGTGGGTGGAAGGCTGGGTTTTGTTCGAGGCCCTGCGCCACCGCTACCAGAAGGCGTGGAATGAATGGCCGCGCGACCTGGCGCACCGCCATCCCGCCGCCCTGGATCACGCCCGTGGCGAACTGGCCCAGGAGCTGCAAATCGGCCGCGTCTTACAGTTTGCTTTCTTCGAGCAGTGGGGCGCTTTGCGGCAATACTGCGCTGCCCGCTCCATTCGCATCATCGGCGACATTGCCATTTTCGTGAACTACGACAGCGCCGACGTTTGGGCTCACCCCGAAATTTTCCGGCTCAATGAAAATCTGGACCCGGAGGTGGTATCCGGCGTGCCTCCGGATGCATTCAGCGCAACCGGCCAGCGCTGGGGCAATCCCCTTTACCGCTGGGATGCGCTCAAATCTCGCGGCTACGACTGGTGGCTGCAAAGGCTGGGCTGGGCCATGCACATGTGCGACCTGCTGCGCATTGACCACTTCCGCGGCTTCGAACAATGCTGGGAAATTCCCGCGCACGAACCCACCGCCGTCCACGGGCGCTGGGTGGACGGGCCCAAGGACGACCTCTTCAATCGCGTTCGTGAAGTCCTGGGCGCTTTGCCATTTATCGCCGAAGACCTGGGCATGATCACGCCCGAAGTTCACGCTTTGCGCGAGCGCCTGCAGATTCCTGGCATGCGCGTGCTGCAATTCGGCTTTGGCAATCCCGGGGCGCACATCTACCTGCCGCATCGCTTCGAGAAGAACACCGTTGTCTACACCGGCACGCACGACAATGACACCACCATGGGCTGGTGGCGGTCAGGCGCTACCGAATTCGAGCGCGCCCAGGCCCAGTCTTACCTGGGGCCGCTGGATGAGCGCGGTGTGCATTGGGCCTTTGTGCGCGCGGCCCAGTCGTCGGTCGCCGATCTATGTGTGATTCCTCTGCAGGATGTGCTCGGCCTCAGCAGTGACGCCCGCATGAATATGCCCAGCCAGAGCTTGGGCAACTGGACCTGGCGCTACGCCCCTGGATCGTTGAGTAAACCGCTGGCCGACGCTCTGGCCGCTCTGGCGGAGGTAACCGACCGCGTGGTGCCGCCTCCCGCAGCCGGAAAGGTGAAGCAGGAGCAATTCTCCGTCTAGCCGCGAGATCCGGGTAGAGACGTTGCTTGCAACGTCTCCAGTCTGGCCTACTTCTTCTCTATCAGCCTCGCCCCCAGCAGCGCGCCGTTGCGGTCGTCGTGCAGGCGAACAGGAAAGATCAGGATATTCCACGTCCAGCGCGTGCTTTTGCGCGGCAGGTGGGGCAGGCCGGCAGAGCCCCGGTCAATGTAAGTTTCGCGCGTCTCCGCCACCGTGCGGATGGTCTCCGCCCAGTGCTCGGCTACATCGGGAAACTGCTCGAACATGTTCTTGCCCACAAACCAGGAGCGCTTCCGTCCCTGCATGGCGGCGAAGTAGTCGTTCACGTATTGCCAGTTGCCGTCGCGGTCCAGAATTTCCACCACCATGTCGTCGCCCATGTTCATGCTGATGCGCGAATAGTAAAAGTCACGCGCATCCACCACCACCGGCTTGCCCTGCCGCTTGGCCTCAAAGCTGCGCAAAGCCGCCACCAGGTCGTCCACCGAACTGTAGCCCTTCAGCAGGTGCATGTCGGCGATGCCCCCGAAGCGCCGCTCCAGTGTGGCCGAAAGAATAATGATGGGCACGTGCGGCCTCTTCTGGCGCAGAGTTTCCGCCACGTCGGTGCCGAACTTGCCCGCTCCCAGGTGGTAGTCGAGCACCGCGATGTCAATGTCGTTGAGCTTGGACTCGGCTTCCTCGATCGAAGCCGAGGTCACCACGTCGTAGCCCTTCTGCCGCAGAATGGTGGACCGCACCAGCAGGTTATCCTCCAGGTCGTCGAGCAGCAGCACCCGGATAGGCTTCGCCTCCGGCGTGATCGCGATTTCCGTTCCGTCACTCATCTTTGATTCTTAGATGCTCTTAGCAGCGTGCACAAATTGACGACTGTCATCCGGAGCGCAGTTGAAGGAGCCGCCGGTTACCACCTCACCGGTTCTTCGCTTTGCAGCTGGATGCGTTTCATCTAAGCAACAATTTTTTCATCTGTCATCCTGAGCGAAGTCGGGTGATTCGCTGGCGAATCACCCGGCAAGTCGAAGGACCTCTGCGTTTCAAATAGTACCGATGCTGCTTTAAGGAGTTTCCACATCTAACCTGAATCGCATTTCGCAGTGATACACGCCAGATGCCTCAGGCCTGAAGGCCTTCGGCATGACGCCTTTCTTACGAAAGGCGTTAAACGAAGCAGTCTCGTCCTACTCCCTCCCCCGCACCCGCTTCAGCAGCTCCGGCAGCCGGTTGAACACCGCCACGCAGCGCAGCCACAGCTTGTTATCAATGGCCGGATACCCGCTCACCACCTTGCCCGCGGCCACGTCGTTGGGAATGCCGCTCTGCGCGGTGGCGATTACCCCGTCGCCAATCTTGCAATGTCCGGCCACGCCCACCTGCCCCGCCAGAATCACGTTGTCGCCCACCTCAGTGGAGCCGGCCAGCCCCACCTGCGCGCACAGCAGCGTGTTATTGCCCACCCGCGAGCCATGCCCCACCTGCACCAAATTGTCTATGCGCGTGCCCTTGCCCACCCTGGTTTCTCCGATGCTGGCCCGGTCCACGCAGGCGTTAGCCTGCACCTCCACGTCGTCCTCCAGCACCGCCGGTCCCGACTGCACAATTTTGCGCCACCGCCCCTCATTATCCTTGGCGAACCCGAAGCCGTCGCCGCCGATCACCGCGCCGTTCTGCAACGTGACGTTATCCCCCAGGCGGCAGTTTTCCCGCACCACCGCGTGCGCGTGCGCCAGGAAATTGTTGCCGATGCGCGCTCCCCGGTAGATCACCGCGTGCGCCAGCAGCACGCAGTTTTTGCCGATCTGCACATCTTCGTCCACCACCACGTAGGGGCCGATGGACGCGTTCTTCCCAATCTTCGCCGAAGGATGGACCACCGCCGTGGAGTGTATTCCCACCGCGTACTTGGGCGGACGGTAAAAAAGCTCGATGGCGCGGGCGAAGTCCAGGTATGGATTGCGCGAGCGCAGCAGCGCCCTGTTCGCGGCAGGGAAGTCCTCCGCCACGATCACCGCCGCAGCCTTGGTGGTGCGCGCCGCCCCCGCATACCTGGGGTTGGCCACGAAGGTGATCTGGCCGGCGCCCGCCTCCTCAATGCCGGCTACCCCGGTTATTTCCGTCTCCGGCGAGCCATTCTCCAGGCGCGCTCCCAGAGTGGCTGCAATCTCTCCCAGTTTCATGCTCAGTTAAGCCTCGTCTGGCAAACTTCCGATTGTAATGCACCACCCAAGCAGGCTCTAGCGCCAGCCTCCCTTGCGGAATTATCCGCAGGCCTTTGTAAATCAATCGTTTAGACCTTAATACAAATTAAGTTGACGCGGTTTGCTGCGACTGTAAACGTCTCGCAACGCGGCTTGCGCTCAGTGGGAAACAGCCGTGACACCGCCTTCTCACGCTGGCGGGGCTTCATCGTTCCGGTGGATCACAGTATGGGGTACCAGCGTCAACAACCTGAACTTTGCAGTATTTCGCACCACTTCAGCATTCACTGACGTAAAGGAGACTTCCCTTGAAGAAATCTATCTCACTCAAGTTTGTCCTGGGCCTCAGCGCCATCCTGTGCCTGGCCATGTCCCTGCCCTGCATGGCGAAGAGCAGCTCTGGCTGCGGCTACAACGTCACGTCCATCCTGTACGACTTTGATAGCCAAGTGTCTGCTCAGCCGTTTCAGTACCAGAGCGACGGCCTGGGACCTTACACGACCTTCAGAGCATCGGGCAATAACTCCGTCAGCTCAATCATTCAGAGTTCCTGCAGCTGGGCCCTGGATACGACCGGCTCCACAACCCGCGGAATCGTGGTGACGCTCGCCTATCCTTACTCAGGTATTACCACGCCGCCGCCGTTTACCAGCGCGACGGAGATTCGCGGCGTCTTCCACACCCAGTGTTTCAACAACCCTGCCAACAACAACATTAACTTCGGCACCATGACATTTGTGGGCCAGACGATCGCCTGCCCCATGCACCTGGTTTTTACTTACAACGGCGTTTTGTACAACTTAGGGCTGGCCCCGCCGACGTTCGCCGGCACCTCCTACATGCAGGTAACCTGCACCGGAGCGACCGGGGGGCAGTGCAATCAGTGGACAGTCCAGCCGGACCCCGCCACCTCGGTTATCAACCCGCAAACCAACCAGCTCTCCGGGATTGCTGAATTGTTCTATCCCTCCTGCAACGGCTGCGGGAACGGGACGCCGATAGGGCAGTATCTGGTGTCGTTCAGCTTCCTGATTCACAAGTGAGAGGCTCGCACCGCGGCAGAAGAGTGTCCTGAGGGGAGTATTTCAGCAAACCAGGGAGGATTTTCATGAAACGGGCCACTTCGCTCTTAGGTGCATTTCTCTTGCTTTTCGCGCTGTCAGGATGTGGCGGCGGTGGCTCAACCCCCACCCCCAAT
>Ga0075425_100008228_pt1 | contig 11050 bp, 10 predicted proteins | sample SoiMethybrSBSTD4_FD_75300 | JGI IMG/M metagenome (GOLD analysis project Ga0075425, IMG submission 75300) | Bulk soil microbial communities from a Populus tree surrounding site in Tennessee, USA - Soil MetaG P. TD hybrid SBSTD4 | ecosystem: Environmental > Terrestrial > Soil > Tree plantation...
AAGACGATCGAATCGCATGGGGGCGTCGGGCCCGACAGCCGCGATTGGACAAATAGCGGCTGGCAAGCGAAAGCGTTCGTTTACGTCCTTAAAAATTAGGTAAAGCGACAAAGAGGCATTAAGATAAGAACATCTGAGTCAATTGAACGAACGGATCAGCTCGCAGGCATTTCCCATTCGAAGACCCGCACGTCTCACGGAAAGGAACGAATTATGAGAAGCCGCAAAGGGAAACAAATTCTCACAATCGCCATCACACTTTTGTTGCTGCTGCTAGGACTTGCCTGTCGCAAGCGACAACAGGCGCAGCTACCAGACAAGCCGCCTGAAGTCGCAAAACAGGATTTCACAGACAAGTCTCAAGGGTTCCCGCCCAAGGCCAAAGACCGCACGAATGTGAGTACGGTAGCCGTGCAGGAATTGCAAACGGGATTAACTGATGCCCGCGCAGTGCAAGTTCGCGATGCTGCATTGCAGGATGCGCAGGTCCGCAACCTGCTGGGCGCACGCTTCGCCTACATTACGGTTGACGAAATTGAACCGGAGAAAGGACAAACACTCGACACCAGTGCAGGCCTGATAACTCGAGTGACTTTCTTTAGCTACACAAACAATGCCGCAGTGTATGTGCGCATGAATGGCCAAAAGGTGGAAAGCTCAACCAGAGTTGATGGCTTCCAGCCGCCGGAGGGCCGCGAGGAAATCAAAGCGGCCGTGGCCCTGGCTTCTCGGGATAACAATCTTGCCAACAAACTGCAAGGATTAACAGGCCGGGCGATTCTTAATTACACACCAGAGGGTCAACCCGGATACGGACACCGCGTGATGCGCGTCACGTTTAGAAATGGAGACGAAGACGTCCCTCGCTACTTTGCCATGGTAGATCTCACGGATCAACGAGTCCTCTCCACTGGCGCCGTGGGCCAGGGAAAATAAGGAGCAAAAGCCATGACAAAAATTTGTTTCTTAACCTTGCGTTTAGCTGCTCTGCTGTTGGTTCTGGGATCTGTTTCCACGACGTTTGCTCACTCAGGCCACGTCAACTGGGGTCCATGGAGTTTTGACTGGGAAGTAAAGGACGACGCCGGTTTGGGTATTCGCCAGGTCAAGTTTCAGAACGAGCTACTCATCTATAAGGCGAGCATGCCGGTCATTCGAGTTAAGTATGACGGCGATGCCTGCGGTCCTTACGCTGACCGCATCAGTTGGGACTCGCTCGTGAATATTTCCAATTGCGGTGGAGGGAAGGTCTGTCAGGAGACTTATAGCTCGGGCGGACGCGACTGGCTCGAGTTTGGAATTCTGGCGGAGATCGGAGAGTACCGGATCTACCAGGTTTACTATTTCAGTAAGGACGGCTGGATTAATGCCGCCCTATGGAGCCGCGGTCTCCAATGCGAGGTAAACCATGCCCACCATCCCTACTGGCGCATGGATTTCGACATCAATGGAGCCGCCAGCGACCAGCTATTTGTCCGTGGGAACAACATAGGTAACGAAGGCTGGGGCCCCGGTTGGCATAAGTACACGAACGAACAGCAGGCCATCAAGAACCCTGGACAAAACACGCAGTGGTTTGTGCGCGATAGTCCGACCAACCATGGAGCATGGCTGATTCCCGGCTCAAACGATGGCACATTCGACTCTTTCGCTGTGATCGATTACGCTGCGCGGCGTTATCACGGCAACGAAGATGAACCATGGCAGTTCGGAGCGTCCGGGGACGTCGGCTATAACAACGGCGAGAGCGTTGAGGAACAGGACGACCTCGTCTGGTACGTTGCACACTTGCATCACGCGGCTTCTCAGGGTTCTGGTGTCTGGCACCAGGCCGGTCCGTGGATTTTCGTTTCGCGTTAACGGCTAAGTCTTCTTCGTGAAATTTCGTGTAGTTTCGCGGATCGTGTGCCTGGAATTCGGAGCCATACGATCCACGAATTAGACTAATGTTCGAGTTGCAATGTTTGGAAACCCGGAAACGGGTAAACCATTCACTGACATTAAGCGGTCTTTCCATACAGCCTGTCGGATGGTGGGGATAGAGAACCTGTGGTGGCACGACCTGAGAGCCACATTTTGTACGCGTCGGGCTTTAGCTGTATACGAGGCTCTCACAATAATGAGTCTGATGGGCCATAAGGATCTGAAGGCGACGAGCGATACATTCGTGCCGTCCAACTTCAACGTGACGTGCGGCCAATTCAGTTTGTCCACAAATTGGCCACAAATGAATGGGGTGAACCCCTTGGTTGAGACAGTTTCAATTGAGGGGTTCACGCAGACCTTTCTGTACATTTCGAGGTTAAGAAATCCGGTTTTTGAATCGGCCAGGGTTTGTTGGCGATGAAGCGGATTGACCAATAGCGATCTTTCATCTATTCTTCACGCCTCTCTGTTACCTCAAGCGGAAGGTCAGTTCCATGCCGGAATCCTCATCGGTGAGGGATTTACGCCAAGAGATACACAAGCTACGTTCCGATTGCGGAAGGTCGCGACAGCCACGTCATCAGCAAGCACTGGAAAGACTCGAGCTTGCTCTTGAAAGCCTGATTGGAGTTCCACACCCGTATGCATTGAAACTGGATCAAAAGAAACTGTTGGAAGATGGCGAAGCAGCTTTTAAGACCGGTGGGAATGGCATGAACGCAGTCATCCCCGGCGCTGGCTATCTTTATCGCATCTCCAACATTTACGACCTAATCTACAACGCGGATGTAGCGCGCGCTCCTTCAGAGCGAATGGATCCGAGTCTCGTATGGGAGAGGCTTCTTAATACGTCGGAAGGTCGATGGTTGAAATTCGATGCCCCAGGTGACCGGAGATACTTTGGCTTTTCGAGTATCAGTTGGTGGACCGATGAATTCGTCAAGGAAGATGTAGTATTGAGCGCATTGAAAGCAGGACTCTTTACGAACTGGCTCGGGCAGTATTCCGCGCTGATGCGGTGTTCGGCAAGTACGTTGAATACGAATTACCTTTCATATGTGCCTACTGTAATAGATGCTTTTTGCCAACTAGTTTTTCATCCTACTGAGGAAATAAAAAACCCTACCGCGGGTATTACAATTGACCTTTCGCAAACAGGACCCCTGGTAACCGGGGTGAGAGAGTACGTTCTTAAACCAATAGAGCTACGAAATCTCGAATTCTTACCAGTTGAAATCACGGTCAGAATGAAGCGCGAGAAATTCAGGAAGCACTCTGATCGCAATTCAAGTCAGCTTGCCAAACTCATCACATATTATGAGACTCTAAAAGTCCCTGTACGACAGGGAGGTAATTTTTAAGATTGGATAAAGAACAGAACAGATCTTCGGATAACGACGGCGACACTCGCGCCAAGTTTCCAGCAATCGACAGCTATCTCCAGTCTACGACGGCGCTAATCGCGAATCCTTCTGTTGCGCTATGGGCTGCTGAACTCCTGTATCTTGCTGACGGACAGCGCGATGGGCAACTAGAAGTTGTTGGTCATGCGAGCGAATACATAAGATCTTTGTGGGCGGAAAGCGACGATCACATTTACAGTGAAGCTAGTTTCCGGCAAGCACTGGAAGAATTTGTGATCCAGTGGAACCCATCGATCTCAGAAGATCCCGCTCGCCTCGACATCATACTTTCCCTGATTCAGGCTTTCTGGCCATTGTCCGGATTCGGCAAGATCGCAGGTCACCTGAAAACCAGTAATTGGTTCGGCAAAATGTATTCGCCGCCGATTAGTCGGGGTGAACCGTATGACTTACATCTCAAAGCTCTGAAGGTTCTTGAGACTTACTTCAAGACCGCTCCTCTCCAATCAACCCCTTCATACCAGACTTATGTTCATATACTCACGACTCAGCTCAACTACGACGCCTATAGAGGTTACGCATTGGCCCGGCTGCTCGATCTTGAAGAGAAGACGTGGAACGATCCACAAGTATTGGAGTACATCGAACACATGCCAGAATCCCTGACCGAAATTATTCCGGTCGTATTGCAGGGCCATTTATTAAGCGTAGCAGGAGAAGCACTAGGCGCATTTTATGCGCAGAGCATCGCTGCTGAAACAACGCACGTCTTCGAGGAAATTGTCCGTCAGCATGGCTGGGAGATTCTCCCTGAGTCACGTGAAATCGTTGAGGAGGGTCATCGCCGGATAATCGAAATGCCGAACCCATTAATATTTAAGAATGGAACTAAGATTTCACTGAACCTACCTGCTTCCGGGGTCATTGAATTCGCTGATGATGAGTCACCATTTTTCGAGCCCGAATGGTTTAAGAATCCCACACTCTACGAGACGCAAATCGCCGACGTAGTGCAGCTACTCATTACGCAATCGATTCGAAGGCTCGAGGGGACGCCGATCAGTTGGGAAGAACTGACTAAAGATCTGAACCCATTCGGGATTGAGATAAGAGTAGACCGAATTGAAGACCAACTGCTGGCCCATTTCTCTAGTTCGGATGTCCAGACCCCGTTGAAGTTTCCTAAACCAACATTGGAAATCTTGTTATTGGCTTACACATCCGCTGAACCTCCTGAGATTAAAGACACACTGCATGCAGCCGCTACAGGAGGCTCATCGTGATTCAACGTCATCAACAACTCGAAGAGCTGAAGTGGTTTAAGCGGAACCTCGAACTGCAACTGGAAGACATCGAGTTTGAAAAAAAAGAGAAGACGATTGCGCTGTACTTTGACACGGCGGACGTGCAAAGAGCCGTCCTCGGACTAAAGGCTTACTATGATCCCAACAACCGGCTGAGGGACACTTTCTTCACTTCTGAAAAAACTCTGGTCGACTGCCTCATCGCGAGCGGATTGATCGGATCGTTTCAGATGGTTCCTCCACATCTTTCAGAGTTTTCGCACAAAGTGGAGAACCGCTTTGATATTCGCGCTTCACGTAACTGGGACCGGGAGGCAAAGAAGTTTTTAAAGGATGTCGGCTTAATACGGAAGGATATTACACTGGAGGATCTCACCGACGACGAAGTCCGCCAGCTTACGGCGCAGGAAATTGAGAAAGCTTCTTTATGGTTCAAAGCAATCAATTGTCTATTGCCTTGGCACAGAAGATTAAATCTCTGGTTAACGCGGGGCCTATTGATTCTCGATTCGGAATCGTTGCCTTCGCGAACGCTGGTGTCTGGTCCTGATTTCCCCGTCTTGAAGAAGCTGTTTGATGACACCAGGCCCGGCGTTAGCGTTAACAACGTTATTGATGCGTTAGCGATATCGTACCTTATTACCATAACAACTCGCCTTGATAAACAAGAATCCAACATCGTTCCAAGGTTCTTCATTGCGTCTGCCGAGCACACCTTCAAGCCCGTACTGGATCAAGCGAAACTGGACAGCAAACTTTCGTGTCGTCATCCAATTACGGCTCGGGAAAGCACGATCTTTCGTGATGCGGATTATTACAAATTCAAGCTGACATTCAGACGGAGTCTAAACGGCATGAATAGTGCCCCAGGGTCATCGCCCGAAGTCCAAGAGACCGATTTGCGCAAGCTGTATGAGGTTGTAACTAACAGCATTGAAGCTACGAAGGATTTTAGCGAGGAAGAGGCCATACAGTACGCTCACAATTTGAACGACGTATACGAAGGAAGAAGCTTAGCCGACCTGATTAAAGATCTTCAGGGAGTTGCGTTTATTAGTGCAAATCGGTTCAAGACCGAAGTTGACAAGGAGTTTTTAGACATCATCCAGCAGATGGAGGAGGTTTCGAAAATCGTAGCTCGTCAAAGTGACATTCATGAGGATAATAGAATCCAGCGGAATGTCGTACTTGAATTTAGAAGACGAAATAAGAATCTGGATGAGAGCCTCAAAGAATTCAAATGGTTCAGCTTAATGTGGGAAGCTGTGCATTCCCGCGGAACGCAAACCCTAAGAAAGAGACTAGAGAAATTGGCTGAAAATGAACGCAAAGATTACTTTCGTACTTTCGGCTTGCTTCGCTACGGGTTTCCTAAAGAACTAACCAAACGAATTAACAGGATACTCGACAATCTTTGCAGCGCGTCTGGTGACGAGATTCTGAAAGGAAGTGCGGACACCTTAAAAGCGTACGTCAATGGTCGAAAGGATCAGCCAGGAGACCACTATCATCTGATCGTGGCCACGGCGATCTTGAGAGCGCAGCGCTTGGAGCCTCAGTTGCTGGAATTACTAGAGGCAAAAGAGAACTCGCTTGACCATTTCTCGTTGAGGATCGCTTTTGGTGAGTTGTTATTTGCAATTGGAGAGGCGAAAGGTGACACAAACCGTCTCGAGAAGGCTAACAGAGTCCTTACGGAGTTGCGACAAGAATTTGGAAATACGGAAGACGGGATTGAAAAATCACACCTTGCAGTTGGCATAGCCTATTTAAGTTATCGAGCGTGGCGCGCTTATCGTGAGATTCTAGGGCCGAGCAACATGCAAAGCTTGAGAAGCCGAGCCACCGAAGAAATTCAACGTGCAACTTGGTACGCTGATTACGCTTATCAACGTCTCCCTGAACGCGACGCCAGCACCAAAGCGTACGCTCTTAACCAATATCTGTTTTACGCTATAGAGGGAAGCGTACGTACCATCAGTTTGGAGGAGTTACAAGTAACAGCGGATAAGCTGGAGAAATATAAGTTCAGACCGCACGTATGGCAGTTCAGGTTCGACGATACACTAGCACGCCATTATTACAAAGTAGCCGATACTACGGCCGATATTAACGACCGAAAAGAGTTGCTGGATTTGGCCGTGGGGTATAGCAAGGCGGCCTTCGACAAGTCTGATGATGACGACGAGGTAGGTAGCTTCTATTTGCACGTAAAAAACAAGTCATTTAATTTCTCAAGGAAGCACGCAAAAGAATTAGAGTCGTCAAACTAACCGCTTGGCACCAGTCGGGTAATACGTCACTTCGAACATCATCCGATACGAGGCTGTTCATGTGCCACTCGTTCACTAAGACGAGCTAATCGGCGTCGGTGGCGAAGACGCCGGTCTCGATCCTTACAATTACTCGCCGCTCTCGGCAGTTGCATTTCAATGACTCTGAAACTAACGCGCAATGAAAGCAGTGGTTGCTGGAGACTGTCATTGTTCGGCTGTGTTAAAACAGAACTGCATAGCCACACACATTCGGACAAACACCAATGCCGTGGGCCATCGCCAACAAACGTTCGTGGAAGGGCGATCAATGCTACAGCGAAGTGCTAAAGGATTATTTCAAAGGCAAATCGTTATGCGAGATCACGCCGCTCTTAGTTGAGAAGTTCAAGCATGAACGAATCAGGACGCCGACCAAGTATGGTAGAGCACGTGCTGAAGCTTCTGTGAATCGAGAGTTTGAAATGCTAAGCCGTGTTTTCAATCTCGCGATTGAATTCAAGAGAGCCGAGAGCAATCCATGCAGTCGAGTCCGAAAGTTCAAATTGGACAATGAGCGTTATCGCTATCTTTTGGCCGAGGAAGAACCTCTGGTGTTGCGAGTGATGGAAGGCAAACGCGCTCACTTACGACCGCTGGTTATTGTTGCGTTAGGTCTTGGCTTAAGGAAACGTGAGCAGCTTGATTTGCGACGGGCCAGGTTGATTTCTCCCGTAACGTGGTCATTGCGACTCGCACGAAAGGAAGGAAGAATCGCGAAATTCCGCAGGACGTTTTGGACCCGGAAGTGCGCGAGATTCTGAAGAGGGCTTGTCATGGAAAAGATGCGGAGGATTATGTCTTCACAAATCCCGACACAGACAAGCCGTTCTATGACATCAAACGTTCCTTTCAGACGGCTTGCCGTATTGCCGGCATTGAAAACCTTTGGTGGCACGACCTGCGAGCCACCTTCTGCACGCGTTTGGCGCTCGCTCGCTATGAGGCACTAACGATAATGTCGCTGATGGGGCACAAGGATTTGAAAACAACCATGCGCTACATTCGCGCCGTTCAGCTTCAGCGTGACGTGCGACCAATTAATTTTGTCCACAAATTGGCCACAAATGAGATACGGCCGCCAGTGTTGGCAGCCGTAAATTATTGATGCTATTGGTCGGGGCGAGAGGATTCGAACCTCCGACCTCTCGGTCCCAAACCGAGCGCACTACCAGGCTGTGCTACGCCCCGAAGAGACGCATTCTAAGAGGCACTTAGGGGATGGTCAAGTTCGCGCCAGGATTTGCAAGTTTCAGGATTTGCACGAGAGCAGGAAGTCTCTTGTCGCCATCAAAGCGCGAGCCCGGTGGCTGATGCGGTTTTTGATGGTGTCGGGGAGTTCGGCGAAGGTTTTGTCGTAACCATCGGGAACGAAAAGCGGGTCGTAACCGAAACCGCCGTAGCCGCGCGGGGCAAATGTGAGCGTTCCTTCGCAAATGCCTTCTGAGACATTGAGAATGTGGCCATTGTTGTCGGCGATGGCCACGACCGCGACGAAGCGCGCCTTGCGATTCGCGTCGCCAGTCTTCGCGAGTTCTGAAAGTAATAGTTCACGTCGATCTGCATCTGAGGCGTTGTCGCCGGCGTAACGTGCTGAAAACACGCCCGGCGCGCCTCCCAACGCGGCGACTTCGAGGCCCGAGTCGTCAGCCAAAGCCCACAGTCCAGTTGCCGTTGCGTAGAATCGAGCCTTCGCGATCGCGTTCTCAGCAAAGGTGTCGCCGTTCTCTTCAGCCACCTCAACGTCAGGGAATTCCTGAAGCGAACAAAACAACCAGCCGGCGTCGTGAAGTATGCTCGTGATCTCTCTGAGTTTTCCTGGATTGCGTGTGCCTAACAGAAGCGATTTCGGCATAAGACTAACGAGCAGAGCTATCGGACTGGAGCAGGGAAACGAAAGTGCCGAACTGGCCAAACGCCGAGCGCGTCGTGCGTTCAATGCCATAGGCGCTCAATCTGGTTTCGGTGGAAGAAAAACTTGAGCGACGAAGAACGTCTTGCAACCTCGCAGCTTCATCGCTGGAGAGTTGTCTGCCCTGAATCTTCAACAGCGTCGTGATGAAGTTGTTTACGCGCGCTTCGTCGTTTGCGAAAGTGACGATCGGCGCAGAACTCTCCTCCGCTGACTGCTTCAGATCCCGCCTCTCGTCACCTCGGCTCTTGCGCAGTGCTTCTAAACCGGAACGCATGTTCTCAGTCTTTGCCAGCAGCACATACCCGTCCGCAAAAACAGCCGCAAATTCTTTCCGCGGATCCGGATCTGATTCGAGCCCTTCAAGGATCTCACCATGCTCGCCGTTAAAGATCTCTTTCGCCAGCGATCGCCTGAGTCCGGCTTCGTCACTCACGCGCGCCACGAGAATCGATCCTTCCGCACCTTGCGAAGGTTTCAACGTCAGCAAAGGTGGACTCAACATGGTGAGCACCTCCTTTGGATTACTAATTCCGTAGACAGACAAACTCGACCGCAAGAGTGAACCAAACAAAACCGCCGGCAACGCATCGAGCTTGAATGCGACTGCCGAATCGAGCGAACTCCAGGCCACTGCGGGCGTCTTGTTGCGATAGATCGTGAGCGACTGAAAACCCTCCGGCACCAGTTTCCAAAAATTCTCGTCGGGCTTAACCGTTTCGAACGCAGGTTGCAGACGTGAAACAACTCCCGGTTCCAACGAAAAAAGAAATCGATCTTCGATTCCCGCGGACGTTGAACTCGCCGTCCACGCCACACCGCGCAGAACCTTGCCCGCACTCACAGCCAGCAAGTCTTCAAGCTGCCGATCGCCGGGAGCTTGGCCCATCAGTAATGGCGCAGCCCACGAAAAGAGTTTGGCCGAGTTTGCAGGCGAGATATACCCAAAGCCGAGCGTCTTGTCTGACATAACACTTGAGCGCACTTTCACCAGCTCCGGATCGGTGTGAATACTCGGACGCACGCCACGTCGCACGTCCAAACAGCTTCGCACTGCATGGTCGGAATTGCCGATGACGACCACTGTGCCGTCAACCGCGCCGACGATCTTACGCTCTGCTCCCGCGACCGTACATTCAACGTAATCAGCATCGCCACCTCGTTCGCTACAGTTCGAAGCTCCGTAAGCGAAGTTCGCCAGGTGTTTCACTGCCGCGATGGCGGCCGACTTCGTGCGCCACTGCGAAGTGTGCGTTTCAGCGATGATCGCGACTTCCGGTCGCACTTTCAACGTGTCGTTCTGCTCTGAAGTATCCATTCCGATCACGACTAGTGCGACTTGAGAGCGTGCGAAGAGTACGGCATCGAGTGGTCCAATGCCGGCGCGTGCGGCTGCGGTCATGAGCCGATTCTGTTGAGCTGTTTTGCCATGCGTGATCGGCGCTGTGGCTTGCCAGACGTCAGTGTTTTGAATTGCCTGGGCCACGCTGGCGAGGTTGTCGAATTCGACGTAGAGGAGTGAGTCAGCGGGCGCGTAGTCGGCCATGTCGACTCGTGCTGGAAAACTCCACCACAGCCACGCGGCTCCGATCACGATTACAAGCAGAACTAAGACAAGCAGCGGGCGAAGAAACTTCATCTCGCGAATGCTATCTTTTCTCCCGCAAAGGCGCAAAGACGCAAAGAAAAGCGATTCGATATCAAACTGACTTCCTCGGCGCCTTTGCGCCTTTGCGGGAAAACTATACTGTGTTACTTTGGCGCGCTTGGAACCAACCTATGACGTATCGTGAATTGTCCGCAGAAGCTCTGGTAGAACAGGACTACCACGGTTTTCTAACCGAGTTGGAAAAATCCCTGACAGACGGAAAACGAGATCCGAACGATGTGGTCCGCGATACTCTCTTTGAACTCTATTTCGGCATCACTCAACCGGACAGAGAGAGGCTTAGTTTGCCCGCGCGCGCCGCGCTTCATTCGTTCGATCCGCGCAACATCACTACCGAACCGGAATACTACGCCGATATCGACTCCAGGCTTTACAACCAACGCAAGCCGATGGTCTGGTTGTGGCAGATGTTTGATCGCTCGCCGCTCGGACTAAACTCATTGTTGGCGCATCGTTTTCGCCGCATGCTGGCGCCGCTGATCTTTCGCAGTGTGGGCGAGAACTTCAAGTGCTGGCAGTTTGTCGAGTGGTCGTTTGGCTATAACTTGTCGTTCGGAAACAAC
>Ga0075425_100008230_pt1 | contig 11050 bp, 4 predicted proteins | sample SoiMethybrSBSTD4_FD_75300 | JGI IMG/M metagenome (GOLD analysis project Ga0075425, IMG submission 75300) | Bulk soil microbial communities from a Populus tree surrounding site in Tennessee, USA - Soil MetaG P. TD hybrid SBSTD4 | ecosystem: Environmental > Terrestrial > Soil > Tree plantation...
CTGAAGCCGCTTCCCTATCCCGACCCAGGCCGATTGGTGATGGTCTGGATGAATAACAAGCGAATGAATGTCGATCAGGATATTCATTCGTATCCCAACTACGTCGACTATCGCGACCAGAATCAAGTGTTCGAGGCGTTAGCGGCGTACAGCGGGATAAGCCTCAATCTCGTCGGCGAAGGCGAGCCCGAACGCATACTCGGCGCCGCTGCAACAGCCAATTTGTTCACAGTGCTCGGCGTCAATCCGCAGATCGGACGCGTGTTCACCGAGAGCGAAGAAACAGCCGGTCAGGACAGGGTCGCAGTACTGAGCTATGGTCTGTGGCAGCGACGTTTTGGCAAGGATCCTAACTTGATCGGCCAGCAGATCCTGGTGAGCGATGTCTCGCGGACCGTGATTGGGATCATGCCGCCAACCTTCCAGTATCCTTACAAAGAGGCCGACATCTGGGTGCCGCTAGTCGTCAACGAGAATCGACGCCAAGCCCGCGGCGCTTTCTCATACTACTCGATCGGACGCCTCAAGCCCGGAGTGTCGATCGAGCAAGCGCGCGCAGAAATGAGCGCTATCGCAAGCAATCTCGAGCAACAGTATCGCAACATACTCGATGGCTTAGGTGTGAACCTGGTTCCGCTTCATCAGCAGATCACCGGCACGGTTCGACCCGCGCTGCTCGTTCTGCTGGGAACCGTTGCATTCGTATTGCTGATCGCGTGCGCAAACGTCGCCAATCTGCTGCTTGCGAGAGCCGCCTCTAGAGAAAGAGAGATCGCAATTCGAACCGCGCTCGGAGCCAGCCGAAGACGCCTGATCAGACAGCTATTGACCGAAAGCGCCTTGATGGGTCTCGCGGGTGGTGTGCTGGGATTGCTTCTCGCAAAATGGGGATTGAGCGTCCTAATCGCGCTGAGTCCCGAAGACATCCCGAGGCTCGATCAGATCGGGATCGACACCCGGGTGCTCATCTTTACCTTGTTGGTGTCGTTGTTGACCGGGCTGGCATTTGGCCTGGTGCCAGCGATACAAGCTTCGAGACCCGACTTGAATGAATCGCTCAAGGAAAGCGGGCGCAGCACAACCGGAGGCGTCGAACGACGTCGAGTGCGCAGCGCACTGGTAGTCCTCGAGGTCGCGCTGTCGCTGGTGCTGTTGATCGGAGCCGGGCTGATGATTAAAAGCTTCAGCCAGCTTCAAAAGGTTAACCTGGGATTCAACCCCGATCGTCTGGTCTCGATGAACATCCAGCTCTCGCGCTCGAAGTACCAGGGCACGACGAGCGGGCAGTTCTTCCGCCAGCTGATCGAACGTGTTGAGGCGATGCCCGGTGTCGAATCAGCCGGAGCCATCAGCGCGATCTTCATCGGTACTTTGCCGAACTCCACGAACTTCACGATCGAAGGCAGGCCGCCGTTTGCTACCGCTGAGCAGATCGAAACTCCGGTCGATACGGTGACGCCGAGTTACTTCCGCACAATGGGCATTTCACTGCTGGCCGGTCGCGAGTTCAGCGAACAGGATGGTCTCGATAACCAGCCAGTCGCGATCATCAACGATACTTTTGCGAAGCGGTTCTGGCCTGGCGAGGACCCGATCGGCAAACGATTCACGTTTGGCGATTCGACTGCAAATGCATCCTGGATGACCATCGTCGGCGTAGTGGGAGATATGCGTCGGACTGGTCTGGATGAGGATGTGCGTTGTGAGACCTTCCTCCCGTACACCCAACAGCGGTTCGTAGGATTTCTTTCATTAGTCGTTCGAGCAAAACCGGGCGCCGGGCCGATCTCCAATGCAGTTCGCGATCAAGTTTGGGCCATCGATCCGACCCAACCCGTTTCTCACATTCGGACTATGGATCAGTTGCTTGAAGGGATGATGGCACAGCGTAGGTTGAATATGGTGTTGTTCGCGCTGTTTGGCGGACTGGCGCTGATCCTTGCCGCGGTTGGAGTGTATGGTGTGATTTCTTACACAGTGACTCAGCGCACTCACGAAATCGGCATTCGAATCGCGCTGGGTGCGAGCCGTCGAGATGTGCTCGGACTGATAATTCGAAACGGGATGTCGCTTGTTCTTATCGGCGTGGCGATTGGTTTGGTCGCGGCATTCGGGCTCACGAGATTGATGACGACGTTGCTGTTTGGGGTAAGCGCGACCGACCTGGTCACTTTTCTGGCGATATCGGGGATTCTGACAGGAGTGGCACTGGCAGCCTGTTTGGTGCCAGCAGCCCGAGCACTGAAAACCGACCCGATGATCGCGTTGAGATACGAATAGAGGAATAGGGGTCAGGGGGTCAGGCGTCAGGGGTCAGGGATTGGAGGTCAGTGTTGTATCGCTGATTTCATTGGTCCAATTTGTCCTATCGGTCCTATTGATCCGTGACAACCCTGACCCCCGGCCCCTGACCCCTGACCCCTGAACTTTTATGCATACCTTCCTTCAAGACATCGTTTACGGCGCGCGAATGCTGATCAAGCATCGCGGGTTGACTATCGTCGCGGTGCTGACGCTCGGACTCGGGATCGGCGCGAACACAGCTATCTTCAGCTTCGTCAACGCCGTCCTGTTGAAGCCTCTGCCGTTCGCTTCACCGGAACAACTCGTTCTCGCGTTTGCGAAGACCAGCCAGATACCGCGAACCTGGGTGACCTTTCCCGATCTTCAGGATTGGCGGCAGCAGAGTCAGCTATTCAGCTCGCTGTCGGGGTATGCCTCGCAGAGCGTCAACCTGACCGGCAAAGAAGAACCAACTCGGGTCATCGGTTCGTTCGTCTCACCCAACTTCTTCGAAACTCTTAAGGTCGATGTCGCGCGAGGACACGGGTTCGATCCCAGCGCAGACGAATCGCGATCGGAGCGCGAGGTCATCCTGAGCGATGCTACCTGGCGGAATCGTTATGGCTCAGATCCGAGCGTGATCGGGACTGCGCTCAATTTGAACGGTCAGCCGTACGTGGTCATCGGAATCATGCCTGAGAGTTTTCACTTTCCGAGCTCCGACGCCGACGTGTGGATGCCTCTGAAGTACTATCCCAATTTTTCAAACGATCGACGACAGACTTCTGCCGCGGTGATTGGCCGTCTCAAAGCGGGCGTTAGCATTAAGCAGTGTCAATCGGAAATGGACACAATCGCCGCCCGTCTCGCTGCTCAGTATCCGGATACAAACGCCGATCGTGGGATTCAGATCGAACGCTTTCAGGATATCGTCGTCGAGGACTTGCGACCTTCATTGCTGGTGTTGCTCGGTGCGGTTGCGTTTGTTTTGTTGATAGCGTGCGCAAACGTCGCGAACCTCCTGATTGCGCGTTCACTCACCCGACAGAAGGAGATGGCCATTCGAGCGGCTCTCGGAGCGAGCCGTCCAAGGCTGATCAGACAAATCCTGACCGAGACGTTGATGCTCTCACTGATCGGAGGGGCACTGGGGCTCTTTGTCGGCATCACCGCTACTGACCTTCTGAATGCCAACAGCCCATCGGGTCTGCCCTCAGGTGTTTCGGTAAAACTTGATACCAGCGTGCTGTTGTTCACGCTGGGTCTCTCGATGGCGACCGGGCTTTTGTTTGGTCTTGCTCCCGCGCTCAAGTTTTCGAGCATCGATGTCTACGAAACGTTGCGAGAAGGAGGTAAGACATCCGGTTCGGGATCTGTCCGCAGCGGCGCCCGCGGCGTGCTCGTCGTATCGCAAGTCGCGCTTGCCGTCGTCCTGCTGATTGGATCGGGGCTGATGATCCGAAGTTTTGCGAATCTGATTCGAGTCTCACCTGGATTCAACGCGGAGAAGCTGCTGACTCTCGAATACCGCGTTCCGAGAAGCAAGTATCCGGAAGGCGTCCAGCAGTGGAATTTTCATCAGCAGGTTGTCGAGCGTGTTCGCGCATTGCCGGGAGTCGATTCAGCATCGGTCGTGCTCGCGCTTCCTTACAGCGGGAACGGCGGTTCAATGACTTTCGTACCGCTGGATCGTGCGGAACCAGCGAAGGGCGATGAGCCGAGAGCTCAACGCAACAGCGCCGATCAGTATTACTTCAACACGATGCAGATACCGCTTCTTTCGGGACGCGTCTTCGGCGAGCAGGATCAGGTGGGCACACCTGCCGTGGTTGTAATCAATCAAACAATGGCGAGACGATACTGGCCGGATGGCGATCCGATTGGAAAGTCGATCCGCCTCAACGATCCGGGTATGGACATCAACGGCGCCACTGCTTCAATCATCGGCGTTGTCGGAGACATAAAACACGGATCGCTCGACGAGCCCAGCACACCACAAATCTATGTAGCGTTCGCGCAGCATCCTTTTATCTTTGCGACGCTGGTGGTGAGGACGCAGCCTGAACCGACGACGATGTCCGATGCGGTGAGAAGCGCAGTCTGGTCGGTGGATCGAGATCAGCCGGTTTGGAAAGTCAGAACGGTCGAGTTTCTGATCAACCGGGACCTCGGGCCTCGGCGATTCATGATGGCTTTGCTTTCGGTGTTTGCCGGGCTGGCCTTGCTGCTCGCGTCGATCGGCATCTACAGCGTGATCTCTTATTCTGTAACTCAACGCACACACGAGATTGGTGTGAGGATGGCGCTCGGGGCTCGATCGGGTGAAGTTGTAAAAATGATCGTCGGTCAGGGAATGGTTTTGGTGACGATTGGAGTCGCCTGCGGGCTCGTTGGAGCGTTTGCGGTGACGAGATTGTTGTCAGGTATGCTCTTTGGAGTTGCTGCGTCGGACCCGATTACATTTGTCGCGATTTCAGGAGTGTTGATGGTTGTGGCGTTGGCTGCGTGTTTTGTACCGGCGCGACGTGCTTCAAAAGTGGATCCTATGATCGCGTTGCGATGCGAATGACTGTTAAGGTTCAGAGTTCCGGGTTCAGGGTTTCGGGTTCAGAGTTTCTGGTTTCTAGTTTCTGGTTTTAGAGTTAACAGCGATGCGTTCAATTACTGCCACTCAGAACCAGAAACTTTAAACAAGAAACCAGAAACTCTGAACGTGGAACCCTGAACCTTTTTTGATCCTGAGGTATGACATGGAAACTTTCTTACAAGACTTTCGGTATGGCATCCGCACTTTGATAAAGAACCCTGGGTTTGCTTCCGTAGCGATCCTTACACTTGCTCTGGGGCTCGGTGCAAACACCGCAATTTTCTCGCTCACCGATCAAATTCTTCTTCGACTTCTTCCAGTCAAGAACCCGCGTGAGTTGGTAATCCTCCGCTCACCCGGCCCCAAATCGGGACGAGTCTGGAGTGACGGAGACAGCGCGGCTTCGTTGTCCTATCCGCTGTACAAAGAAATCCGAGACAACAACAACGTATTCACGGGCCTGCTCGCTCGGTTCGCCGTACCTCTCAGCGTTGCCGGCGAGGGTTCAACCGAAAGAGCGAACGGCGAGTTGGTCTCAGGCAACTACTTCGAAGTCCTCGGCGTGCAACCATCGCTCGGCCGGGTTCTTACTCAGGACGACGATCAAGTTCCAGGAGCCGGACAGGTGGCCGTTCTGAGTCACGGGTATTGGACCCGTCACTTCGGTTCAGATCCCGGGATCCTCAACAAGACTTTAGTAATAAATGATACGCCGATGACCATCGTCGGCGTCGCTGGAAAAGGGTTCAACGGAGTCCAGGTCGGTCAAACGCCTGACATCTTTGTTCCAATAACAATGAAGGCGAGAATGACTCCCAACTCGGATGGTCTCGACGACCATCGAGACTTCTGGCTTGCGATCATCGGCAGAGTGAAACCCGACCTGACGCCCGAGCAAGCCGAGGCTGCCTTCGCACCGATTTATCATCAAATACTCGAACAACAAGAGCTGCCGCTGGCCGGAAGGATGTCTCCTGAAACTCAGCAACGCTATCTCGATCGCAAAATGTTGCTGGAGCCCGGAGCCAGGGGTCGCGCGATTCTGCAGAGCGCGTACAAAGAACGACTCCTGGTGTTGATGGGCATGGTTGGTCTGGTGTTGTTGATTGCATGCGCAAACGTGGCGAACCTCCTGATGGCCCGCGGCGCGGCACGTCAGCGAGAGATTGCGATTCGAATGGCGGTCGGCGCGGGACGCGGTCGGCTCATTCGCCAGTTCATGGTCGAGAGTCTGACCTTGTCTCTGATTGGCGGCGCTGTCGGACTTCTGGTAGCCGAGTGGACGAGCGGTTTTCTCGTCAGCGCAATACCTGAAAGCGTTGGTGCGATCGGTCTGTCAGGTGGGCTCGACCTTCGGCTGTTCACATTCACGATTCTACTGTCGCTTGTGACGGGACTCTTGTTTGGAGTGCTCCCGGCAGTCAAAGCGACGCGGCTGAATCTTGAAAGCACGTTGCGTGAACAGGGATCGAGCGTCTCGGGCAGCCTTTCGCAGGTGCGCTTCAGAAAAGGGCTGGTGCTCTCACAGGTAATTTTAACTACAGTGCTTCTTGTGGGCGCCGGGCTGTTTGCAAAGAGCTTGAACAATCTGAAAAAGCTCGATCTCGGGATGCGTCCAGAACATCTGATTACTTTTTCGATCCAGCCTGAGCTGAACGGCTACTCACCGCAGCGCACGACAGCGCTGTTCGATCAACTTCATCAATCTCTGAACGCGCTTGCCGGTGTCGATTCCGTCACCGAAGCAATGATCGCCGATCTGACCGACAGCAATTCGAGCAGCAACATCACCGTCGAAGGCTATCAGTCTGGTGACAACGAAGACATGAATGTGAACCAGAATTACATCGGGCCTGCCTACTTTTCGACGATGGGGATACCGCTTCTGCAGGGCCGCGAGTTCAGCTCGGCCGATACCGCCAACAGTCCGAAGGTCGCGATCATAAACGAGGCAATGGTTAAAAGGTTCTTCGCCAACAGAAATCCGATCGGCGCAAAGTTCGCCTTCGGAGGCGGAGACAAAATACATCCGGATATCGAAATCGTTGGCGTGGTGAAGGACAGCAAACACATCACTGTGCGTGAAAAGATCGGACCTTACGTCTGCCTGCCCTACTCGCAGTTTGCGAAGCTCGGGGACATCTCGTTTTACGTAAAGACCAAGCAGGACGTCGGGTCGATGGCGGCAGCGACTCGCCGCGAGGTCCAGCGTTTGGATGCGAATCTGCCGGTGTTCGGAGTCAAGACCCTTGAAGGTCAAATCGACGAATCGCTCTTCGAAGACCGGTTCCTCACTATGCTGGCGATCTGTTTTGCCTTGCTGGCGGCGCTGTTGGCTTCGATGGGCTTGTACGGTGTGATGGCGTACACGGTCACTAGACGGACTCGAGAAATCGGAATTCGGATGGCGCTCGGGGCAACCCGAGGTGTTGTCTCGTGGCTCATACTTCGCGAAGTGGTGGTGCTCGCAGGCATTGGGCTGTTGGTAGGTTTGCCGGCAGCATATGGGCTCGGTCGATTTGCTGAATCAATGTTATTCGATGTGAAGACCAGCGATCCGATCGCGTTCGTAGGAGCCGCATTGCTGCTGGTCGGCGCGACATTTCTGGGCGGATATCTGCCGGCGCGCCGCGCAGCAAGCATAGATCCGCTTGTTGCGCTCAGATGCGAGTAACGGATTTGCGTTCAGGTCGCCGGATCTGGCCGATGTTAGTGCACGATGTTTATAGGCAGACAGAGGCGGAAAATGTTTGTAGTCGCGCGGGCGGGCGACGTTCCTCGCTCCGTCAGAAATGAAATGTTTGTAGTCATGCGGGCGAGCGGGATCTTCACTCCGTCAGAAGTGAAATGTTCTCGTAACCAGCTGTTAGGATTGAACTCCTGACGGAGTTCGGCGACATTCTCTCACTCGACTACAAACATGAAAACCCTCACCGGGTTGGATCACCACTTGAGTAGCAGCGAAATAAAAAGAACCGGAGAGTGAAGTTTTATGGAATCGTTATTACAAGACATTCGTTATGGCGTTCGAATGCTGACGAAGCATCCCGGGTTCACGACGGTTGCCGTCATCACTTTGGCGTTGGGGATAGGCGCGAACACTGCAATCTTCAGCGTGGTCAATGCAGTTCTGTTGCGACCGCTTCCCTTCTCCGATCCTCAAAGCCTGATGATTTTCTATGAAACTCGCCTCGATCGTGGAGGGCTTCGGTCATCTGTCTCGTATCCCAATTTTGTAGACTGGCGAAAACAGTCCTCAAGCTTCGAACGGATGTCCTCGTACCGAGATACGGACATGGTTCTCACCGGGTTGGCCGAGCCGTTGAGGCTGCACGCCGCTGTGGTAAACGCAGATCTGTTTCAGATTCTCGGAGTGAGTCCCGCAATCGGGCGCGCCTTCACTGAAGAGGAAGACGGTAAGGACTCTCGCGTTGTGCTGCTCAGTCATCGACTCTGGGCTCAACGATTCGGAAGCGATCCCGGCGTACTCGGTAGATCATTGACCCTCGGTGGCAAAGGTTACACAGTGCTCGGCGTCATGCCCGCGGGATTCCAGTTTCCGGTCGAAGGGGAAAACATCGACCTGTGGACCACCGTTGCATTGGACTCGGGAATGTTCGAACAGCGCGGCGCTCACTACATGCACGTTATCGCTCGGCTTAAACCTGGCGTCACGGTAGCCTCAGCCCGGGCAGAGATGGAAGGCATCGCAGCTAATCTGGAACGCCAGTATCCCGACGAAAATTCGCATCACGGCGTCGCAGTCGTCCCCGCACTCGAGAGCCTGGTGGGGGATGTGCGGTGGCCGCTGCTTATACTTCTAGGCGCAGTTGCGATGGTCTTGTTGATCGCGTGCGTTAACGTCGCCAATCTGCTGCTCGCCCGGGCGACGACGCGTCACCGCGAGATGGCGATTCGCGCTGCGCTCGGGGCGAACCGACTGCGAGTTGTTCGTCAGCTCTTGACTGAGAGTGTGTTGTTGTCGATCGTCGGCGGAGCACTTGGGCTTCTGATCGCGATGTGGGGGACGAGCGTACTCGTTTCATTGAGCCTCGAGGATCTGCCTCGCGCCGCGCAGATCGGTCTCGATGTCAAAGTGCTCGGGTTTACTTTGCTCGTGTCTTTGATTACCGGAGTGGTGTTCGGACTGGCGCCGGCGATTCACTCCTCGCGGACCGATCTAACCGAAGCTCTAAAAGAAGGCGGGCGTGGATCGAGTGAGGGCGGTGGCCGCAATCGACTTCGAGGAGTGCTTGTTGTGGCGGAGGTCGCAATCGCAATTGTGTTGCTTGCGGGCGCCGGTCTCTTGATCCAGAGCCTTCGTCATTTGGAACAGGTCAGCCCTGGGTTCAATCCGCACAATGTGCTGACCTTCAACATCGGCTTGCCTGAGGTCAAATACGGGGCGCCGCAACAAGTCGAGTTCTACAAACAACTAAAGACCCGCCTTGAGTCACTGCCGGGAGTCAAATGTGCCAGCGCAGTTATGCCGCTTCCTTTGGGAGGCGATCGGATGCGAGTCACATTCGAAGTCGAGGGCCGACCTCTGGCAAAAGGCGAACTGCCGGCTACTGAGATCCGAACAATCGGGCTCGACTATTTCAAGACGATGGGTATACCGCTCGTGCAGGGTCGCGAATTTGACGAGCACGACGATAAGAAAGGCGCTCCGGTTATCATCGTCAACGAAGCATTTGCGAAACAGTTCTTCCCGGGCGAGGACGTGATTGGAAAGTTCGTGAAGCCCGGCATATCGGCCGACGATGAAGAGGAAAAAATGCGCCAGATCGTCGGCGTGGTCGGTAATGTGAAACACATGAAGTTGAACGGAGACGCTGATCCTGAAGCTTACGAGCCTCACGCTCAGCTTACGTTTGATATGTCGATGCTGCTCAGGACCGAGACTGATCCGCGAAGCCTTATTAACGCGGTTCAAAAAGAAGTGCGCGCGATGGACCCCGATCTGCCGGCTTATGGAATCAAGACGCTCGATGACTATCTGTCGGCGTCTGTCGCTCGACCGCGATTCAACGCACTGTTGTTGGGAGTCTTTGGGGCGCTTGCACTGATCCTGACGGCTGTTGGTCTGTACGGAGTGATGAACTACTCGGTAACGCAGCGCACGCACGAAATCGGAATAAGACTTGCGCTTGGTGCGGGCCAGCGAGAGGTACTGGGGATGGTCGTGCGTCAGGGGATGGCGCTGACGGGAATCGGAATCGGCGTTGGGCTCGTGGGTGCATATTTCCTGACTCAATTTCTATCGTCGTTGTTGTTTGGAGTAAGCGCGACGGACCCGATAATCTTTGCTGGCATTTCGGTGATTTTGGCAATAGTGGCTCTGGGAGCCTGTTTCGTGCCAGCGAGCAGAGCCACGCGAGTCGACCCAATGATCGCGCTAAGGCAGGAATAACGAGGGACCCGCACGCGTCTCGCGGGCGTGGTTCATCGCTAGAATAAATGGCCTTCCGGCGGCGCAGGTCACTAACCAGAGTCGTGCTCGGTCTCCAATGAACGGTACATCCGAAATCGTAATCGATAGAACGCCATGAAAAGAGAACCCGGAGTCATTCCGATGATCGCATATGCAGACGGAGTCGCTGCGTTAGACTGGCTCGCAAACGCCTTCGGCTTTACAGAGATCAGGCGGATGGTAGGCAAAGACGGCAGGCTCGCTCACGGCGAAATGGATACCGGAGACGGCATGATCATGCTCGCGACTCCGAGTCCCGATTACGAAGGCCCTAAGCAACATCGTGAGCATTGCGAAAAAGCAAAAGCCTGGTCGAGCGTACCGTGGGTGATCGACGGCGTTCTCGTTTACGTTGCGGATGTGAATCAGCACTTCGCTCGAGCTCGAGACGCGGGGGCCGGGATTCTCTCAGATCCGGAAGAGGGTCCGCCCGGGCGTCGGTACCGAGCCGAGGATCTCGAAGGCCATCGCTGGATGTTCATGGAGCGCGCTGAGGAATAAGCCCTCGCCAGCGGGCGACAGCGTGTAGCCCAGGGCGGCAGCATGTAGCCCAGGGCGAGTCCGCGAGCCCTGGGGATCGGGCAAGCACACCACGCAAGCCCGCGCCAGCGGGCGAAAGCATGTAGCCCAAGGCGAGTCCGCGAGCCCTGGGTATCGCGCAAGCACACCACGCAAGCCCGCGCCAGCGGGCGAAAGCATGTAGCCCA
>Ga0075425_100008231_pt1 | contig 11048 bp, 5 predicted proteins | sample SoiMethybrSBSTD4_FD_75300 | JGI IMG/M metagenome (GOLD analysis project Ga0075425, IMG submission 75300) | Bulk soil microbial communities from a Populus tree surrounding site in Tennessee, USA - Soil MetaG P. TD hybrid SBSTD4 | ecosystem: Environmental > Terrestrial > Soil > Tree plantation...
CGCTTTGCTTTGCGGCAGCCGCAGCTGCCGCGACTGCGGTCGCGGCAAGGCAAAGCGGCGACTGCGGTCGCCGCACTCCAAAGCTCGCAGCCATCGCGTTCCTCGTCTCCTTCGCCGCGAACGCCGCCATCCTCACGCGAACGATCCCCTTCCCCATCGTGGGCACCACCACCCAGCCGCCCGGCACCGTCGTCAAGGTCGTGATCGAAAACGCGAGCGCGGAAACGGTCGTCGCGCCTGACGGTACATGGCGCGTGATGTGGACGCAGTCCCTGAAGACCGGCAGTTACGACGCGTCGATCACGATCGGCAGCGAAACGACGACCGACGTCGTTCGCGTACAGCTCGAAGGGCATCTGCAGCGACAGCTTCCGTTCGAGGATGACCGCACGTACGGCACGCCCGACGTCCAGGCCGCGGAAGAAATGGCGACGCCCGATCGCTGGCGCATCGTACCGCCGCCGTACGAGATCTACGAGCACTCGCGCGGTCCGCTCGATCCGTACAACCAGAACATCCTCAAGGGCGATCTGCCGCTCAAAGGCACGACCGACAAGTTCTTCGTTTTGTCCGGCGTCCTTGATGCGCTCGTCGAATCGCGCACCGTGCCGACGCCGTCCGGCGTGAGCACGGATCGTCCGCACAGCATCAGCTTCTTCGGCGACGACGATCAGAGCATCCTCGCGCAGAACGTCGCGGTCTCGGCCGAGCTGTTCCAGGGCGACACCGCATTCAAGCCGATCGAGCAGCGCCTCAAGATCACCGTCGTCGCGAATCTCAATCACGTCCGCGTCGGCGAGAACGCGATCGTGAAGCCCGACGTCCGGCGCGGCACGACGCGCACGCATCAATTCGTCGCGCTGCAGGAGATCTTCTACGAGCGCAAGCTCCGCGATCTCTCGCCGAACTTCGACTTCGTTTCGATCCGCGCCGGATCGCAGCCCTTCGTCAGCGATTTCCGAGGATTCATCTTCAGCGACACGAACGCGGGGGTGCGGCTGTTCGGCAACTACGCATCGAATCGCTATCAGTACAACCTCGCCGTCTTCGATCGCCGCGAGAAGGACACGAACAGCGGCCTGAACACGCTGTACGAGCGCCGCGATCAACAGGTCGCGATCGCGAATCTCTACTGGCAGGACTTCTTCTTCAAGGGCTACACGCAGCAGTTCAGCCTTCACCTGCTGCGCGACGGCAAGGACTTCAAGTACGACCGCAACGGAATTCTCGTGCGGCCCGCGCCCGTCGGCGCGTTCGCCGAGCATTCAATCGAAGCCGCCTACCTCGGCGAAGCAGGACTCGGCCACATCGGCCGTTTCAATCTCGATCACGCGCTCTATCTCGTCTTCGGACGCGACTCGCTGAATCCGATCGCCGGACCCGATCCGCAATTGCGCGATCGCGATTCGGTACACATCGGCGCGGGAATGGCCGCGGTCGAGCTTTCGTACGATCGCGACTGGCTCCGCCCGCGACTGGCGTTCTTCTACGCGACCGGCGACAAACGGCCGCGCGATCGCCAGGCGCGAGGCTTCGATTCGATCTACGACAACCCATCGTTTGCAGGAGGCGGTTTCAGTTTCTTCAACCGCCTCGGCATCCGCCTCGCCGGCAGCGGCGTCGCGCTCGTCGAGCGCGGGAGCCTGCTCACGTCGCTGCGCAGCAGCAAGGATGAAGGTCAGCCGAACTTCGTCAATCCCGGCGTGCGGCTGGTGAGCGCCGGACTCGACGTCGACGTCACGCCGCGATTGAAGGCGATCTTCACCGCGAACTCGATCTGGATGGACGCGACGGAGAGCGTCGAGACCGTTCTCTTCCAGGACGGCATCAATCGCGACCTCGGCCGCGACATCAGTCTCGGATTGAAATATCGCCCGCTGCTCAGCAACAACATCGTCATCGTCGGCGGCGCCGCCGCATTCCTGCCGGGACGCGGATTCAAGGACATCTACGAAGACGGCGGCGCGCTGTACCACGTCTTCTCGAATCTGGTGCTGACATGGTGAGAAGAGTCTGGACTGCGGTAGCGCTAGCTACCGCTCTCACAGTCGGCGGCAATGCCGCCGACATCCAGAGCGGCGGCTCTGCCGCCGCACTCCAGACTCAAACCCAACTCGCCGCCAATGCGAAATCCGCCGGCTGCCTCACCTGCCACAAAAACATCGAGCCGATGCACGCCTCGCCGGCGGTGAAGCTCGGATGCACCGACTGCCACGGCGGCAACGCGACCGCGACCTCGAAGAAAGAAGCGCACGGCGTCGAGCCGAAGAACAAGGACCTCTGGAAAACGTCCGCGAATCCGGAGCGCAGCTACGCGCGGCTCAACGACGAGAGCGCGGAGTTCATCAAATTCGTGAATCCCGGCGATCTCCGCGTGGCGCAGGAAACGTGCGGCGGTTGTCATCAGAAGCAGGTCAACGCCGTGCCCCGCAGCACGATGACGACGAGCTCCGTTTTCTGGGCCGCCGCATCGTACGCGAACGGCATCCTCTCCTCGAAGAAAGCGATCCTCGGCGAGAGCTACAACCGCGACGGTCAGCCGCAATCGCTGCGGCCCGCGACGCCGCCGACGCAATACCAGCTCGAGCACGGCGCGCTGCCGATGCTCGTGCCGATGCCGCGCTGGGAGATCCTGCAGCCCGGCGAATACTTCCGCGCCTTCGAGCGCGGCGGCGTCTCGACGGGATCGGCGTTCCCCGACATCGGCAATCCGAACGTCAACGAGGACGCCGGCCGCCCCGACATCCGTCTCTCGAATCGCGGTCGCGGCACGGGACTGCGCATCAGCCCGGGCGTGCTCAATCTGCAGAAGACGCGACTCAACGATCCGCACCTCTCCTTCCTCGGCACGAACGATCATCCCGGCGATTACCGCTCCAGCGGATGCAGCGGATGCCACGTCGTTTACGCGAACGATCGCGATCCGCTGCACTCCGGTCCGTGGGCCGCATTCGGCAACGACGGCAAATCGCAGACCGCCGATCCGACGATCCCGAAAAACGAAAAAGGCCATCCGATCAAACATCAGTTCACGCGCGCCGTGCCGACGAGCCAGTGCATGAGCTGCCACATGCATCAGCCCAACTCGTTCGTGAACACCTACCTCGGCTACACGATGTGGGACTACGAAAGCGATGCGTCGCTGATGTTTCCGGAGAAGCAGCGCTATCCGACCGAAGCCGAGAAGCGCACGAGTCTCGATCACAATCCGGAAGGCGCGGCGGTGCGCGGCATGTGGACCGATCGCGATTTCCTCGAGCGCGTGATCTCTCTCAACGCGATGGCGAAGAACACGCAGTTCGCCGACTACCACGGCCACGGCTGGAACTTCATGGCCGTCTACAAACGCGATCGCAAAGGCAATCTCCTCGACAAGGACGACAACGTCGTTCCGTTCGACGATCCGAAAAAGTTCGAGAAAACGGTCCATCTGCAGGACATCCACCTCGAGAAGGGGATGCACTGCGCCGACTGCCACTTCGCGCAGGACGAGCACGGCAACGGACAGCTCTACGGCGAGTACGGCAACACGATCGAGATCGAATGCGGCGACTGCCACGGCAGCGTCGATGCGTACACGACCCTGAAGACCTCCGGCCCCGCCGCGCCGCCCGACGGCACCGACCTGCGCCTCGGCACGACGCCATTCGGCCAGCGCCGCTTCGCGTGGATCAACGGAAAACTCTTCCAGCGCTCGATGGTCAATCCGAACATGCAGTGGGAAGTCCTGCAGATCAAGGACGGCAGCATGCGCGCCGCGGAGGCGCACACGGCGAAGCACCTGCAGACGATGACCTGCTACGCGTGCCACACGTCGTGGATGACGTCGTGCTCCGGATGCCATCTGCCGCAGGAGGCGAATCAGAAGTCGGAGATGCATCACTACGAAGGCGAGACGACGCGCAACTACGCGTCGTACAACCCGCAGGTGATCCGCACCGATGCGTTCATGCTCGGCGTGAACGGCACGACGAAGGGCCACAAAATCGCGCCGGTGCGCTCGTCGAGCGCGCTCGTGATCAGCTCGACGAATGCGCTGCGCGACCGCTTCTACATGCAGCAGCCGCCGATCTCCGCGCCGGGCTATAGCAGCCAGGCGTTCAATCCGCACGTGCCACACACCGTCCGCACGAAGGAAACGCAGGGCTGCACGAGCTGCCACGTCTCGAAGGACAACGACAACAACGCGTGGATGGCGCAGCTCCTCCTGCAGGGAACGAACTTCGTCAACTTCATCGGCCGCTACGCGTGGGTCGCGACCGGCGAGGAGGGATTCGAAGCGGTCGCCGTGACGGAGTGGGACGAGCCGCAGACGGTCATCGGCTCATCGCTGCACAAAATCGTCTATCCCGACTATTTCAAGCAGCATCAGGATCACAAGCTCGAGCTGCAGACGTCGCATCACCATCACGGCAACGCGCTGTCGATCCAGCATCGCGGCGAATACCTCTTCACCGCAAGCGGCGAGGAAGGATTCGTCGTCTACGACATCGCGAACGTCGACAACAAGGACTTCTCCGAACGGATCACCTCCGCGCCGGTCTCACCGATCGGCCAGCGGACGTTCGTGAAAACGAAATACGCGACCGCGGTCGCACTACCGACGACGATGCCGATGGCGACGAATCGCTCGGCCTATCCCGATGAACAACCGATTCACCCGCTGTACAAGTACGCGTACATCAGCGACCGTGAGGAAGGGCTCGTCATCGTCGACGTCTCGACCCTGACCGACGGCATTCCGTCGAACAACTTCCTGAAGCGCGCCGCGACGATGAATCCGTGCTCCATGGAGCGCCGGCTTCCAGCCGGCCGTTCCGCCGCCTTCCAGGCGGCAACGGCCGATGACGCCGGCAGGATGCCGGCGGAACGGCCGGCTGGAAGCCGGCGCTCCATTGGCGCCGAAACCGTGACCATCGCCGGCCACTACGCCTACGTCGGCTGCAAAGACTCGATGGCCATCGTCGACATCGACGACCCGCTGCAACCGAAGCTCGCCGCGAAGGTCGACAACATCTCGCCATCTTCGATTGCCATCCAGTTCCGCTATGCGTTCGCCGTCGATTCGAAGGGTCTGCACGTCATCGACATCACCGATCCGACGAAACCGGCGGAAGTCTCGAACGTGAACATCGAAGGTGCGAAATCGATCTACGTCGCGAGGACGTACGCCTACGTCGCCGCGGGAAAACTCGTCATCGTCGATGTGACTCAGCCCGACAAGCCGTTTGTCGATCAGGTCGTGGAAGGCATCGACGACGCGCGCGACGTGAAGGTTGCCTCGACGAATGCGAGCACGTTCGCGTACGTCGCCGACGGCGAGCATGGTCTGAAGATCCTGCAGCTCACGTCTCCCGAATGGACGCCCACGTACGCGGGATTCAGTCCGCGTCCCGCGCCGCGCCTCATTGCAGTGAAGCACACGCACGGCCCCGCGCTCGCGATCTCGAAAGGACTCGACCGCGACCGCGCCGCCGACGAGAGCGGCAATCAGGTCTCGATCTTCAACCGCATCGGCGCGCGTCCGATGACGCTTCCCGAAATGCAGCGGCTCTACCTCAAAGACGGAAAACTCTATGTCGTCAACCAGGCTCGCTAGATTCGCAACCCTCTTCATCGCAACCGCGGCGCTCGCACAAACGCCTGCGACCGAGGCGCCGGCGATGACACCCGGCCAGTACCTCGGCGTCGCGCAGTGCGCGAACTCCGGCTGCCACGGCTCCACGCTGCCGCTGAAGGAAGGACGCGTTCTGCAGAACGAGTACTACACCTGGCTCGACGCCGATCGTCACGCAAAGGCCTCCGCGGTCCTCTTCAACAAAGTCTCCGCGCGCATCGTCAAAAACATGCGCCTGAAGAATCGCGCGTACGAGGCACCGCTCTGCCTCGACTGTCACTCGACGAACATTCCCGCGGCGCAGGTCGCGGGCCGCGTCGACGTCGAGGACGGCGTGCAGTGCGAGGCCTGCCACGGTCCCGCGGGCGGATGGCGCGCGGAGCACACGCAGGAGGGCTGGACGCACGCGCAATCCGTCGAGCGCGGGATGATCGACATGCGCGATCTCCCCGTTCGAGGCCATCTCTGCGGCACCTGCCACCTCGGCACGCGCGACAAGGAAGTCGACCACGAGCTGATCGCGTCGGGACATCCGATCCTGCAGTTCGAGCTCGACAACTACACCGAGACCATGCCGTCGCACTGGAACCCGAACGCGACGCACGGCGTGCGCGCGTGGGCGACCGGTCAGGCGATCGTGTTCCGCGACTCGCTCAATAATCTCGCGCGCCACGCGCAGGGCGAGAAGTGGCCCGAGTTCTCCGACATGAGCTGCATCAACTGCCACCACTCGCTCGAAGGGAGCACGTGGCGTCAGGAGCGCGGCTGGCCGGGACGCGCGGGCCTTCCCGCATGGTCGCCGCAGCGATGGGCCGTGTTGCGGCTGATCGTGAATCGCGCCGCGCCGTCCGCGCGCGCGGAGCTCGACGAGGCCGTCGCAACGCTCTCATCGCGCGTGTCGCGCATGAACGACACCGCGGGCATCACCACCTCCGCAAACGACGCGCGCCGCATCATCGAGAGCGCGATTCCAAAGATCGACGCGCTCGCATGGCGCGACGACGACGTGCGCGCGATGATGCGCACGATCGCGAGCGACGAGGACTTCCTCCTTCGCGCCGACGTCCACTCCGCGGAACAAACGACGCTTGCGCTGCACAGCCTCGCGTCGGCACTCATCCGCTCGAACCGCCGATTGCTGAAGAGCCCTCTGATGAGCGGCATCGACGCCCTCGACGCGGAGGTGCAGAACCGGGAGCGCTACGAGCCGTCGCGGTTCGTGGAGAAATTGAGAACCGTGCGGAACGCGCTTTGAGGTCTGGACTGCGGCAGCACAGCTGCCGCTCTCCCCGCGGAGGCGCAAGCCTCCGCCCCGGTCGAGGCTTGCGCCTCGACGCGCCAGAGCGGCGACTGGCGTCGCCGCAGTCCAGACCGGAGTAAAGTGCCTCTTCGTGAAGATCACCAAGCAGGACCTCCGCTGGGCCGCCGAGCAGCAAGTCATCACCGTCGAGCAGGCTGACAGCCTCTGGACCGCGCTCGACACGCGCACGGAAGGGCGCGCGCGATTCGACGCCACGCACGTCGCGTATTACTGCGGCGCGTTCATCGTCATCAGCGCGATGGGCTGGTTCCTCACTGAGGCGTGGGATCTTCTGGGCGGTGTCGGAGTGGCGGCGATCGCGCTGATCTACGGCATCGCCTTCGCCGCCGCCGGAAAGTATCTCGGCGATCAGAAGCTGCGCGTCGCGAGCGGACTGCTCTTCACGCTCGCCGTCTGGATGACGCCTCTCGTCGTCTACGGCATCGAGCGCGCGGCCGGTCTCTGGCCCGATGAAGATCCCGGAACGTTCAGCAACTATCACGTCTGGGTGCGCGGCGGCTGGATCGTGATGGAGCTCGTCACGATCATCATCGGCGCGATCGTTCTGCGCCTGCGCCGTTTCCCGTTCATCACGTTCCCGATCGCGTTCGCGCTCTGGTACATGTCGATGGATCTGACGCCGCTCATCACGCGCACGCAGAACTTCACGTTCGAGGAGCGCGCGTGGGTCTCGGTCGTTTTCGGCGCGCTGATGCTCGTCGCCGCGTGGGTGATCGATCTGCGTCGTTTCGCGGATGACTACGCGTTCTGGTGTTACCTCTTCGGCCTCGCCGCGTTCTGGGGAGGCCTCTCGGCGATGGACAGCAACAGCGAGCTCTCGAAGTTCATCTATCTCCTGATCAACATCGCGCTGATCGCGCTCTCGCTGTTTCTCCGCCGCCGCGTCTTCCTCGTCTTCGGCGCCTGCGGCGCCTTCGGCTACCTCGGTCATCTCGCGTGGGAAGTCTTCAAAGACTCGATCATCTTTCCGTTCATCCTCACGCTCGGCGGCCTGCTCGTGATCGGCGCCGGCATCGCGTGGCAGAAGAAACGGACGCAGGTCGAAGCGTGGTTCCAGTCGCGAATCCCGGACGGGATCCGGCGGCTCGTGCCGCCGGAGCGGTGAGCGGGAAAAAGACGCATACTTCCGTCAGTGCATTCCGAATGGGTCCACAAGCTCGATCCGTACAGCCGCCGCGCGCTCGATGAAGAGGATCGCGCGCTCGACGTCGCGCTGCGTGTCGAGGGCGATGCGCTCGACGCGTTGAAGGCCGCCGGTCTCGACGTGCATTCGAGCGCCGGCCCGATCGTCACCGGACGAGTCGCGAATCGCGAGGCGCTCGCTCGCGTCGCCGCGCTGCCGTGCGTCGCGGAGATCCAGCTCTCGCGGCCGCTGCGCGAGGAGAAATGATGGACAGCAAACTCGATCCGCGGCTGCGCGTGCTCCTCGACCGGCGCTCGACGATGACCACGCGCGAAGCCGCGCGACGCGTGCGCGTCGGCGTCACCGACGAAGACTCCGTTGAAGTTCTGCTCCGTACGCGAGGGATGCCGAAAGGCGCACTCGAAGCGCACGGCGCGAGCGTGCACGTCGTCGTCGAAGGCGCGGAGAGCATCGCCAGCGTCGCCGTTCCGGCGAGCTCTTTGTCCGCGCTCGCGGGCGAAGAATGGGTTCACGAGATCGAAGCGTCGCGCGAGCTCTTTCCCGAGCTCGATCTCTCCATTCCCGAATGTCATGCGAACGCCGTCCACTCGCTCGCGCCGTCCGTTCGCGGCCGAGGCGTGCTGGTCGGGATCATCGACGCCGGGATCGATTTCAAGCACAAGGACTTCTGCAACGGCGACGGCACGTCGCGAATCCTTTTGCTGTGGGATCAGAACGCCGCCGCCGTTGCGAACGGCAGCGTTCCGTTCGGCCGCGTTTACACGAAGGCGGATCTCGATGGCGTGTTGAAGAACAAGTTCGGCGCGCCGTCGGTGCCGCATCGCGACGCGGGTGCTCACGGCACGCACGTCTGCGGCATCGCCGCGGGCAACGGCCGCGCGAAGAACGGAAAGTTCGTCGGCGTCGCACCCGAGGCGGATCTCCTCATCGTCTCCGCGAAAGGCGACGGCACCCTCGGCCAGTCGAACGCCGCGATCGCCGCCTACTCGTGGATCGTCGCGCGCGCGGCGGAGCTCGGACGTCCGGTCGCGATCAATCAGAGCCAGGGGATGAACGGCGGCGGACACTCCGGCGAGGCGGCGCTCGAGCAGGCCATGGACAACCTCGCGCGGCTCTCCGGCGTCGTGATCGTGAAGTCCGCCGGCAACGAACAGCAGATGCGCATTCACGCGAGCGGTCAGCTCGCGCAGGGACAGACGAAGGTCGTCACATTCGAATCGGGCGGATCGAATGTCACCGACGACATCGTCGAGGTCTGGCACGACGGAGCGGATCGCATCAGCATCGCGGTGCAACCTCCGGGAGCTCCCGCGCCGACGAATTTCATCGCCGTCGGCGGGACATCGAAGACGAAGACATCCGCGAAGAACGAGGTGAACATCGTCTCGACCGACGACGCGTCGAACATCGGCGACGTCCGCACCGCGATCTTCATCAGCAAAGGCGACGCGGATCGCATTCAGCCCGGCAAGTGGCGGCTGCACCTGCGCGGCGACACGATTCACGGCGACGGCGCATTTCACGCGTGGATCGAGCGCTCCGGCGAGCCGCGCGCGGACGAGCAGGCGAAGTTCACAGAGCCGTCGAACGACGCGACGATCAGCATCCCCGGCACCGCGCGGCGCATCATCACCGCCGGCTCGTTCATCACGCGCGGCGACGGATCGGTCGGACAGATCTCGATCTTCAGCAGCCGCGGTCCGACGCGCTACGGCCTCATGAAACCGGAGCTCTCCGCGCCCGGTCAGATGATCACCTCGACGCGCTCCTCCGCCGCGAACGAGACCGCGGTTCCGAAGATCCAATCGTCGTATGCCTCGATGGCCGGCACGAGCATGGCCGCGCCGCACGTGACCGGAGCCGCCGCGCTGCTGCTGCAGGTCAATCCGAAACTGAACACGACGCAGGCGAAGCAACTGCTGATGCGCGCCGCGCGCAAAACGGGATTCGCCGCGGGCGCGCCCGACAACACGTGGGGCGCGGGGAAGCTCGACGTCGCCGAAGCGGTGCGCCTCGCGCGAACGGTCGTCTTCCCGACGATCACGAACGTGACCGTCACCGGCACCGCGATCTCGTGGACCACCAACGTCCCGACCACCGCCGCCGTCCGCTTCAACACCCACCAGCGCCGCATGCTCCTCGGCCGCTCCTCCGGCAGTCTCGCCGACCTCACGCTCGCGACGCAGCACCGCCTCGACCTCGCCGGCCGCCCTCCCGGCACGTACTTCTGCGAAGTGCTTGCATTCACAGCGGATAACTGGGAAACGCTGGACGACGCGGGCGGCCGGCATCACGTCGTGACGGTCTGATTTGGAGTGCGGCAGCCGCAGCTGCCGCTTTGCCTTGCCGCGACCGCAGTCGCGGCAGCTGCGGCTGCCGCAAATCAAAGCGGCGACTGCGGTCGCCGCACTCCAAAACCTGTTAACCCCTCCCGCTCCCTCGCGTATCCCCGCGCAGAAGGAGCCCCAACGATGAAGCGAATCCTCACCCTGATCCTCATCCTCATCGCGACGACTGCCGTCGCGCAGACAGACACCGCGAAGTCCGCGGCTGCCCCGGTCACGACGACCTCCGGCACGACCACGACGGTCGTGGTCAACAACGACTCTGAAGTCGTGCGCCAGCAGTTCCGGGAGCTGCTCGAGCGCCACCCGCCGCAGGTCGGCCGCGTCCTCAAGCTCGATCCGACGCTCTTCAATAACGAAGCTTGGCTCGCGAACTACCCCGCGCTCGCCGCTTATCTCAAAGAGCATCCCGAGGTCGCGCACTCGCCCGCGTACTACCTCGAGAACGTCTACATCCCGGGCGACTCGCGTCCTGACACCGCATCGGAACGGGTCTGGCGCGAGCTGATGGAAGGCATCTCGATCTTTCTCGTCGTGGGCAGCATCATCGCCGTGCTCACGTGGCTCATCAAAACGCTGATCGAGCATCGCCGATGGAGCCGTCTGTCGAAAGTCCAGGCC